>Ga0116231_10004324_pt1 | contig 28826 bp, 20 predicted proteins | sample S1TSphgellanicum_2_FD_89695 | JGI IMG/M metagenome (GOLD analysis project Ga0116231, IMG submission 89695) | Host-associated microbial communities from peat moss isolated from Minnesota, USA - S1T2_Fd - Sphagnum magellanicum MG | ecosystem: Host-associated > Plants > Peat moss > Unclassified...
ACAAAGTATCAGACCATCATCACCTTCATCATGAATTACAGTGATGAGCTGCACTGACTACCCATCAAATTCAGCAGCCCCTGAAATAGGCTGTAGATAAGTATATAATAATTCACCCAAAATGTTCTGCAAACTATTATACAAATTCTTTGTCCTGAGTCTTCCTTCCTTTGTTGGCTAGCACTCAAGAGACATAGCTAATACAAAAAGTCAATAGTATCCTCATTCAAGCTGCAACAATCTTGTGAGGGTAAGTTTCATTTTCATTTTAGCTTGCAAGAATCTAAGCCTTGATCCTGTAGACCCGCAACCCATTTCCATTCCTCAACAGTCATACTACAAGAAAGGTGTGAACTTAATTTGTGTCTCAGCACAAATTGTGACCATGCAAAACGAAACCACCACACATACTTGATTTGGGCATCCATGAAAACCATACCAAGTTCAAGTCAAACCGCTCCTTCAAATTTGCTGCAGCTAGGCAACGCTGCAATCACAAAAATTCCAGAGTAGTTGAGATCCAACAAACCTTAACCAAAACTAATAGGGAGGGCATACCCAAAACGTATATTTCATACAGTACTTTGGTTACTGCCAATGACTGGAAATGGCTGCAGAGACAGTATATGATGGCATGGGTCAACCCGAAAGGATATGGCAATTCCATGGGGATAATTGCTTTGAACACAATCAATGAAGAATAGATAATAACATCAACTGAGAGACAGGTTGTGGTCAAGGGTTGCTCACAGCTTTCACAGCAGCAACCACATAGGCTTTGCCTGGGTCAATCACATTAGCTGGCACTCTGACTTTGTAAAAACCATTTTGTTGAACAATTTCCTGTACCATGCAGAGTGCACAATTCATGCTTCTCTCAGAATTTTAAGATTGGGGAAAAAAATTTAAATTAAATTGCAACATATCTCTTATGAAACAACATGAATCTGACTTCTTACCTGCATTCAATCACTCTTCATCTGTCTCCAAAAATGAAGAAAAGTGGGGAGGAAATAGGTCTACCTTGAAGGCTTTCTCTTCAAGTTCAGAGAAAGGGTTTCTTGTAAGCCGCAACTTGAACAAAGTCTGGTACCAGAGACAAACAAAATCATCAACTTCGTTTCATACAAAGAAAAAAGAAGAAGAGCCACAACTTTAGAGGAAAGCACTGATCAAAATGAGCAACAGGACCTGAAAAGAGGACCAAAACATGAACCCTCTTTTTGGTGGAGTTTAAAACTTCTCGTGCACAATGTTCACATTCATCACAAATCTGGTTGCCAACAACCTCGTTGGTTAGCTGGTTGTTGAATGTGTCAAGTTTTTCTTACACATGTGGGTGAGCACCCCAGTGGACTGATAATCATAGGTGATGGTTCATCGATGATTTCAACAATGGGCTGACAATGCCAAATTTGAAACATTTTGACTATCAAAAAACACAAGTTTTCTGCAACTAATAAAAACATTACTTTCAAAACATGGTCTCATGGAAACTAGGAGGTTGACCAACAGTTGCAGATAGCAAAAGACCAGTAAACCTAAGTCCAAGCAACAAGAAATTGCACATAGCTTTCCAGCTCAAAGGGAAGGTTTGCACTACAGGTTTAGATACCACTGATATCACACCAGATTCTAACTCTTCCCTGCATGGCATCATTGCAGAGATGGCATAACCCTAAATTGCATCCAGGCAGGCCCCAAATTCTCAGAGTTAGGGTTTTATGAAACCCTAAAATCCTTTTGCAACAAGCAATGAACTCCATGGCTTGCTGGTTCAACAAACAATCAAACTTGAAGGAAAAAAGCCATCATCTCCACAGTAAGAAGACATGGAAGAGAAGCTTCAAAATTGCAACACACCAATCCCAATGCCAATGAATCAATCCCATGTTTCGATTCCAGAGACCAGCAGGTGCACAAAAGGGGAAGAAGGCATACCTGACGGCCATGAGGCAAAGTACGTAGCCTAGCTGAAAAACTACCAGCGGGTGTAAATTCCGAATCTCCAAAGCAATGTTCCAAATCAAACTGAATCTTCGTGTCACCAGGGACGCCTAGAGAAGACGGAGAGGTGGTGGAGGAAGCCATCGTGCTCCCAATTCTCCGACTTTCTCCCGCATTTCTAATGCTGCTGCTGCTGCTCCCTTGCCCGGTCTTCTCCCCTCCTATTCCTCCTCCGACGAGTCTGGAGCTCGTTTCCCGTCCTACAAAGCCCCATTCCTCGTCATCTTGAGGAAGCTCGTCAGAATTTAAACTTGCCACATACCGGAAGCTGAATCCAAGTACAAAAAACAACAGAACCAGCCATGTTTTCATGGCCACGAAGATCGAATACCCAAGTTTTTTTTCTCTCTCTCTCTCTCCAAACACTCGCTCCCACGACAACAGCAACAAAATACAGAATGCAGGAATTAGGGTTCCAGTTTGCAACTGGAATTAGGGTTCAGTCTGTGCAGGTACTGAGTTTTTGGATTCCTGCCTGTTCAGTTGCTGGGTGGGGCTAGCAAGTAGAGAATTGTCAGATATTTCTCACATCCACGTTTAGTTATTTACATTTTTCCAACTCCACCCATAAAACTAAAGTTCGGACTGTAAATAGGTTGGAAACTACTAGGTAATAGCAAACCACCTGGACCAATCATTATGATTATTAGCCAATCAGAAGTAGGGAGCGGCAGGCAGATCAAATTTATTGCACTCTTCTCAAGCAAGTGATAGGGTTTCGTTGTACCATTCACTAGCCTCAACAAGGTGTGTTAGACACAATGGCCCTCTCATTTATGTAATATCAAAAATGCATATTGTACGATAAATTGGTCATAGCTAAAGAAAGAAAACAATTTAATATCTATTTTAATGTATATCATCATGTTGTTTAGAATATACATCATCATGTTGTTGTAAGAGAAAATTTGTTATGATTGCTATTTTTTTCCTCTTTTTTTTTGACTTCACATCAATTAAGAGCAATCCAAAAATGATCTTGCAACAAATGATGACATGTTCTAGGAACCTATCTAAACATTAAAAAAATTACAATCAAACCAAAGCCAATAGGAAAAATGTCACAACAGGATTTTCAAATCTTATTGAAATCTAGTGACTTTTTCTTTTAAAAAATGGAAATACCTGATCAAATATTATTCCCTTTTACATTTATTTTTCTTTTTTTTTTTGCAAATTTTCACATCAAAATAATCCTTGTCACAACATGCAAATTTGAATGTTTCCAATCATATTGTCACATTTTGAAAAAATTGCATGAATTTGTTTTTGAGTAAGTTATGGATTGGTGACAAAGTAATTTGGAGATGATTGTACAGTTTAGGAGGTGCGGAACAAAACAAAATGTCATGAGATGAATGTGCATCCTTTTGCAAACAAATCAGGATGAATAATCTCACCTAGTTTCTAGGCCAAAATCCCTTGAAGCTACTATACTCCATAATGCTTCTCAACACAATATCCCTGCATTAGGGCCAACAAACTCTGCAAAAATTTTGGGCCAAAGCCATTTTGCTAAGCCAAACCAGCATGTTTTCACTTTTCTTCATCCAAATTTATTTTGCAAGGTCACATACAGAGCAGTCACTGATACCCGATACGTACCTCAGAATGGGTGAGTCCTGGCAGCTCATTCCGGATGTACAAAGCTCACTCATAGAGCTATACATTTCTTATCTTTTTGTTGAAATTTAAATGTCTTTTTTTCTTTTTTTTCTCCTATAATAAGGGTAAATTTCTATGTGTGTGTGTGTGTGTGTATATATATCACCTTTTTTTATTGAAGCCACAAATAATTTCTAGTAGGTTGGTTATAAGACAATGATGATTTACAAACCACAACCCTATTACAATTCAGATGCATCTTGCCAGTCTTTTATTTTTCAATTTTGTGATATTGCTCAACCGGTGGTCATCCGTACATATATTTTGCCAAATTTGGCAACATTCAAAATATGAAAGTAAAAAATCTTAAGGACCCTTTAATTGTTGTGATTTTGGGTGTTTTTTTTAAAATTTTAAAAATTCATATTTTGGCGATTTCTTTTCCAAAAAAAAGTTTACAGGTGACAAATTTTTATTTTTATTTTTTCAAAATATTTTTTGCAAAATGGCAAAAATTCAACACCTAAAAAAAAATTCACTGCATCTTGCAAGTCCTTCATTTTGGGTGGGAATCGAACTACACATGAGGAATGAGTCTACAGATAGTCATCAAATCCCATGTCACGAAGAGCAGCAGCTCCAACATCATAACAGATGTGATGAGCAAGCTTCGCCTTCCGGATCAAATCTGGTAACTTCTTCTCAATCATAACCGGCCTGTACCAAACAATATGCACATGACCATAACATAAGAAAGAACCAACTTCTTCTTCTTCTTTGAACAAAATATACTCACTCGGGTCTTCAGTACTTTAAAGGATCAGTAAAATGGAAACCCAATACCATAGGCTAGTTAGTACCTTGGCAGCTTCGACACTAATTATATTATTTGTAGAAATCTTGAAAGTTTTTCAAAAGAAAAAAACATTTCAAAGAACAAAATTTCTGTGAAAGAAAAATCAAGAATTGTTTGGAATGTTTCAGAATATTAAATTTTTTGACATGGAATGTTCAAAATTAATTGAATCTTCGACAGACATGTGTTGAAGCTGCCCCTTGTATTACAGTATTGAAAAAAAAGCTCAAGAGAGATAGAGAGAGAGATCAACTGATCACTTGCCGATTTTCTGGGTTTCTCACAGCTAAATTCCGCAGCATTTGGCAACCTTGGCGTTGCAAGTGAGCGGCACATGGGTATTTGCTCATGATCACTGCTGCCATGTCCACCGCCCCGGCTTCCACAGCCTTCCTTGCATTGGCAGGAGACCTTAGTGTCAAGGAAGCCACTGTTACAAATGCCTGCAACCGGCATCCACCAACCCATTTCCTCATGATGTAAGTAAAAGTAATTTTGTGTCTCGTTGCACCCATGTCACAAGCAAGAATGTGACATGTTTGTTGCATTTTCAGTTTTGTTCACAATTGACAGTCACCCTTCATCTACGTTGTAACTTTCAAATTTTTGTAGGGATGTACTAGGAGGGTCAGTGCTTCCACAACACAATTTACCTCTTGTAGAATTGCTCGATCATCAGGAAACTTGGTCATCATGGTGATAATTTGTTTCAATACCCCTCTTCCCACTATCGCCTCCTTGTTTGTATCACTTTTAGCTAGCTGCACCAGATGTAGTTGCAAGTGATGCAGTGCAGTGATCAGGAGAATAATGTGATGGGTATGTGGGCATAATAAGGCAGGAGCAAAAGCTTTAGCTGTAAGCTAAAGACAAGATAAGCTGGGGATTTGGTAGAACTTCTATTGCATGCCACTATATATATACACCAGGTTGAGAATTCAGGAGATTAATCTTCATTTCCAAGAATGCACCTTGGCTTGATTGATCCTGCTAACTGGAAAAAAAAAAAAAGAGACATTCTTCACCTGGCGAAGGAGAGCACACACACTTTTTGCCATTGCTCTATTGCCATGAAGGATGGCATACTCAAAGAATTGAACCATTATGTTCAGTCCCCCTTGAGCTGAGAACTCCTTGCATATTTCATCCTGCAAATACATTCCAGAACATTATACCTGTTTTTTCACAAAACCCATGCGTATGTACACAGATTTTGGTTGATGCAGTGAGGAACTTAGTGTTGTTGATCAATGTGACAATCTTCCACCCTTCTTTAATTACACAATCACATGCATTCTTGGAATCAAACATTCATATAAGTCCTAATCGTGAATTCTTGGTTGTGATGTATACAGGGTTAATATGATATATACATTGACAGCAAGGCATTTTAAGGTGGTGCAAAGGATATGAAGAAGTGGTGATGACTTGGGCTGTTGTAGGAATGCAGCTAAAATAGAGTCCATTGCACCACCCTTCACAATCCTTATAGCATTTCTGAAGACCTTCTTCCATTAACCCCACAAAATTAGATCACAACACAAATTAGACTGGATAGGACTACCTCATAATCCAATTTCTTTGGCACTTTATTGAGTGAAAAACAAAGCATTAGGGACAGATCTTGCAATTCAAGTACATATCTAAGCTAACACTGACAACAAAAGAAGGGGTGATCAAGGGAAAAATTTATATTCCCCACCTTTGAAGTTGCAGGACGCTGATCATCATCAGTAACCAAGGATCTAATGGCATCACATGCAACATGTAAGATCTCATCATCTTTCGCATATTTTGTCAACAAATGGATGAGTAGTTCATCAACTCCCATATCCATAAACATTTCCTTAATCTGCTCATTTCTTGTGGCAGCTGCAGCCACTGCAGCAGCTCCACATGCTGTCACTTTCCCCTGTACATCATTCAAACCAATATTATATTGTACTCATTCTTTTGACAAAATCAAGCCTTGCATGTGTCTCAAGAGACAAAAAAGTGTCTATGAAATCAAGTATGTTCTGCATATAGATGTGTACACAATAATAGCATGAATCTCATCTACATTATGGAAGTTGTACGTTTTTTGAAACTAGACAAGACAATTTAAGCTCACATGGAGTAGAGTTAACTATTGGTCAACATTAAAACAATTTACCCCATCCTCCAAAGCGAGTGCTTGTACAACCATCTGCGGTCCATCTGAATTCTTAAACCTTCCCCTATTTTGATCATCTGGACAAAATTCATTAATCACTTTATATTAACATGCATCCTTAAAATGGTCAAGTTGATTATACAACATCATATTATGTTTTGTTGAGATCAACAAGCTGGTAATTCTCTAAATCACAATGCTCTAGGCCATTTGTTACTTAACCTTGCTTGTGGAATCAATCTCCCAAACAACAAACAACTTGCATCTTTGCACTGAGTGGAGAATTACCAACTATTTCTAATCTTATGCATACCTACCGGTAAGAAGGGCAACGAGAGTTTCTAAGGCAGCAATGGATGCCAAGGTCCCTTTATTCCTGATTGCTTTATAAGCAGAAATAGTGGCTTCCACTCCTCCATTCTTCCCAGCAATCACAACATTTTGGGGTTCCCCAGTAGCACATCTCACTCGCAGTGTATTTAGTGTAGTTATGATGTCACCAACATTATCTACACTCCCATTTGGTTGTCTCCCTACACATCATTGAAACCATGTTGAATGTTCATCAACTGCACAAATGATGTTTCTTCCCGCCTAATTGCAGAATTGCTCATGCTCTTTGGTTTCAAAATTAGTTCAACTTGTAGTGTTACATTACACAAGAGAATGTGCTCAAGAACCAATCTCTCTATGAAGTACAACCTTCGTATGACTCTGGGCTTATTAAGTTTTGTTGATCTACAGCAATTTGGAGTGCTTTCACAATTTCAATTATAGGATGGCTAACCACTTGACTTCCATTAATCATATTTCCTGTGAAAAACACATCCCAAAATTAGCAAGAGTTTCAACAAATCACTCAATTGTCAATTATGGTCATTTAGACAAGCGAAGAGCCAAAATTGATTGCATCATACTCTTGACATAGGCAATGTGCCCACTTGATAGAAATTCCTCACACCACCATCATGCAAATCCTAGGCTACATTTTGTGTTATGTGTTGTAAACTATAAAATGCGATGTATCTATGAACCAATTCTTGCACTGAGGATGCAATGGCCACTTTTAAAAATTTGATGGTTTTTTTTTCCCTCCCTATCTTGGAGGATGTTGTTGAAGTGTTCTTAACAATCCTAATGAATGAAGTTGCAACATATGTAACCTGCAAAATGAGTCTTGATATTCATGTCGAAGCATTTGTTAGGTTTTTCAAGAGGTTGGTGAATCAACATTTCAACTTTCTATTCTTTATTCTTGATCTTCCCCTCCCTTATATCAATGGGCAACCAAATTTATTCTTGGTTTGTGAATTTTTTGTCAAGTTTGAACTTGAAAGTATCCAAGGCTTCTCTATCGAATTTTGCATGACCTACAAAACAAATATTTGACTAAGTTTTGTACATTGTCAATGAAGTCGTTTGTTACACAAGGGAATATGAACACCCTTTTATATTTTCACAAATTTGGAATGAGGCCAATTACTTGAGAAAAGTAAGAAATGTAATGAAACTACATTACACAATAATCTCTTTGTTTCTGAATTTGCAAAAGGGTTGTCAAGTGAAACAAACTTGAAATGTAATGCACATGAAAATTGGAGGACATTATTGAGGAGACATTGAAGTTTGTGATGCCCATGAAAAATGGAACAAACTATTTTTGAAGTAGAAAATCTCGATTTCATAAGTTCTCCAAATTTAGCCTTGTTTCATGTGATAAATGGTAAATCACAAGATCAATGTTTGATACATGTTTACTTAAAATGAAACTACACTTGCATCAAATAACATCATGCCATTTATTTGGCAAATGGAGCAAAGAGGAAACAAACAAGGTTTAGTCATCACAAGCCTAAGGAATTTCCAAACAATCCTTGCAATCTTTCCAAGGAAAAAATTGAATTGAAAATTCACTAATTCTTACACCATCCAAACTTAGTTAGCAAAGAGGCCAAGACAATCCACTAAATCGGCAACAACACTTCACTCCAAGTTGTAGGATATTTATAATAGTCATAGAAATTGGATGATAATTTACCTTATGTGCCTATAATAAAAACCTCTAGTGGGAAGGTGAGTGAGGGTGCAAGGTGGTTTTGTGAATGTGTGGCAACAAGGAAGTTCAAGGGAGTGAAAAGTCCTTCCACAAAATCTGGTATTGGTAGTTGAAATGTAACCATATATATTTGCACTCATCTCTAGCAACTCTAAAAGGGTTGGAAATACACATTAGTTTCCTTTCACTACTTTCCAAGCTTCATAATGGCTCTAAAAGGTTTGGATATCAAAACCCTCCTCACATATAAAATAAAAAGGTGGGCAAGGAAATGTAACCACGTCAATAATGGATTTTAATTTTTGCACATATATTGAAAGTCAAAATCCAAAGGTAAAGCCAACTTTGGCATTGAATTTTTTCATTCCCAAGTTACATATTCTAACACACCATGAACACACATGAACACTAGTTCAAACCCTATTGTTCCTATATATTGTCTTATACACGAAGTACATAAAAGATTGTAAACATGTTGCACTCATTCATTTCTAGTAACAATGACACCTCTATCGATTGATCCTCCTTAAGCCATTATTGAGTGGAGACTCTATGTCAATTGAATATTGGCTCAACATGGTCACATTGGAACAAAGTAGCTCAAATCTACCACCACAAATTTGCAATTATTACTACATTGTTCTTTGATTTTTTTTAGGGGCCTGTATCCAATTTTTTATGTTCCAATTGTCCCATTTCTACATAGTGTACTCTATAAATTTCAATTCACTAATTGTTCGAATAAGAAGTTGTTAAACCTTTTTGAACTCAAGAAATTGTAGATGTTTAGCTTGATAGACCATAATCATAGTCCATTTATATGTTCATTTGCCCTAGCCAATGCAACTTGTTTAAATTGAGATTAAATGAAGAAAAAGTATTGCATTAACCTAGTGTGCTACCATTATGTTGCACTAACATAACTTGTAATAACATAACTTGCAAATTTTTTTCAAACCACAAGTTCTTGAACACCAACCACAAAAAGAAATCATATATTCCTAATCATTCATAATCACATTGCAATTTTTTATAATTGGGATAGTATATAAATTTATTTTGAATGGATTTTTGAGTAGTTATTATAACTATGGTGATGCATAGATTAGAAATGTGGATCAAAATTGTGATCACAATGCATGTAATATCTAGTGTATGATTGAAGGGCCTCATTTCATGCCCCATCAATCATACATAAAATTGTTCTAAGGAGTCCCATATAGGGACCACATACCCAATATACATGTTGCCATTCTCCCATCCATAGGTTACATATACAATAACAACCTAGCTGGTTTGGCATTAAATAATTTACAAGTAAAAAAGTTCAGGAATTTTGAGAAATTATTAAGGTGTACTTAGTAAGTAAAAAGTACAACTAATAAAATTTTAATGATTATGCCAAAATTATATGAGAAAATTTATGAAATATTTGGCATTGAAAATCATTAAACCTACTAAATTATTATGATAATCATACCCCACCCCAATGTTCCCATGCAACATCCACACAATGTGCAAAGGACTTATATTTGAAACAATTTCTTCACAAAGAAGGTGGACAAGCACACAATGGATTTATTTTTGAGGTTACCACAACTATATGGAAAAGTCTAGTTCAAGACATGATTAGGGAAAAAAATTAGATGCTTGCATGCGTAGCACCATCAAGACGTTAAAGAGTCCTTAGTGTCCAACAAAATGTGATGTGTTCTCAAAAGCTTGGCATAAGGTATTAGTAGTAAATTATTGATACATTCATTGAGTTGTGGAAGACTCCTTAACTCCTTGCATCAGGTCAAGAAAACAACATGTGAACATTAAATAAGGGTACCAATAGCAAGTTAGTGAGACAAAACTACTAGCTAGTTATTAGTAATATAAGTTATATACTAATTAGATTGACCATATTATTAGTTAGTTGATAGAATTCAATTTTGAATTAGTTTGCATAAGAGGTTTGTAAAACAACATATTGGGATATAATGATCAATTTCTTACAACTATATTTCTATCTTTTGAGGTTTCATGTGCAATATATGTTTTTTTTTTCTTTTTTAAATCTTTAAATTCATTAAATAACATTATAGAAATGAATAGATGGCATATTTCACATGTCCCATTTGACCAAGTTTATATTGATGACTGCGGTGTTGTGAAAATCACACATCTCATGTGGTTACAATTGACCACACGATCCATGTGGTTATAGTTGAAGCATAATAGGAAGATCATTGAACCAAGATTTTGAATTTTTGAAACCTTTAGTTCTAATCATTTTCATAAAGAATTTAGAGTTGGTTTGGTTTAAGACCAAGATTGATTCAATGTCTTTTACAAAAAATTAAACATTTTTTGGGGCATAATATTAGTTTGTTGAACTAGACCGCATAGAGATTAGGTAATATTAATTACATACAACCAATCAAAACCAATTTTTTTCATAATGTTGTATTTATGTACTTGAGAATTTGATTATGTTCAAAATGGGTAGCACCCATAATTTAGGTTGTTTGTGTGTTATACACATGTCATTGTGCACACATCACACAAAATATAACATAAAAACAAGTAAGAATCCAAACCCAAAACACAAAGTAAAAAATATCACAAAACCACATGCAAAAGAAACCAACATAAAACACAAAATAAATTACAAAACAAAAAAACACACTATATCCTAAAATCTAAAATCCAACTTGGGATTATATACCAAACACTAAATAGTTTGAATTGCATTCATATTCAAACTAGTTCCAAGCTAAAACACAATTAACTATGTTAACTCAACTTATCACTAAACTAATTATAACTTAACTAAACACCTAAACTAACCCTCCTAACAAAATTGTAATTCAATTTTGAAAAGAAGCATGTGATTTGGTTGGATTCCAACAATTATTGGAACAAAACTTGGAACCTCTAGTCCAGATACCCTAGTAGAACATAATGTCCAACTTGGACTTGAATAGGGCCTAATTCCTAGAACATAACCTGAACTAGAGACTTTTCAGGTTTTGAAAAATTTCCAAAAAAAAAAAAAAAGGGAATTGGAGGTTTTTTGGTTCCAAAAAATTTTGACCAAAAAATGAAGACACCATAGGTTATTAAAAGAATCTAATAACCGCCCTAAACAAAGGGTCCATAGTTCAAACCCATGTTGGGGGATGGGAGGTTATTAAAAAAACTCAAATACCCACTCCAACACCCGCTCAAAAGAAAGCAACAGTTCAAATAGGAAAACGCTACCATGAAGTAATATTTAATGATTTACAGAATGGTCAAGCCTCTGCCCATTACACTGCGTAATGCACCAGCCAACCAGGCTAACCCATTAAACATAATAAGGGGCTTCATGGGCGTGACAATTCCATGACATTAAGATCTAGGGTTGTTGCAGAATTCAACAATTGTTTCAAAAAAATTCATGTTCCACTGAGAGATTGTGAGCACTAGGCATTACAATAAGTATATGACGGTCACTTGAATATTATGTCACATAATGTGGTCAAGAAAATGACATAATCTGCCACCACCCCCCCTTGACAGGAAGATTATGAAGCCCTCCTATGAAGTGTCAAAGTTATATATTTATCACCCTCCTCTCTATGCAGAGATTTTGGTCTCTTTGACAAGTGTAGAATTGTCAGTGGAAGATAATGGTATGTAATAATGTGCTCCAGAAAAAAGACATGATATGCAGCAGCAGCAGAAAATGACACCCCAGCAGCAGATTATGACACCCGTCTCTGTAATGTTCAAGCTTGTATTATGGCGCCCTGTCTGTGTGGAGGATTTGGTAACTAGGTATTATTATGAGTGTGTATAATTGTCACTGGATGGAAGACTATATGTCATATAATAATGGGGTCAAGAATGAGATAATCTGCCACCCCAGCAGCAGATTATGGATCCCTCCTGTGGAAGGTTCAATCTTGTATTATAGTTACAAGTGCATGATCGTCACTGGAAGATTATGTCGTAGTATAATTTGCTCACAAAAATGACAATCTGCCACAACCTGAGTAAGCAGATTATGAAACCCTGGAAGATTCTGAAACCTTCCTGTGAAGTTCGAGCTTACAATTACAGCACCCTCTCTGTGCACAGCGATTTTGGTCGCTATTCCGAGTGATAATCGTCACTGGAAGGAAGATTATGTGATACATTTAACGTGATGACGAAAATGGCATAATCTGCTGCCACCGCACGGCAGCAGATTATGAAGCCCCCTCCCTTTGGAAGTTTCAAGCTTGTATTATGGCGCCCTCTCTGTGCAAGGACGGCGTTCCGATGTACAGATTATGGCAGACTACGCCTTCCTCGCGAAGCTCTTGCGATGGTGGTCCAGCCATGTCTCCTGTCAACAAGAAGATCTCCTTCCCCAGACCAAATGCGCGCGGGATCGTATGCACTACAGGTACACGATTCAGATTGTTGTTGTTTGTAGCCGATGCTGCTGCAGCTTTCTCAGATGTTTCACATCGACTTGTTAGTACTCCTCTCCCTCTGCTGCTTATCTCTTCCCACTTCTTCCCGTCTTCATCGTACTTGTGAAGAACGTCGGAAGCACTGAGGTTATATACACAATTCTCTGTCGCCACTAGCTGTCCATCTTCCAGGCTTCTATCGCTCATGCACTCATCGATCTCCCACTTCTTGCTCACCGGATCGAATACCAGGATTGTCGATTCTCGCTGCAGATTATTGTTGTTGTTGATATTGATCTCCCGCGCTCCTCGCACATATAGCTTGCCCCGGAATACAACTTCGCAATCAATTGTCTTCAGCGCCACTGGCATTCTCGTCGCCATTGACCACTCGTTATCCTCCAAGTTGTAAACCTCGGTTGATTGCTCTATTGTTCCGTTGTCGTTGTATCCCCCTGCTACATATAGGGAGCGGTCTATGACGCCTCTAGCGAAGTTGCATCTCGGGATCTGTAGTTTGGCTCCCTGTGAACACTTGTTCGTCGCCGTGTTGAAAATCGTGAGCTGATCGTCACCGACTTTGCAGCCTAAGGTGGCGCACTGCCGATTTCCGCCGATCACGAGCAATTTTTCGTCAATGGCGGCGAACTTGAATCCGTCCAAGGATCCCGCTCTTCGTTGCAAATTGGAGGACCAGACTTTCCATAGCAATTGCTTCGACGCCAGATCGTACATGTAACACGCGGCCGGTTGCGACGACGGTAACAGATTCGTGCTCGTCACGAACAGCCAAGAATCTGCTATTCCCAGCTTCTTCCTGTAAGTGAAAAACTCCGAACTCTTGAAAATCCAGTTCCATTGTACGCACACGTTGCTTAAGCTTGCATGGTATTGTCTAGGCACTCGCAACAGACACAACAAAGCCACATGATCCGGCAAGCCTGGCAGTAGAGGCTGTTGCACCGACGTTCCTTGTACATCTCGTGCAGCCATGCATAACAGCAATCCGGTACCAACTAAAATCCTGACTCCTTCGCTCTTCAAACCTTCTGGTGGAAATCAAGGTCCACAGAGGACCAAAAAATCTCTCCTCTCTCTCGCTTCCTTCCCCTGTTTCTTTTCCTGTCCTGCAATCTGATTCTCTAGTAGCAATCTTCCTTGAAATCAGTCTCCACGCAACCACAAAGGTCTTCTTCGTCTTCTTCTCCTTCGGGTTCTCTTACTCTTGTTCTTCGTCAAGGTCTTCTTCCTTTTCTCCATCGTGTTCTCGTCTTGTTTTTACGAAGGGCGCTGCTCTGCGGCCGTGCGTCCTTGGACACGGCGGGCTCCACTTGCTTACCTGCGGCTGTGCCTGCGAGGCTGCAGGTGGCAGCAAGTACCGAGGCTGCACGGCTGCGTCTCTTTGGGACCCAGCATGAGCGACACAGGCTTTGCTACCCAGCCGCCTTGCGTCTGGGCTGCCAGGTGGCACGGCGGCGTACGATTGGTTTACTCACTGTTGTGGCTACAGCGGCGACGACACGAGAACGTACCATCTGCAGATTTTATATGACACCTGACACGTGGCAAGTAGCAACTAGTAACTTACTAATTTAGGATTCAGAGGCGATTATGAAATCCGTATTACAATGCTATTTATATGAACCCTTGTATTTTATTTATAATGGGTCTTTAATTTGATTTAATTGGTTCATGGACAATAGGCAAAATTTGGACAAGTTTGTCAAACTATTACTTTTAGAATTAGGTTAAATAATATTAATAGATTTTATTACTTTTTATATTTTGTTTAAATGGGGTTTTTTAATTCCATTTATGGACAAGGGGAATGTAGTGCCTAACAACTTTGTTAAATTGTAAGCATTTAATTTAAGTAAAATAATGGTGAAGAGAATTGTAATCTTGGTGTATTCATGATTCTGAATTTGTAGGGGGGTTTTAATTGATTTTTTGGGATAGCTTTTCAAATTCAGTTTTGTTCTTAGTTTGAATTCAAAGGCAATCTAAGCACTAGTCATGAGTTTTTGCCATTTAACCACCAAAAAAAAAAAAACCTCTACATATACAAAACTAGTGGTATTCGTGACCTTCGGACACTCGTGGTTACGCCATTTCAGTCGCTCGAACGTGTAGTGGTCTCGACCGATGTTGTGCGGGTATCAGAACCAGCCGTGTGTACCCTCAGGTTATCAGTTCGAGTATTTACTCCCTTACCTGACGTGAAAAAATCCAAAACCCCAATTTTGACATTTTGAACCTTGATTCTCGAAAGTTTTGGAAAAATTTTCGAAAACACGTTTCTCTATATAATCGTCGATTCTTTCGGAAGTTGTGGGGGGGGGGAAGGGGAAGGTTTTTATATCCGCCTCTGGTGCGGTGGGAGAGGGATGCGATCCGACCGTCATTCCTACCCTTCGGACGGCTGCAATGTTTTGTGGAGACGATTTGTACACGAAAATCGTGGTGGTCTAACCCTCGTGATAGACTAACACCGGTCGCCTGCTGCTTCACCGGCCTCTCTTTCCCCCACCCCCCAAAACCCCCGTCAGACTAACTCACTGACTGACAGACATAGTGAAAATAAACAGTGGGACCTCATTTCCAGTTTCTCTCCGCCACCACAACCCGCACCTAATTTTCGACACCTCGTTTTAGTCAACTAGACAGACGTAGTGAAAATAAACAGTGGGACCTCGTTTCCAGTTTCTCTCCGCCACCACGACTCGCACCTGATTTTCAGAACTTCGTTTTTGTCAACTGGGGGGTTGAAGAATTGGCCTCGCAAATTAACGAGTTGGAATGGCCTATCACAGACAGACAAGAGAATTAATATATATGATTCCCTCAAAATTATGGCAATTTTGAAATAAAAACAATTGAAATTACCAATTTTAAACCATAAGTTCTAACATGTTGCCAAAGTATAGTGAAGTTTTTAAACTTTTTTATTATCCTCTATTACTTTTAGCCAAATTTGGTTAAGTTTTCTTGGGAATGATCACCAATCCACTTACCTCACAAAATTGCAAAAAAAAAAAATGAACATAAATGAGAACAAAGTTTTGTATCAATACCATTTTAAAATAGTACCAATTTTTCACAAACTTGTTTCCAACTACTAATGATGTCATAATTGATATCACAAAATTACAAAATACCAACTAACAAGGGAAAAACCAATGTTGTATTGGTATATATGGTGCAACTTGGGTATATGGTACTAATATCAATATGGGTATTAAAGACCCTACCAATCTAATATGTGACATAAATAAATATGAAATATATAAATGATTTATATTAGTACATACCAATATCAAGTTTATACTTGTCATATATTAGAAAAAAATCAGCCTTGAATCTAAAATCAATGCCAAATTAATATGAAAGTTTTTGAAAAGTATCTAATACCAATACCGACCAAGTAGAGAAAAAAACCAATATTAAGGCTAGTCTATGCAACATCTTCATCATGTTGATAAATTTCTCATTATTATTATGATACAATACCCACACAATAACCTCAAGCGAAAAATGTATTTTGATATTTGCATAGAATTATATTATGTATTTTCACCAAGGGGCCCCCTTGGTGCATGGCAAGATTTAAATATGCAAGTATTACAAAAACTTACCCATTCATTACCTAAGGTTTAGGTCAAGCACATTTAATTCACCAAATGCAATATTGTTCCTTGACACAATAATTGTCATCATAAAATTATTTTCAAGGCAAAATAATTACTAGAACCCCATGACTAGGGAACAAAACTCTAGATTAATCGAAGGTTGTTTAATGTCAATTCAAGAATCTCACAATTAAAAGCAATGATTTTATTGCATTTTATCTTCCTTTATTTTTGAAAAAATAAATTAAATAAATAAAATTTTAAAATGATAGATAATGTAATGTATTACTAGATTTTTTTGTACGTGGTGTAATGCATGATGCAAACATGTGTAGCAAACAATTTTTTTTTCAAATTTTTTAAAAGTTGCAAAATTCAATTAGTATAATCATGGTGAATAAATTATTATTCACATAATATTAATAAGCCCCAATCCATGACTACAACCATGATTGGATTGGTAGTCATTTAGGACATTATATCATTACATGATTGCATTGCCTAGGATGGGAAAATATATATTGAATTACCTACCAATACTTAAGTACCAAGGTATTCCAAAGTCTTTATGTGAAAGTTACATCAAAATGAATTTTTCTAAAATATGGGGATCACCCATCAAAGTTCATAAGTTATGCACAAATATATATGTAGTTATTTACAAATCCAAATTCTATTAACTACTTGGGTTATATATATATAATTATTTTCCCCATAATGCATGATGCAAACATGTGCATCAAACAATATGGTCTAGAGTTATGTGTTGCAAGGTGAACATTTCCTGGTTGGAAATTAAAACAATATAGGAAAGGGGTTTAAGAACTTAGAAGTCTACCAAATGTTTTGCTTATGATAAAGCTACATATAACTCGTTCTTTTTCTTCAAGTGTTGTCAAGATGGATGTAAGAATAGTCCAAGGAAAGTTCTTGAAAAGGTTAGTCCTTGGCATTTGTCAACTTTAAGAGCAAAGGCAAGGACAATGGGAATTTGTTTAATAGAAACAATGAAACTTCGGTTTGGAGGTTTGATGAATACATTTCATTCCAATATTGGGTAGATGGCAATAATGTCAAATGGAGGTTCATGATCTAAAAGTTGGTCATGGCCAAACAATTTTATGAAAATTATTTCAGGTAACATGGATGAAACAAGTATTGTATACCCAAAGTATTGATTTGTTGATGTGTATGTTAAGGGGGTAAGCTGAGTATGTGATTTGGGATGAACAAGGCAGTTAGGATAGGGACTAATCAGGGAAATTTGTTAGTTTGAATTTTGAATTTTTGTTGTTTTGAATCATAATGATATGCCTTGGGATGGTTTAAAAAGGGGAGAGTTCTAAAGAACAAAAAAAAAAGAAAAAAAAATGAAATTGGGAGGTTTTTTGGGAGAAGAATAGGAGAGCTGGAAATACTTGCAGTAGAAAACCACAAACTATGTTTTGATATAACACATATTTTAAGTGTTGTTTTGGGATTATTTTCAACAAAACCTAAGATTATATTGTAATTTGGATTGATGTTCTTAGTAATACAGAGAAACACAAACTTCTACAATAAATTTTATGTTCAACTTTTGTGTGAATTTTTTATAGTATTAAAGTAAACACTAAGTGCTCCTAGTTTGAATATAGGTTTTGCTTGAGTTGTTAGGTAAGGAGGGGATCACAAAAGCAGAGGTCAATTGGCAATAGGTGCTCCATTAACATCTATAGAAAAAGAAGTGATGTTTATTTTTGTATCATTTCTTCTTAATACACAAGGTCTTTCTTTTGCCAACAATTTTTGTTCTCACTTAGTTTTGCTTCATAACTTATTTCCAGCTCTCCATGCACTTGGTTGTGTTGCTTGTGGCCTAAGTCTCTTTGCACCATTCCCCACTTGTCTATTACTACGACTTGCTTCTTCAATTATGTCCCTTGCTCATAGATTCTCAATTTCCTCCAAGGTTTGCCTTAGTGAATCTATGGCACCAAAATTTCCTACAATAGTAGAAGCAACATTACTTTTGCATGTGTCTTTTCATACATAATAATGAAAGATGTGTCTTTTCGTATCTAAAAAAATTAAGGTGCACAAATATACATTGCTTGAATCCAAAGACTCTAGATAAATCCAAAGAATATTTTTATTATTATGGTAAATTTAGTAAATGAAATTTACTAATTGTACGTGTAAAAACGTTTGAAGATTACATTCATTGTTTTAGGACATTTTTATTGATTGATTTGAAAGGTTGGTAGGTGTAAATTATTCTCATTAATTTAGGAATATATTTGGATATTATTCGAAAAGGTGAGTTGATAGGTTGATTTTGAATATAAATGTGAACAAATATAAAAGATTAAAGCTGAATTTATTTATTTTTAAATGAGGAAGATCCATATGTGATAAGAAACCTTTTGGGGGTTGGGCCCATTCTCTTTAACATTTGTTTAAATTGAGCTTGGATGGGAAATTTTATCATGATGTCATGGGGTTTTGAAATAAACTTGAAAAAAATTGGAGATCAAATTGTATTTTTAAAATGTGTAAAAATATAAGAGATATATTTGTTCAAAGGCAAATAAATTTTATTCCTATGATATATATATATATATATATAAACAACTGTTACTTTCTAGAATTTTGTTTCGCATTTGAGTTATATCCTATTATAGTCAAGGTTTTTTTGTTTTCCTTTGCAAATGGTCACTAGATGATAGTTACAATAATGATGGACAAAAGTTCATGACAATGAAAGTAGTTTACACCTTATGGTACAAATTATAGCAAGGCTAAAAGGATGAATGAAATGATAACTAGCTTTGTTCTAGATCAATTATTTTCATAAACATTTGTAATGTTTTTCAAGGTTTTTATTTTATGTTTCTAGATGATAGTTATACCTAAGAATAAACAATATATAATACACATTTTTTCTTATATTTTATGTGTTTTTATATTTGACAACCCTTATCTAATGTGTATTTAAAATTGTGAAGTCCATGACTTTTACAAATATCAAAATTCATTCACCTAAAACCATTGATGCTCTTTTGTTTTTTTATCAAACATGTGCAAATTGAAAAGAATTAAATTTTTTTTATAAGCTCTATGGTAGGTGCCTCATGTCATTGTGGCTTCATATGAAGATATTGTGAAAACTTGGTCCATCGGCATTTTTAAGTCCTCATCATATCATGATCAATCAATTGTATGTAATACTTTCATGGATGATGTTTCATGTATTGTCATACACGAATAAAAGAAAGGTTTCATTAGACAAAATTCGGGTGTAGATAATACATATGCAATACCTTCATTTGTTGTCAATGACATCATGACCTTGGTGGGTAGGTAGGTCTAAAAGGAGCTAAAATAAATATCAACGTTATGCATATTGTTGCAATACCTTCACTTGTCACCAACAATATCAAAACCATGTTGTGTCTTTTAAATAGGTAGGTAGATCAAAAGTAGGTCAACAACTTTAAAAGTAAGTTAAGGTGGCAAGTATGTCAATTCATAGGTTGAGGCAAGGTAGTAGGTGGGCGAGTGGGTGTGGTTGAATTTGAAAAAATACGAAAAAAAAAAAGGTTTATAAGGAAGGGCAAGGTTAAGCCAAAAAAAATAAAATCGAATTGTGTTAACATGTGATTAGCACAAAAATAGGGACCAACAAAAAATCAATGGCCATCCAACCACATACATCATCAACAAATGCAATCATGGGGGCTAGTTCACTTTGGCCAAATACCCCATATCATTAACTCTTCAAAGAACAACACAAGCAAAAAAAAATATACAAAAAAATTGGAAAGGTTTGTCATAGTGATCACTTGAACATCTTCAAGGCCAAACTCAAGTTTAATTTGCACCTCCCATTCACCACAACTAGGTAGGTGGTAGGCACACAATGCAAGTTTTCACAACACCCCCACCAAAGTTTTGAGGTGTTTCATTACTCATCCACCTACCATTCTACTACAATCAATAAATTTTGATGGAGACTTGTAGAAAATTGTCAATGGCTTTTTTTTCATAGCCACTACCAATCACTACACTTGTTGGATCTTGTCAAGTTCACCAAGACTTAGTGACATTTACACAAAACATATCATGGTTCATACCAAACTACCACTTGTAAATTTCTTTAAAACTCATTAGCATGATGAATGACCTTCACCCAAAACACACAATCAGAACAATGCCACAATAGAAATCCCACAAACCCCAAGCTTCCGTATTTAGATTGCATAAACCTAATTCACCCAAAGAGCATAACAATAGAACTCATCAAGATCCTCCTCACACATACCCAACAAACTCAGTCCACCTACCTATTTGAAAGGATTTCAATCTTACAAAAGAAATCAACTCAAAAACTGCTTCAAAAAGATTTTCAGGTTGGACCAAGGTTATATTCAAAACATCAATGGTAGATTAATTTACCGCTACAAAACCCAGTTCCAATTTCACAAGTCTGCCTATCAAATTACTACAAATCCTAAGTTGGAAATTTTGAAGAAGCTGAAGAAGAGAAGAGAGCACATGAAGAGTGACATTTAGGGTTCCCTGATCATTCTAACTGAGAGCTGAAAGAAATGTTTGCTTTTAGGATTTCAATTGAAACCCTAAAAAAAAAGAGATGAGAGAGACACACAATCAGAGAGATATCAAAGAGAAGGTGGCATTGGAAGGAAGATCTTCAGTTTGAGGAGAAAATTTTGCAAGAAAAAAATCATGGAGAGATTCTGCTGGAAGAGACAAAATTTCCTTGTGCAAGATCTTGCAATTCTACCATGTTTGTGAGGTTTTAAAGGAATGCACAGCATGGAAGAACAGACAGAACTGCAAACAGAAGAAGACAACAAAACACATTGCAAAAAGGGTACCTGTAGAGTTTCAGGAGAATCTGATGAAGAAAATCTGCCCAACTCACCATATTTGTAATAGGATCTTTCCATTATCCAGTATCGCTTACATGTTCAAATTTCTTGAGATAGATATTACTGACAAAGAAATGCATAGGTAAAGAAACTCTCTGAGAATTCCAGGACTCGAGGAAGAAGAGGATTGAACTATTACCAATTTTCTACAGATTTACATCAGATTGTACTTTGACACAAATGTGCACCAGAAACATTTGCCGTCAGAAGAAGGTCTTCAGGTTTTAGGACAATCCAAGGCAAGAAGAAAAAAGCACCAGTGCAGAAGATTCAGCTTTCGCCCTTAAAGGATTTCTTGGCGAGCTTCTTGGGACTATTATCCGGGAACGCCGCGGGCCCCTTCTCCTCCTCCTCGGCGGCTCTGGATGGAACTTCCACATAAGGAGTGGCGATTTCATCGTCAGGATCATAGTCAGGATCCAGCGACCTGTTAAGTGCAGAGCGGCCAGTCTCCAAGCACGGCTTACAAGCCACTTCCATCGCACCCCAACCCAACAGTATAGCTACGACCAAGATCACAGCCGTTTCCACTCCCCCCATTTGAAACTCTCCACTAGATTCCTTCTCCTTCCTTCCTTCCTTCCTTCCTTCCTTCCGCTTCTGCTCACATCACACCCTCCTCCACCAATGAAGAATCCACCAACCCACGGACTCTTTGCAATGAAGTTCCGGGACTGAATCCGAGATGGGTCCTTAGATGGGTCGTTCGCAACAAATTGCTACTACTCCTCCAATTGCAAGTCAAATTTCTGTTCTAGATCTTGCTCCATCCCCAAGCTTTCCCACCACTCCAAATCTTCGACACCCGCAATGCTGCACTGGCTGGAACCACGATCGTGGGTCGTGCTGCTGTCTGTTGCCCTTCCGTCTATGATCTTCTGGTTGCTTTGATATTAGCCCAGTGGCTAGGACACTTGGCAAGCAGCCAAGCGGTTGCGAGTTCAAATCACCAAAACCACCAGCATTTAGGTGACTGTTATCCCAGCTTTTTACACCACCAACATCCAGTAGGATGGACAGGAAACACTCTTTTTCATTCAGTTTCGCCAGGAAATATTTGGTGTCCACACACCATCCATCCTCCATGGGGGTGCTCATGGCTGCTGGTTCACTCTTGACATAAACACCTGACTAGCCAGATCTGGCTTTTCTTGGAATTTTAAATCTTTGCTGCACAAACACTTGGGCCAGGTTGAGGATGGTTGTAAGCACCAAATGGTATGTATCTACACAAGTCCATGTCAACGTAGTGTGTGGGGTTGATGAATATTAAAGCATGCAGCAACCTCTCACAGTGGAGGGTGTGCCGAAAGGCAACAAGGAGCCAATCAGATGAAGGACAATATCAATATGGGTTCCAGCCATATTTTGTGGGCAGCACTCAGATAACTTCCAGGTGCAATGTAAGTGAATTTCTGAAACCTGCCGGCACTCTCATTCACATACTGCAGTGTATCATCATTGCTTCTACTTCCATTTCTGTGTGAGTAACCTAAGGAAGGGAGTTTCACCTTGTAGAGTAGAGCTATATGACAAAGACAACCTGTTACTGCTGTTTGACATCTGTGATTGCAGGACCAAAAGGTGGCAAAACAATTCATTGTCCATGTCCTCTTGATTTGCATTACCCTTAAGAGGCAAAAAGTTAGCAGGAAAGTGAGACACATGTACAAAACGAGCATGGAAAGTTGTGAATGTGTGCATTTTCATCATGAATTGCATGACATTTGCCAATTCAGAGTTCACACCTAATGAGTCTGTGAACATCATCAAGACCCCAGTTCTGGAACTTCCTAAACACCCATATATCACCCAGTCCCAGTACACCAGAGGAAATAACCATGTGAGAAGATAAGTCTCAGACAGAGGCACAATTCAGGGTGAAGGTTTCTACTTTGTACCTAGCACCCAATCCATACCCTGTCAGTCAAGGAGCGAGTTTTACACAGAAGTCATGTCCATCCAGAGTAAGAATGAACAGCAGAAGGGATAGTGAAGCTGCTGCACAAAGCTGGCATGAAGATGGAAAGAAATCCTATATAAACAAAGCAGAAGAAAGAAATATTCGATGAAAGATACATAGAAAAACATATATGACCTGGAAAGATATATTGATGTTGGACAATGAGACTTTACTTCATAACTCCTCCTAGTTCAAAAATGCAATACAAACAAGCTCAAATGCTCACAGCACATTTGTAAAATGCCTTTTGATATCGTCTTGGAACTCACAGGCTGCATAAGAAAATGTCACACAGCCGAGAATGAAATCACCAGCCAGTAGTAACAGAAAACCTCAAATGTTGTAAGTCTTTTTTCAGGTTTACAGACCTTTGTAGAAAAAGAAGACGAAGACTCCTTAGGTTTTCTCCTCCTCCTTGCTTGCCATGGACAAAATACCATCCACTCCCATGCTTTGACAGCCATCATCAGAGCACTCGGTTCAGTTAATGCACCTCATACTTGGGGTCTGCTACCACATAATGGTATGCAACAACCAACACAAAGATGCATATCCCCAAGAAATTTGCAAAAAACCCTAGATCTGTATCATCAATCATCTGCAGCATCACACACACACACACACAAACCATAACTGAAATTTGTTTTTTTGGCAGAAGATTAGCTGCCAAATACAAACCACGATAAGATATAAGATCCAGCTAAGTCCTCAATAGAAAGAATGACAAAGCTCATCTGCCAAATGGTTTTGCACTCAAAGTCTCATCAGCCTTTTTGTCAGGCTCATGAATCAGTCTCATCTGCCTTCTGTAGATGCACCATTCATAAACCAAAGACACCACCACCACCAACCAGAGGTTCCACACAACCATAGACCATGAGAAAAATGCAGATCACACAACGCAAGACGGATTGTTTCAAAGCTAAAACAACAAGTGAAGGAAACGAAAAGGAAGGGGAGGCAAAAAAAAAAGCAGCAGACAGAGAATCACATACCTTGCCGGATTGTAGATCGAAGCAAGGAACACGAAACAGTTGTAAAATGACAGAGAAGAGCTTCCGACCTGCCTTCGCCAACAAAAGCTTCGACAAGATTTTCTCGCTCTTCGACAATCTCTCCTGCACACACACACACACGCTCCTTAGCTAGTCCCCCAAACCCTAATTAGTAGCCACCCTATAACCGCACTTCAAAGGTCCAACCCAGTGAAAAACAATTTGGCGAATAAAAACATTTTGAAAATTTTGGAAAATTTTGGTTTTTAGTATAAATTCGACCCAAAAAAAATAGCCCAATTGTATATGAATTTTTAAAAAAAACATTTAATGGTTTTTTTTAACATGAACTTTGAACTTTGAAGTTAAACCCATTTTGACTAGAATAGCATTGGCATGGGTGACTTTAGAAAAGGTTTGATATACTTGGGCCAATGGCATAGGGGCCCATTAATTTGTATGCAAATAAGCATATATAATATTAGTTTAAAAATATACATGCAAATATACATGATTTGTGGAATAGGGTTATGCCTAAGGGTGGGAAAAAAAAACTTTATGTGGCCAATGAAATTGTTAGAACCAATTTTAATTTTTTTTGGGGTGGAAAATTATCAAAAGGCAACAACAACTTATGTATTTAGCAAAGAGAAAAAAAATTAAAAAATGAGTCATCAATTTCACCTTTTTTAAATTTTTTTGAGGGAGCATGTTGCCACAAGTTTGTTTACTACCTACAATTTTTTAATGGTTGTGTACAAAAATATGAATTAGGGATGCACAAACTTTAAAGTTTATGCATATAAATTTCACCCTTCAAACTCTTCCTCTCACTAATAAATAGATTTGTGACACACTTGTGTTGGTTTTTTTCTAATTTGATAGAAACTTTATTCCAATTCTGAAAACTAGTTCTTCACATTTTTAGACTTCTAATTTTGAGTTCTTTGACAAAAAAAATTCCTAATTGAGTCTAGTTCCAAACTAAATTCAAATTTACCCACCCATGCATAGCCCAAAATTCAAAGTTTTCTAATAATGGACCAATAAAAAGTGACCACTTGTACCAATTAATTACATGCCTAACCCAAAAAAAACAAAAGTCATGGGTCATTGGTGATTAGTTTGTATGCAAGCAAGTTTGTCTACATGTTTGATCCCGAGTGCTTTACATGCCATGGCATCTTTTTCCTTCTTTAAAGTGAATGTGAATGTGCAATATGCGCATTTGGAGCACTCCTTTTATTACCAAAGGGCTAGTAGCTACTTTAATTCAAAAGTGACAAATATTTTGCTATTTATCTTCATTTTGTTAGAAACCTCCACACATGGTCATATGATTAGGGTTAAAAATTAAAAGTTTTGGTATTGCCCTCACTTTTTTTTTGCAAGCCACAATCATCAATGACAATGAGAGATGCATTGTACTTTCATTTTTTTTAAATTTCATAATTTTTAATGACAATGGGAAGTGCAACATCCTCATTTTAAAAACCTTCAATTTTAGCCTAAATCGAATATGGGGTTAAGTCTATGATAACATTATTTGACATATCACCTAAGTTGAATCTTCCAACAAATCTTCTTGCATAGAAAATTATTGAGTCGATTCTTGAAATTTTGAACCTAATTAAAACCTAAAACTTGTCAACGTTATTCCAAGCACTAATTAGGAACTAAGACTTAGAGGACCTTACGATTAGACAATATTCAAATGAACCAAGAGGCCACTCATTGGTGGGCAGAATATGCCTATTTGAAAATAGTATTTTTTAACCATTAAACATTATTTACCCTATTCAATTGTATTTATCTGTCAATAATGAAAATTATCGATTCATTTTTTGATAGCCAAATTTGGTTATATTGGCTTATGGATGATCATCACCTTGGTTACATCACAAAATTGAAAAAAATGGTATTGGTGTCCATTTCAAATCTAAACATTGGAAGACATCTCTTTTCTTCATGTATTGCTCAAATGATATGAGTGAAGTTTTTGAAAATATTTTCATATTTAAAACACATTTAAAAATCCTACAGTAATTATTTGCCATGTTTCAATTGTTTGTTATTTTTAGCACTAATCTTTAAAAAGTTGTTGTCAATGTGTGACATCAAAAATTTGAGGGAGAAAAACCATATTTGTAACCATTTCCTATGTAGGTGAGAAAACTTTAAACCCTAAACATCCAACAACTATATGTTTGTTATTTGGTGTTTTTTCACACATGTCAACAATTTTTTTTAATTCTTTTGTGAATCCTTGAACAAAGATCATTTTATAGAGATAGTTCCATGAGTACACCTTCTCTAAGATGAAAGTATTTGATAAGGTTAGAAAAAAAAATACTCTCTAAAACCATAACAATTTTTGGGTTACATCTCATCTACCTCATGCATGCAAATTTTATTGAATTTTTGGGGTTGTTTTCAATGATTTATTTTCCTATAGTGAAATTCATGAATTTTGATACACATTTTGCCATTGTTTCCTAAACATCTTTAGAAATCTTAATTGTTGCCCAAAACCATCACCAACCATCACACTTGGGTGTTCATTTTTTTTTCTTGTTTTTTTCATGTTTCTTTTTCATTAGTTGTGAAGGGTGGTTAGTTTTTTACTTTGACATGAGGGTTAGTTTAACTAGATGGGCAACCTAATAGCGAATTTATCCATTGTTTCCACTAATGGAAAATCAATAACCTAGTCTTTGAAAAGATAATTGACTAACTAGTTAGGGCAAATTTGGAAGGAAGAGAATCAACTAATTTTTTGAAGAAAGAAGTGAGAAAAAAATGAAAACTTGAGGGATTTAAAGAGGGGGTGTGGTTCCTTCTAGCTCTTTCTTTTTCTTTTCTCCTCTTTGGATTTTTTCTTCATTCTTCTTCTTTTAATATATTGCCATAGGGAAGGCAACATGTGATATTTCTTTTGGCTATGAAAGCATAACAAAAAAGAAAAGGTTTTATAAGGACTTTTGAATACATGTCTTGGTGTATGTGCATGTGTTAATGAGGTAAAGGTGTGGAAAGAAACTATTACCATGGGGATAGTTAGGAAAAGGAGGCCAACAAAGGGGTAATGGACCGGAGGTCCCATTAGATTTTTTTCCTTTATTTTTGTGGGTTTTTTTTAATGCCTTATTCATGTAACAATGAGGTAATAATTCTATTGAAAGGTAGAATTATTGGCCCTAGTACCCCCTTTTTTTTTTCCTTCTTTTTTATTTATGTTGGTCGCCATATTCTCTTAACCTTATGAAATAGCTATACCATAGAAAAAAAATTATCACCATTAGGAGTTTTTACTATTATATTTTTGAAGAATAATACCTTAATCCCTAATCGGATTCAACAACAAATTGATGATTAATTAATTAAAATTTAAATCTTAACTTTGGAAATTGGTTTTTTGATTCTGAAATTTTCAGCTAGTAATGGATATAAAATTAATGAAATTTCAACTTATTTTAGTTTATGACCCTTTAGAAAGCATAATACCAAATGTGGAAGCCTTCTTTGTGTTAAGAATTTTTTTTGTTATGATTGTTACACATGATGATATGTAAAAATTCATAGTGTATGCTAGTGCCTTTAAAAATAATGTTTAATAATAATAATAATAATATGCATTATAAATGTATTTGTGTTCAAGGGTATGATTTTCAAAACCATTTATGTGAAATTATTTTTTAATTAACATATATGTCTATATAATGTTGTTTTGGGATCAAAAATATAAAACAAATTGTGCCATTTAGTATGATATTATTTTTAATGAATATAACAAGTGAATCCAAGGTAATTAAGTGGTTTATGTGGTCAAAAGATTTAACTAACTAAATATATAGGTTCGTATGCAGAAAAACTTGATTGGATTTTGAGTTACTAGCAAAAAGAATTCAAGTGTCAAAGTGTTTTAATAATAAAATGACTATTAGAATAGAAATAGAAAAGACTTTCTAAGAACACAGTTGTTTACACCATGGTTATATCTAAATTGATATGAAATTTTAAATCACATATGATAAGATTTTGACACTACAATTAAATGTGGTTTTTATTACATTGCGAGGCCATGGCTCATGACACATGTGTGATGTAAACCTTATGATTTCATCCATCACAATGTAGAATATTGGATCAACCTTTCAATTAAGGTATTGATGAAAAGTTGAAGTTGTATGATGGAT
>Ga0116231_10004325_pt1 | contig 28821 bp, 38 predicted proteins | sample S1TSphgellanicum_2_FD_89695 | JGI IMG/M metagenome (GOLD analysis project Ga0116231, IMG submission 89695) | Host-associated microbial communities from peat moss isolated from Minnesota, USA - S1T2_Fd - Sphagnum magellanicum MG | ecosystem: Host-associated > Plants > Peat moss > Unclassified...
GGGGGGGGGGGGGGGGGGGGGGGGGGGGGATTTTATCGGCAAAGGAGGTAACACGTACACATCCCAAAAGTATAATTCCCGTCGGGAGAATTTACTCTCGATTGTGAAGGGGTGTGCGTGCTTGCTATAAATGTACACTTCCCAAAAGTATAATTCTCATCCGGAAAATTTACTCTCGATTGTGAAGGGGTGTGTGTGTGTGTGCAAGCGCTCTTGCTATAATGGAGGGTTAAAAAATAAATAAATAAATAAATGTTTTAAAAAATTTAATCAATTTTTAAAAAAATTATAATTCAAAAATTTTTAATTAATTTTTTTTGGGGAAATTTTGGGAATTATTTTATTAATTTTTAACAAGGAATCGTGGCCTAATACGAAGAGAAAGTGGGCCACGGGGAATAGTGCTCCTTCAAATGCAAAATGCGTGACCATAAATTATGTGACAAATTGTGGCCGTTGGTGGCTATTTTAGAATTGAGTGTCTACTTACTACAACAACAACAAGAAGAAGCAAATTTCAAACAAAGCCTTTCATTACAAAAGCTCCCCTAAAATTGGTTAATTTAGTTTAGGCCCACTACCAATTTAGCTAGCCTTGTTGTGCATTACAAAATCTCCCCTAAATTAGAGAGAATTTTTGCCCCCACCACCACTTTAGCCCCCCCCTCCCCCCCCTTGTTCATTGCCAAATGCTCCCTTAAATTAGTTAATTTAGGTCCACCACTAATTTAGCCCTGTTGTTCATTACAAAAGCTTGCCTAAAATTAATTAATTTAGTCCCACCACTAATTTTAGCCCCGTTTTCCATTACAAAAACTCCCCTAAATTAGTTAATTTAGGCCCACCACCAATTAACCCCAAAACCCCCCTTTAATTTAAAATAATAATTTTTAAAAAAGACCGCCATCCGACCCAAAATTTTTAAAAAGAAAGATTTCCCATTGTTTTCCGTCGTATCACAATGACTTAGGATGAAAAATACGATACGTATATTTTTCTGTATAGTATCTTTTACGATACTGTGTACTGTATATTTATACGTATAGATCTTACTCTGTGTATTCTACGCTTTCTTCCTCGTAGCTCCAGTGGTCACTACTACTGGCAGTCTGCGCTTTGCAGTTGCTGCTGTTGCTGCTGCTGCTGCAGCTGCTCTTCTCTATCCCTTGCTGCTGCTGTTGTTGCCGTTTTTTTTTTTCTTCTTCTTTTTTCCTTCCCCCTCTGAATTCCCATTTATTTGCAACGGACGTCCTTGTTCTCTCCATTTTTTTCATTTTTTAATTTTTTTTTGGGGGGTTGGGATCTGCTTCTGAAGGAGGAGGAGGAGATCCCAACCTTCTTTGACTACCATCGCTTGTTGTTGTTGTTGTTGTTGACACTTTTGCTGCAATCTACGCTACAACGAAGAAGAATAAGAAGAAGAAGAAGAAGAAGAAGAAGAAGGCAGTTTTTGTACTATGTTGTTTTTTATGATGATGATGATGATGATGATGCATTGTTGTTGTTTTTGTGTGTGTACTTAGACGCAAAGAAAAGTTTGAGGCGGCTGGCGTTTTGAGGTTCTGTTTTGTTACTGTTTTCCCATCGCCAGGAAGAAGAATGCAATATACTCTCGATAATAAATGTAGCAAGCGCACTGTTTGTTTGTTTGTTTGTTTGATTGTCCTGTTTTTTCTCTACACAAAAATAGAAAGATTTGGGTTTTGGACGAGCGAGCGAGCTTGCTATGCTCTTGGTTCGGGATTGTTCCAGCTTTTTGCTTGAGTGGCATTGCTTGCCCCCGCGTGCGGTGCAGGATTTGGTTTGCTGCAGCAGCAGCAGCTGGTGGTGACATGATGCAGCAAGGATTGTAAGGAATTCTTGCTTATGATCTTGTTGGAAAGTGCTTTGCGCAACTCTCTCTGGAGCTCTGGAGCACCAAGCGAGGCGAGATGGGGACGAGCCAGAAGATTCTTCACCCACTCTCGCAGAGGACAATTGTGTTCGGACTGAAGCTATGGGCAGTAGTAACCATCTGCACAGCGATGGTGGTTCTTGTGACAGTCTTCGTCGTTTGGGTGTGGTGCTTCTCAAACCGACGCCGGCCCAAGCTCTCCTCCTCCTCACATCACTGTAAGCTTTCGTCAAGCAAAGCTGCACAAAGAATTGGTGCCGATGATGATGATGACGAGAACAAGAACAAGAACAAGGAGAACAAGAAGGTGAAGATACAAGTGTTAGAAAGCTCGCAGCAGAGACCATCACCAGTTTCAGATCCCGTCTCAGTAGATGTTACCATCTCGCAACAGAAAAAAGAGATGCAAGGAAAAGATGCAGATGGTACCATGGATTCTTCTTCTGCTGCTGTACAAAACCATTGCAAGAGCTTGTTCAAAGGAGCATTCTCCTGGACACAAGTGGTTGCTCTAGGACCTCGGAGTGTCTCGGGAGATGTCTCGCCCATGATGATGATGCGCCGGGATGATGATGAGATGCATCCAGGAGCACCTGTAGCATTGCCATTTCTTCAAAAGCAATCGGAGACGGCGGTGACAGCAGCAGCAGTAGTGGCCGACGAATCCTCAGACATGTTTGCTTCTCAATCTGTGCCCCGGAATGGATCCTCTTGGACTGATGAATCTTCTTCCAGGACTGGGTCTCGATCTTCTTGGTCAGCAGATTTCCAAGGAGGAGGAGGAGGAGGAGGAGCAGCAGCAGCAGCAGCAGCTGGTGGTGGTGGGTCAGATTTGGGATGGGGACAGCGGTACACATTGCACGAGCTTGAAACTGCCACACATGGTTTTGCTGAAGACACCCTGCTGGGAGAGGGTGGCTATGGCATTGTGTACAGAGGGGAGCTTCCCAATGGCACTCTTGTTGCTGTCAAAAACCTACTCAACAACAAGTTGGTCACCATCTCTCCCTCTGTGTCTGTTTGTGTCTGTGTTTGTCTGTATCTGTGTCTCTCTGTATCCTTGCAGAAAATTCTACAATTCAGCAATTGCATGATCCTGTCTGTCTGTCTGTCTGTGTGTTCTTGCAGATCTTGTTTCCAGCAAATTCACAAATTGCACAATCCTGTCTGTCTGTCTGTGTCATTGCAGATCTTGTTTCCAACAAAATTCACAAATTGTTGTTTTTTTTCTCTCAAAATACATGCAGAACAAGAATAAGAAGAGTTTCATTGGCATCTAATGCTACAATGTAAAGGTTTGTTACCTATTTGCAAAGAAAGAGTGAGGAGGAAGGATTTTGTTTTGGAGATGGTGGCAAGGAACAGAAAGAGACCTTAGAGAGAGAAAAAACACTGTCTGAGGAAACTATAACCCTTATGATATAATCTGTTTTGTTGTTGTCATGACAATGACAACAGGGGTCAAGCAGAGAGAGAATTCCGAGTGGAGGTGGAAGCTATAGGACGTGTGCGGCACAAGAATTTGGTGCGGTTGCTTGGCTATTGTGCTGAAGGTGCTCAAAGGTGCCTTGCTTGTTTCCAGCAACAAACCCTAACCCATCTTTGTATCAAATCCTACAAACTCAATCTTCTTGTATCTGCTTCAGCTTTTGTTTTTGGCTGCAGAATTACAGTGGTGCACATTCACAGTTTCTTGAGAGAGAGAGTTGAGAAGTAGGGTTTCTTCCACAGATGAAATATAATTATTTGGTTTCTCATGTTTTTTGAAAAGGAAATTGTTTGTGGGTGCTTGGATCTTTCTGCCAGGATGCTTGTGTATGAATATGTTGACAATGGTAACTTGGAGCAGTGGTTGCATGGACCTCTTGCGGAGAGCAATCCACTTACATGGGAAGCTCGCATGAGGATTGTTTTGGGAACTGCAAAAGCGTAAGAGAATTCGTCACGCCATGACCACCAATGCCACCACCACCCAATTTTGCTTTTTTGTCTCTGTGCAAAATGTTTGTCTGAGTGGTTGAATGGGTCACTCTTGCATTTGGCTGTTTTTGCATACTGGAAACAATGTTTTAACAGTTGTTATCATGTGTGTGTGTGTGTGTGTGTCTCTCTCTCTCTCTCTCTCTGCATGAGCAGCTTAGCATATTTCCATGAAGCTCTGGAGCCAAAGGTTGTGCACCGTGACATCAAGTCCAGCAACATTCTGGTGGATACAACCTGGAATGCAAAAGTGTCAGACTTTGGGTTAGCCAAGCTTCTAGGTTCTGGCAAGACCCATGTTACTACACGAGTCATGGGCACTTTTGGGTACATACATCTGTGCCTCCATTCTGTGTTGCAAATTTTCTTTCTCTTGAGTTGGTGCTGCTGAGGTCCTTGACACCATTCTACCTTCCATTTTGCTTTCAGGGAAGAAAATGTGGATGTCACCACCAGGAGAGAAAGTTTCTATGGTTGAAATCATCACATTGCAGTCCCATGCAATGCGCTAGTTCTTTGCAGCGTCATGTTGCATGTTATGTCTGCAGTCTAGAGATGATTTTAGTTGAGCATTTTGTTTCTGTGGGATGGATTTGTGCAGATATGTGGCACCCGAATATTGCAGTACAGGACTGCTCACTGAGAGAAGTGATGTTTACAGCTTTGGTGTGCTACTCATGGAGGTGATCACTGGTCGTGATCCAGTGGATTATAGCCGAGCTACAGGCGAGGTATTGATTTCCCTCACCCAGTCCTTGTTCCAAATCACTTGTAGTAGGAGGGGACTGACATGCAGTAATTTGCTCTGTGCAGCAGCTGAACTGCATCAGCTTGAGCATGTTATGCATAGAGAATCACTCCTTTCCAAACTCCACAGATTCCACTTCATTGTGGTATGCCACTTCTTTGGTTGCTAAATTTCTTTGTTCCTCTACTGGGTGGTGCAGGTAAACCTGGTGGACTGGTTGAAGCAAATGGTTGGAAATAGGCGATCAGAAGAAGCTGCTGATCCAAACATGAGAGTGAAGCCAACAACACGTGCTCTTAAACGTGCTCTTCTTGTTTCACTGCGTTGTGTTGATCCTGATGCCCAGAAACGGCCTAAGATGGGACATGTTGTTCACATGCTGGAGGCTGATGATTTCCCCTTCTAAAATTGTACTGTTCTCCATTTCTTATCTCTCCATTTTCCCATCTTTCTGATGTCATTTGATCCTGTTTTTTGCACCCAAAAAAAAGAGACACCTCCAGAAAAGGGACCTTTCTGTCTTCTGTCACTTAGAGTTCTCAGCACTGTCTTTGACTGAGAGCTAATTTCATTTGCAGGGTGGGTGGGAGGTGAGAGGTGGAGTTTTATGTGCATTCATTGGAATCCCCCAATTCAAGTGCCAAGGTGCTGTTTGCACTGACCGCAAGTCATGGCACTGTGATGCTAACTGATTCAGTTCAGACACTAGCCTTTCAACAGACAGGCCATATCCAATGAATTTTCTTGGGAGGCACTGAGGAGCTTTCCATGGGGACAGGAAAGGTAGTTGTTACTGGCAGTGCTCCTATCAGTCTGGGCTATGCATATTATTTGGCCATCTCCTCTTCCATTGATCTTCTTTATGCTCTCAATGAAAAAGTCTGAAGAGGAGGATTATGGGTTTTCTCCCTTCCTTCCAACTGGGAGGTAACTGGGCAAGGATTTATGTTAGAGAAGTCTGTTCTCCTAGAGGACAAGATCAGGATAAATCATTTGCTGAATTCCGCATTCATTAAGTCTGTATTCTATACTTCTGGTCAAATCTCACAGATTTTTCTCAAATTACTTGACATAAATCCTCAGTGGAGTCTTGGGTTTGCTGTTGATTTTTGTGACCACATGAAGGGAGGAAAGTGAGGAGTTGTTTTGACAGGATTGCCACCATCACCTTATTCATGTCAGGTTATATGTAGTCTGGACAATCCAGAGAGAGGTGTGGAAAACAGAGCTGGAGTTAATCCAGCTGCTAGAATCTATATTTGTATGAAGAGAATTGACTGTTTGACACAGTATGTCATCCAGATGACCGCATAAATACCTTACCAGTATCATGACAAAACAATGGCACATCTCTCACTACCAGTAAGTGCACTCATCCTAACTCATCCATGTACAGAAAAGGCACCAACAAGGGTCTCAAGCTCCATCAGCATTCCTTTTGGAAGCCTTTTGCAGAGCTTGATTATTGTGCATTTACATCAAAGGTGGTCAGCTGCACACACAGAAGTCTGAACTCTTGCTCCGAGCAGGTTTGACAGCAACTGCCTGAAGAGTCACAGTCCAAAAACACATGGAACCCAACACTTACGTGGTCTTGGTAAGTATTGGGTCAGGTTGCTGTTCAATCTGCCTTTTGAATATAACTGGCAGTAAGACAAGAATAGCAATCACAGAAATGGTGAGGATGGTCTTGTGATCATATAGATCAGCCATTGAGTTTATCTGAGAGAGGATGTGGCCTGCCTTCACTGCAACCACACTTGCAGGAATTAAGCCAAGGAATGTGCCAAGAACAAAATGCCTGCAAAAAGAAGAAAGGCTTTCAAACTCATCAAAGAAAGGTAGCAAGTTTTTTGCCACCAATTTCCAATACCAGCTTTCATGAGAGTTTGCAAGTGCTTGTGATATATATATATATATATATACATGTCCAATGGTGCACAGTTGGGATTTGGGGGTTTAGGGTTTACAGATGGAGGCCAACAACATAGCATTTTCATATTTGTCCTGGCATGGTTTTACTCACCGCAATGGGACAGAAACAATTGGTGCTGACACATTGATGAACCAGTTGGGAAGAATAGGTGTGATCCGTAAGAAAAGGATATAGCTGAGCAAATTGTGGCGATGGTGGTGAACCTCATGTGCAAACCACTCACACCGTTCCGGGAAGTAATGGTATACAATTTCCTTCAGGATGGTGTATGAGAGTGTGTAACATAAGGCTGATCCTACTGTAGCCAACACCTGCATTTGCTTCACTAACACAAAAAGGATTGAGCATACATACTCCCTTTGAAACATTGGACATTACAATCTAGAACGAGAAGCTCAAACTACAATTGAAAGCAACTTGGATAAGTAGATTATGTTTTGAAGCCAGATATGTAGTGAAAGGGGTCTTACCAGAACAAGAATCAAAGCCTCATAAAACCCATAGAGTGATCCAGCCAGGATGTTTAGAAAGATTGAACCAGGAATCATGAATGCTTGAAGGAAGATATAGAGAAAGATTATGTTAATCTGAACCTGACATCACCGCACACAAAAAAAAAAAAAACCTTTCTCAGAACATAAAGTGAAGCATGAAAAATCTGAAGTTGCATGGTAGCTGATCTGAACTCTTATGACTGATTCTTGACAACAACCAGACCCTGAGACTAAGTACTACAATGATTAAGCTGGAGGCAAACCGAAAGTAATTCAACCTGCTGTTGATGCTCCTTCTGATAGATAAGCAGAGTTTCTCGAACTGCTCGAAGCTCTGTTATGTTCTTTGGCAATTTGAGAACAAGCTCCAGCTGCTGGGAACTATCCACTCCACCACCATCCTCTCTGCCAGCATCCTTACCTGTATTGAGGATTTGAAAGTTGTCTTTGCCAACTTTCCATCTTTCACGGGTTGCACCATGGTGGAGCTTCGGGAGTGACATGAAGAGGAGAAACATGAAGGAAACTGACATTGTGAAGATTAGGGTCAGCAGCAACAACTTCTGTAGCCACAAAAAATTGTTGATATGACCGGATACCTTGAGACCTGAAAGCAGCTCAGGAGCAATTGATGCATCAGCATTCAGCGATTGAGTATTTGGATGATGGTGCACCAGAGTCTTAACAAACATGACCCTCATCTTGCCATAAGCTGAAGTAGTGTCTTCTGCATTTGTACCCAATGTTCTTGTTGTGGATTGATCCACATCAAGGTGAACCTCCCTAAAACTGAGCATCCCCCACACAAAAAAAATCTCAAACTCGATCTCCAAAAATTCCATGCAGATCAAGCATTTTTGGAAGACAAGATAAAGAAAGCACATGTACCAAAATAGCTCTATCCAAACCTTGAGCTCCAAGTTAACATTTTCAAGAGCATGTGCATGCACATTGACAGCCACATTCACAAAGTCATGGACAACACAAAGCACAAGAATCTGCAATTTTGTCTGTATGGATTTCAGAGAGAAAATCACAATTTACTTGTCACTGTGGATGTGAGAGTGATATGTAAGACTCTTTGGATTGGAAGCAGGCCCCTTTTCCTTCCTGCTTATATCTGACCTGGACCGCTCCATGGCAGGCTGGCCCCTCTTTGATGGTGCCCACTGAACTGACACTAAGTCAAGATTTTTGTTGGAAAATCGAAACTACCCACCCACTGCATCTCTTTGGAAACACACAATTCCATTCCTTGTACAAGGACACCTCTGCCCTTGCTTCTTCTCTTCAGCTGCTGTTGCTGTTGTTGCTATACCCATCAATATCAATGTCTATAATTCCACCCTTACTCCAATCAACCTTGCATCCCTGCAGAAAAAACCATTTGCAAACAGGCAATCAGAAAAACTTTTTGACACTTGCAGAACAAAAATGTCTATTGATTCTTCCAGAAAAACAAACAACCCAGATGTGAGGCAAAGATCCAGTCCTAATTTCACACAAACACCCCCACATCAAACAAATTCTCACAGTTTTTTTCAGAGAAACTTGGTGCTCAACAACAAACACGTGACAAAGCATGGTTCAACAAGTTGTCAAAACTTCAACAAAATTTCGGAGGGAAAAACTTCAGATCACACAACATCAACAACAACAACAACACCTAATTCAGAAAGAAACAAAAAGTCCCTCTCCCTTCACAAAACAGAAACTACAGAGATTATCACATCCCTCATGAATCCAACTCACTGTGAGTGAGCTTTTCCTCAAAAGCTCGGACCCCATCTCTTCCCTCCATCGTTCTTACATGTGAAGAAAAACCCATTTCCTAAAACTCTCCATACAAACAAACACTTCACACGCAAATTTGCAACCAAGAACCCATTCCCTAAAACTCTCCAAACAACAAACAAACAAACAAACACTTCACACACAAGTTTGCAACAAGAACCAAAACCCAAAAACCCTTCTTCCATCACACCCCTACTATTACAACAACATCATCATCATCACATCATACAAAACATTTCACATCATCACACAAACAAGAAGGGAAAAACCCCTATTGGAAAACACACTCTCCCCAAGAATTTCCAAATACTTCAAAATCAATAAGAGAGAGAGAGAGAGAGAGAGAGAGAGAGAGAGAGAGCATGCAAAAACCTTGATGGGTGATGGGAGCATGAAGCCCAAAACATCATGAAGGAGGAGAAGAAGAAAGCTACTAATAGTCTCATGAAGACTAATGGGTTTGAAGCAAAAGACCACAATCTTAGTCAATTTTGTAAGGTAGAGAAAATAGGGAACTATGATGTAGTTTTCATTTGGTCCCACAATTTGAGGAATGGTTCATGTAGTTTTTTCATTTGGTTTCACATTTGGAGGAATATTGTTTACTATAGGGGTTGCTTTTTATTCTTCTAATTTGTAGCACAAGTGGTGACTAGATGTGAGAAAGTGGGGGAGAGAGTAGGAGGGCTACCTACTTATCAAAAGACTTTGTGTGATGGATGTGGTTAAAATTTGATATTAGAAGTGTAAATTGGGCAAAGAGTTTAGATCTAGAAAAAGAACTTTTAGCTTCTACTTATTTGCATACCTTTGTGTATGAAAGCAAGTAGCTAGCATGTAGAGGTGTTCAATTTTGAGGCTTCCAACAATGAATTATGTTGTGCAATTGCACAACATGTGATATTTGCAAGTAGATTTTTAAAAAGTAAAGTAATAATTCTTAGTTTTAAGCATCTTATTTGTAAGCACCTTGCAAGGGATTTCAACCCTAGTCACAAGGAACTTGCTCATTATAACATAAACTCTTGTAGTGGTTGATGAAGTTAGAATTATAACACACATGAACGAAAATAAAAGGATTGTGACCCACAAAAAACATATGTATAATTTCATTTTTTAATCTAGTTGATAGCACACATCCATTAGGCATTTTTATAAAATAATAAAAATAAAACAAAAACCAAGCCTAATACAAATGCAATCAAAATGTAAACGTAATACACAAAAGGTTAATTACTTACTACTTGTGATAATAATGTTGTAACTTGTAAGAAGTTATCTTGCCATGTGTGTATTACACTAGAAATAACATCCATGCAACACCAACATCAATTTGCAACTAACTCGACAACAACATAATAAACAACTATAACTTGCTACATACAAAAATCAACTTTTGATCAAAGTTGTCATAGTTTGGATCAAAATTGAGTAATTACACAATCAATGATGGTTAAAGGATCAACATAATATATTGTATGGGATTGTCCCATAATTTAGAAAATTAACATTTAATGTCATTGTTCAAGTTGATTACCTAATTTTGAGTAATTATATGAAATGTGTTTGTAACCATGTTCATGAAATGACAAAAGTTCTTAGGGTTGAATAAGGTGTATGAATCATTGTACATTTTAAAAATTTGTTTAGTAGATTTAATAGTTATAACGTAGTCATCAACAAATACATCTATGATGTGTGCAAACTTCATCAAAACATTGATAGACTTAAGCATGGATAAAATACATGAAAGCCCAAGATTGCATTTATCATGGGCACAAAAACAATCAAATCTACAAGATTTCTTAAACCAAAATAAGAACAAGGGTAAGCCTATATTCAAATCTAAATTGTGAAATAAAACAAACAAGAATAAAAACACGACACATGCGAAGCAAAAATTCAATAATATTTTATTACAAAAAAATAATAAAAACAAAACAAAATTATGACAAAAAAACATATTTAAAATTAATGTTGAATAAATTAAAGTAATGGGGAATTCTACATCTATTTATACTTATTGGACACTTAGTTCAAAGAAATATTTTAAGAAACTTTCAACTTATATGTGGCCCATGTGTGAACTATGAATTAATTAGAAGTGAATTAAAAATAAACTAAAATTCAATTAAAAGTGGATTAAAAATTACCTAAAATGAATTGAAAGTGAACTAAGAGTTAATTACAAATAAATCAAAAGTGAACTAAAATTTAATTAAAAATGAGACTTAATTAAAAGTTAATTGATAATGAAATGAAACTAAAGTAAAAATTAAGTACAAGTTCATTACAAATCATAGATGAACATTCAAATGAAATGAATTCCATAACATTTGCATCCGTAATAATATCAATGTAATGGAAATTCAAAAGATTGGACTTGATTAATTCCATAAAAGTCATTATCAGTTACAATATTAATAATCAAATTGTATATCAAACTCTTTTTTTTTTCTAACTAGCTTCAAAAGTTATAGTATGTTAATCCACCTTGTTTTCACATTCTTATATATGTGGTAATGCTAATTATTATAATTGTCAAATCTTAAATCTAAAACACAACCATAAACACAAACAAAATAAAAAGCTCAAACTCAATACATGATTATTTGGGAACACAATCTTCATAATTAGCAATTCAAAATCACACCACCTTGCTGTATCATCTTGTGACATCATTTAAACCTTGATGTCAAGACCCTATTTTGGGCTTGTGGCCAAGGTTAGGGCATGACAAAAAGAAAATGGGATGAGAATAAGTTAAAGCAAGAAAAAGGCTTAAAACATTGAAGGAATGAAAAAGGAACTTTTTTAGGACTCCTATGATGAATTCCCATTTTGGGAATTAGGAATCCTATAATGTCCCAAATATTTGGGACAAAAGTGTAAATGATAAACCTTGTTCAAATCAAAAGTTTTTTATAACATTGGAAAATTTTCAAAACATTAATATGAAAAGTGAACTCACATTCTCCATTTTGAGATGAAAGTTATGGCCCTAAAAAAGGACAAGAATCCAATTGGGAGTCAAACCAATAGTTTGATTCTTGCCCATTAAAACCCAAGAAACAAATGTCGAATGACCTTCGATGAAAACATGCAACATGGTTTGGAAATATCTTGTCAAGGTCTTTGTAGTTGGAAACTCTTGAATTAGAGCTCATACAAGAAAGTTTTGAGCTTGCAAAATTGTAGGATTTACAACTTAAGAATTTTGAGACTCCAACTTGGAAATCTTGAGATAAAAAATAATTTCAATGTAGTCCTCATGGTGAAGTTTAGAGTGTACTACAAGGAGGAAAGTGATGGCCTTTTCCCAAATTGAGTGATGTGAATGTAATGAGTTCAAAGTAAGTCTCTAACCCAAAATTGGTTCCATTTCCACTAATCATTTATATTGTTTAGTTTGTGCAAGTGACTTGTTTGTGAGGTGTTCATGAACTTGCCACATTGTTAGAATCCCCATCCTGAAGCTTTTGCAAACCTTTTTTTTTCTTTTAATGCACAAAGTTAAGAACATTCCCCAAGTTTATTTTTCTTTCTAAGTTCATTTCATTGTCATTTTTTAGAATTTATCCCTCAAGCCTTGGGAAGAAATCAAGGGTGTGTCACTTGATTAAAACAATATTCCAACAACCTTAACTCTTTGATTGATTGAAATTTCATGTTCACATTTTCCAAAATTTAGACCTTGGCGTGCCTCATCATTATTCCATTATTTCCTATCATTAAGAAAACAACTATGCTAACAAAAGTATCACAACACACAAGACTTGTTAAAAGACACATGTTGAATTTTATGAAACAAACATTATCACAAAATAAACGATCCAAAATTATAATGAAATAATTGTATCATTAACTATGATCCGTCAATAAAAAGCTACCAATCAAAATGAGGACATTAGACAATTGCATATGATTCTTTATTAGGAGCTTTTAAAGGTCAATATAGGTTAAGTAAATAAATGATTTTTTTTCTTTTTATGTATGCATTCAACTATATTAAAATGTTGTTATTTTTCCTTTCAACATAACATGGTACCTAAGTTGGTTTAGTAACAAGGTGCCCAACTTATATTTTTTGTTAATTATGTTTGGTAGTGAAAATAACAATAATTTACAATTTGACACTATATTAAATAATGAAGTTATTGTGCTTGATAACTTCATTTAGACTTTTGGCATGGCAACCATGTATTTTTCAAAATCTTCAACATTTTAAAAATAAATTAATTAGTGCCTAACTAGCCTAGCTACTAGGCTATTCAACCTTTCATGAAATTTTCCAAAAGATATTTTTTGTTGGTCCTAACATCAAGTTACCTATATTTGAAAAGTTCCAAAGTTTCATACATTAATAATAGGTAAGACCATTGTAAAAAGTGTACATAATTATATGTTGTAACCTAATTTTGAACCAACATAATTTTGACCAATGGAATTATGCATACATTTAGAATATTGTTTCATACTCAAAAATGAAAACAATGGGTGGCACCACATTCAAAAATTCAAGTAAAGGAGGTCTTATAATGGACTGTGTGAACTTGTTGGGACTAAATGATATTTTTTCACCATTTATGTGTGATGGAAAAACAAGGTAAGACATTCAACAACAAATGATTTACAAAACAATGATATGGATTTAATTATTTCGTTGGAGCAAAGCTAAATAATATACAACATAAGCATGGGTGGTCTAATGTACACAATGTACCATATGTGTTTTTAATGAAGCAAAATTCAAATTTGTTAGCATAGCTTTTGTAATTGTCATATGGGTGAAGATTTCAATTATTTGTGTTCATGATAGTTTTGTGTTAAGACTCATAAACAAGAATTATCATTAACATATTTTTGGGTTCTAGGTTTTCTTTTTAGACTTTTAAATATGTAGCATAGGCATTACTTGGACAATTGGACAACATCCTTTGTAATGTCATTTAAAGTTTTAAAACCTATTTTTCATAGTTGATGCATGAATGAGGTGTTCTAAATAGATTCCAACCAATTCCCATTACATGCAAACACTTTCAAGTGTTTGTTTTGTATTGTGATGTTTGAACATATCCTTAAACATTGCATTCACACATTTAATTTGATCATCATGTTTTATATGAAATGTAATAGACAAGTTTTCTTGTGGTAATAGCATGACAAATGTCAAAAACATTATCGATAAACTATACGTGTTCATAAGAAACAATCTTTTCATTAACATAATACAACTTAATTATGTTGTTCACATGTAACATTATAACTTTGTAAAGGATTTGAAAAGCATATTATACCACTTTTAAAGGTTTTTTATAATCTAGAAATATTTTTCAAGTTGATTTGTTGTCATCGTTAATAACATGTATTTATCATGATCCATAATTTAAGATAATTTGTTAGATGTTCTTTTCAACAATTTAATCATATTATGCGGAAGGGTTTAAGCTTTTTCCCAAGGCCTTCACCGATGTTTGAGGACATATGAATGAAGATGTTGGTTTGAGTTTTGCAACCTAAAGCAATCATGAAGGTCAAAGGAAGAAGCCTTTCCCCAACATAAATCATTTTTACGTTTTTAACTAGAAGGTCCTTTTAAAAAAAGAAAGGTCCTAGACAATTGATGAATGTCCCTTGCATTTGTAGAAGGGACATGCATCAAATACATGCCCATTGCATTTGTAGAATGGACATGCATCAAATACATGCCCATTATGCTTTAGAAGGTACATCAAATTACCAAGGCATGAATTTAAAAGTGGATATGATATATATACTAGTGTAGCATGTGCCATTGGCCCAAGTATGAATTATTTAGTTATCGAATTAATTTTTCCTTCCAAAACCACTTTTTATAACTTAATAAAATTCCCAATGACAAAACTACTCAAAATTCAATATTTATTGCACCTTAAGTCTATTTTCTTTCAAATCACCTGTATTAAAACTTATTCACTAAGGATTTTCGAACAATTTAAAAACTCAACCAAATTTTTCCTATAAGTTTTAGTTTTTACTTAAATAAACTTTCATTGAAAAAATTGTTCAATATTTAATACCATATCCATCATAAGTCAAAACAATTCGATGCACCCCTAGTCATTGAGGACTTTACAATGGTACCGAAAGTGTGACAAGAGCCACCATGGTTCAAGAAATTTCAACATGACAAACAAACAAATAAATAAACAAAATAAAACCTTCTTTCATAGATAGATAGATAGATCATACCTCCTACAAAGGTTTGGTAATAGATATATGTCTATTCTTGCAAGGGTTTATTCATAAAAGAGAAAAAAAAAACCATCGCATCTTAGCTAAATTTTGGAGGATATGAATTCACATATTACTATACAATTGTCATCATGCATACCTTTGATACAAGCACATCAATGCCACAATAATTTCATTAATTTTTAATGTGCTAAAATGATATATATATATTCAAATTGGATTTGTTGAACCTTTTTCTTTCCCATCCAATGTTTTGATTGTTAAAAAAACAAATTGCAAAATATATATTGGCTTATACTTAAAGGCTACAGTTATTTGTGACTTTCAAATGCAATGAATTTACCATTTTGCAATAAAACTATTCATCCATTCACCAACAACAAGGCATCACACACATCAACATTTTAAAACATGAAATTAATTAATGTCAAAATTTTCTAGGGCATTTCACAACAAAATATTTAGACCTTTTACTTTCAATGCCCCTTCACAATCAAAGATGACCAATCTCCAATAAATATAAATATAATATAAAAACATATAAAAGGCTAATGAACAATTTTTTATTTAAAATTTTTTTGTGATGTTACTCAAGAGGTGATCATCCATAAGTACATGTAGCCAAATTTGGCAATATTCAAATATGAAAGTATAAAATCTTATACACCCTTTCATATCTAAGCAATGGTGGCAATTTAAAAAAATAAAAATAGGGAGTTTGTGATAGAATATTTTTCAAAAAATGGCTAAAACTCATCACAAAGAATCATTGCCAATACATGTAGGAACATATATTTAGGGAAAAAAAAAAAATACAAAATTTTATATAAGAATATAATACAAGTATATTACTGGAAATTTGAATTTCTTTCAAATTTAGAAAGAGTTTTCTAAAAAGATCGGGCAAAGTTTTTTTAATCACACTCGGGCTTCACATTGCTATGCACTACTAATGTCCAAGGTTTTTTTTTTCAAATTCCTTAAGTAAGTCAATTAGCAACGATCCTCAACATTAATTAGCAATAAATGGCAATTGTCTTAGGTGAGTTGTAGCATTTTTACAAGAGTGTTGCTACATGTTTTGACCTTACAAATGCCTAGATCTAGATGTGGCTAATTTAATTACATTAAATTTCAAAAAATGATGACAAAATCTCTAAAATCACAAAAAAAAATTTGTGTTTGTATGTGTCTTTTTTTTAAAAAAATTCCGAAAAAAAATTCTCCAAGTTGCAAAATTTTGTCACACAAAAAATAAATAAATGCTAGTGACAATGAAATGATGAAAAAAATTAAAAATTAAGTTTCATTCGAATGAAAATATTGAATGACATTGCATGCAACTTGAAATGAATTGAAATTCAATCAAAACTCAACTTAAATTGAATGAAAATTCCAATTAACTGAATTCAATTGGATTCAGGTGCGATTACATTGAATTCAAATTCAATGTAAAAAAGAAACAAGCTACAAATTGTTACATAAAATATCAAAAAATTCTAATCATTTTCATCATTTGTGATGGGGAAAAAAAAAAAGTTTTGAAAAAACTCAAATTTGAAAAATGACCCTTTTCCTTTCCATTCCATTCCATTTAAAGAAAAAATCCAAATCAAAATCTATTTTGGGTTTTAAATGGAATTTATTAACTCCAAAAATTGTCCCCTTATACCAGCTCCAATGTTACCATTTTGACTAGAGTAATAATAAGAACAAAAATGGTGCCTGGGTTTGTCACCTGTGGTTAGGGGAAAGTTAGTTTGGTGTTGGTTTTTTTACTTTTTACTTTTTACGTGACTGGGAAGGTAGATAATGGCTACGGGTGGGGGGGGTGGGGGGAGAACAAGCCCGATGCTTTTTAGGGTTGGCTACACAAGGCGCAATCGCGAGAAGCCACGGTCGCGAGACTTGCGACTTCCGACTCGCGACACAAAATTGCAGATAGGAAAACGTGCCAATTCTTGAGCGTAAAGCTATGGCGATGCGATTCGCGACCACCCATCTGCTCATTCTCATGTTTAATGTCGAAATCTTGTGTTGGGTCTTTCGCGGATTTCTGCATTGCGAACCGCAAATTTAGGGTTTGAGGAACCTTGGACTCCGAGAAAGAAAGAGAAAGTGAGAGAGGAGGAGGAGGAGGAGGAGGAGGAGATGATGGGACCAAGTTTGCAGCGAGATTTGCGTGCTGTGATGCGGTTTATGGTGTTGCTGGTGGTATTTGTGCTATTGCCAGTAGTTTCGGCCACTAAGAATTTTGTGATATTGTTGGAAGATGATGATTCCAGAGAGCCCGTGGACTCAGTAAGTAACTCTGGTGAGGAGTTGGAAGGCTTGTCGGAGGAGAAGAAGATGGGGCGAATGGGATTCGCTTCTGATGCGGAAGAGCCCGTCGTAGAGTGGGATGAATTTGGAGATTCAGAGGACAAGACAGACGACGATCTGGATCCGGGTTCTTGGAAGCAGATGCTGGAGAATCCGGAAAGCTCCAGACAAGGCAGTGAGGTAGATACCTATATTGAGATTTTGGGTCGGACATTTTCGACAGAGTTTTGTTGGACTCCTTCTTGCCTCGAATTCATGTGCAATTTTGGTTTTGGGGGTTTTTTTTCCTTCGTTTGCTTTTTGTTTGTTTTTTTCCCCCTGATTTTGATAACATACATGTATTGCAGTATGCAGTGGGTGTAAGAAAGATGTTTGAAGGCATCATCAGTGAGGGAGAGCCAGTGATGCTGCTCAAGGAAGCCATCAGACATCTCCAAGCAGATGCAGATCATGGAAATGCTCATTCACAATCCACTCTTGCATTTCTGCTTGCAACTGGTATCGGTGTACAACAGAGTGATTCAAAAGCATTTCTGTACCACCATTTTGCAGCCAAAGGAGGCAACTTCCAATCCAAAATGGCTCTTGCATACACATACTCTCGGCAGCAGGTAGATATCAAACTCTCCTTCGAGCTCTCTCTGTCTCTGTCTCTGTCTCCCTCTCTGGCTCTGTTTCTCTGTCTCTCTCCCTCTGTGTCTCTGTCTCTTGGAGAGACCATCTAATTAGTCCATGAGGATTTTATGAACCTCAAAGGGCTACAAAAAAATTTGCAAGCGATTTGGAACTGGTTCGTAATCTGGGATTTTCTCTCTGGCAGATGCATGAGGAGGCTGTGAAATTGTACGCAGAACTGGCTGCAACAGCAGTGGCAAGCTTCATAAGCTCCAAAGATGCTCCTCTTATGGAACCAGTACAACTGAATGTTGGATTCGAAGAGAGCAGAGAAACATTGAAGAAATTCCGTGGAGAAGATGATGATGATTTTCAGTTCCTGGAGTATCAGGTATATATGGGAGGGATTGTTTTTCATTCTTTTAAACCTACAGTTGGTTTTTGAGCAAAAACAATCACCTGCACGATTGATTGGCACTTTTGGCTGTGGCAATTTTTTTTGCTTAAGCCAGGATTCTCTTCATATGTTGCTGGATTGATTCTTCCTCATTGAAATTTTCAGTCTCTGGTTTTTCAATGCTGAAAACACAGACTGAAGAGGTTTGTAATGACTTTGGGCAGGCTCACAAGGGATATACAGAGGCGATGTACCGATTGGGAGTATTTTACTATTTTGGGTTGCGAGGAGTGCATCGTGATCACAGTAAAGCGCTCACCTGGTTACTCAAAGCAGTAGAGAAATCTGATCCACGATCAATGGAACTTCTTGGTGAGATTTATGCACGTGGATATGGTGTTGAGCGCAACTACTCGAGGGCATATGAATGGTTTCTGGAAGCTGCTCGTAAGAAACACTATTCAGCTTTAAATGGAATTGGGTATCTTTACGTGAAGGGACAAGGTGTGGCAGATGGCAAGAACCATACCATGGTAAAATTATTGACAAATGTTACTGAAAATTGTGAGATATGAGGATTCCCACACATTAGTGCAAAGGCATTATGTAGAGCACAGCAGCAGGATGTAGCTGGTGTGTGTACCCACAATCAACCGGCAAGACTTTTGTGAAACAGAAAAACAAACAGCTTTCTCTAACCTGCAGTTTGTTCCTTTTCTGTGTTTGGTTGATCAGGCTAAGGAGTACTTTAAGAGGGCGGCAGAGGCAGGTGATTCACATGGCCATTACAACTTGGGTGTCCTCTACTTGGAAGGGATGGGTGTGAAGAAAGATGTGAAGGAGGCTTGCAAACTCTTCTTGATAGCAGCTAATAAGGGCCACCCAAAAGCCTTTTACCAGCTTGCCAAGATGCAACAAACAGGGATTCCAGGCATGAAGAAGGATGTAGCGACGGTAAGTAAGTAACAAAAAAAGGATTGATCTTTTTGTACGAGAATGTGCAATTTTCTTTGCTGGAGAAATTGCTATTCCACATGCGCCGCTGATTTGATTCCAAATTTTGGATCATTTGTGTAGGCAGCAGCACTCTACAAGATAGTGGCAGAGAGAGGCCCATGGGGTTCATTGATGTGGTGGGCACTAGAATGCTATCTTAAAGGGCAAATTGGTAAAGCTCTTCTCCTCTACATGCGAGCTGCTGAGCTGGGCTATGAAGCAGCCCAGAGCAATGCAGCCTGGATTCTGGAGAAGTACCATAGTGAAGGGATCTGCCTTGGGAAAGCAGGTCTCTGCACAGATGTGGAGCGCCACCAACGTGCACATACCTTGTGGCGCTATGCTGCAGAGCAAGGGAACGAGCATGCAGCACTGCTCATTGGGGATGCCTATTTCTATGGGCGGGTGAGTTGCACACCTCTGGAGCAACCTTGCTGTGTTTCCATTATGGATAGATTTGTCCAGTGGCCGTTCTATCCAAATGTTTTAGCTGCAAAGAAAAATTTGTGATTCAGTTGCAGTTTTCAACTGCCAAATTGTATACAGGGAACTGAGAAAGATCTTGATCGAGCAGCAGAAGCATACATGAGAACACAATTGCAACAGAATCCACAAGCTATGTTCAATCTGGGCTATATGTATGAACATGGATTAGGTCTGCCCAAGGACCTTCATCTGGCTAAGCGCCACTATGATCAAGCTCTTGACACTGAACCAGCTGCTGCCTTACCTGTCACTCTTGCTCTTATGGGCCTTTGGCTTCGGCAGCATTATGATGATAGCATTGTTGTAAGTTTTCCTGAACATCCATCAAACAAACAGGGATTATGGTTAAGTATTTTTTCATCTACAAGCTGGTTTTTCAAGTCTCTTACTTCTGACACTAACTCTCCACAAGCTTCTGATTGACTGCAGGTGAAAGCCATGGATTCACTGCCACAGATTATAGTGAGGGTTGGAGACTCATTTACGGGGTTCTTTATGGATGAGGGAAATGTTACACTCGTCACCCTCTTTGTTTGTTTGCTTACTGTGTTGTATCTACGACAAAGACAAAGGCGGGTGGTGGCTGTTAACATACAACCACCACCTCAATAACCCCCCTTGTGTCTCTCTCTGCTCTGCTGTAATAGGTTTTGATACTGGATAAGGTTGAGGCAGTGATTTTTGTCTCTGTGCTCTGTCTCCATTTGTACCAGTAAGATCCACTGACAAGATCTGAAGTTGGAGAAAAGACACAAGGCATCAATGTCACATGCACGACAGCATAGGTAATCTTGTCACATGCTCACTTCTGCAACCTGAGACCGCAATTTGGTCTTAGGGAATCTGCTATTTCCACCCCCATTAAAAGTGATCACAATGATATACCCATGAGCTTTCATGCAAGCTATTCAACATGGAGCTGGAGATTATTGTCTCCTATACAAAATGGAGGTACCTCAAGATACATAGAAGTGGGTGCTACATGGGTCCGATTTTTATCGATACCTCAACAGATTTGTGCTTCTTGGCTGGCTCCAGGAGATTCTGGAAGCAGCAATGAAGTTAACCCAGAGCTTGGAAAACAGGGAAGATCAGGATGCTGCTGACCTCAAGGCTCATGCCTTGACAAGGAGATATTCCTGGAGTTGCTTCTTGTCTTGCTCTTAGGTGCAAAGGACTCAAACATCCTCCTCTTAATCTGAGTTTGCTTGAGAAATGGAGATGTATTTGCAAAGCAGACCACCCAATGTATTGAGATTGTGCAGAGTAATCAATCCTCTTGAGATTGTTTGTCATTTATACCCAATTCCATCCTGTTCTGCTGCACCTCTCAGGTGTCTTGAATCATCTTCATCAGCATCTGGGGATCAGAGTCTTGGGTGCATCAAATCCTCCATAATCTCCAAGCAGTGTGTGCGATTGTACTCCACAGTAACCTCCATCACTGTCAAGCATTTTTCTAGTCCCAACAGAGAGCTTGTGCCTGGTTTATATATCCTGTTTTCAAAAATGGCAATCTCAGCAAAAAGACACTCCTTTTCTTGAAAAGAGCATGACACAACCTGTGTTCATTACTGCTCATGTTTGCAACTCTTCTTCCCATTTCTTGAATCTTGAGACAGAAAGAAGAACAAGCAGACTGCCTTACTGTGATGCAAAGATCTACTCCTTACTTAAAAGCTTCTCCACATTATTAGATGCCAGGAAGCGTACTGCAATGATGTATTGTTTTACAAGAGACGATCTTCCTTGGATCGATCTCCAACATAGTTTCTGCATGAAATTATTTCTGAACCCTGTCGTCATCCATCGGAGAATCTGTGAAAGACCATGCAAGCAAGAAGAGAGCAAGGGAGAGAGACAGTGAGAGAGAGAGAGAGAGAGAGAGAGATGTTCGTTTGCCTGCGGTTGGAGATGATGCCAGATCATGCATGCGTCATCGAGAGAAGATTCTTTGCTAACGGCTCGTTGCTGAAATGCCGTCGCAGCAGCAGCAGTCGTGGATGCTTTGCGCGTCTGAGCATGCATAGAGTTTTCTCCACAGAGCTCTCCATCGCACTGACGGATGCTGACGATTTCTTCAAATGCATACAAGCAGCAGTCTCGTGGGAGATCGATCGATCGATCGACCGAGAGAGAGAGAGAGCTCTTTCTTGGAAAGACTGTGCAGCTTCTAGAACACGTATCGAGGCCACCTGTTGTCTTCTCGCGGCTTCTTGAATACGTATGCAGAAAAAATCTTTGGTCGGCTTCTTGCAGCTTCCTTCGGTCACTACTGTTCAAAATGCTGCAAGAATCCGCAGCTCTGCAAGAATCTGGGAACTTGGAAGTTGATCGGAAGCTCCCATCGACTTTGCAAACTCAGCATGAACTCCGCGCTTGCACGCTGGCTGGCTCCGTTGCGAAGAACAAAGTCCAAGCAGAAGCTAGAAAGAAGAAGCAGAAGAAGGAAGAAGAAGAAGAATCAGAAGAAGCAGAAGCAAGAAGAAGAAGAAGAGGAGGAGTATCTTCTTCGCAGAAACAAAGGTGGATTCACAACGTCTTCGCCGTCATTCTTGACCAAGATTGTCGATCAGAATGCCTATAGAAGAAATCGGATACCAGAAGAACAATTGAGCGTAGAAGAAGCAGCAATCGATCGATCGAGATCGCAATTCCTGTAGAAGAAATCGGATACCAGACGAACAAGTGCACATACAAGAAGCAAGCAAGCAAGCAATCGAGATCGCAATTCCTATAGAAGAAATCGCATACCAGAAGAACAATGGCGTATAGAAGAAGCGGCAAGCAATCGATCGAGATGGCGATTCCTAAAGAAGAAATCGCATACCAGAAGAACAATTACGCGTAGAAGAAGCGGCAAGCAATCGATCGAGATCGCAATTCCAATAGAAGAAATCGGATACCAGAAGAACAAGTGCCGCATAGAAGAATCAAGCAAGCAATCGATCAAGATCGAGAGAGAGAGAGAGAGAGAGCTTGGAGCAGAAGACTTGTCGTTTTGTGCGGATGGCGGAGGTGAGGAAAGATCCGTTGGTGCAAAGGTGGGTGATCATCTCAGACAAGAGAGGGAAAAGGCCATCGGACTTCAAGGCCGCGAAGAGCACAGAGGATGTAAGACCAGGGCCGTGTGCATTCTGCCCAGGCTACGAGGAAGGAACAGGTCCAGAGACTTTTGCTATGCGAGATGGCGGAGAAGCAAATGCTTCAGACTGGCGAGTGCGCGTCATTGTGAACAAGTTTCCAGCCGTCGCACCAGACTTCCCTTGTGCTGATTCCGCTGTTGGAGAAGGAACCGTGTTCGGAGAGTGTCGTCTTCCTGGGTTCGGCTCCCACGAGGTTGTGATCGAGACCCCCGACCACGACACTCCCTTTGTCGATCTGCCAGTCCCTCATATATGCGATGTAAGAAAGCTTTCTCTTCTTCTTCTTCAATAGATCACAATTGCAACAAAAATAAAATCTGCACATGCGTTGTTGCAATTCGCCTCCTGATGTCTGGATCCGTGTACATCTCTTTTCTCTCTCAGATCTGTGGAAGGATGAGGAAAAGAAACTCTCTCTCTCTCTCTCTCTCTCTCTCTCTCTCTCTTTCTTACAGGTGTGTTGAAGACGGCATTCCTGTATCAAGTGGGCATGCATCAAGAAATCTAATAAGAAAAGGATACATGAATCAAGTTTGTTGTTTAGCTCTTATTGATCTTCTTGTTTCCTTTCTCCTCAATGATGTTGAAGAATTCTTTCTCTGTTGCAGATGTGCTGAAGAAGGCATACATTCCTATATGTATCAAGAAATTCTTTAAGAAGGGATGCACAAATGCACAACGTATCAAGTTTGTTGTTTTCTCTTCTTGATCTTCTTCCTTTCTCTGGCTTGATGTTATAAGGAACTCTCTTTCCTTCTGTGTTGCAGGTGCTCAAGGCATATCAAGTGCGCATGAAATCTTTCAGAAAGGATGCACGCTTCAAGTACTGCCAGGTGATGATTTCAGACATCTCTTTTTCAAGCCTCTTCTTCTGAACTCACCCACTCACAGTGTGTGTGTGTGCACATCCTCTCTCCTCTTGCATCCTCTTGCTGATTTTTTTGGCTTTGTGTGTGTGTGTGTATGATGGCAGGTGTTTAAGAACAGGGGCAATAGGGCAGGAGCATCAATGACACATTCACATAGCCAGGTCCTTGCATTGCCCATTGCCACCCACAATATAGAGGATGAACTGCGGGGTGCAAAAGAGTACTACGACACACATGGACGCTGCATTTTCTGTGATGTTGTGGCACATGAATCTGCCATCAAGACCCGACTCATTGATGAGAACGAGCATTTTGTAACTGCGGCTCCATATGCACCACGGTTTCCATATGAGACTTGGTTGGTCCCAAAACGACATTCTTCCAATTATGAAACAGTTGGTGATGATGAGGTGAGCTCTCCACAAAATATGTCTGCCTCAGGACACTCTCTGCTCCTACTTGGTGATGGCTCAAAGATATGCATCAACATGTTTGCTTTGTTTTGTGTCTTTTTGTTTCATGGCTTAGGCTTAGATGCTTGCTTGTGCACAGGGACAAGCTAAAATGAAATGGAGCTTACCCTCCTCACAAGCTTGTTTTTGCAGCTTGTAAGAGGATACTATGAAAACTTTTTCTGATTACCTATGTCTCTTGAGTGCTGTTGCTAACATCATGATTGAGTCTTCCTGTTGCTTCCAAAAATGCAAGAGGAACTCATGATGCAGATTTAGCCAACATCATGACTGGGTCTTCCTGTCGCTTCCAGAAATACAACAGAAACTCAGAACACGGATTTTGTAGAATGGTTTCCTCAGATCTTTGGGTAGATAATTCTTTGTATACTTATCTACACCTGCTGCCATCATGATCTGATGAAGTCAATGGGTAGTCATGGCAGTTTGACACTGCTATTGGGCAACTAGTTGTGTATATGTATCTACACCCACTGCTGTCAGGATCTAATGAAGTCGGTAGGTAGTCATGGCAGCTCTTCACTGCCATTCATGATGAAGGTGATGGTCTGACACTTTCTGAGCAACTCCCATAAGATTATGACCACACTCATTGTCATGTTACCTTCAAAATCTTCATTGTGGAGATTTCTTTGCAATCTCATAGATGTAGAAAGGTTGGCTATGATGGGGAGCATGTACCATGACTCCCCAGTAGTGATTTGTACCCATGACAACTTGGAAAGGTTTGCCATGAATCCTAGTCCCTTAAGCTCTTTTACACTTGATGCTTTTTGCTGCAACCAATCCTTGGGTCACAAGTTGATTTAGAGTACCGAATAATTCTGTATCTCACCTGGGTGGAGTGTAATCTCAACTGTGTGCAGCTACAAAGTTTGGCAGCGCTATTGAAGTTTATGTTGCAGAAGATGGACGTTGCATTTTCTCAACCACCTTACAATTTCATGATTCAGACTGCTCCTCTTGATCCTGACAATTGGGATCTACCATATTATCACTGGTATGTTCGACTTGTGCCCCAGCTTATTACTCTTGGTGGATTTGAACTTGGTAGTGGCTGCCACATAAATGCCGTTGCACCTGAGAAAGCAGCCGAATTCCTTCGAAATGTCAAAATCAACTAGAACTGCGTCAAATTGGTAACCTCCACTCCCTCGTAGGTTATCTACCCATTGTTTCAAACCCATCACAATTCAAAGCACCAATTCATAATCATTTAATATATTTTTAAAAATGACACTGCTAGCTTAGGCAACAATGGCTCTTGAGCACCTATTCCCATGCTTTTTTATATTAATGTTTTGTAATCCAAATGTAATACACTTTGGATATACCCTCATTAAGGTATATCCAAAGTGTGATCCCCGTTGATTGTGATCACCAATTTTTGGTGCTAGCAAATTCACAGTTTGGACATCACAGTCTTTGTCTTTTTCAATTTTTACTTGTTTCCTTGTCATTGTTATTGTTATAGAGACTTTTTTGCAATAAATTTCAGCAGGAATTTTTCTTACATTTTCAAAATGCAAGTTGTTTGTGACCATTATGAATGAAATTTTGTAATGCTTTCTTATAACAGAGCACCTTTGAATTGGGTGTGTTGGGGAGGGGGACCAGCACATGTTGCTGATGTGGCACTGATGTGGCAGTTCTTTGATCTTGTCACAACTGACCCTTTGATAGGGGGTGCTGATTTGGCAGTTCTTTTGTACTAGCCTAAACCCTAAACCTTGAACCAATCAAGAGCCAGGTCAATATAGCTCTTGATTGGCAGACTTATATAATAAATAATCACTTGGAACCAATCAATATATCTAGCCAATCAAGAGCAGGTGTTAAGGTCTCTTTCCAATAGGCTGTTGTGATCACAGATCCACGGTGTGCTGTTGTGATTGCAGCAGCCTAATGGAAAGCCATTATGATTGACATAGAGCTTTGTTTCTTGTTGCATGGACAGGCGCTGGCCATTGGATAGTTCAACTCTGTTGAAAATATGTTGCTAATCAATGTTAGGATTAGAGTGCCAGTTTGCATCCCCCTAAGACAGGAGTTTTCGCCAGATTTCTATTAATTTTCTACTGATTTTGCAGTTTCCTTGACATTTTTCGCCATTAATGCTAAAATCGAAGGTGGGAATCATCGCCACTCATGCTAAATCCCTTATGGGAATGGTCACCACCCATGCCTCATCATAAAAATGGAAAAAAAAGAAACGCTGGTGGTGAGCCACAGTTTGATTCCTAGTTTGCACAACTTTTGCATTTGATCAATGCTTGACTAATCGTCCTAGTTTGCACAACTTTTGCATTCGATCAATGCTTGACTAATTGACCTGTGGGTTTACTTTGAGAACAAAGGAACTGACCAAAAAAAAATTAAAGAAAATTCAACAGCGTAATGAAAATATGTCCTGAAACTGGGCAGTGGATTTATTTTTTGCCAACTAGAGCATTCTGAGGAAAACTGCTGGTCTAAAGTCAAACCTGCAAGTTTTCACTATTCTTCATCCAAAACATGATGTGCAATGTACCCATGGAGATGTTCTTTAGTCTTTAACTTTGGAAGAACCATGATGCATGCAATTTTTTTGCACCATCATGTTCAAGTAGAAGTCATTTGGTATTGTTAGAATAGCCTTTCATTCACTTCCAAGGAAAAAGGATTTTGGGTTTGAACTTTTCATGTTGAAGAAAAGAATGGGCAAGCCCTTGATCATTGTGTTAGGCAAGCTTGTAGCTGCACATGACGCAACGAACAAGGATTTTTTCTCACCTTACTAGTTAGTACTTGGGCCAGTTCAACAGTCCAACCATTGTTGAATATTTGATTCATTTTCAAAATCTCAATTCAACACTAATTTATAAAAATCATTTACAAATTCAACATACATTTGAGTTATGTACAAATGACCTTGTTCGACCTTCTTCTTCTTCAAGAGAAGTGTTTGGATACTTAACTTCGATCCTAAAAAGCATGCCAAATTGCAAAGGGCTAAACCCAGCCAAAATGGCTTCGCCATCATCCTTAGGTCATCAACAACAACAACGGCAATACAAAACATTATGTTAAGTACCATCTCTGAAAAAGCATGATCAACAAGTTCCCAAAAAAAGCAATGTAGTCATATACCATCAATGACTTGCAAGTTCAAGAAAAGATTTCTAGAACTTTTGACTTAATTACTTTGACATAGTTATTAAGTAATTATCAAAAATTTCACAATTTAATAATAATAATATATTGAATGTTGAATTGAGCCATTTAATTGACACATTGTCTTGTAATTATGTCAAGATTGATTGATGTCACAACAAATTTGTTGCTCCTATTCAATGTTTTACACTAAATAAGAACAACGAATTCAATACGACATTAATCTCAATGCAATTGCAAGAGTAGTAAGTAAACACTAAATGAAACAACGAATTCAATGCGACATCAATCTCAACATAGTTACAAGAGTAACATGCGAGCACAAAGTAGGAGTAACAAATTCAATGTGACATCGATCTCAACATAGTTGCAAAAGTAATAGACAAACACTAAATAAAAACAACGAATTCGATGCAACAATGATGTTACTCTTGCAATTGTGTAGAGATTGATATTGGATTGAATTTGTTGCTCTTATTTAATGTTTGCCTATAATCTCAATGATATCGTATTGAATTCATTGCTCCTCTTTAGTGTTTGCCTATTATTATAAAACATTTCATTGGATCATGTTATTTCCAAATTGCAAAAAATCAATAATGTTATAAGGTGTGTGGTGGCATTGCAAAATTGAAACTCAAGAATCAAGCAACATTCAAGGTTTTCCTTAGCAGGTCCATTTAGGGTAAGATTTACAAAAAATACTATGGCCCAAGGATTAGGGTTTTAGGAGGATTAGGGTTTAGGGTTAACACACACATACCACCCCCCAAAAAGAAAATGGAGGAAATTTTGGGCTAAGATTTTGATGACGATTGCATCAATTTCCAAAATAGATATGGATAAAAAATTATGTTTGAAGATTTTGATGTCATTTGCATCACTCTTTTCCAAAACACATATGGAGAAATTTTTTGCTTGTTGAAGATTTGATGAGATTTGCATCAATTTACAAAACACATGGGGGAACAAAAATTGCTTGAAGATTTGATGAGAGTTGCATCAATTTACAAAACACATGGAGAAAACAATTGCTTGAAGATATGATGAGAGTTGCATCAATTTACAAAACACATGGAGAGAATATTTTGCTTGAAGATCTGTGATGAGATTTGCATCTATATTTTGCAAAACACAAATATGGAGAAAAATTTTGCTTGGAGATTTGATGATAATATTGCAGCAAATCATTCTTGACTGTTTGTAGGAAGAGCAGAATTTGGATTGAAGCAAAAAAAAAAAAAAAAAAGGAGGGAAAAAGTGGAAAGAAAAAAAAAATAATAA
>Ga0116231_10004326_pt1 | contig 28819 bp, 24 predicted proteins | sample S1TSphgellanicum_2_FD_89695 | JGI IMG/M metagenome (GOLD analysis project Ga0116231, IMG submission 89695) | Host-associated microbial communities from peat moss isolated from Minnesota, USA - S1T2_Fd - Sphagnum magellanicum MG | ecosystem: Host-associated > Plants > Peat moss > Unclassified...
AAAGGGGGTTTGGGGGGGGGGGGGGGGGGGGGCCTAGAACTATGAAAGTTAATTTTTGATTAATCCCTTCCATCACATAGGTAGACAATCAAATATATTTCAACACAACAATTACAATACTCGTCATTCACATTATTCTTAACATGAGACCTTACATTCTTTTGGAATAAAATCACCAACACGCTTAAAATCAAATCTTTATGTGTGAGAACTACACCCCAAAAGTATTCATCACATGCACCTAAAATTTCTCTTTACAAGGATCACTCACCAAAGACTATAAAGTTTTCACAATGGTGTTCACAATAAATAATCTTCACATTTTCATTTTTCAAAGCTTCCTATTTGTGTATGATATTTTTATAAGTCTTGATAACAACTAACGACACAAAATTATTGAATTCAAATTATGAACCGAATGCTTCAATCTCCACCCCTTATATACTTAAAGGAAAAAAATGAATGAATAGTCAACCACATTTATTTACATCTATTCCCTATGTATCAAAGTAATCATCGTGTGTCACTTATAATTTTTCATTCTTCTATGGATAGGTTTTACATTATTTGTAGTCTAAAATTTGGCCAAATCTATATACTTGACCTCCCATTATTATTAACCCAAAATAATTATCTAAATTATTCATAATCAACCCTTATGCCCCTAATAATAAAAAATTCCTTATAAGACTCATGAAACTCATTATTTTATTTTTCATTTTTATTCATACTATTACCCCAGGCCATAATAATATTATTAGCAATTACAACTTTTAGTAATTATTTTGTTATTACAAGACCTTTGCTAGGCATGATTGTGTGCACCTTCCAATTGGAAGATGAAAAAAAAATTAAAAAAATTTAAGTAAACAACACAATCCTTCCAAATTATTATTACAAATGTTGCTTTACAAGAAGAAGAGGACCTCTCCTCAACACCAATTAAAAATTCAAGGCTTAATACACAAAGGACATTGTCATTGTTCTCATGTTTTTACATCCTAAAAATGTTGACGAAGTTATCAATCCTCTTTTTGCAACAATGTAAAGGTAGCAAGGACCAAGATAGGATGAAGAATGTGCAAAGTTTTTCAACTTGCTATAGGACTTTGATGAAATTGAAACAAGTTTACATTTTTACATGTTGAACTTGTTGAAAACTCTTGTTGGAACCCTTTTTTTTTTTTTTTTCAAATTTGTTGTGAAACCAAAATGGTGCACTAACTTTTCACCCCTCCTAGCCATTGTAAATGATTTCTCTCATTTTCCTATACTTTTAAAGGCTCTACTTTCTTGTTTTTAATAAGTTGCACCACATGTGATGATGAAAAACTTAACAAAGAATTATTTTTTTGAAATATATGGAGATGCAAGAGACAAAAAAAAAGGTGGAAAGGACATTCTACATACATACTGGAAGAATTCTTCCAACTTGCAAAAGAATCCTTGAAATAAAAATGTTTGACTATAAAATAAAATGTAAAATAATCTTGTTTTTGGACCTGTGTTGGGCCTGCATTTCATACTAAGTTTTGAAATATTTGTAAAATCTCCAAGATAAAGGACCAATGTCAACACTCAGCCAAGAGCATGAAGAAAAAATCGCTAGCCACTCCTTTTCCTAATTGGGAAAATAAAATAAAATACACCTATCTCATAATTTGCTCGAATGCATGGGAAAAAACTTTCACCATTGGATGCAACTCTTGTTCACTCTTCTCGCTTGCCAAATTGAAAAAAATTCCCACAACCTTTTTGTATTGTTGAAAGGCCTATTCATTTGTGAAAAACCCATTCCATCATGCTCCTTTTGTCTCATCAAAGAGGTTTACTTGTAGATAGAAACCAAAGAAAAAGTGACACCAATTAAGGTGAAATTTTTACGTAATGGAGTTTTCTATGTGATAAAAACAATTTGTTAATGCACCTTTGTTAACTAAACCCTTGCCTCAAGGAATATTGCATTAGCTTGGAGTAGATTGCTTCAACATGCTCGACTTGCATGGGTCCTTGCCTCAAAATCAAAACCTCATCCATCCATGGGTCCTTGCTCAAAATCAAAACCTCATCCTAGGAGGTTTGAAATCAAGTGGAAAAAAATACATATCTTACAATAATGGAATGTTTTTTTTGAGGCAAGGGAAATGATAAAAGTATGATCCTTTTGGTATTCCAACACATACCGAAAAAGTATACCAACACATAGTCCGAAATTCCCAATGAGAGGAGGAGTTAAGAAAGTGGGTAGGTCATTTTGAAACTCAAGAAAATCATAGACATTCTTTTCACCCATGAGAATGTCCAAAATTCAGATTGAGCATAGGAATTAGGCAAGCGAGTGGGCCTTTTCAACTCAAGAAAGTCACCCGCATTTTCCACCTGTGAGAAAGTTCAAAATTCCAAACGAGCACAAGAGTTAAGGAAATGGATGGGTCTTTTCAACTCAAGTCAAGTCACAAGAAAGTGTTGTAGTAGGTGGCTATTTTCAAGTCTAGAAAGTCACTCCCGTATCCCGTGATTTTTTGTATCCGTGATTTCCATCCAAGTCACCCAAATTGTCTTTGATTTAAGGGCTTGCTTTTGGCTATCTTTGTGAGACAAAAAACAAAAACATGTGCTTCAAATCAATCATTTTAAATCACACACGAAATTTGTGCTACTCCTCATCATCTACTCCAAATCACACACACACACAAATGTTTTTTATAAATAATTTTCTTTTAAAAATTAAATTAAAATTACTTGTTCATCCTCATGCCCAAAAAGTTGGTGATTTAAGTAGTTTACAACAAATTTGTAGCAATTTTTTTTTGGGTCTTATTTACACAGGTAGGTAGGTGACGTTAAATTAAAAGAAAGAAAGAAAGAAAGAAAGTAGGTGATGGAGAAACTGGAAACCAGCTAGCAAGCTCTTAACAAAACAAACAACCCTGCATAATTCGTATCATCATCACCCATGTTTCTCTTATTCAGCACCCACTTCCCAACAAAAAAAATATCAGCACCAACTTCCCCAACAATCATACCAAGAGCATGCACATAGCAAATCCGGACAAGCAACACCACCTACAATGGCTCCCCTCCTCCACCCCCCCCCTCTCCCACTCCATTGACTCGGTTTTGGATTTTCCAATCAAAAACACCAACTGTATGAGAAAAAGATATCAAAGGAAGCAGACTCCTCCGGGAGGGGGCAGTTGTTGGTGATTTTTTTTTAAAAGGGCATTAGATTGCAAAGCTAGAGAACATGGTGTCAGATCACAATCCTAAGGTAATCACATGCCATATGCTCCTCTATTTTTTATTTTTTATTTTTTATTTTTTTATTTTTAAAAAAAAACTAGATTCCCCTTGAGTTGTTTTAATTATCCATCTATCAATTTTGTAGATTCTTGGTTTCTAGTGAACAGAAAAGTCGTCATTCATCTACAAATTTAAGTGCATACATCCCTCCTTTTTTAGTGGAGTTAGAAAGTGTTTATTCATCCACTATATTATGTCACGTACCTACCTACCTACCCCACTATCACAGCCCAACTGGCTCCCCTTGTCTGCACTCTCCCCTTTCCTAGTCACGCACCTTTTTTTGAATACTCTTTTAAATTCAAATATCTCCTTATTGTAATTCAATTTCTCATAATAATATTATTATTATCTCACCTATTTTTGAATGGAATAGATTTTCTACTTAAATTCCAAAAAATCTCCATAATTTTTATAACTAAAAAATTTCGATAATAATACTAATATCTATTTTGGAAACCAATAGAAGATTCCCCTTTAATTCAAATATATCTCCATATTATAATTCCATATTTCCATAATATTATGATCTAAATTATGAATGCAATGTTAATGGGGGTTTTTTTGTTTTTTGGTTCTTTACCAGTTTTGTAATATAAGAAAATTGCTAACCTTTTTTCCCAATTATTTTTAAAAATTTATTTGAATTTACAATAGGAAAACAAGAAATTCCAAAATAATTCGCAATAAAAGTAAAACCACTGAACTATTATTACAGATTCCGATTATAATTCAAATATTTGTCCGTATTATAATTCAAATTTCCCATAATATATTATTATATATGCTAGTTTTGTGAATTCAAATTTACAATAGGTAGATTCTGCTTTTAAATATCCCATATATTAAATTCAATTTCCATAACAATAAGAATAAATAAGAATAAATAATTTAAAAATTGGTTGGGCCGTCATTGGCCACCTTTTCCCAACTTCTGCGTGCCTGCGTGCCTGGCTGCCTGTTCTGGTCTGCCGTTTTGTCTCACCGCGGCGCGCTCCGCTGCAAACCTTGCACCGTTACGCACGAAGGAAAGTAACACCTGCTGTGTACTTTACACACAGAACACAACACACTCGTACAAATCAGCTCGGTGTTTTCTCAAGCTACTACTCGCTCCTATTCAGTCCGTCACTCTTCATTTTGATTCTGGGAGAAACCAAAAAACAAAATCCATTTGAGGATTGATTTTAGTTATTTATTTCGGTCGTTGTGGTAGTAGTAGTAGTAGTATTTATTTATTCTTTCTTTCTGTCTTCTTGCTCACATTCGAAGTTTTTGCCATTCTGATGTTGCAAAGTATGTGTTGTTGCAATGGCTTTTTGCTGGAAATACACTAATTTCTTTTGCTAAGCCTGAAAGAGGACTGTCGCATTCTTAAGAAGGATTGCTGTAGGGCAGAGAATTGATTGCACAGCATTTGAGTGTGTGAGTGATTCAGAGAAGAGAGGTTCAAGAGAGAGTGGAATTTGGAGGAGCGAGAGAGAGAGAGAGAGAGAGAGAGAGAGAGAGAGAGAGTTTGTGTGAAGAACCTGAGAGAGACTTGCTGTAATATGCATGATAGCAGGATGTTTGGTGTCAAGTCGCAGCAGCATCAGCAACAGCAGCTGCTGCTGGGATATTGTGCAGGTGGCAAGAAACTCTTGTGGCGTTTACCTTGTTTGTGTCTTGTTGCGGCTATACTTGCTTTTACTCTCGGTTTCTTCACGGCTCCCTTCGTCGGTTCTGCTAGGAGCGCAGTCTCAGTTGGAGATCCGTTGTGGCAGATGTATTACATCAGGCACAAGGGTTCGACGTTCAAGCCTGCAGTCCGGGACGGCGGATTGCAGCAGTTCCAGCAGCAAGAAGCAGAAGAAGCAGAAATAGAAGAAGAAGGAGATTTTAAGCTTCAACCGCGAGAAGCGGATTTGCGGTTCGGAAAACAAGGAGAATCGGTGCAACAACGTCGACAAGGATCCCATGAGATCCAGGGACCATTAGACTTTGCAGCAGAGGTCGTGGAACCAGCACTCGAATCGGACAAACATGAAGGTTCTCTTCCAGGTCTTCCCTCTCGTTTCTTCTTCTCTACGCCATGTCCAAGAACAAGCTTCTATTTAGGGATAATGCGGTACCTGATGCATCTGCCTTCAGAAGTTTGAAATCGGGGAACTGTTCTTCTTCTTCTAAGGTGTGAGTTCTTTGCTTGCTTGCTTGCTGTGTGCAGAGGAAACGTGCGATTTGTTCACAGGAGCGTGGGTCGAGGATAATTCTCCGCCGTTGTACACAAACGAGAATTGTCCTATCGTCACGCAGACGCAAAATTGTCCCGGGAATGGGAGACCAGATAGCAACTATCTCAACTGGAGATGGCAGCCTCAAGGGTGTGATCTGCCAGCCTTTGATGCCAAAGCCTTCTTGGAGATGATGAGGGGGAAGACCCTTGCTTTCGTTGGAGACTCTGTAGCACGAAACCAGTATGAGTCTCTGCTGTGCATGTTGTGGCAGGTGAACTTTCTTGTAACCTGTTTTTTCCACAGTAATCTTCTTCATCACCTGCCTATCATGTCAGGAATGCTTAGGTATTCTTTTTCTTCATCATCATAAACTTGGACTCCAAGGTTTGTCTAGCATCTGTGCTTTCATCTTTGTTGAGATTAGGGGACTTGGTCTCTTTTGCACTACACTGTGTTCAGTGATCATGGATTGATTCTTGTGCACCTCCTCCCATGAATTCAAGCTGGTAGTAAAGATGGCATGCATCATGCTACTTCTGAAATGTACATGATGCCCAGAGTCAAGAGGTCAATTGATCTCTGAACCTAATTATTCAATGAGGTGTGGCCCATGGATATTCCTAAAGTGGGGAGCTCAGAGAATTGCTCTCTGTTCAAAAGCAAGATCTACTCTATGGAGATGATCTCTGGTAGAAGAGAAGTAGGCAATGAATACCCAGTTGAATCTGGGTAGTCATAAGCAATTTGTTCTAATTTGAGTTCTTTGAAGGAGGTTCTGATGATTTGGGTGGCACTACATCTTATTATTTGAGTACAGCAATGGCATGATCCCATTGTGGTCGAAAGGAGACAGGAGAATAGCTATGAATCTCATTTTGTTTCCTTGTTGGGTATGTTCACAATAGACTGACAATCCATGGATGTTTTTTTACTTTTTGATAACAGGTTTACACACCAGAATCCAAGGGAAGTCGAAAAATGCAGAGATGGATATTCAGGGATTATTCATTCACAGTGATACGAGTCTGGTCATCATGGCTGGTCAATGTCTCTCATGAAGCCATTGACTTCGCTCCTGAGAATCTGACAAAGCTGCATCTTGAAGACATTGATCAGAACATCATTGAGTATATGCTGACTTTTGATGTTATGGTCGTTTCTTCTGGCCACTGGTGGCCAAAGACAACTGCCTATATTCTGAATGGAAGTGTGGTTGGTGGACAAGGCTGGTGGGACAATGCCCATGAGAAACAGTATGACGCTATTTCTGGCTATGCTGTTGCTATGAAGACTGCAATGAAGGCTATTGTTACTCACCCTAACTACAAGTAAGTTCAACCTCTCTTGTCTCAAACATGGTTCATTTTTGTGATTCTTGTGTGGAACCTGAATTACCTATGTTGGTAGAGACAACAAGTCTCGTAAAGAATGTGTTGCATTTCTCGGAAAAGTGGAGATTACACCTGAGATTTGAACATCACATTCAGCATTCCCATTCCTAAGCAGATCCCGTGTAGGAGATAACCTTGAAAGCTTTGAAGAGGGTTGATATTTTGAATGATTTCATGTTATGAAGTGGCAGTTCTTGTGTAGTCATGGATCTGACTTCATGGTGTGAACTGGAGTTGTTGCCCTGTTTAGGTCTGTATTGGAGTATAAATGGAATGAACAGCCTCAACTGGAAGGACTCTGGTTAATAAGGTTGCTTGACAAGTATCTAATTCTGACAATGTGCTGCATTCATGGTATAGGGGAATAACTATTTTGAGGACATACTCCCCAGACCACTATGAGGGAGGAGCATGGAACACTGGTGGATCATGCACCGGCAAGACTCAGCCATTAACTACGGAACAGCTACCTCAAAATAATTACACAAACATAATGTATGAGCATCAGATGACAGCGTACAGGGAAGCCGAAAGGATGCCTGGAAGGAATCCTTCCAAGCTCAGATTGTTGGACATAACACGGGTGTTTGAGTACAGAGCTGATGGACATCCTGGTCCCTACAGGAACAATGACCCCAACAAAATTGTTGCACGAGGCCCAAATGGTGAGCCTCCCCCTCAAGATTGTTTGCACTGGTGTATGCCAGGGCCTATTGACACATGGAACTACTTCCTCTTTGAGATGCTCCAACAGGAATTCTTGAACTAGGCCACTCTAGTGCAATAAGCAACAAGAGCAATTTACTCCTCCATACATCCCAAAACATTGGAAAAAAAAGGTGGGCCATTTAGTCCCTGTGATCATTGTGGATATAAGGCAGACATTAGTCTCCAGAGAAAATGGCAATACAGGGGAGAGAGCACTCGTGATACGAGAGAGTGGCTGGATCTACCATGTCCCTCTTGTCTACTGCTGGTGAGTGTCTCTGAGTTTCAAGCATATACCTGAAAAGGCCTGAGCTGCCATCTGAAACTCCAAAAAGGTTACAGATCTTTGGCAGGTAGGGATTTTTCTTTGGCTTGGTTTTATTTACATGAGCTTGCCTCAAAGGTGGCTAGTTCTGGTTGTGCTAGTGAACATCACTGGCACTGTCATATGTAATGTACACTAGAAGGGTGAATTGCCCTACGGAGGTCATCTTTGCCATAGAATTATTTTTTTCACATCTGCAGAAACTCTGCAGCAACAGATCTGCACTAAGTTGGCAAACATTATGTGGACACAAGTGCAATTCATTGAATTGAGCAACACAATCATCCAAGAGGAAGAAATGGGTAAGTAAACCATTTCCATATACGGATGCACAGTGAATCTTGTGGAATATGAAGGTACAAGTATGCAAATAATGTTGTTGTATTTGGTGGTCCCTTTCCTTTTTGTGTGGGAAAAATCACATTGCTATTATAGGCAAATAGGTTGAAACCAACACCATAATACATTAGTCTCCATGGATGATATTGGATTCTGGTTTTGCTGGGGGAAGTGTTCTCATGGTGGTAATGACCTCACACTATGTTAACACAAGCGTGGAGCCCAAGGTCTGGCATGGCACTGAGGGTTACATGGGGGTTTATATTATTCTTTGCAAGTTAGCTGCAAATACAAAAGAGAAATTAGGTCAGGTTTTTTGTAGATGTATAATCCTGTTTCACTCCTGATGTTTGTTTGAATTATTGCAATTTTGAAATTTCATTCCAGCGCAATGTTCATGGTGTCAACAACCTGTATTATGATACAGGTTTTTTCTTATGCATTGTTTATGGAGAATAAACAAATGGGGCATGTGTAGAACACTGAAAATTGTGATCACTGGAATAAGCATGTTTTACTTAAATGAACTTGTACCTAGTTCAATTAACATATCTTCCTTACCAAAAATTGAAGTTCAACATCATCAGCAAAAAGTGACCGAGTGGCTGGTCACTTTCTAACCAATTGTAATGCTGAGAATATGTTTGCCTAACCCTCTGCAAAGGCTCAACTACCATTGGGCCAGAGTGAACTACCACCCACCAGCACACCATGCAGGATGGATGGTATGTGGACATGAAACACTCTTTCATTGCATTCATGTCCTGTAGGTAAGCACAGTGGTTAGCCATGTACTAACTATCCAAATATATCTACTTACCAATTAGCCATCAAGTTACCTCACATCTTCACCTATGTAAATAGTAACCACTTACATTACCTTTTATTGTTTTCATTGTATTCATGTTCTGCAGCTAACCACATTCGGTAACTATGTATTAACTAGTCTTCATTATCAAGCCAGTTGTTAATAACCCACCAGCCAGTTCTCAATTTTTTGATAACCACCTGGTGCGAAAGTTTGAAAATCTAATAACCTACCTGGATGACCTAATCATCATCATGGTAGGTTAGCAATCTACCAAGAGCATATTTTTCCTCAGGTGCTTGCAGGGTATTTCAAAAAATAGAAGGCTCATTTGCATTGTTGATTCACTATTAAGCCTCCAGAAGCTGAGGACAGCTCATAGATGCTGCGGGTTTCATAGATCCAAGGTAATGGACTGAATGAGTTGTTGATGACTGATGGCAAGATGACTAGGGCAAGACAACAATCTGGATTTTGTAGATGAACCAACAACACTTGCTGATCCATAGTGAAAATATTATTGCACAGAGAAACACAATGAATACACATTCAAAGGCTCATTTACATTTTTTGATTCACTAAAAAGCCCCCATTTGAGCAATATCGATTCACTAGAGATCCCTCACTCTCTTGAAGCATTATCATTCCTGACTATTGATTTTGCTAGAAACCCCATGCCTTGAGCATAAACACTAGATCCTTAACAATGCACAGTTACACAATCCCTGCCAGGTCAGGTATCAAGATGAAGGTTGTACTTTCCTTCAATCAAGCAGGGATGCAAAAGAATGTACAGGAATGCCAACAAAGCGGCAGCTTTTTCACCTTGCATTTCAGGGGCTTGCCATTTTTCTGAAGAAACCTAGGATTGCATCATTTGAAAATCCATTACCTGGACAAATTTGCTGTACCAACAGGGTAAGGTTTGTGTTTGTGGAACATAAAATCCTAATTGTAAGTAGGTGACGGTCTTGAACAGCACATGCACGAAGGTCTCCATCGTCGCTTATGCCGTAAATATCGCCGATCAGGCTGTGCCATTCTTACAGGACTGCTGTTCCATTCAGTTGCAAATCTGCAAAACCCCAAAACAAAACCTGCCATCAGAACCACCCAGTCAAACATCCACGGAATGGCAGGAAGATAAAAACAAAGAACCCAGGAGTCTCTGAAAGGGGCAGACCAATTTGCTTGCTTACATGGGAAATGCAAAAGAACGATTGCTTGCCGCACTACTATCAGATCGGTAAGAAATGCTCCCCGAAAAAGGAACCTGGCCTGAATGATTGGGTGCTCCAGGGTACGAGATAGACCCAGAATAGGCTGCAGGTATCGGACCTGAATACGCAATTGGTCCTGAGAATGGAATTGGCACCAGATCCGCATATGTGCCCACATCTGAGACTGATTTCTCATGCAACCTTGATGAGTCTCCATCACTTCCAGTATGTGTCTTAGCCTGACTACCCGGAGAATCATGCCCTTGACTTAACCTGTCTGAGCTGTCCAATGGATCCACTGTGTTAAGTGCATCTCCACTGTGGTGCACAGTATTAGTATAATAATGGCCACTTGGAAATTCATTGTTGTCCACTGACTCTCCCTGTTTTCCATCATCAATAGCCAACTTATCATGATCATTAGGCAGTTGTTGCTCCAGCTCTTGCGGATATGGAAGGAATAAATTATCTGCTTCAACCTTAGCTGATGATGTAGCAGTTGCAGGTATCTCCGTCGCTGCTGCTGCTGCTGCTGCTGCTGCATGCAAAGCAGCCTCTGTATCCTTGGATGAGCTTGCCATTAGATCATTTGCAAAAGGAACCACTGTTTCACCTTCAGCAGACTCTCTTGAAGTGGCTGACATATCTGCCTCCTTTTGTGAGTTTGCAAATATTGCACTTGCTGCCTTTGGCATCTCAGACAGCTCAAGATTGAGAGCTTCTGCTGCTGGTATCTCTGGGGCCTCCTTAGTGGCAGTGCTTGGAACTTCTGCAGGTAGCGCATGGAATACATCAAAGGTGATGGGCAGTTCCCCTAGTGACAATTCCCCTTCACTCTCATCTGCTCTTTCAAGGAATCTGTAAACAATCACACAAGTTCCAAATTTTCATCAACAACATGAAAAGATGATAGTATACTCTACATGGTCATAGACTTAATTGGCTAGGCCACAGCTTTCAAGTCTGGCAATCTAAACCCACTTCTTCAAACACTCAACTCCCTCATCTCCAGGAGATAGTTACACTAAGTCAATCAAATAAGAAATCCACAACTTCCTCATTCCCTAACAACCTCAAGCACCTAAAACCTTCTACTTGGAGGAGCACTTCCCTTGTACATTGGAGAAGCTTCTACTAAGAGTGCTGACTGAATCCTCCATAGTAGCTCAAGGAAAGAAATCAAGAGGCTATATTGATAAGCATATTGAGAGCTGCAACATCTCATTCTCTTCACATGCGTTCTTGTGAACTAAACAACCTCTGGCTACTGTAACATTAAGAGTCTGGGGTGGCAGATTATGTCATTTTCTTGACCACATTATATGACCTAATCTTCCAATGATGATGATAAACTCATAATAGTGACCAAAATTTGTCACGTGTTGAAAATGAATTTATAAAAAATCATTGAATCTGCCAAACCCAGACCTTAATGCCAAGAAATGGTCTTGTCATTGCACATTATGTTGGGTAAGGCACCAGCAAGCCCTTAGTCTATTATCTTGAGTGTGGTGCCTAGCTCACCCTAACAGACTCACTTGTCCCTTATCCAACATAATGGGCAGTTTCTTGACCATTCCATAGTACATTGTGCGTAACTATTAAAACCAGATATTCAGACCTGGGATTGTCTTCTTGGATGATGGCAGGTTCCATTAGGCGTACTGCTCCATCCTTCTCAAGGTTTGCCTGCACATTCTCTTGATTCAGAATGTCAGCCTGTGGCCGATTGCCATCAGTCTGTAGTGGTGTTATCAGTGAGTTCTCATCTGTTGCCTCTGACAACAACATAACATGTAAATTTGCTGGAGCAGATGCATCAGAACCTCTTGTTCGATTGAGATTATCATTAGGTTCCTCCTCAAAATGTGTTTCCTGCTCTTGTGGTTGTACACTCATGATTGCTTCCAATTTACCATCTGAAAGTTCTGAACCTGCTGCCAAGACTGTGGTGGTGCCCTGAGTTTCTACTACTTCTTGCAACCTCTGCTGTTCATCAACTCCTAATTCTTCTGGAGCTGTCGTATGATTGATTGCAACTCCTTGTTCAACAGCACTGCCTGAGATTCTTTGCAGTTCTGTAACCCCAAGGTCTTTACCATTTGGCTTTGATAAGTTGCCATTCCTATTTGCTGCTGCTGCTGCTCGAAAAGGAAGCCGGCGTAGCCTGTTGATATGAAAGGAAGGAAGATCATTATCATCAATCTCCTCAATAGGGTGAACTGATGATGCAGCAGGTATGCTCACAAATGACCAGCTTGCCTTTGCACCTGGCATGCCTTTTTCTTCTTCGTCTTCTGCTTCTTCTTCTTTTCTGTTGTTGTTGTTGTGGTGCTGGGAGACTTCATCCCCTGCTGCTGCTGCTGCTGCTACAGCAGATGCTGCGCCAGATCTTCCTGCATCAGCAGCAGCAGCAGCAGCAGCAGCTCCTCCAGCTTCATCTCTTGTCAAGTCCATTGGCATTCCGCTGCTGACCCTATTTTTTTACCATAACTCAGAGCCACCTCCACTTATTAAACACACAGAAGAGGCGGCTGGTGTGAGCAGCTCCTCCACAACGACTTCATCAATCTCCAAAAACCCACTGTTCTCGACCTAGACGATTATTGTTCCCGTTCTGATGCCACAACTGCAATTGCAACAGAACCTAAAAGCACAACCCAACTTGGAGAATCCGGCTAAATCCACGCCCTACTACTAGTTCTCCAAGCTTCTTCATGGAGCAAAACTGCTAGCCACTCTGCAACTGCACCTCCTCCTTGATCAATACCCATTGGTAGAAACCCACAAAACTGAGAGATTTCGGAACTGGATTTTGCGCTTCCTGTGGATGCGAAACACTCACAAGTAAGTTTTTTGTTGCTACTCCAATGTTGTTCAGGACTGGACATAGCTCATCATCCACTCCATCTGAGATCTTTGTCATTGCCGGCAGCCGCATCGAAGCCCATCATCTCTCCTAACGCAAAGAAGAAGAAGACCCATCTCTCTGCTTGCTTCCCCAGTGTTGATACTCTTCTGAATGGGTCGGAGAGTAACCCCCACTTCCTTCCAACCTTTTCCTCGAAACCTAATCAGAAACCACCCGAACGTGCAAGTGATTTTCCTGAGTAACAAAGAAAAAAAATCCTTCCACCTTTGCAACACAACAAGAAGTCGTATTCTGAACAAGCGCTTGCAACCCAATGCTCAAAGCTGTACCTCCAAGCTTTGTGTTCACAAAAGCTTGATCCGGACCCTAACCTCTCCGCACACAAAAAAAATCACCAACAAAACAACCTCTACCTCATGCTTCTTCTTCTTCTTCTTCTTCAATCACACAGTTTTCAGCCTTTCCTCCACAACCCAAGCACCACAAAACCCTGAGGTTTTTTTTTCCCCTTCAAAACCAAAAACCAAAACCTCCCAAAAAAATTTCCTTCGCAACCCAAAACGGATTCCAAAGCTACGAAACCAAAAAGAACTTCAACCTCGCAGTGTACCAATCTCTCTGCCGCTGCTGCTGCTATTGTTCCGGAAAAACATTCCTCTGCGCGCAGACATCACCAAATCTCTTCTTCCTCACAAAACCACCTGCCCTCGCGCTCTTGCGTCTTTCTTCCCTCGCCGGGCGGGCAGCCCAGATCAACAATATACCAAAAGACATTCTTTTTATCTGCCAGTTTGTTTTTCCACTTCGACACCGGAAAAAAAAATCTCTCCCCTCATTCGACCCCAATCCGTCCAACGTGTAAAATGTCAGACCGAAAGTCCGTAGCCTGGAAAGCTAGTGTTTATAAACCTTCCCTCCCCTGGGCGTCTTGCCCCTTTCTTCCTTCGTTCTGTCAGCCCAACAACCGACTAAAAGATATTCCTTTTATCTACCAGTTCTTTTTCCCTTCCACACAGGAAAAAAAACCTTCGCTCACTCGCTTGCACCCAATCCGTCCAACATATAAAATATCAGACCGAAAGTCCATAGGCTGGGAAAGCTTGGAGAGCCCGATGCACAAACAAAGTGCATAGTTTTACTCAACAGTCCAGATATTTATCCAATGGGTATTATGACCTCAGCCCTCCTCATCATCATCTGAGATCTCTTTTACGCCCTGTGGGAGTTCCTTGCTCAGGATGTGTAGGCCCAGAAAGTGATGCCAAAGTCCATAGTGTGACCACTTTGAGATGCTGGCCAAGTTCACAATCCTTTTTTGGGTGAACCAGTGATGTGCTTCACTTGCTTAACTCGGTGCATTCATGTTCGAATACATTTTGTTAAGTTCACTTCTCTCACTTCATACATTCATGGTATGCAGCCAATGCATTTAATAGCAATCGCCCAAACTATGTTTGCCCATTCCATGCACACACGAATTGTACATGATCTTCTTCTATTCATGTTTGAAATACCTTTTTTAAGGTTCACTTCACTTACTTCACACAGATATTCTTGATCATTGTGCTTTGGGTTAAATATGCTTCTCCTTCAAACATGATGCACATTTAATTTGTTGGCCTTGCCTACTACCAAGGCAAGGATATTGTGTTTAGATTCATTTTAGAGTATAGTAAGTAGCCTAATGGATTTTGGCCCCTTGGTAATAATAGGTTTATTTTTATATGAGGATTTTTGAAAAATGATAATTTGGTTTGTGTTGAAATTTGAGATTAGTTACAAGAGTTATAATCTCTTGAAGGATTTTGGTTTGCTTTAGAGGATTTTTTGAAGATTATTTTTTTGCATGGTCAAATATTTGAGTTTTCATTACTTCTTCTTTTGCCTAAAGATACTTTTTCATGTAAATGGCAAGGCCGCAGTGTGACACATCCCTTGGTTTCTCTCTCTCTATCTCTCTCATCAAAAGCTTGTTGTGAACACTCACATTTCCTATTAGTACTCGCCCTTTGGAATCCCTCAACAATAAGTTTCAAATATATCAATAGCAGTATCTAGCTAGGTAAGTTTTTGCCACTTGTATGCAAAAGACAACTGGAGAATCAAAAATTTGAATTACTTTATTGTCGTCATCTTTGTCTTCATTCCCTTCCCCCATAGTTTTCCCCAAAAGTGGGTAATTGAATCTTTTTCCAGGATGGATGCAAGCAGCACCAAATAGCAATGTTGACTCACTCTTGTGCCTGCCATCCATTTCAAAGGTTCCTAGTTCCGCCTTTGGTGAACCAGCACCCGCTTTTGTACCATGGTAAAAATCCCAAGATCAATTTAAATTATTTCTAAATAGTACAAAAATCCCACGCTTATACTAAATCAGATTCTCTGAGTTCAAATCTAACAATTTTTTGAGATTAATGTGGCCACTAAAAGGATTCACTCAAAAAGGTGAAGAACCAATGTGGGTGCTGCTGGTTCACCCTGGCCCCCCAGTTCTAACCAGTGTTGTCCAGTTCCAGGAACTACCCGTGCTGTCCAGTCCCTATAACTGGAAACGTTGGTTCCAACTAATGTTGTCCAGTTCCAGTAACTGCAAAAAAAAAGGTCCAACTTCCAACCAGTGTTGGTCCAGTTCCAGTAACTTGCAAGGCTCCGAACTAGTGTTATCCAGTTGGAGTAACTTAAAAGGTAGGTTCCAAGTTCCGACCAGTATTGTCCAGTTCCAGTAACTTGCAAGGTTCCCAACTACTAGTGATAGATATCCAGTTGGAGTAACTTGAAAGTTAGGTTCCAAGTTCCAACCAGTGCTGTCCAGTTCCAGTAACTTGAGAGCTTCAGAAAAAATAAAGGGTAGGTGAAAGATAGATACTCTATGATGATGCCAGCCTCCCAAGTGGAGAACCCAGTCATGTGTGGGGCACAGGCTGAGCTCAGTTGTTGAGGGATTCTCACAAATCTCAAGGAAGTTGGGTGAGGAAATTTGTCACCTAACTACCTGTTCCCCCCCTTCCTCCTCCTCCTCCTCCTCCCCCAGAACAAGAGATCTTCTGGTTGTTTGTGTGGGGGGAGGGAGAGAGGGGAAAGGGCCCCACCCCACCACACCTTGTCTGCCACCCAACCCAAATATACCAAAGTTTTTGGAGCCAGAAGGAGATGATGCCCACACTTTGAATCCCTCACTATACTAGGTATACACACACCCCCAAACTTTTGAAGCCTTCTCAGAATTGCTGTCACTCAATAAACCCTAAACCCTTCCCCCCACCACAAAGACCTGCTCCTGTATTTGTAGTGTAATTAATTGGAGGGCAACCCTAAACCCTAAACCTGGGCACCATGTTTTCCCTCCTCTGTTTGGGAGGGAGGAAGGGGGGAGTGGGAGGCATTTCAAAAATTCGGAATGACCCACTTTTGTTTTTCTTTTTTTCCCTTGATACCCAGTGGGTACCCTCCAGGTATCACCAAACAAATCAGAGTAGGTCCTTATGCTCCATGAAGCCCATGGCTCTGGCCTTCACCCAACACTTACATATATCTCCACTCCAAGCTGGGTGACCAGCATCATCATCTTTGTATGAATGGGTTTCACTAGATGCCCTAGAACCTGTTGAGAAAGAAAGTCTTATATCCATTTGTACTGGGCTATCACCTTTCCTTCAAATTGTCTTTTTATTATTTGTTGTCAATTGTCACCATTTTCTTGTGGGATGCTTGCATGAGAAGGCCCTTTTGTAGTATAAAATACGAATGGTTTTTTTTTTCCCTCTTATGCTTAATGTCTCTTCAAATGACACATCTTCTATCTAGCAAGGTGCTTTCAAATACAAAGAAAAAGCCTTGGAGTACTATACTCAAAGGTACCATCTCCCCTCCCAACATTGCACATCGACCATGTGGGGTGAAGGTGTGGGCGCCACAATTCCATACCAATGAGTCTTAGAAGAGTTGGCATTGATGCATGGGACCTATCTAACCCTTGTTGAGATTATGAACCCGAGTGTAAAGGCTGAAGTTTTGGGAATCATGGGATGCATGTTAAGTATGAAAAGGGAGCATTCCAACTTCATAATGGTGTATGAAGGAGTTCACACCAAAAAATTCACAAGCAAACAATTATTATTACAAGCATAAGGGTTATGATAAGTCACAACATTGTATTGAAAGCATAATACCCAACTATACATGAACACATAACATGCAAAATAAAATTATCCAGAAAGTTGAATAAACATAACACCAAAAGCTTGTGCTTGCTCCATACACAAGTTCTAACTGCAAATTCAACATCAAAGTTTTACATAACACCCCAACATGGCAAGAAACACGATTTTGCACCTAAACTTGATCTCAAAGTAGTTTTGCACCCAAGTTTTCGTGCTTGTCACAAAAACTCACACAAGCAAATTTGAACATTTTGATTTTGTTTTTGTGTCTTCTTGTATTTGTTTTCATGTGGGCTCATAGAAAATATCAAAAAAATAAGAGGAAGAGAGTGTTGTTGTGTAGAAAGGAAGTTGTGCAACCACACACATTTGGAGCCCTTGGATCACACAAAGTGGGAGGTGGGATTCAAAGCTACAACCCAAAAACCAATAAGCTTGAGCTCTTTAGGTGAGGTTTAAATATTTCATTTATAATTTTTAATACAAAGCCATGGTGCTTACATGAATTGCTTGAGAAGATGAAGATTTTTTTACAATTGTAAAATGAATCACCTTAGCCTATGGCAAGCATTTCTTCTCTTGTTGTGGTCATTTTCCATGTTTTGTTACAAGATTTGTGAGAGCCTCCAAACCTTAATCAGTGCATGGTTAGCACAATCCTTCAAACAAGTTGACCCCAAGCTTCCAATAGTTGTAGAACTTAACCAAGTCCCTTTTGAAGCCTCACCATAGCTTGGAACACAAATATGAAAATAGTGAATCCAACATTGCTTACTTTCACAAATGCAATCATCAATGAACATATTTTGACTCACTTGCCTATGGACCTTTCAATGTTGTGGCATTTTCGTTGAGATAGCAAATCATGATATAATGTTATAATCTATATACTATGACATGGAATGCACTTGAGATTTGTGAAATACAACATTTAAACTTATTACCACTAAACATTTTCAACCCAAAACATCCCAATGTGTTTTTTTAAATAGTGTTTGTGATTTGAAATGCATCGCCTTGAGTTTTATATCAACACATGTCACTTGCTAAAGCCTAATGATGAAGACAATTGACAAATTTTTTGAAGCAAATTTTGATTAAGAACTAAGCCTATCAAGAATGAAAGTATGTACACGACAACAATTTCATTTTTATAATTTTTGGGCCCATTTCAATTTTGTTTGGCTATTTTAATATATTTGAATCTACAACTATGGATGCAACCTAAAATGTATGTTTGAACCCTTTGCAATTATGAACTAGAAACCTCTTTGACATTCAATTGTGATTATATGTAACTATGAATGGAGCTTTGAAAACAATTTGGGAGGTTTGTAGCTTATTCATGATGTTCTATTTTGATTTTATATTTATTTTTTGATCCTTCAAAAACCAAGGGGAGGGTTGTAGTTCATTTGGGGGTCTTTGGTGTTTTATTTTGATTATGTAGTTATGCTTGAACTTTTTAAAAACCAAGGGGAGGTCTATAACTCATTCATGAGGTCTTTGAAGATATATTTTAATTTTGTAATTATGAATGGACCTTTCAAACACCAATGGAAGGTTTTTTTGACCCCTATCATTTTGGGGTTTTATTTATTATAAATGTGGGTTTGAAAAACCTCAAATTCTAGTAGTTGAAGGTTTAGATTTTTTTTGTGAACATTACAATAAATCACAACCTTTCAAAAGGCTTAATTTGAATAAGGTGTTTGCATTGACCAAAATGATGTTCACTTTAACTAAAATTACAGGGCATTAAAGACACATGGTTCTTTTGACTAAAATGACCATTTTGACCAAATGTTAAACCGTACATCTAGTCAAAAAAAACAAAAATTTTAAATGGTCCATGAAGATGCCCATGGCTTAGTCAAATCAACCATATTGAATGGCCATGTTTAGTCAAATTGGCCATATTAATTTGATTAACTAGCCTACTAGTTATGCCTATTAAGTTACCTACCTACCTACTTAAATATGTCCTACCTATTTACTTATCTACCATCTACCTATATCTACCTACTTAAGCATATACCTATTTATGTACCTAGTTACATATTTATTTACCTACCTATCTACTTATCTATCTACCTACCTATTTATTTATCTATTTGTTTATTTATCTACCTACATACTTACCTACCTACTATCTACCTACCTATGTTTCACATTAATAAATACATACATCTAAAAATATAGGTAGGTAAGCATGTGTACCTACCTATCTACTTAGTTAGTTTATTTACCTACTTATGAAAAATATTGAAGTTCAAATGTTGTTATATACATTGACAAAAAAATTCATTGAAGTTCAAATAATCATGTTAAATGCATTTAGTACCATATTGTTTTACAAAGTGATGCGGTGGTTTGATGCCCAAGACATTGGTGTTGAGTTAGAAATATTAAGGTTCAATTCCCCTTACCAACATATATACATTATACATGCATGTAAATGTATAATACTTAGGCGGGTTGTGAATAGGTAAGTAAGGGGGTATGGCAAGTAGTTAGGTCATGAATGGGTTGGTAGGTAGGTATTTACTATTTATTTATTACATTTTTTTTTAGAATTGATCTTTTTTAATTAAATGTTTTTGGCTATTCAATTTTTGTTTGATTTGACCAATCAAAAAAACCATCTTTTAATTAGTCAAAAAACCACTAGTCAAGTTAGATGATGTGTACAAATTGATTTGATTGATATGACCAAATGGTCAAATTAACCAAATGTCAAAATGATTGGTTCTTGGGTTAGTTTTCCGGTGAAATAAATCATGATTTCTTGTATTGTAAGTCTTTGATGTTCTATTTTGATTTTGTAACTATCAATGGACCCTTCAAACACCAAAGGGGAGTCAATGCTTCATTTGAAATTTTTTTGACATTTTTAATTTATTTTATAACCATGATTAGACCTCTCAAAAATGCAAAAGTGGTTTATATTCATTTGGGAGGTCTTGTCAAGGACAAATCAAAAATAAAATTTGAAGAAAATTTTATAAATTTCAGAAACAAAGAATTCAACAAGGAACAAGAATTAGATGATTTTATTATCTAAACATGGCATAATGCAAACTAAACATGAAATAGACTAAAAGTACAAGAATCACAACTTGCATGCATTTACAAGATCGAAGAATGGTGCCTTCAAAACTTTTACTTATATATTTCATATTAACAAAATAATCATTACATGCATGGATGTCTAACTATGTTGAACCATAACAACTTTACACATATGATTTGCCAATGGTGTTTTAAGGGAATTCAAAATGTTGAGGTGTAAGGAATTCAAGAAATGACAAAGGTGAGTGTTGTGGAAAATCAAACTACAATATCAACCTTCCTTCATTCCAATGGACACCATTTCCATTCAAATATTCCAAATGAATTAATTCCAATTGGAACTGTTAAGTCCAAATTAGAAGTTCAAGTTTTCCAAATCTTTTAATGTTATATTGATTTGTCACCTACTTAAACAAGCTTCTAAAAGGCTAACAAAATATTGAATTGATAACAGACCTTTAGACACTTAAAACATTATCACCACTAAATCCCTTGTCCAAATTTAACATGCATTAATTCGTTGGAAAGATAACTACAAGGCACACAAGTACACCAAGTTTCAAGTTTTTCATTTCAATAAAAAGCACGATATGCCACGAAACCCAAGAAGGTTGTATGAAATTTCTTTGAGATTGAAACCTTCAAGTTCAATATTATATCATTCCTACGATTTAAAAAACATTATCCATCCAACATTATTATCCTTTCATTTTACCATCTACTTAATCTACGATCTTTCCTCTTTCTAACAAAGAATATCAAGTGAACAAATTCTTTAAGGTTTATGCTTGAAAATCCCATCCTAAAAGAGTAAAATGATCAAAGCCCAAGCCTTTTAAATATATTAGGAAAGGAGGCAAGAAAAGGTTTTTAATTTGGTGGCCAATGGAAAGTTCCAAGCTTGATGGTCTATGGAAGGTTCCAAAATTGGTGGCTTTATGCAATGTTCCAGGTTTAGTGGCTTATGGAAGATTCCAAGCTTGGTGGTTTATGAAATGTCCAAGTTTGATGACCTATGGAAGGAAAGGGGGATACATCCAATTAATTTTTTTTTCATTTCCATAAAAAATGATTTCACCTTTTCCATTCACCATTGACTCTAGGATTTTTACTTTACCTTGATTCGGTTGTCATTTTATACCTGTGTTCTCCATCTTAACAATTTACCTTTCTTCCATTACAATATAAAAATGTGCATCAAATATTGTATTAAAACCATCCATCAATTCCCTTCAAGCTCCATATCCTTTATATTTGGTGTCATGATTTTTTTTATACTACATTATGGCAAACAACACCCCCTCTTTAGAAAGACGTCAAGTTATAAAAGTAGGAGATGAATGCCATGAATTATCCTTAGCTTTGGCCATGATTCATCGACCTCGTGAAAAATCAAGTGCACATGATGTAATGGGCACGAAAATAACCAAGTCTATAATATTTTTAAAATTAGAATGACAACAAACACATGCATAGTTTCAAATCTAGATCATGAAACAAGAAAATAATAATAATAACACAACATGTGCGAAATAAAAATCCAACAAGACTTTATTGCAATAATGAAACTAAAAAAAATCACAGCTATGAAAAGAAAATGTACCCAAAACTAATGTTGAACAAATTAAAAGTAATTAAGGGTCCTACATCTATTTAAACCTTCTGGAGTTCTAACTCCAAAAAGCTTATATGGAAATTTCCTTGAATGTGTGGCCCATGATTGGATTGAAAGTGAACTAAGAGTGAATTTGGAATGAACTAACAATTAATTAAGAGTGAATTAACAATTCATTAAGAATTAACTAAAAGTGAACTAAGAGTGAATTTGGAATGAACTAACAATTAATTAAGAGTGAATTAACAATTCATTAAGAATTAACTAAAAGTGAACTAAGAATGTGATGCTGACAATGACATTAACAGTGATGTTAGCAATGATGTTGGCAATGATGTTATTAATGACATTCATGACATCACCTCCCCTTCTTGTAATGTGTTCCACAAGGAGCAGCTAGGGTTGTTAAAACTGACATGATGTGGCCATTTTACATTAGATGTCACGTCAACATCCATCTAAACTTGTTTGTCACGTCTATCAGGATTTACGTACGAAAAATTTTCATTACTCTTGGGTTGCCCTTGTTATGCATGGCACCTAAAACAAATTTGATTGCCATAGGATAAGCAACCAGAAATTTTCAATTGCCAACTTTCGATCACCACAATCAACAACCAAAAAAATTTCAATATGGCCAAAAGAGTTTCAGATTCGCACAATTTTTTTTGGTTATATGATCCAGAGTGACCATTGATCCAATGATGGAAAAACATATTTGGGCATTGTTTGAAAATTTTGGTCATCAACTTGGGTGACCAAAAAAATTTGGTTGTTGATAATGATGACCACATTTTTTTGGTCTACTTGAAAAAATTCAGGAAAAGCCCAAAAATTTTCAGTTGTTTGATCAAAAGTGATCTTTGACATAACCACACAATTTTTTTGTCATTGTCCAAATATTTTAGGCAATGTTTGAAATTTTTGATTATTGACGACTAAATTTGGAAAAGATAGGGCATGTAATATGTTTTCAAAAAACTTTAATTTCATCCATTTTGTGTCTTTACATGGTCAAATAGGACTATGTAAAGGAGTAAAAAAAAGGTGACAATATTTTTGTACTCCTTAAAGAATTTGGACTTCAATTGGACAACTTAGAGTTACATATCTCTTCCACTTCATACTTTTGTTCACCATTGATTTCTATTGGTGACGGTGGTTTTGAAACCCATGTTGGGATGGTGGATGCATGATAGGGTTCCAACAAGGAAACCTAGAACACTATATGGATTTTCATGGAGTCTAGAAGCTTGAGTTGGAAGGCCGTAATGTTGACTTGTTTCGTGATGGTGAGGAAGGCCATGATATACCTTCTAGAAAATGGGTAGGACCTTTAATGACCTTTAGTTTGTTCAACATTAGTTTTGGATACATTTTTTTGTCACGTCTTTATTTTGTTCTTGTTTCATTCTTGTAATAAAACATTGTTGGATTATTGTTTCGCACATGTCATGTTTTTGCTCTTGTTTTTCTTGTTTCGCAATCTCGATTTGGAATTAGGCATGCCCATGGTCATGTTTTGGTTTAATAAACCTTATAGGCTTGGTTGTTTTATGCTCGTTACAAGGCGTAATCCATGATTTGCAAAGAAAAGAATTTATTGTGTTGATGGAAGCACCATATTATTGTACATGAATTCCAACATGGACAAGAAGTTTGACCAATTATCTTGATGATGATTGGTTGTGCATCACAAATATTGTTCTAGGACTTGATTGACCCATTCTATTTACTCATTCGTTTAGGGGTGGAAGACTAATGATAACTTCACCTTCACACTTAATAGTTCAAAAAAACCACTTCCAAAACTTGGATGCAAATTGGGGTTCACAATCAAAATAATATCCTAAGGAAAACCATGATATCGAAAAACATGATTAAGAAATAACTTGGTTATTTTTTCACTAGTTATTATTTTATTGCAAAAAATGAAATGAAACAATTTTGTCAAGTGATCCACCACCACCAAAATGGAATTGAATGAATTAAAAGGTGGGAGATCCATGATGAAATCCATGGAGATGGAAGAGCATAATAATGGAAAGATAAACAACGATTAAAGGAGCGCATGTGGCCAATGGTGAAGATTTTTTACACTTGCACAAACATCACATGATCCAACAAACTCCTTCACATACTTCTACATTTATGGCCATTTTTAATCATGAGACAATAATTCCATGATCTTGTTAAACCTAAAATGATCCACAGCCAAAGTGTCATGTTCAATTTGAAAAACTCAAAACCGAGCAAGACCACTAAGTATGTACAAAAGCCCATTGCAATATAACAAACTGTCACAAAAATCAAAATTTGTCATAGTGACTTAAAGTTAGATTTGGATTCTTCAATTAATTTCAAACAACATTAGCAAAAGGATTTTCCAATAGCTTTTCACAAATGGAAACAAGAAGTGATTTGTCATCAAAAGTCAAAATAAATGCTTGAAGTTAAAGGTGTTTGGACTTGAGGATAACATCACATTGTTGATCATAGGTTATATTTCTCTTTTTAAGCACAAGGTATGAATAACATGATAATGCATCTAGTGTCCTTTACTGACACCCGAGATGGTGGTGATGACAAACTGAAAACAAGACAAAGATAATGCCCAATGAACTTGGCATCGATTCATAATTCAAGCAAACATGAAATATTAAAGGTTCTTATGATCTGAATAAACAATGATCTCATGTTGAGTTTTTTCGAATAAATGACACCACTCTTCAAAATCATCCATGATGGCTAATTTTTTTTTGTCATGAATCTTATAGTTGAATTCAATAGGAGCAAACTTATGAGAGTGAAAGCCGATAGGATGAAGAAGATTGTCTTTTTCGAATTGCGAAAGTACGGTGTTTAATACAAAGTTAGAAGTATCCATTTCCAAAATTAATGGTTTGGAAAAATCTGCATGAATCAAAAGTGGGGCAATTATGAAAGAGGCCATCAAAGATCAAAAGGCATTGTCAGCTTCAACTCCTTAAGAGAAAGGTTGATCTTTCCAAATCAGATGAATAAGAAGGGCCACTATTGTAGAATAATGGGCAATGAAATGTTGATAGAAATTGGCAAATTTAAAAAACATTAAACATTGTAAACAAAAGTTGGGGTAGCCCAATCATTAATGATTTGAACCTTGTGGAAATCCATGCGAATGCCATTTCTAGAGATGATGTAACCCAAAAATTCTATTTCAAATTGATGAAATTCACATCTTTTCAGTTTGGCCTAAAGTCCAACTTTTCATAACTTCTCCGAGATAAGACATACACGGCGTTCATGGTCCTCCATGTTCATCAAAAAAATAAACACGTCATTGATGTAACAAACCACAAAATCATCCAAGTACTCACGAAAAACATCGTTCATTAAATGTTGAAATATAACAGGTGCATTGGTAAGGCGAAAAGGCATCACAACGTATTCAAATGGCCATAACATGTTTTGAACATCATCTTCCATTCATCACCTTTTTCAATATGCACTAAGTTGTATGTTTCATGTAAATCAATCTTGGTGTACATTTTAGCATGATTTAACTAGTCCAACAATTTTGAGATTAAAGGCAAAGGGTATTGATCCTTGATGGTGAGCCAATTCAATCCATAAAAATTAACACACAATCGCAAGGAGCCATCATTTTTCTTGACAAAAAGGATAAGGGCATAAGTTGGAAATTTGGAATGCCGAATGAACCCCATTTTAAGATCTTCATCAATGTATTCACGAAGAGCTACAAGTAGATGGGTTTGAATGGAGGTTGTGTTCCCTCCTCAATATTAATGGTGCAATCATATGGACAATGTTATGGCTGGGTGTCAGCATTCTTCTTTTCAAACATGTCTTTGAATTCCTTATAATAGGAAGGAATCTCATGATGAGGCAATTCAACACCTTCCATGGGAAAAACATAGACCAGGAATGCATCTCCTTTTTTGGCAACATGCATCAAGCCTTGGCTCCTATAAACATTGACTTGCAACAATTGGATTTTCGCATACCACATATGTTTTTTCTTTATTGAAGGTCCTACATGCATATGTCCTCATATTTCTTTTCAACCGCATGACATGTGCGATCATGAACTCCACCAAACATGTTTTTGATGAACGTTTCACATTCAAAAGCTTCATGTTTTGATTTTTCAAAATGAAAACTCCATGTATGCCAATCCATTTATGGATTATGTAAAGCAAACCAAGACAACCCAATGATGAAATGATTTTTCGGAAATGAAATGACATTGAAAATGACCTTGCTAGTGTGAAAACCAATGGCAACATCTAATGCCTTGGTTTCATGTGTGACCGATCTTGATGAAAAACTGTCAATGACCTCAACTAGCACTCATGTGTTCTTCTTTACCAAGACCAACTTGTATTGTTGTACCAACTTTTAATCAATGAAATACATTGATGCACTAGAATCAATATTGGCTTGGGCCTCCATTGTCACAAATTTATTACATTTGATCGTGATTGGTACCAAAAATGTGGTGATGGATTTGAGGATAACCTAGGACCATCTACATTACATGATGCATCAAAATACAACCTCGTGGTCCTTACGAAGACTCAACATGCTTATTTTTTAATTTTTTTATTAAGGGTTGATAATAAAGGTGACACATGCTTCATGTTGACCATGCTTCTTCAAATATTCATAATCAACATGACCTAGTTATTCACAATACAAACAAAGATTGTTTATATGTTGATGTTGATTTTCTTGCTCTATGGAAGGTTTGAATTGTGTTTTATTAATCTGCATGGGTCATCAATTGGTAAAGTTGCCAAAGGTTAAGGTGGCATGATAGGTGCAAAATTTTGTTGTGTTATGGGTGTTGATTCCCAATGCCTTTCTTGTCAATGTTTGAAAAGTATATTGTCATAGTGAACAACTTGTGCAATGGCTTAACTTAAGGTTAAAGGGTTTGGCGTGGTGAATAACAAATCTTTCACATCACTGTGTAGCCCAAATTGAAATGGCTTATGAGTGTCGTTTCATCCCATGAAATGTCAAAAACCAGTTGTTTAAAATTTGATACATACACTATTGCCAAACATGATCCTTGGGAAATATATTGTAGTTTGGTGGTGAACATGTGTTCCTTATTTGAGTCTCCAAACATGGCATTAAAATCCTCAAAGAATGTTTCAAAATCATTGAGTAAGGGTGATCGGCCTTCCAACAAAGGTGTAAACCAAGCAAGGGTAGTGCTTAACCAAAGCTCGTGCCGAGGAATCCAACTTCGGTTAAGTTGGTTGGATACCAATGAGGATGAAGTTAGAAGACTAGGTGCACTTGGTTGACAAAACTTCGAAACTTTGACCATGAGCCATCAAACTTGTTAAACAAATTGATTCACAACTCCTTTTTGTTACAGACCTAACCCTAACCAAATTCGTGGGTGTAAGTGTCAATAGTTGTATATACAATGTGTAGATTCAATGTAAGTGTAAATCGTGTAAATCACTTACACTTACACGTCTAAATTTTTTTCACTTACACTTATCATGTTGCAGTGCATATTTATATTTTTACACTTACACTTACACAAGGCTAGTGTAAATATTTGTCAAATACACTTACATGGTCTTGTGTAAATGTTTTGGGGCATGTAAGTGTAAATATTAAAATTATTTGTAAAGTCACCTTGCCTTTGGGCATCCTTTTAGCCCAAACCCTTCTTTTAAAGGTATCCATAAAATAATGAAACTTTATGAAATATGGGAATGAAATGTTAAAAATCAACATTTAATGCACAAGGTTTAAGACCAATTATAAAAGCTTTGCAAGTAGGAGTAGTGAAAATATATGCAATAACAGTGGAGGTGCTAAATAAAAAGGAAAGACAAACCTAAAACTCAATTCACCACAGAAACTAAGGTCCCCCGACCCTTGAATGCTAATGTTTTTTATTTTTTTGAACCTCACCCTATTTATGATAAACTCAAGGTTCTAGTGTTTTTTTCTTTACTTCAAAGATAATTTTATTATATATCTTCAATAACTAGACCTTCTTACAAAGTCATATGATTAATTGTGGGTGTAAATTTTGATATATATTTTTTTGTGATGTGCCATTTGGTTGGCTTATTTTCAAAAACATCATGAAATCTCCCATCCTCAAGTAGAAATCACATTTTTGACATTGTTATATACTTACATTGTTTTATGTAACCATGTAAAATTTCATATAAATATAAATATATATTTACATTTAAATGGTTTTATTGGACCATGTAACCTATATAAATATATTAAATTTTACACTTACACTAATAAAAATGTAAGTGACTATTATATGTTTACAATTGCACAAAATGTAAATAAATTTCATTATGGGATTTACATTTACACAGAATGTAAGTCCCAAACCATTTACACGCAAAACATTGGTTGGGTCATGGAAACACATCCCAAAGATGTCAAAATTTGATTGCTTTGGAGATGAACAACGAATCCATGAAGTGCTTGATTTTTTTATTGTAGATTTTAAAAGACAATAAGGACTTCATCCATGGATATTGAAAATTCTTCCCTAGATGTAGGCATGATTTTTAAAAACAAAGGATAATAATAACAAAGACAACAAAAATAGGCTTGATGGGAGTCTATTCAAACTATAATGGACATAAAAACAACCAAGTCTACATGATTTCCTAAACAAAAAAAAAAAAAAAAAAAAAAAAAAAAAAAAAAAAAAAAAAAAAAAAAAAAAAAAAAAAAAAAAAAAAAAAAAAAAAAAAAAAAAAAAAAAAAAAAAAAATTAAAAAAAAAAAAA
>Ga0116231_10004327_pt1 | contig 28818 bp, 27 predicted proteins | sample S1TSphgellanicum_2_FD_89695 | JGI IMG/M metagenome (GOLD analysis project Ga0116231, IMG submission 89695) | Host-associated microbial communities from peat moss isolated from Minnesota, USA - S1T2_Fd - Sphagnum magellanicum MG | ecosystem: Host-associated > Plants > Peat moss > Unclassified...
AGGGGCGGGGAAAACATTGCTCAACCCAGACATCTTGCCACCGCCGCAACACAAAGTGGTGCGCTTTTTCTCATGCTCAAAGTGGAGAGCATTGCAGTGTGTGCATCTATGTGACATGGCACCCAATGAGTGTACCACCAACCCCTCCACCTCATCCGCAGTGTGCAGGGCTTGCTTCCCAGCTTGCCGGGCGCGAGCCCCTTGCCTAGCTGGGCTGCCTTGGCAGCACGCCTGGCAGAGGCATCCTGTTCCTTGATTGCCTGTTGTTCAATAGGTTGGGTTGCCCTGGTAACACGCTTGGCAGAGGCATCTCGTTCCCTGATTGCCTGTTTTTCAACAGGTTGGGCTGCCTTGGTAGCACACCTAGCAGAGGCATCCCGTTCCTTGATTGCCTACTGTTGTTCAGCAGGCTGAGCTGCCTTGGCAGCACGCCTGGCAGAGGCATCCCGTTCCCTGACTGCCTGCTGCTATTCAACAGGCTGGGCTGCCCTGGCAGCACGCCTGGCAGAGGCATCTCGTTCCCTGACTGCTTGCTGCTGTTCAGCCTTTTGCATTGTACACAAAGTCCGGGAACCTTGACACACTTAAGCCACACCCATTATGTGTGTGAAGCTCCACCCGACAACCCCCTCCTCCTCCTCTTCCTTGCCTCCTGCATTGCTGCAACCCACATCAATTCTTTTTCTCTTTCCTTCCTTCCTTCTTTCTTTCCTTACTGCATTGCCACAAGCAACAACATCAATTCTTCTTGACAACCCATTACCAGATGTCTGATTCTTGACCCACTTCTTATAACAGATTTGATTTTCTGATTCTTGAGCAAGTTTTATAAATAAATTGCAATGTAGTATGTGCTATGTAAGAAGTTCTAAGGGAGTGAATTTTCTTTCTTTCTTCCAGAGAGGAACTTAGCATCCATGATCATAGCACGCAGTTGGGTGTACCTGGAATTTGTTTCTTTTGCAAGCACATGAGGCAACAGCAGAGGTGGTGGTGATGGCAAAACTGAGAATAATGTAGTAGTAGTAGAAGAAGAAACAGTAGCAGTAGCAATAGGCAATACCAAAGCAGCTTAGCGTCTGCTCACTACCACCTTCCTAGCGCATGCCAAACTCTCCTCGCTTTTTCCTTCACCATCTTTACCAGTTCCTCTTCTGTTTTTTGCTGCTGCTGTAATCCTAGGTTGCAGCATTGCTGCTCTACTCACCACCATTCCTGTACCTGTAAGCTTCTGATGCATCATCAACCCCTTTACAGCCATATTAACCCCTCCCCAAAATCATGCACCTCTCTCTCTCTTTGTGTCTCTTTGTCTGTGTTTCTTTTTGTGTCTTTTTTTGTCTGTGTTTGTGTATGAATCTTGAAGCTTTTGGCTTTCTGGAAGCTTAAGCAAATTGGTAGCACTCAACAATAACCATAGCGGGAAACAAACAACAACAAAAAAAGGCCACTGTTGTCGGGAACAATTCGTGTGGCGCTGCTAGAAGATAACGGCCTGGAAATGCAAGCGTAGTTGAAAATGTTCTGTTTGGTACCCAAGCACAAAGCAAAAATCTCCTTTTTTGCATTTGTTTTTTTCTATAAAAGTTTGTTATGGAGAGATCTCGTCAGGAATCCGTGCAGCAGCAATAGCGAGGAGGAGGAGATCGAAATTCCCAAATCCTAATCGTAGCCATAAATCTTCCTGCTCGCGAGGATTTATGGGTGGGTCCCCGTGCGCGTGCGAAGAGAGAGCATTGGATGAAGAAACCGTGCGTGCGTGCGAGATACTGCGTTGTTTTTTTTGGCCTCTCGCCCAAATCCTAGGCATTGCGCGGATTCGCCTCTCACATAACCATCTGGGGCCACAAATCAACGGGTTGTTGCTGCGGGTCGCCAGCAGGTCCAGTGGGCAGGTGTTTGTGATGAACACACAGACAGACAGACAAACAGACAACACGTTTGCTTTAATATATAGGATGGAAAAATGAAAAACGAAACAAAGATCATAAACAACAAAAAAAAATTCATATAAACAAATTTTTATAAATGTTTGTGGTGGATCCAATTATGTTTGGCAATAGCTAAAAAGTGAAAACAAGTAAGGATAATTTAAAGGAGAAGGATAGGTTCAATAAAAAGAGGATTGAAATTAAATAATGGTTGTTGAAAATAAATAGTGGGGTTTTTTTTCTCTCATTATTCCAATGGGGGTGGGGAGCTTCATCCACGTGATTCCATTCACCATGTATGGTAGTAGAAGGGAATAACTTCTCAATGTGATGGTCAATTAGCTCCAACCATTTGCGTTGGCACATGTGTGCTCCCACCAACATGGAGAGACCAAGTCATGACCTTTGCAAATCAAGCAACATGGCACATTTGGGTTATGAGTTATAACTGCATCTAGCCAACCAATCAAAGCGTGAGGTGCAAATCAATGACCAGCTATAAGCCTCATGATGTTGTTGAGCTCACATTTTATACTTCATGAAACACTTAACACACCCTTTCGACAATGTTATACTTGATTAGAGGTTTGACAAATCTTTTCAACATATACCAATACACCTAAGATACAATGACAAGAGGAGCAAGAAAAGGGGGGATGCTATCAATGACCAACAACAAGCAATAGGAACATTGCATGAGCACCGACCAAGAAAAAGGGACCAAGCCAAAGCACTAGCTCACTTGAAATTTGAAGCTTTTTGCAAACAAAAGAAACAAAGTAGCAATGAGAGGGTCTCCAAAGTAACAACTTGCAATGCTCTTACACTTGCAAGATGACAAAAAAAAAGGGTCGACATGGCCAACTGAAAACATCCAACAAGGGCAAAGCATATGCACCTATAAGATGAAGACAAAGGGTACACGCTAGTTCACCCAAAACCCAAACTAGACTCACCATCCATCTCCTTATTAGAAATAGAAATGGATAATTATCTATGAAATTGCAGAGAAATCTCCACAATAACAACTTAAGGTAACATGATAACAAATGCAGTTACAAACTTATGAGAGTTGCTCACGAAGTGTCAAACCATCACCTTCATTGTGAATAGCAGTGACATGCTCCCCTGACAACCTGCCATGACTGCCCACTGACATCATCAGCTTCCGATGGTGGGTGTAGGTAAGTATGCAATAGGTCAGCCCAAAATCTCTACAAACCATTGTACAGAGTTTCTATCACATTTCTAGAAGCAACAGGAAAGACTTGGTCATGCTGTTGATCAGAAGTAGTTGCATGTGGAGGTATCCTAACCATATGGTGGGGACTGAACAGAGCCAACCACACGCCAACCAGTATGTTATTGAGTGTGACTTTATTACAAATGTATTGCATCAACAAAAATTGTTCTTGATTATGATCGCACACTACACAAACAAGTAATCATCAGTCTGCACTACATTGGATGTGTTAGGCTCTGAGTTTCATGGGTGCTGCTGATCATCCTTGCACTCTTCCATGGCCGGCACCATTGTTTGTCACATGTTCTGCCTGTTGCACTCTCGGAGCACTACTGCCAGTGGCTTTAGGAACTGCAGGACTTGAGCTGTTAAGAGCTCTTACTGTGGTAGAAGGCAGAGGTGCAGCAATGGCAGTCCAAGGATCATCCTCATCTCCAAAACCATTTGCCAACAAACTCCTTGTTGCAGTCTTGTGAGCATCAAGAAAACTCTTTCTTGTGGTGTCCAGACTCCTCTCCCCACCTGCCACATCATGCCTCAAATTCATCACACCAGATCAGCTATTTGACATTTCAGAACCTCATGCCATGGAGACCAACTGTCTGATTTCAGCAAACTGAAAAGGGATGTAATGATGCACATGAGATGTACCTGATTTTGTCACAGTTTGGAAAGTAGTAGTTGTTGTAACTGGTTTCATCTGGGCAGCTCAAATGTGTGTGCCAATGCAGGTTCCAGTTTTGGTGGCAAATCCATATCACTACACCCATCCTTTTCATCATTATCATCATTGTCATGTGCAAATGCATTGTCCTGTGCATCTCCCCATCCATCTGTCAATGTTGGAGATGCAGCTGACACCTCCTCTGTAAATCTGGATGAGTATGAGAGTGTTACAATTGGTCAGGCAGCAGGCACTTCCACTACTAAAGCTGCACACCAAAAAAACCAGAGAAGTATGTTATGGTTGAAGCCAGTTGAAAGCCTTGTGGTTTGGGCTGGTCTGGCATGAAACCCGGTGTGATTTAGCTCTGCAATGAAGCATGGCTGAAAGGAAAATGGAACGGAAACAAAACTCTAAAATGCAGGCTGGACTCTGCTCACTGAACACTACTGGCAGTTTACCTGTGTTGTTAGATATAGAGCTGCTTTCAGACAGCGGATTCACAAGATCTCCAAACTGGTGTTTTGAAGCCAATGAATTTACTGAACACCTGTCCAACACCCATGTAAATGACTTTAAACACTGACCAGATTTGCAGTCTACAAGTCTTGCTGTACAAGAAGTAAGGGTGTAGCATACCCAAGTAATCCTGTAGTGGTGCTTCCTGTTACAGTTGTGGGTGGCACAACACTGTCCCCGGCATTCAGCTGCAACATACCCATAGCCCTCATGTCATCAACTTTTTTCATCTGTAGTAACCTTCAATAAGGACTTTGACACAATTTGCCAGTAATGCACCAACAAGCTCCACACCTGCAACTCTCAAATGTGACAACTACTACGAGACAAACGATCTCAAGCACAGCAATTTTGTTGAGCAGAAAGTTTGCTACCACCTTCAAATGGTGAGTCTTCAGGAAAACTTCAGTTGCTTGAAAGGCTTTCATCCTCACATCACAGTCAAATGCATAACATGGATCATTGTTAAAAGGGTGCCACACACGCATGCCAAGAGGCATGTATGTGAAGGCGTAAATGTGGACCCAATATGCACCACTCATGTCCAAATAAGCAAGTAGTGCATCATCAGCATTTGCCTAGATAACTGGACTGGAGTGAAAGTGTACCTATCAGAATCAACAGTAAGTACCACAAGGTGTGGAAGTATTTGTGTTGCAATTTCTGTGGCATCATAGTATTCAGTGGTTGCCAGGAGGGCCATGATACCTGTCAAGACAGCCAGGGTTTATGGTTTAAAACAGTAAGTGAAAGTATATAAGTTGCAAAATTTCAATTCTTGCATCTTTGTGCACATTCATGTCTTTTGCAAGGCACAAATTAGTCGCTGAGCCAGTTTCCAGTTGTCAATTTCAGTCTAGCTGTGGTTTCCCTACATTCCTTCGACAAAACATTACACCATTGAAAGATGGGAGGTAATAGTGGTACCTGCTCTCTAGCAGAGACAAATTCATCTTGGAAATGCATTGATCTCGTACAGTAAATGCATCGATCAATACTATTTATCTGGTCTGAAAGCAGAAACCCAAGTTGTTGATCCCTTTCTGCACAAGAAGCAAAGGCTATATATTCTCTACCAGGAAAATGAGTTTAGGGTTTAGGGTAACAGGAGCACATGAAGAAAAGCAGCTCACTGCTTCATTGAGATGGCACAATGTTGCCAAGCAAAATGGGGGTGTTTGTGTGGATTGCTGGCTCCTCATCCACCTGATGATGACCAAATAAGCATGATTAGTTCGCAATCCTTGTGGGCAGTGTTTCTCAACACAGTCATCTGCAAATACAAATAAATGCATTAAATCTGCATCTGGCCAAAAGAGGAGTTCCTGACCTGCATCTTTGATATGCTTCAAAAGTGAACCTGTCAATGTGCACTGTGATAATAGCACAATCACCTACCACTGACACCGGAATGTGGGTCAGCGCCTACACTTCAAGACTGCAAAGAAGAGCTCATATATCAAACAATCTGTCAATGCAAGTTGAAAAAGCATGTAACAAGGGTCCAAATAGTACAAGCAGATCAGCATGTTTCATGCAATCAACAATGCTCAGACTTACAAAGAAGGAGAAAATAACTGACTATGTTTCCTTCATAATTCTGAGCAGAGTCATAAGGAAAGGAATAACTCAAATCTTGACACATGGAGGTGGGAACTGAATACTGACCAAGTCCCCAAGAGTCCAGTGTCCATGAGGGAGACTTGCAGATAGTAACCCAGTCACTCTTACCCAACTCCAGAGCCTTGTATTGTGTCCCAACCAGCCAATTGTATTGGTTGCAGAGTGAAGCCCATGTTCATTCTCAACATTTACCAGCAAGAGATTAACAATTACTGCAACTACTGAGGTTTTTCTCACATTGCACACTTTCCTCAATTCAGACTGACAATGTCAAAACTCAGAAATTGGGCTATCAGGCAAACTCACAAGCATAGGACCTGTGGCATGAGGGTTTCCACCGTCAAACTCTGAGAGAACACCAAGGCAATGTAATTTCCAATCAAGTGTGGGAGTCACCACCACAGATGCCAGACACACATTGCCATGCACCTGCAACACATCCCATGTATTGCACATAAAAAAAAACCAAACCTATAATCACCCTACATCTGTTTCCACAGAGAAGCCCTCTCAAGGCACATGGGAATAATTGGTATCAAGGTGTACCAGCTTGCAGTCACTTGTTAAGGAAACTGACAGCCTTGGAAATCTGATGAAGTCCCCAAGCATAATATTCATCCCTGTACATCAAGAAAATTTTCTCTCTCACAGTCAATCGCATTGTTGCTAAAAAATGTTACGCCACTGAAGTAAAAACTGGTTGCACAAAATGCATGTGATCTCATCAAGATCACACTTCTGGCTACCATCTCTTTGCTACTTTACTGCAGGCTAACAATCAGAAAAGTCCCATACCGCTGTGTGCCTTGCAAGTGTAGCTCCTTGATTTTATCAGCCAGAGGCATAACAGGCTCTGTGACAAGGTAGATTGTGGGTTTGACCACATTACCTTCCAACCATTCTTACCACCAACCATTCCCCGTCACCCTAGCACACCAACAATAGTCCATCGAGATCTGTATCACAAAACTGCAGCAGTGTGGGCACAATCCGGAGAGTTGGGTATGAGCGAAATCGGTTTTTTCTTTTTAGACGTATCACGGAGATTGGGTCGTAAGAAGAATGCAGGAACAAAAAGAAATGGTACCCACCAACACAATCGAAAGGGAAGAGATCGCTCGCGAGAGAGGGAAAGAGAGCGAGCGAGAGAGAGAGCGAACAGCGATGAAGAATACAGTGTTGTTTATATGACCACTTCTGCGGCTTTAAAACGCCACTTTTGGGACCCTTACTTCAGGGGAGAACGCAACAAAGAATGGGTGGGTGGGGGGGGGTTTGTTTTTTTATCTGACCACTTCTGAGACTTTAAAACGCCAGTTTTGAGGCCTTAAAGAGAGAACCGCTACAAAGAATGGTGGGTGTTTTTCTTTTATCTGGCCACTTTTGAGGCTTTTTTAAAACGCCACTTTTGGGACCCTTACTTAAGCAGAGAACCACAACAAAAGGAGTAATATGGTGTATTTAATTATGTGACCCCACTTCTGTAGCGTCTTTAAAACGCCACTTTTACGACCCTTAAGGCCATGCAGATTTAATCGGCCACAGAAAGGGTTTTATTTATTTTAAAAAAAAAATGTTGTTCAAATTGGCATCAAATGTATCATTTAATTTAAAATTAAAAAATCTAATAAACTAGGCAATCAAAATTTATCTAATAAACTAGGGTTTGTACATCAGGGGGCTTTCATGGATGAAAACCATCTATCAAACTCATTACAAATTACATCCCTCAAACATTCTGGGTGCTTGGGAGAGGCTTTTCATCCAAGAGAAGACAGACTAGGTATCCATGAACAGAAATCACATTGATGCAAAGAGGATGGATGGATGGATGAATAATGTTGACTTGGTCCTTTATCAGGGAAAAAAGATGAATGAAGCTAAAGTAATCATCCATTGGACATGAAGCATGATTGTTGAATGAATTGTTGATCGATCCAATTAGGTTAAAAGGGAGTAATGTCGAATCAACCTATGAAGCAAGGTAGTTTGTTTTGTTGGCCTTGCCATGGTAGGCAAGGATATTGTGTTTAGATTCATTATAGAGTATAATAGTAGCTTAATGGATATTAGCCCACTAGGTAATAATAATAGGTCTATTTTTATATGAGGTTTTTTGAAAGATGATATTTTGGCTTGTGTTGAAACTTGAGAGATTAGTTATCATAGAGTTATAATAATATCGTGAAGGATTTTGGTTTCTTTTAGAGGATTTTTTGAAGATTATATATTTTTTGCATGGTGAAATATTTGAGTTTCCATTATTCTTCTTTTGCCTTATGATATATTTTTAGTGTAAATGGCAAGGCCATAGTGTGAAAGTCATTGATTATTGAATCATTTTCTCGATGAAAACTAAATAAAATCAAACCTGAAAACTTTATTGGAATTTTTGGGGGTGTTCTTAGTGTTGTAGAAAAGCCCATGGTCAGTCAGATTTAATAGAGTTTATTTCACAATTTTCAGAGTTAAGGTGTGAAAGATATTGATTTTTGAGTAGATTTTATTGCTAAAAATTCAAACAAATTGCAAAAATTGGGTTTGGAAGGAAAAATCAGTTGTGCCCTCCCTCACTGTGTTCACACTTGGGCCAATTACATAGGCCACATTGGTGCACTATGTGAACAAAGCATCGCGCATTGCGTAAATTGGGTCATTAGTGGCTCCATTGCATGTAACATGGTTTGGTGATTTTAATGCAAAATGAATTAAAAATTAAAAATTCTACATAGAATACAACTCAGTTTCTAACTTTTCGTCTATAAATTTGTCCCCAATTAGAGCCAAGATTGTATTCCAAATGCAATATGAAGTTTACTTGCTTGCAAGCAAAACCAACAAGGGGTGTGTCACATTGTGGCCTTGCCATTCACAATAAATTGTATCTTAAGGCAAGAGAAGAATTAAGGAAACTCAAATATTTCACCATGCAAAAATATAATCTTCAAAAAATCCTCTAAAAGAAACCAAAATCCTTCAAGATATTATAACTATATAACTAATCTCAAGTTTCAACACAAGCCAAAATATCATCTTTCAAAAATCCTCATATAAAAATAGACCTATTATTACCTAGGGGCCAATATCCATTAAGCTACAATATACTCTATAATGAATCTAAACACAATATCCTTGCCTAAAGGCCAACAAAGTCACCAAAATAAAACATGCACATAATGTGATTTGGAACAAGAGGTGCCATTGAATATGGATGCTTTGTTGGCTTTATCCATAGTAACATTTTTGGAAACTTTTGTGGTGTTGCTAAATTGGCAATAATCCATAATACAATATAGCCAAATTAGTAAATTTAATTAGGAAAAAGGCTGAAGTGACTTGGGTGCAATTTTGATAACCTATACACAAGTTATATATATATATATATATATATAACATTCCAGGAAATAAAACTATTGGGCAAAACATCCATAGGTCCAACTAAATGCATTAACAATGCAATCTTTCAAAAATTCACGACAATTAAAAATTTCTTGGTCATATGAAAAGAATTTGGACAATGAAAGGTACTTGGAAGTGCAAATATTGTGTCAAATATAATAATGTGCTTGGAATTTAGGGTAAATGAAACTTGGGGCCAAGACTTTACATTTGGGAACCATTAAAAAAAAAAAAATAGATGCTCATGTTTTCTCTCATGCAAGAGAGTTATTGAATATTGAATACTTTTGTTAGAGACAATTCAACAACAAAATCAAAACTGAAAAATATAGAGAAATTGATGCACTATTTTTGCTATTCTTGGAAAGTCCTTATGGGGCAATCTCCTAATTTTATGGCCTAAGGTGGGGTATTTCTTGAAATTTGAGTAATTGTAATTCCTTTTTTAGGTTTAGTGATAATTATATTAATTTTCAAAAGATCAAGATTTCCTAAAAATTACTTGTTTAAAATCACTTGAGATAGTTTTAAAAATTGCATTTAAGGTCTATCATTTTCTATCACTATTCAATATATAATAAATAAACAATTTACTAGTCATTTTCCTATCCTTAAGACTAGTTCCAATGGCTACTTCAAGTTATAAAGTAAAAGTCTTTGTTGCTTGCAAGCAAGAACTATATAGTCTAATAGAAAATCATGTAGCATTTCTCTTTTAAATGACATCTTTTCATCCATATTAAGTGCAATGATCATTCATCATTGTCGAATATTTGAATTTGGCATAAATGTCATGCCAAAAGTTTCAGAAATGATCATTTTTACTTGTTGAACTCGATTTTTTTGAAAAATAAAAATAATTATTTGACACTTGAATGTGGAAACAGATAAGGTAGTATAAAGGCCTAGACAATACTCAAGAATTCAACTAAATTACACACGTAGCTTGCTTGTTTTGTTTTGGGTGAATTTGGTGTCTTTGTATGTGAAGTGATTTCATTGGATTTTGAGTGAATTCACTAGTTGTACTGAATTGGAATTAGTGGACAAATAACGAATTCATTGGATTTTGAGTGAATTCATTAGTTGTATTGAATTGGAATAGTTTTACTAAATTGGAAATAGTGGGCAAGTAATGAATTCATTGGTTTAGTGAATTGCACTCACATTTTGTAAGAGTGATTTTTGTCATTTTTGTGTAATTTTAAATTTCAAAACACAGGATCAAAATTAAAATTAAGAAAAAATATTGAAAATATTTTTTTAAAAATGTAATTTCAATTTACTTTTGCTAAGTTATTGTTATAAAATTTTGCCAAAATAATTTTCACAAATAAAATTTGAAAAAAAAACCCCAAAAAGATGGTTAGTAGTAGTAGTAGGCTAGAGACATGTAACTAACATTTCTTTATTCCTAGTCATCATAGAGGTATTAGGTAAGAGTACGTACAAACATTATGAATACGTACGTCCTATTATGAAATACGTACATACGCAAATTCGATCGTGTGGGCAGGACCGCCAAACTTTGATTTTCGTTGTCCTGCCCGCCAACGTACTTACCTATTACTGTGACTCTGCGTCCATCGGTCGGCGAGAAAGAATCGACGTCCAGCGGTCGATGAAGACTCTGCATCCAGCGGTCGGCGTTCCTTTGGTTCCAGAAACTGCGACGGACGCGCTTGGTTTCTGTCGGTCGCGCGGAAGCCGGGACGGACGTCGGGACGGGCATGCACGACGACGAGGACGACGAGGACGACGAGGGCTTCTTCGCCATCGCCGTTTTGTGGCACAAGAATCGTCACAACTGCGCGAGCAAGTGCTCGGGACCCAACACAGCGGCAGAAAAATAGGAAGGAGACTCGTAGGTGGAGTTTGAGGGGTGCATCGGGACGACGACGACGACGACGACGACGCGCGGGTGTTACCCCGGAGTCTACACGTCGCACGCTTGTTGACGGGATGCATCTGGACGCGTGTCTAGAGCGGCAGGAACGAACCCTTGTGGGTAACTTTTGTGAATGCGCGACAGTTCTGACTCTCTGATGAGTTTGCTTCCGGATAATGATCACGATGATGATGATGTTTCTGATCTGCAGTATCAGGGTTTGCAGTATCAGGGTTAGCTTGTCATTGTTGCCTTTACGACAGCAACGTGCTTGGCGATGAAGCTGTGGTTGCGGTAGTGTTTGGGTGTCGACTTTCTTTCTGTTGTGCTTCTGATGAGGCGCGCTTCTGGCAGGAGGAAGTGAGAAGGGGAGTGGGTGGGTGTTGAGGGAGGAGTTAGGGTGAGGGACCGCAGCTTCCCTTTTTGTGTGTGAGGAGAAGAGGAGGTAGGAGAAGAGATGACGATGGCGCTGCAAAACGCAATGAGGCAGCAACAGCAGCACCAGCACCAGCAGCTCGGGATCACGATGTTTGTTCGGGATCCAGTGAAACTGGACCCTGGCACCGAGCATTTTGCTCAGGCTCACCTCACGCCTCCCTCTGAGAGCATGTTCACCAGCGTCATGGATGCGTGTGGTGAGCTTCTACTGACACCCACCCGAGGACCAACCCTACTATTCCATAGTTCTGACTGAACCCTCTTCTTCGTCCATCTTCTTTCTTTCTTGCGCAAACCCAGAGTGGCTTAGGTTTTTCCCTGTTGATCAAGGCAGCTGGCTTAGCTAGATACACTTTTCCTGCTCTCTTTCTGCCCCTGGATTGCTTTAGAAGCTTCAAGCTCTCATCCCATTTCCATAGCCTTTACTGACATGGGTCATTCTACATAGTTCTGGTCTACTTCTTCTTGCCAGTTTTTCATTCATGGAAAACATTGACAAATCCATCTGGCTTGTGTGTGATCTTGATTGACATATTATTAGGCAGATTCTCATTCCCAGTGAATTGATCCCATGAACCATGTGGGATTGACTCTCTCTCTCCCTTCTTCTTGTTGGGGTCTTAGGTCTTTGTATAGTAACTGGTGGGACAACTGGAATTGCTTGCAGTGGATGAAGAAATGTTGTTGGGAGCAGCACATCAGGAGTACAAATCTGGTAATTACAAGCAGGCTCTTCAACATTGCACTCTGGTCCATGAGAAAAGTCCACAGCGAACTGATGCCCTTTTGCTACTTGGTGCCATATATTATCAGGTCAGTTGGCATGCTTCTTCCAAATGGGCATCCTCTGACTGCTGCATTGCCTCTTGTGGAGTACTGGGTCACATATGTCTGTCAAGTGAGCTTTCCTCTTGCAGTATGTGGAGAAAGTTTTTGAAGGAGAATACTAGAATGGATAACTCTTCGAAGCATTTATGGGGTTGTTTCTGATGACTCAGTCCAGGCATTCTGACTTTTGTTCACATTGCGTGACAGTTACGTGACTTTGACATGTGCATTGTCAAGAATGAAGAGGCTATTCGCATTGAGCCCCAATTTGCTGAATGCTATGGCAATATGGCAAATGCTCTCAAGGTGCATATCTTGAATTCTTATGGGACAAAGGATGTTGCATGCAGATGCTGCTTTGTGACATGTTTACTTCTCTTATGGCCTAGTTAAACCCCAGAGCTAATTATATCTCAAGAAAGGTCTGCCTGTATTTGGTGGAGTTTGAAGTCTAGTAATCTAAGGAATTGCTTTTTGGTTTTGGCAGTAATTCAAGGTTTTCCTTCTTTGTTGGATATCCCTTTATGCTGATGGTCATTGTTCACATAGCACTGAGGTTATATTGGAGGTCTTGTTCTCATTGTTAGTGTGACAGGTGTTTGCCTTGTTCTCAGTGTGAAAGGTGTTTGCCTTGTTCAGGAAAAAGGCAACATTGACCTCGCGATCCAGTACTACACAGTTGCCATTGAGGTACCTTGATTTAGTGGGATGTGGATTGTAAAATATGCAATGTGTCTTTGCAACTGCTCAAGGTGTGGTGCTGTCTGGCCTCTGTATGTGCATTAGCCCCCTGCTAACATCTTCTTTTGTTGCAGCTTCTTACAGCTTATTGGGCTAGTTTTTCTCAGACAAACGAAATAATTGAAGGTCTTCACCATCATCAGAGTGTCTGTAATGGACTGTTAACATCTCTTATAAAGCTTGTGTGTTGTAAATTGGCAGTTGAAGCCTGACTTCTGTGATGCATGGTCAAACCTGGCAAGTGCATACATGAGGAAGGGACGGCTGCAAGAAGCTGCTGAGTGCTGCCGTCATGCTCTCATGCTCAATCCGCGCTTGGTAAGTCACCTTGTGGGATTATACAGTTACATGAGCAATGCTCAGAAAAAGATGATTTACACTTGAACATGTACTTAAGTAAATATGAAGAATTCAAGAGTGCGTGCCCTTAATTGAATGTGCTGAATTGTAATCTTGAGAACAGTAAGGGCAAAGTGCAGATCTGGACACAGATGCAACTCTGCTGGAGTTCTTTATTTGCAGCTCTTGTGAACAGTCACAATGGAAGTTGCTAGAATTGCCCAGATATCTCGTACTTCATTCTAGTCAGCTTTTGTGGATTGCCCATGCAGGTTGATGCCCACAGCAATCTTGGGAATCTGCTCAAAGCCCAAGGCTTGACTCATCATGTGAGTCTTTTATCTTGAGTTTTTGTGATAGGGAATGCATTTCTGTTTGCCCTATTCTATCTAGCTGTCTTTGCCACTTGGTGAATTCTGGGGTCTTGTGATGGGATCCTCATCCTTTGGACTGTGAACTTTGGATGCTCTTTACTAGACAGTTTCTTACCTTGGATTAATGCTCGTTTGATAAACAGGCATATCTGTGCTATATGGAGGCAATACGGCTTCAACCTACCTTTGCAATTGCATGGTCAAATCTCGCAGGATTATTCATGGAGGCAGGAGAACTCCAGAAAGCCCTGGCTTACTATAAGGTATGTGCCATGACAACAAGCTGTTCTTCCTGCTAAGAACAGCTTTCTTATATTTGTTACTGCTGTCCTTATGCTTGCCATGGATCCAATAATGGGTGTTACTTTGTCATCAAGGAACCTATATGTCTAGAATCCATTTGTGACTGGCTGATTGTTTTGTAAGTTCTTTGTACCAGGTGGAAGTTTTAGTAATTGACCAGAGGTGTATGGCACAAGTGTAGGTGACATGTGCCATGGGGGTTGTTGTTGGAGAGTTGTGTGGTCCTCATCTTGCATTTTGCACATGCTTATCTCTAAACACTGGTTTGGTTCTTGATTGGGTGGTCAAAATTATGACAGGAGGCTATTCGCATAAAACCCAACTTTGCAGATGCACATCTGAATCAAGGAAATGTTCTGAAGGTGTACTTCTAAGTCACTACAGTAGGTGATTGCAATGAAGTGGTAGTGGACAGATTCCTTGATCAAATACACCTGATCCTGGTTTGTTTTGGACTGAAAAGTAGCCTGGTCCCTGCATACCCGTTTTCCCTCTAGGTGGACACTGTGTTGCTTGACTAAATGTTCATCAGAGAATTGAGCTATGCATCACTGAAGCTGTGACATGGTTGGGCAGGCACTTGGAAGACCTCAGGAGGCAATTCTATGTTACCAGAGGTCTATTCAATTGCGTCCAGACTATGCTATTGCCTATGGTAAGCAGATGATTCCCGAAGTATGACCTGTGATCTTTGAATGTTGGCCATTCATGAGTGCTATTACCACTTCTTTTTGTCAGAGATGGTGGTACATTTGGACTTCAGTTTTCCTTCAATTGAGAATTGGATGGTCTCAACAGACATGCAGGAGTCAGCACCTACACTCGTTGCATGTCTTTTGACACTCAAAAGACCTATCTTGATTCCCTCTTAACTTGCCTTTGAATTGACTCTTTGGAGCTCAAATTTGGACCAACCATTCACCTTGAAAATAGTTCCAGGAGGCTAAGGTAGCTGAGTGTGCACTGCAGCCAAGACTTATGGATTTCTAGAAGGATATGTGGGCCTTTTGATGAGCTGTTTATATACTGCATGAGCCAAAAATTCACCACTCCAGGAAAATCAGCTTAAGCAGAATAAAACTATCTTTTGGTAAGGATTTCCTTTAATTTGATCAAATATAGCTGCACCTGACAGTCTTTCCTTTTCGTGGCTTGTGGGTTGTCTCCTTTCTTCTATCACTTTCGAGAAGGCGCGCTGCTCAAGACATGAAAGTTGGGAACCTCCACATTTCCATAACTTTCACTTTCACTTTCACTAGTGTACTAAACTGGTTGTGGTGGTGGACTTAATGTTATTCTGAAACTCCCCTGTACTTCATGATCATTACCTGTACAGGGAGTCCACCACCTCAGCTCAAAGCCCCACTTTGCTTTAGTGCAAGCCTGGACCTTATCCTTGAATATCAGGTGTCTCCATAAAGGAATTCCACAGGGCACACTTTTATTGGGCAACACACAGGTGGCAGCAGTTGTGGATGATGGTGATGGCTTTTTATGTAAACATTTTGTGACTGCATCCAAGTTGGGTAAGATAAACGCAGGCCTATTCACTTGTGTTTAGGGAGTACAGGGTTACAGGGCTTGCTGTATACATGCCTGGGCTTTGGTGGGTGCAGGAAACCTTGCAAGTTTGTACTACGAACAAGGTCTTCTTGACCATGCTATTGTTCACTACAAGCAAGCTCTTCTGCTGGATTCAAACTTTCTGGAAGCCTACAACAATCTGGTATGGCTGCTATCCAAAAGTCAAAATTACATACACACAGTGTCTTATTAGTATGTATACTGGCGCTGTTTTCATGCATCTGCATTGATACATATGGAGGGCTGCCATATCTCTTACTTGTGTGCTGGAGTTGAAGCTTCATCCTATTCATGCATTGTTTTAATGCAGGGTAATGCCCTCAAGGATGCTGGGCAAGTGGAGGAAGCTATTAGTTGTTATCAGGTACAAAGTGTTGGGATAATCCTGGTCGTATGTCAATAGTTATGAGCACTTGGGGGATCTTAAGAAAAGATGATCATCTTCATGTTCTTGTGTAGAGTCTAAATTCTCATAGATATGGCTAATGCTTTTCCATTTGTGGTTGTCTCAGGCTTGCCTTTCGCTACAATCCAATCATCCACAGGCTCTTACCAATCTTGGCAACATCTACATGGAGTGGTAATAGTTAGACCTGAATTACCCACTTTGGGATTTAATGTCAAATTGTTTGTGGCTATGCTCTGGAAAGTACAGTTGTTTTGCTGGTCATGACAAAAGCTATGGAAGTCGTAATGTGCGTATTCCATTTTTGGCCAGTTGAGGTCAGATGCTGTAGCCTAAATGGCAGCCTACTTGATAAGCATACTGTGATTGTGAGATCATCTTCTATACCTAATGTCTGCAGGGCATGGCTGAATATCACACATATCCATCCTGTTGCAATAGATGATTATGTATCCTGATGAGAGCAAAATCTGAAGTTAAGTTGCTTATTTCTATGTGGCAGGAACATGGTGAATGTCGCAGCTACATTTTACAAAGCTACACTCTCTGTCACAACTGGGCTGTCTGCACCTTATAGCAATCTGGCTACCATCTACAAGCAGCAGGTATGAACTTTACCATGTCTACATGTGCTATTGGGGTGAAGGTTGCATCTTCCAAAAGTCACAGTTTCCTTGTCATATTTCTTCCAAGCAATAGAGAATCTGAGGAGTACGTGGTTTATTCATGGGGCCTGCTTCTGAGGAAGAAGAATTGAACCTTTTCTTCCTGTGAACAAACTTGTGCAGTTGTAGACCAGGAGCTGGATACTAATCTTCTCATTCTGTGTCAGGGTCATTATGCTGAGGCAATAGCCTGCTACAATGAGGTCATGCGAGTAGATCCCATGGCTGCAGATGGTCTGGTGAATCGGGGGAATACGCTGAAGGAGATTGGCCGGGTCAATGATGCAATTCAGGATTACATACATGCTATAGCAATTCGCCCAACAATGGCAGAGGGGCATGCCAATCTTGCATCGGCATACAAGGATAGGTTATGTCTAAATCTGGGGACTTTTAGGCTGATTTGTAACTATTGGTTGCTCAACAATCTCTCTGGCTATTGTGATTGGACTCAGGGGGCCTTAATGGGAAGTAGGTTTTGTCCAATTGAAGTACGGGATTCTCTTGTTTGAGTGACTGCAGTCAACATGTCATTTATGGTTGCAGCATATAATTAATTCCTCACGTGCTTCCATATATAGTTATGTTAATTCGAAGGGAGGCAAAGTGGATGAACCATGATAGAGATGGTCAGAGTGGCTTCCAGTTGGACATTGAAGGACCTTCTTCAGACTGGGTGGAGCTCGAAGGTAGCTCTTTACATTGGCATTGGGCCTTTCTCACAGTGGGGTAGGCTGGGTGAATCCCCTTTTATTATATCTTTCCTTGTTGCTGATGTCATGTTTCCTGCATGAACCAGTGGGCATGTGGAGGCAGCAATTAAGAGTTACAAGCAAGCACTCATGCTTCGTGCTGATTTTCCTGAGGCAACCTGCAATTTGCTTCACACTCTTCAGGTGTTCTTGATTTGTCTGAGATTCTTGCTGTTGTGGTGGTTTTCTGTTCCTTCTATTTCATTTGTCTGAGATACTTGCTGTTATGGTGTTTTCTGAAATTTTCTGCATCCCAGCACTATTGAAGGAATTTACAATTTAGAACTGTGATTTTGGTGATGCCCCTTGATGTAGGTTAATTAGATGTTTTGTGTGTAAACTTATGCGGTTTTTGATTTCATCTATTACAGTGTGTTTGTGACTGGGATGATCGGGACAACAAGTTCAGTGAGGTTGAGGCTGTTGTGAGGAGGCAAATCAAGGTAACAATTTTGTTGAAAGCTGTCAATTGCCACATGTATATTGGTGAAATTTTTCTTAATTGCCCAGTGACATCATAGATGGCTCTTTGAATCCTTTATTCAATCAATAGAAAGTCAGGACATAGGTTGTGTGATTGTTTGCCCTAAGTTTTCAGTAGACTTTAGATATACTGGTGTACAACTAATTGTCAGCAGGTAATGGAGTCAGTGGACTTAAGGCACCTAGTCACTGCTATTCATGATGACGGCTACAGGCAAATACTTCATGAATGACTCACACTCATTCTCAAGTTGTTTGTGTCAGTTGGCCTGAGCACACATAACCTTCGTTTTTTTAATCTTACATGCTTTTGTATTTTTGAAATGAAATGAAGCTTACACTGACTAGCTAGTTGCAGCTTTAGTGAGGTTACTGTTTAGCTTTGTCTCTCAAGTGCTAGCCAACATCAGGGCTTGGTCTTCCTGTTGCCTCTGAAAGTGTGACAGAAGCTCAGGACATAGATGGTTTGACTGAAATTTGGGCAGATTCTTATGTACACCCACCAGCAGCATCTTATGAAGTTAGTGGGGAGTTGTGGCAGCTCGTCACTACTATTCACGATGATGGCTATCTTGACATCATGGCTTAGTCTTCCTGTTTTTTTTGGAAATGCGAGAGAAACTCAGGATGCAGAATTTGTGTAGGGGTTTGTTCAAAAATTTGTACAGTTTACTGTACACCTATCTACAGCCATCATTGGGAGGTGATAAAGTCTGCGGTGAGTCATTAGAGTGTTTCCCTGCTACTAATGATGAAGGTGATGATCTGACACTTTGTGAGCAACACTCATAAGGTTATGATCCCACTCAATTTTGTGTTCCCTTAAAGTGTTGTCGTGGAGTTGTCTCTGCAATCCCTTAGATATGTTTTTGTGGTGTTTTCTCCATCGTTACATTGATATATTGATGGGTATTTCAAAGTTCATCAATCTTCACCAGCAATGTGCTTGGAGGATATGTTCATGGTTCAGGGGGCCTCAACCACTACCCTATGTGTATGCCTCTTTATGCCTTAGGCTTACATGCTTGCATGTAATGGAGCAGGCTAGAATGAGATCAAGTTTACCCTCACAAGTTTGTTGCAGCTTGCATGAGAAGCCTCTTGATTTTTGTTCTTAGCCATCTCTTGAGTTCCTGCCAATATCATGACTGAGATTTCCTACTGCTTTCAGAATTGTAACAGAAACTGAGGATGGTAATTGCCCATATTGTGAACAGATCATCATATTCTATCTTCAACCACTGTTGGCAGCTGATGAAGTCAGTAGGGAATAATGGCAGCTAGTCACTGCATCTACTCACTGCATTTGTCAGGAAGGTGTTGGTCTGATACTTTGTAATTGACACTCAGAAGGATATATCCACATGCATTTCTGTTGTTTTTGTTTTGGTTTTATACATTAGCCAGAACTGATGTAATGGTTCCCTTGAAGTTTTTTTGTGGAGTTTGCTCTGCAATCTCATAGACATGGTTTAAAGTTCATTAGGACCTAAACTGGTAGCAGACTCCTATTGTTGTTCTGGTGTTGCTTCACATCGTACCTGTTCTTGTGCTTGTGGCTGTATTCAACCTAAGCAGCATTGTCTGACCTTCAGAGTTTTCTACATGTAAAAGTTTACATGTTGAGCAAGGTGAGTTGTGGCTAAGTGAATGTTGATACACCAAATGAGAACTCTATTAGTGTCAAGCACCTTGGGCTGGAAAAATTTACTTGGTATGGGTGATCAACCAGGAAGCCTGCTGCTGCATATATACAGGTTATTAGAGGTTCTCAGTCACTTCAGCTTCAAATAGCATCAAAAGATTTGAGGTAGTGCATTGAGACGTTTCTTGGCGGTTTTGTGGGATTGAATCTGCCTGAGCTTCATACTTAATTAGCTTGGTCTGTGTTTCTATACTTGATGAAATGCAGATGCGAGTGCTTCCAAGTGTGCAGCCTTTCCATGCTATTGCATATCCCATTGATGCCATGCTTGCTCTGGAGATAAGGTATTATTGCTTCAGAATTTGAGAGTGCGACAATATGCTTCTTGTTATTGCAGATTTCACAATGGTCTTGCCATGGCATGAGAGAGTGATGCATCTTGAGTTCTTTGCTAGAGAGTTCAGTGCATCTACAGCGTTGGACTGACTGCTTGTGCTGCTGGTGACAGTCAGAAATATGCAGAACACTGTTCCCTGATTGCTTCAAGGTTTGGAGCACAGTCATTTAACCATCCTCCAGCTGTTCGTGTGAAGAGTGAAGGGGGTAGTGGCCGTCTACGAGTTGGGTATGTCCAAACTGCCTGTGTTTACACCAAAGAACCACTGTTTTGGCTAAACTGTCCTGGATTTATCAAGCAGTCTACTGTCACATGCTGGTCATCTAATTTCTTAATCTTCCTGGATGAAATGATTGTGTAGGTATGTGAGCAGTGATTTTGGAAATCATCCTCTTTCTCACCTCATGGGTTCTGTCTTTGGGATGCACCATCGTGATCATGTAGAGGTGAGTATTGTGGGATCATTTCTGAATTCTCACCTATGTTCTACTACTTCTAAGCATTAGGAGTGTTTTTGGTTGGTATGTTTTTCAAGTATTCTCATTCATTTTGGTTGTCATGATCTTTTTGGAAGTTAATATGGCATATTATGCTGTGGTTATGTCCTCAAAGTTTAAAGGCTTCTGATCCTGTGATCACAGCACAGTCTCTTCTGTACTCAAGGTTGATGATTCTTGTTTCCTGATTTGACAAAGGTCTTCTGTGCTGCAGGTGTTCTGTTATGCTTTAAGCCAGAGTGATGGCAGTGAGTGGAGGCAGCGGATATCAGCTGAGGCTGAGCATTTTGTTGATGTCTCTACCATGTCTTCAGATGCCATTGCTCACCTGATCTGTGATGACCAGATTCAGATTCTTGTCAATCTCAATGGCTACACTAAGGTAATTCTCTCGTCAGCAGTTCCTTTTTTTGTTCATTTCATGCAAGTTAAATCCTTTCCACGAGTTACTCATGTTGTGGTGCACCTTGATATCTTTGTAGTTTTGTAGAATTGGATACTTTGTGACCTCTTCATTCGGTTTGAATATGCAGGGAGCTAGAAATGAAATTTTTGCTATGCGACCAGCTCCCATCCAGGTTTCATACATGGGTTTTCCCGGTACTACTGGTGCAGAGTATATAGATTATTTGGTGACAGATGAGGTATATCCTTTTAAACAATGTACTATTGATTATTGCAGGATATGCACAGGCTCCAGCCTTTTTTCTTTTTTTGAATTTATTTGTAGTCTTGTCTCTTTTTCATATTGCATTTGGATGACAAGTGGTTTTAAGTAGGGAGAAATTGATAAGCTTCTTGGAGAGTTCGCTATATTTATGGAGTCTTAGCTCATGGGTCTATGAACAATCACAGATGAAAATAACCATGGGTACTTTCATCTCAGAATGGGAACTGACACTGTTTATTCCTGCTGTCTGCAGCTTGTATCACCAACTCGGTATGCACACATCTACTCAGAGAAGCTAGTTCACCTACCACACTGCTACTTTGTCAATGACTACAAACAGGTAAGACTTGCCATCTAACTTGCTTTGGTGTTGTTCACAAATGTGTTGTTCAAACTGCTTCTCTGTATTTTTCTCTGTTGTTGAGGGTTGGGTGTCATCTATTTCCTGTTTGCTGACATGTTGAATCGGAAATCTCTGCAACCTCATTATTGGTCATCCCTCAACTTGATGAGGTTCACTTCAAATGTGAGTATGGAGAAGTTCTCAATACTTATTAAAGATATTTGTGTTGTCTTGTTCTTTCTCCTATGGTGGGTAGTTGTTGGTAGCATCAGTGTTTCAAATTTTTGAGGCAATGAGGTAAGCAGTGGCTCTTAGAGTTCATGAGCTCTTTCAGAGTCTGTTGCTTAATTGAACTTGCAGAACTGTTGCAGAGTATTGAAGGTTTGCAGTTTTGACAGAAATTCAGTATGTTTGTTAACCTGTGACATTGACATCCACCAATTGCAGGGGTGTGTGGTGAAGTCCTTGGCATTATGGCAGCTGGTCACTGCCATAATTGTTGCTGTCAGAGGTCTCTGAACATGCATGTGCCTGTCACCTTTGTCCTTTCACCTCTGTTATTTAGGGTTGGGGTTCCCTTTCTTCACCATTTGCTGATATGTTTTTGGGCTTGGGATCTCAACCTTATCATTGGGTCATCTCTCTATTCTATTAAGATTCTTGTAAATTATAAGTTGAAAATGCTCAGTACTTATGAAGTTATTTCCAGCTTGTTATCTTAGGAATTGAATTGATGTCTGCTCAGTGCAATCAGATTCATGTAATGTATTGTCACAAGTTGTAGAACCTGCTGGAGATCAAAATACAATTTTACGCCAGAGAAGGCTAAATTTGCAGTCTTACTACCAGTAGAGTTTTTGAATGATTATTTGTTCCCATGTGGTTATGTCTACTTTCAGAGAAACCAGGATGTCTTGGATCCCTTAAGCAGCCTGAAGCGTGCTGACTATGATCTACCAGGAGACAAGTTTTTGTTCGCCTGTTTCAATCAGTTGTACAAAATGGATTCTGATGTTTTCTCAGCCTGGTCAGTGTTTACAGTAGATACATATTATCATGAATCATTGATTATGCATTTTCCTGTACTGTTCCTTGTGTGTACCTACCAGAATTGGTGCCTACTTAATGTGTGCAATTTGGATGTATACCATTCTATCTTGATGTTTTATATGCATAGAACTTTAGAAGTTTGCTTTGTGACATTTTGGCAACCTTCACAAGATGCGTCAACCTTTGTTATGCAATTGGTTTGTAATCTGGGATTCTCAAAGAGACTGAGTTATGGCGCTACACAGAAGAGAGACAGGTTACATATCTGGATTGAGGGTGCAGATTAATATTTCAAGTTCCCTTTTCTCTTTTGCAAATTTTCTTCCCTTGTTGAGCTAATTGAGAGATCATTTACTTTGCAGGTGTAGGATTCTGAAGCGAGTTCCAAATAGTGCAATTTGGCTCCTACGATTTCCAGCTGCTGGGGAAACTCGTCTACGTGCTTGTGAGTATATTTCCAGTTTCTTTATCATTTGAAGAGCATGCTTCTGTCTCTCACATCTCTTTTGTTTATTTGGATATATTCTTTCTGGTACAGGAATGAACTAGCCTGATAACACAATTTTTATTTTATTTTTGCAGTTGCAGCAGCACAAGGTGTTAGGCCTGAGCAAATCATTTTCACAGATGTGGCTGCCAAAAATGAGCATATCAGGCGAAGTGCCCTGGCTGATCTCTTCCTTGATACGTAAGTACAGCCTAATGTAATGTAGTTGGTCCAAGGCTTTGATATTGGAATTTGAATGGGAAGTATGGTCACAATGGGTTAGGTGTGTTACACATGCTGGCAGCTTTGGTCTTCTTCCAGTGGTGCAAACAACCAGAGAGTTGGAGATTGAGGGCAATTGTTTTGTTGTTCTGAAACATCTCCTTGTTGCAGGCCTCTTTGCAATGCCCATACCACAGGAACTGATGTCCTATGGGCAGGGCTTCCCATGGTGACTCTGCCACTTGAGAAAATGGCAACACGTGTAGCAATGTCACTGTGCCATGCTGCTGGTTGTGGTGAAGAGATGGTTGTGAGCAGGTATGTGGCCTATAATACACAGTTGGTTAAAGGGTTTAGTTTCTGATGCAATTCTAATTCTTGCCTCTTAATTAGACTCTTAATAGTTGAGTGACTCTTGAGATTCTTGTGAAATGATGTGTTTTGATGTGATCAGCATGCAAGAGTATGAAGAGAGGGCAGTTATGTTGGCAACACATCCCACCATGCTGAGGGCTCTCACCTCAAAGCTACGATCTGGTCGACTTTCATGTCCATTGTTTGACACAACACGCTGGGTAATCTGTTGTTCCAAAAGTTTGTCCTCTACATCTGGAAATAGTTTGAAGTCTTTTGCACTATGCTGACTGAATATTTTGACACTCTAGGGATTTCCTCAGCCGTGTCTAGTTGCTGAGCTTGGGGTCTATGTACACAACATAGTCTACAGTTTTGTAGGTACTGGGAGGGCTGCACATGTGTGGATACACGTTTGACATGGTTGGTTTTTTAACAGGTGCAAAACTTGGAGAGGGCATATTTCAAGATGTGGAACCTTTATTGCAGTGGCAGTCACCCACAACCATTCAAAGTCCATGAAGAAAATGTAGAGTTTCCTTGTGATCAATAACAGTGGCTAAATCTGGAGAGGGGAGTTGTAGTTTGTTTGATAGGCCAGCACATTTACTAGCTGAACAAGGTTGTTTACCCAGAACAGGGAATCTCACTTGACACACTGCAAGTAAGCCAGAAGATCCCATTGCTGCCCAGATTTGTGTGAACATGAGCAATGGCCTCATCATCATCATCATGTCCCTGGGACAGTTTCTTTCTATCACCAAACTGATAATTATACTATTCAGTTTCTGTGGTCTGGGTGCTAAGCAGGTGCACATCAAGGTTGAACTTATATAGGATGAAAGTATCGGCAGGCTATATCCAACTTGCCACTCCACATTATCTGCCTCCATCTTGTGTGGTTGAATAGTATGGAGTCCAGTTTTTTTGTCACTTACATATCTCATACATTTTGTGTACATAGGCCTCCTTTCAAAGAGCAGCTGTGAGTTCCTCGATCTGCAACTAGGTAGCGTATACTGGCAGCTTCCAGCCCCTTGGAAGCACATTTCCCCACCCCTGGCTTCACAGGTGAGATGTGTGGTTGTTGCCCAGGTGCTGCTTATAGCTGATGAATTTTTTGTGATCCTGCTGACCATTTGGTTTGGCAATTGTTTTAGATGGATTCGGTGCCCCAATGCTGAACTCTGAACTCTTTTCTACCCACTGAAACACAAAGATGATGAAGTGGTGTGCAAAGATGCTGCAAAATTGGGAAGAATTGATGGACTGCATGGAGTCTGATTTCTACATCCTCCCCTCTCAATCTTCAATCTCAAGATGACTGCAGGTAATCTTTTTCAGTGCCCAATATGAACCTCCAAAGGGTCTTCCAGGTGGTCACCATTGGAAAATTGTGTTTCCATTTCCCTGGAAATAGAGTTGACAATATCTGAATCCGTGGTACTGGGTTCCAGGTTGTGAAGAGCTTCTTGTTTCAACTAACCACCTGACACTGGTGTTAACAATGTAGAGTAGTGCACATATTCATCACCCAGCTTTGAGGGGGGTTTGAACTTGCATGAAAGATGTATTTGGCTAGCTTGTTGTAAACCCATTGGCAGATCCACATTAAATGGCAAACTGAAATTAGACCTAAGGCTGAGAAAGCAATTGGTCCTCCTTAAAGGCACAAATTACCATGGAGAAAGGGATGTAGAAATGGACTGTCTCTAGAGAGTAAAACTTCAGAGTATGCACAATTCAGAGTGGTCTTTTGACTAAAAGAAATTGAACTTGCAACAATTGAAGATGATTGATGCTGTGCAACAAGTCTACAATGTTTGCATTCTGTGTTACAAGATCTAGAACCCCAATGGTTGAATGGGTGACATGTAGCAAATACACAACTTGCTTCTAAAGAAAAAGATAGGAGTCAATATAAGATGCCAAGCTTTTACATATGCATTAGTAGGATACAAAATATTGCACCAATTCCTCATCCCTAAATGGTTGTTCAAAGGTTCCTCAATATTGACCTTCCCTTCAATATTAGAGAAAACCTTGCATCTAACCATTCTCTTCATCCCATCCTTTCCACAAACAAGTTCAAAGCAACAAAAACTTGTAAACCAACAATCTCGATTTGCTCTTCCTTTTGCATGTTCGGTCATTCTCAACATTCAAAATTTCAAAAACCCGATAATAAAGATGCTGATGGTAAACCAAACAAATCTTAGTTGGACTTTGTCCCTGAAAGCTTCCATTATCCATTTTGCCATTGCAACTTGTGCCACTACAAATAGTCCAAAACCTAAAAGCATTTGGTGCAACTACAAGATTGAAACAACATTGGAGTGTGAAGAGTAGTTTCTTACATCTTCAAACGACAAATGAGAACAATGAAATCAAAGTTCAACCCTATACCTTGAAGCCACACCCATTTGTTGTTGCACAACTTCACCATTGTGTCACTCCAAACATTGAAAAATTCACAAGGATCTCAAGTAACAACGAAATCAATTCAAAATTCAAACAAGTTTAGAGCTTGTATCTTCAAGCCACAAATGATTAGGTGCAATATTTGCTTTGACAATCACTCCTCCCATTTGAGGGCTCACATAGCTCCACTTCTAACCTTGGTTAACTCAAGTTCCAACAAGGGGACACCATTCGCAACACCTTTAGTTGTGACAAGTGTGTAGAAATTTGCCACAGGAAAAAAAAAAAGCCCTAATTGGGTATGACACCTTAGTGGTTGTCATCTTGATATTTCTACATTTTATAGCATTTGGGGAAATAGTTTTTGCTTCCTACTTGGAGGAAGTAATTCTCCATCGGTCAATCTAGAAGACCATGAAAATGAATTGTAAAGGACTGAAACATATTTAAATGGAAAATTTGAGAATTTGTAATAAATTGAAACTCTTCCTTCATTACTAATCTCTAAATTATATCTTAGATGCAATTTGAATGCTTTAATGCATGTATGAAGTTAGTCATAGGACTAGTAAATCACACTAATTTACTACCCATGTTCAAATGGGTTACTTAATGGTTCTCTTCATTCAATTGTCACATGGACACATTTGGAAGAAAAAAAATATTGTAAAAATTATGAGATATTGTCATAATTTCGACACTATTGTTTTCTTGGTTGTTCAATTGTTAGCACATCTAGTAAACACTTAGGAAGCCATCGATCTTGCATTATTAAGAGGATGGCACCTTAGTAAAAGGTTCCTCACCTTATAGTTAGTTATATTTCCTATGAATTTACAAACATAAAACTACACATAATATAATCATGCGTCAATCAAATGAATCACAACTGTCCAATATATAAACAAAATCTTCTGATTTCTTTATGCTAGGTAAGGACCTCAAACAGGTCCATTTTGGCAATTTGGGTCCCATGCTCAAGCTCCTCCTACCTTTGCACAAGGCCCTCAGTTCCTAAAATAGCCCCTTTCTCGGTCATTACATTAACCGGGTTAGAAAGTGATGACACCATAAAGAAGGTAGTTGCCCTAAAAGGGTGACAAGCCACTAGCTTATAACTCATTGCAAATTACACTTCCTTTTTGTGGGTGTCTCTCCAATAGCCTTCACATGATGGATGGATGGATGGATGGATGGGTAGAATGGGGATTCATAACAGTGGACAGAATGATGGAAGGTTCATTGCCTTCACTAGTTTTTGGTGTGTAGATAGGTAGATAGGTAGGAAAATAGGTAACTATTAAGTAAGTAGATGGTTTAGACGTAGGTAAGGGGCTGTTTTTACTACCTACCTAATAACAACCTGCTTGTGGGTTGTTAGCAAACAGGTAGTTAAAAAAAAAGCAAGTGAGCTAACTACCATGGTTAACTAAGGAACTGAAACTCAACAGAAAACTGTTTCCTGATCACTTATCATCCATCCTTCATGGTGCGCTTGTGGGGTGCTGCTGGTTCAATGTGACCAAAAAATTGGTTATTCTTGTACAATAGAGTTACCCATAAAGTAAGGAAAACACAGCACCAGAACCCTGAGTTTGGTCATACACAGGGTGAGATTCAATAAAACACCTGCAAAAAAGTACATTAGCATTCAATAGGGGAAGGGGGGGAGGGTTGAAAGTTGAAACTCAAAATAACCATGGTAGTAAACTGAGTTTCAACTTGTCTTTCCTTTTTCATGAGCGTCTCCACTGCCGTTACATATATTTTCACTGCTCCTACCTGTACAACTATTATAATTAATTTTTCTCAATCATACTGAGATTCAAAACAATTTCCTTTCTTTGTGGATACCACTTAAAGAGGGGTTAGGGGGGTGAAAGGAGGCTCAAAGACACTGATATCATGGATAATAACCCTAGTATATATCATACTTTGCCTTGTTATGTATAAATCCCAACAAGTTTACAATTTTTTTCATGAAACAAAGATAGACATAAAAAAAAGGGTTCTGGAAGTTGATGAACTAGTCTTTTCTAGTTGTGACATTCAAGACTTTTTTCTTATGTGTACATGATAATCAACCCTAGCTTGGAAGCTGAAGCTTCACAGGTTTGAACCAATGTGTAACGAGAGGCCCGTAATGGACGAATGGCAACGGCACCAACTAGTGGAATCAATTTAGGTTGCTTAGCCAGCACAAAGAGAGACCATTAAAAAAAATTGTCGTTGGCAAAAGAGATGGCATTTAATGGTAGGAGAGTTCTTTTTTTCAAAGCTTATAGCTCGAGTGCAGTTACAAGTTGTAATGACTTCTATATGCATATATGAATATCAAGTGGATAATAACAACTTGAAATTTCAGATACATTTCAGTAAATTGACCTAAAAAGTTTTGAGACCTTCTTTAGCTATTCAAAGGTAACCTACCAGAAGAAAGAATGCTGACAATAGCCAAAAAAAAAAAAAAAAAAAAAAAAAAAAAAAAAAAACCCCAAACAAAAAAAAAAAAAACAAAACAAAAAAAAAAAAAAAAAAAAAAAAACACAAAA
>Ga0116231_10004328_pt1 | contig 28815 bp, 24 predicted proteins | sample S1TSphgellanicum_2_FD_89695 | JGI IMG/M metagenome (GOLD analysis project Ga0116231, IMG submission 89695) | Host-associated microbial communities from peat moss isolated from Minnesota, USA - S1T2_Fd - Sphagnum magellanicum MG | ecosystem: Host-associated > Plants > Peat moss > Unclassified...
CACAACAACAATTAAAGGTAACACGACAATGAGTGCAGTCATAACCTCATGAGAGTTGCTCACAAAGTGACAGACCATCACCTTCATCACGAACGGCAGTGACGAGCTGCCATGACTACCCACAGAGTTCATCAGCTCACAACAGTGGGTGTAGATAAGCATATAATAATCTGCCCAAAAACTTGGGCAAACCATTATACACAATCTGCGTCCCGAGTTTCTGTTGCCTTTCCAGAAGCAATGGGAAGACTCAGAGGTGATGTTGGCTAGCACTCAAGAGACATTGCTAATCAAAAAAGTCAATAGTATCCTCATTCAAGCTGCAACAAGCTGCTGAAGGAAAGAGCTTTTATTTCATTTTAGTATTTCCCTGTATATCCAAGCATCTATGCCTAAAAGACATAGAGGCCTATATAGAGGGTAGTGGTTGCGGCCTCCTGCACCCTGAACATGTCCTTTAAGCACACCTTAAAGGCAAGAAATGGAAAAACAAAAATTGGAAAAGAGGAAGAAAACAGAGAGAAGAAAGGAAACCTTGAGAGCAAGAACATAAGGAAATTGGGCTTAGAAAAGCTCCACGCTAAGGAGCCTTTGAAATCTTCATTTTGAAAGTTAAAAGGCAGACACCACAAACTTCTGGTTAAGATTAAAAGGAACTTTGACAAGTAACCCTTCATCTTCAGCAGATCAATCAAACTCACCATTTGAGCTACAAAGAACTCTTCGGAGCTACAAAGCCTTAAGAACCACAATTACCTACTCCAAATTCCACAGAACCTGAAATAGTGGAATCTATGTGTGGTATATGAATCATGTTAATATCTGCATATTCTGGTTGAAGAATGGGACATAATGCACCCTATCAAAAACTTCATTCAGTAGAATTTCATTCTGGCTTCCAAATCCAATAAGTTAAACCTTGCATAAACAGTAGAAAAATAACAAGACTACAAGAACAGGTACTACAAGAACAAGACTACTTGATGACTTCAACTCCTCCTGAGGAATCTTTAGTTCCCATTGCTTTTTGGAACCAGCAGATTCACAAGATGTGTAGGTGAGAAGTAACTCACTGCATTGAAGAGAGAGTCCTTCAAAAACTTCCCAAGGGGCTTATCTGATGGGCCATAGTACTTTATGCGTTTGAGACGGGGCCGCTCACAACTCAAGCATTGGCTTGACAGTGAGACCAAGATACTCTGGTGATCTGAAGGTGATGGTGGAAAATCATCTTTCTGTTCAGGCTGTGGCTCCAAGCCTTCAATAGTCTTCCCATGAAGCACCTGAGACTCCATATCTGCAACTCCAAGCTCTACTTCACTTGACCTCTCCCCAAGACCTTTAACGTGCCCATGTATTGCAGTAGTCCTGAGCGCTGCACATTCCTGATCAATCTTCGAGAGTGACAATCCAGATGACAGTCTTGGCTTCACAATCTGAGTGTCAAAGTTCCCAACAAATGACGTTGGATTAGAATATGCACCTTTCAGTATAAAACTGCACTGGTTACCTACATATGGAGCTGCTGTGATCAATGCTACAGTTAAGAATGTTTTCATTGACGACATTGACACCCCTCATCCTGTATACCAACTCTACAAAGCTTGAAGAGAGAAGTTCTTGGAAGAAAATACTGCCTACCTGCAAGGAATCATCGCTCACCTGTGAGCTTCCCTGCAAGATGAAAACAACATCCAGCACAAAAGAACCTAGGTCAAAATATGGGAATATGCTTTGGCTGTGGGTAATAGCCAAGGGATTAAGAGCACCAAGAAAAACCTTAAACAAGCACTTGAAAAGTGGAATTGGGTACTTGAGAGTGGTTATCTTACCTCCATCAACCAACTCTGTTATTATGATATATTCAAACTCCACTATTGCAATACTTGGACTCCAACAAAGCTCAGCAACCAGCATCCAAAATCATCAAATTTCCCTAAAATGATCCAAACAGTATTGTATGCACAGGAGATGGGACAACAGAGAGCAAAGACTGAAAGTGTCACCCTTACATGTGATTGACCAGAAGCACTGGGAATTGTGAATCCAGGTATGGAGGAGATAGACCTGTCCAAGCGGGGCCTGGCAGGAATGACGACACTGATGGGTGAGTCGAGTGGAAGCTCTGGAAGGGTTGCACCTTCATCAGCCAAGAAAGAAGTCTCTAGTGCCAAATGGTAGGCAGCAAAGACTGCAAACTGAACAACCTTTTTCACCTTTTTCAACTCCTCTGTGCTTGCCCCACGTAGCAGAACCTGCAAATGTGTAATACATACCACTAAACAACATTTTTGTATACAAAAAAAATCATGAACCCTCTAGTACTTTGTCATGCAACTCTAAAGCTTGGCCTCACATCATAGCTAAGTCTTAAATGAAGGACCTGAAAATGGATTTTCACAAACCGTGCATCCAAGGGGCCTGGGGCAGCCTTCGAAGAACATGAGATATGGACTCTGCCTGCCTCCCTGACCAATTGCACAATCATGCTCCTCCACAAATTTCTCAATGTGAAAAAGTTCACATTGCCCTGTCTTAAGTGCAGACAGATTGTCTGGAGAAGGAACCACCTGCAAGCATTGTCATTGTCAAACTCAGAAACAAAAAACATTTTTCGGCCTGAGGCAATTTCCTTAACATAAATAAGTCCATATCTATAGTGCTCAGCAAATGTTAAAGAATGTCTCCAGAAATATCTCAATGGACAGTTTTGCAGAAAATAGCTGCTAACCTGGGCACCAGTACACTGAGCTATACGCTCAAGAAGAGGCCTTTTGACATTCAGAACAACAGATATCTCCCTGGCCAACAACCGATCTTGAGCAAATCGTGAGACAGTTTTCTCCACCAGAAGTATATTAGGATGGTGAGCTTCAATTCTTGCAACAGCCATGCTGAGATGGTCTTTCTCCTGGCTCCCAAGCCACTGAAGTGTAAAAAATAATGCCCTACTGGAACTTTCAATAGTTCAAAAAAAGACTCAAATTGAAATTGTGCAGAATGGTCAGAACAAAGTTAAAAAGATATGAACCTGCTGTAGCAAAGTCTCAAGAGAGGACAGCTGATTTGTAACCCGCTGATACTCCAGTGCTCCACCCAGCAGCAAAAGCCGAGGATTCTTAAATCGAGAGGTCATACGCCTATGTTGCACATTTTTGCGACATACAACTCCCCTTACCACTACACTGCCAACACCATAATCACAAAACAGGGTCTCTCATTTTACAAGTTCCTTGCCCACCTCCATCACACATGCATCCTCAAACTACAAACTAGAAGTATCTTTTCCTCCTTTCTCTGCCAAATCCAACTCCAGACCCAATGTCAAACTAACCTTTCTTGACACTTGCCAGAGGCTACGCACTTAACCTTCACATATCCCCCTGGATCCATACCACCATCTTTGCTCGTGTCTGGCTTCACAAGGTTTGCAGCTTGCAATGCAAGAGCACTCACAATCTCCAGCCAGCTCCCAGGATCACCTTCTTCACCAATGTTCTGTTGCAGTTACCATGCAACAAATGCTCAATATCATCCCAACCAAAACATCTCATAGATGCACCACCACATGTAACAGAACTCCCATGCTATGACCAGTCAGTAGGAAGAGCATATCACAAGTCTCAGAAAAACCACGAACAGACAGAAAACACTTTTGCACCTACAGTTTCTTTGTCACTCTAGCTGCACAAAGAATCAGGACATAACATGTCCACAGTTGCTTGGCATCATGAACTGGCCTTAACCACCTCTATGATCAATGTTGATTCCTCCCCAATTGACAGATTCCATTCTACATCTAAAGGTTACCCATTCTTTCTCTTCACTGCTTATAGACAAAAACATCTCCATTTTAGGTGTAAGAAGGGATGAATCTGACAATAAAATTCACATATCCCACCTCTTAGAGTCAACTTGGGCTAGAGTTTCAAAGATAACATGCACGTTCATAGAATGTTAAAAGGCTATGCAGCATTGCAATAGTTCATAAGTGATTGCTCAATAAGGTTAGTGGGACTATGCAAAAGGAGAACTAATGTCAGAGGAATGGAAGATTGAATCAGCAGTAGTAGGGAGTGCCTTCGGAAACCCACCAATTGGAAGATGCACAATACCAAAAGTAATACCTGGGGACTACACAAGCATGTGATGCTATACCACCCCCAGTCTCATGCTTTTGCAACATAAATGGCATAGACACATGTAAATCACAGAATACTAACCTGGACATCCTCTCCCTTGAGCAGTTGAGCCACAAGAGCTCGGAAGTGGCCATCAACAATGGCACGCATGGCCGCCTTGCTTCGGTACTCACTACTGCTCACACTTCCAGGTGACCGAGGCAACCAGCCTGCTCCATCCTCGTCCTCATCATCATCTACCTGCTCAGCAGATGTATGAGCAATCTAGCTCTGAGGTAAAGAGCTTTCACAGTTGAGTGCTAGGATAACCTTGCAGCAGTTGAAAGCTTAGACCCAACATGAGACTAAACACACAAAGCAAAACTATCAACAGCAAATATTCTAGGGACAGCTAGAGCTAGAACTGTAGCCAGTATAAAGCCTAAGCCCCAACAGAAGAAGAGAACACATAAAGCCCAATCATCAAGGGCAAACCTTCTAGAGCTACACCTCAAATCAAGGTAGGCAGACTGAGCAAATTACCATGCTTGTTCCCACTTCATCTTCATCATCCTCAGGAGGTGGTGGAACCCAAATGAGGCCACTGTTCTCACAGTCCACTGCTGGTTGCTCAGGAGCTTCTTGGGAAGGCAGAGCTTCCTCATACATGGGTGGTTCCTCATCCATGCTCTCGATGTCATCACACATTTGTGTAACACTTTCTTGTAATAACAGCGACTCAGATCCAATGCCCCTGCTGCTGTGGTACTCTGCTAGCCTATTGTTCAGCAGTTCTTCTCTGCAAAAATGCAAGATTCACAACTCAATCAGATACAGAACTAAACACAGTTGTTGTAAGTGGGTTAAACTCAACAACATAAGAAACTAACGAGCAACACTTCAGGCCACCTCATGCCTGCAGAGGTTGAGACATTCTAACAGTCTAGACTGGTGCATGAGTGGATCTACAAAATACAAACCTACATACTACAGCTTTACCTGGTGACTCCGATTGAAGTTCCAATCACACAATTTTGCAGCACTTCCAGCATATCAATGGGTTTGGATCCACAATGACTTGGAAGCTCCAAGCATTATGATTAGGCTATTGCTGTATTGCTGTATCATTCATAATTGATTTAAACCATTGGGATATGCGTGACAGTAGCTGTGAATACCTTCAAATAGATGAAGATACATGAACTGCACACATAGCACAGACAAGATAGGAACAACAAAGGTCACTTTGAAAGGAAGCCAACTGGATACCTGTTGAAAGTCTCATCTGATTGAGTAGTTTGACAAACCAAACTCAGAGAGCTGTCATTGCTTATGTTGTGCTTTGGGTGCCGGAAATCACCAAGATCAAGCTCAATTCCACTGCCATATTCGTAATCTAAATCTTGATGGCTTTGTTCACCATTTTGGTCATAGTCTTCCTCATCATCACTTCTGCAACGTCCAAAAATTTCACAAACAGACCACCCTTGTTTAGAAGACTACAATTGACATGGAGCAACTCCCTCTTCTCCCTGAATGTCCATTGGGGGGTAGATGGGGCCCCTCATTTTGACATCAAATCCTTCATGATCCAGACTTTTAAGCATGTCAAAAGTTCCTTTTTACAACTGCCTGGACTGAAAAGGCTGTTTTTTTCCCTCTTGCAGCTTGAAGACAGTTGTTTCAAACCCAAAACATTTGAATTGGAGCAGGACCCAAAAAAGGATGTCAAAGATCTTCAACAAATTGTGCCAATAGCCCTCTGCTGTGAATGAACCGAAGATCCACAATTCCCAGATTGAGAAGTTTTAATGAATGTGCCAGACAAGAAAGCAATCCAAACTTCTTGATCAGAAGAGGCCAAGTGCACAACAGAGTCTGCAGAAACAAACTGCAGAAAAAGAAAAAGAATATGATGACATCCCCCCCCCAGATGCAGTAGAAACTGGAAACCCTAATCAGCCAGAGCAGAAAAGAAGGGTACGAGAATATTACAGCAAGCAAGGGCTCCTCTCCTCCTTCGTTGTCCTGGAAAGTTCATAAGGACTGGGAGGCTGCTCTCCATGGAACAAAGAGATGCCTCCTCCTCCTCCTCCTTCACTGTCTTGTTTCTTCTTCACCTCATCTGTACAGAGCTGCTCCTCCATCATCCCTGCTGCTCCTCCTGGCAGCACATCGTCAGCAAACAACGAACCTCTGATCAAAGAACCATTAGAGAAAGCCCGTTGAGAGTTCAGGGCAGGACGCACAGGAGATGATGCTGCTCCTGCTCCTCCTCCTTGTTGTAATCCGTTACTGCGGTGGCTGCTGTGGCCACCTGAGGGAGATGGCATCAAGGGTGAGGAGGACGCCGGCGGTGGTGGCGCCATGGAAGACTGCAAAGCAAGGTTGTTGTGGGCATCACTCCCGCCATTTTCTTCACAATAACGCTTGAAGCAGTAGTTGCAGACTCGTACTTTCTCGTTGCCATCCTCATGTGTAGTGGCAGTACCATGAGCACCATGAGCACCACCACCACCACCACCACGGCCATCTAGAGAAGCGGAGATGGTGTTGAGAGTGCACTTGCCACAGAAGACACGACCACACATGCGGCAGTGATGACGGCGGTTGAAGATGGTGAACTGAGAATCGCAGTCATAGCACATCCGGCAGCTGCGATCCGGCATCCAGAAATCGCGTGACATTGTTTTTGGAGAGCCTTCATCCTCCCTATTGCTGTAGCTATTGCTGCTGCTGCTGCTGATGCGCGGGATCCACGACCTCACTCTCTCCACAATGTCTCCCAATAATGCGTTGCCTCCTTCTTCCATCAGCCATCGCTCTCGTCCCTCCCTCTAGACATCATTTCCTTCTCCACTTGCAAAAACAGATGGGCTTGCTTGCTTGCTTGCTACAAGAAGAGATTTGATTCAATCTCCTCTCACAATCCTTTCAGATCTCTCTCTCTCTCTCTCTCTCTCTCTCTCTCTCTCTCTCAAGATTCTTGAAGGCCATCTTCGTGTGCAAGATCCAAAGAAACCCAAGGACTTTTGGAATTCTTCTATTTTTAAATGTGCGTAAAGAACTTCACAGAGAACAGTAACTTCTGAGTCACGGAAAGAGACAAACAAACGAGATCTTTCTCTGCCGTGCTGCCCCCACCCCCCTCCCCGGAAAGAAGGCGGTTGCCAGGCAACCCCACCGCTGAAAAGCAAGACGACGACCCCGACGCCAACGACGAAGAAGAAGAATTATTTGTCATCTATAGAAGTTTTGCTTCCATGTGACCCATCATTACATCTGTCTTAGCGACATATTCGCGCGCTCGCTTCTGTCCAAAACTTCTTCCGATTGTAGTAGCGGACAAGAGCGATCGAGCGAACGAGCGAACACCCAAGCTTAGGGTTTAGTAAGAGTGGGCGTGCTGGAACTCACAAAACCCTTGAGTTGACAAAGCTCCTCGAGAACTGGTTGGGCCCCTCAGCAGAGATGCGGATTTCACTCCCAGAAAATAACTTTTTCATACTTTTTGCTAAGCAGTGAATTCGTGATGTTTGAAGTCCTCCATTAAAGCTGATGATGATGATCTTCTCCTTCATCATTGTCTTCTTCTTTTCTTCTTGTTCTTCTTCTCCCCAGGTCTCTGAGTTTTTCTTGTCAGGGTTTGTGGGTTTTCCTCTTTTTCACCAGCAAAAGAGCTCTTGAATGTAGGCACAAGAGACTACATATAAAATTCACTATCAATGGACTTGTTGTGCAAATCAGTTTACATTCTGGATCCCCCCAACAGAAATGGCACGAGCAGACCAGAGATTGATGTTCAAGTACTCAAGCAGCCAGCAATATCATGAACTTCCATTGTGGTTGCTGTTATTGTTGTTTTATTCCTGTCACCATTTGCTGCCACTGCCTTCGGCCCTGAAGTTTTGGACATGACTGAAACAGGAGAGACAGAGAGACAGAGAGACAGATGCACACTACCCAGTTACAAGAACAGAGGTTCGCTTCAGATACAAAGATGGTGAAGGGTCTTCCGAATGGTATGTCCTATAGCCTCCTCACTAGACACATGGGACAATTGAGAGAAGAGACTGTTTTTCTACCAGCACAGCATATCCTACTCTACTGCTGCTTCCATGCAGTAGTAGTCTCAATGTGGGAATAGCAAATCGGTAAGAGAGAGATTTGCAACCTGATGGCAGAATGATGGATAAAGGGTGGAAGAAGATCTGTATACTGGCAGTTTGAGATGCTCACAACTGAACCAGGTAGTCTAGCAATTAGATCAAAACTAGTTGCTCCTCTGTCTTGTACCAAATGTGTCTTCCAACCCATCCTTTTGATCCTTCCGCCTTTGAGCAATCATCTGTGCATAAGCCTGCACCATCTCAACCCACCCAACAACATCAGCCAGATTCTTTGCGTGTTTTGTCCAGTCCACAATTCCTCGCTGACCAAGTTGTAGTGACCCAAAGCTTGTATGTTCAGCACTGCCATGCCATCATGAAGTGCAGCAAGCAAGTATAGAGGTGTGTCACCTGAGGTTTCCTGGCACTTCCAAGTATGATGGTTGTAAAATTATTGGTAAATCCTAGATCAACTGCAATCTCCTAGATCAAGAGCAATCATACAGCACAACCATGCTAGCTACATCAGACAAGAATCACCAAACACGCACAGTACAATTTTGCCAACGCTATATTCACAGAATAGAATGACTCCTGGAAGCTCCCAGTGTGGACATGGCATGTTGAGTAGTAGTAGCTCACCAAAGGATACGAGTACAAGAAGAGGAACCACCATGCAGAGACAAGAACAGAGACCACAGCAGTGAGCACAATTGAGTGAAGAAGCAACCATGACGCACTGATCCCAATCACTCCAGTAAGAGCTATTGTCCAGGGCTGACACCTGTTGAAACAATTTTCCCCAATTCCACAGTACATGCAAAGTTGAGATCCATCAAAATCCCACAAACAAAAAGGACCGTCACCCCTGCTGTTCTTGCTACTTCTCCACATGTGAATCTTTACAAAAACAAATTCCATTTCGCTGGTCTTGATGTGTTTGAGCATCAGATTCTCCACTGCTTTGGAAAATTGGCCATGATTCTTTGGAAAGAGGGTTCGGGATCCAAGTCTCAACCCTAAATCCATTGCTCTGGACATAGTTCTTGCAGCTTCTGCCACTGTGCAGGGCAGCAGTGAAGTAAGCCCTGATACAGTCTAGTTGCTGCAGTTTTGCTGACTACAACAACTCAGACCCAGGAGGCACATCCAAGCTTTCAGCATGCCTGAATGCTGAGAGGAGAGCTTGCATAGAAAGCTTAGTTCTCTTAACACAAAACCTTACAACAAAAACAGTGTGCAAAAGGATTGCACAGAGAAAAAACCATTTGGCATTTCAAGACATGGTGCAAAAGGATTGCACCACACAGAAAAAGCTTTTCGCATTTCAAGACATGAATGCAAAAGGAATGCACAGAAAAGGCAAGCTTTTGGCATTTCTATGAACCCCAAGTGCATTAAGAGTGCATGGGAGAGATAGGGTTGCTTCTTCTTCTTCTTCTTCTCTTGACAACAGACCTCACAACAACAACAACAACAACAACAACAAACATGCTGTTAACAATGCAAATGGAAAATGGACTAAAACCTCTGACAACAAAAACACACAACATTCATACCAAGCAGGCTTCGTGTCCCACACACTGTCGTACTCGATCGACAATTCATCAAGGTAGCGCTCCATGTCCTTGACAGAGGAGGATAGCCCGTCGCCATCCTCCACTTCGCTTTTCCCTTCTCCAGTAGCTCTCAACCTTCTCCGCAACCCTACTTCTTCTTCTCTTCTCCTCCTCCTCCTCCTATCATCGCAAGACACGCCAAGGCTGCTACTCCTACTACACTTCCGCCACGATTCATTCAGCCCGTCCTCCACTTCAACAACACCAATCGACGAGAACACAAATCCACGAGGACGACGACAAATTGCTGCTGCTCTTGACTGTACAAATCCTAGCGTACTCATCCGAATGGCACTGCTACTAGTGCTAATTGCTGCACATGTTATAGCAGCTGCCATCTCGCACAACCTCACAAAACCCTCTCTCTCTCTCTCTCTCTCTCTCTCTCTCTCACTATCGCGCTCTCCGTCTTCAATCTTCACAACCTCCTGTCGACGTAGAGACTTCAGCCATAAGCCCTAATAATCCTAGTCTCGTGGATTCTTACGAGTGCTTCTCTTTTCAAGAATTTCTATTTCTTCGTTCAAGAAATTTCGAGCGCTTCTCTTGAGATAGAACTTTTAGGCGTGCTTTTCTTTTCAAGAATTTCTGTTTCTTCATTCAAGAAATTGATGCGTGCTTTATGTTTCCCAAAAAATTCTGAAAGCAAGGGGTATCACAAGTGCATAGATGTTGCTGGAAGAGAAGAAGGGTAATGAAGATGAGCTGCCTCCTGTGCTGGAAGAGAAGGGTGATGATGAGGAGTTTGATTTGTTACAGGAAGAGAAGAAGGGCGATGAAGATGAGCTTGCTCTTGTGCTGGAAGAGAAGAGTGATGATGAGGAGCTTGATGTTGCAGGAAGAGAAGAAGAGAAGTTAGTTGGTCAGTCAAGGAGATTATTTGTGTCATGGACCAGGTCGAAAGACATCCTCAGAAGAAACACAAATCAGATGGATCTGCTTCCAAAGGGCGTCATCTCAAGAAGAAACACAGATAAGGTGGATCCAAGTATGAAGGACATCCTCAGAAGAAAAGCAAATCAGATCAATCTGCTTCTGGACATCCTCCAAAGGAAAACCAGATCAGGTGTATCTGCTTTAGAAGGATGTCCTGAGAAGAAACACAGAATCAGGTAGATCTGCTTCTTTCTTGTGGGATTCAGAAGCACCCACCACACAAGATTGTCCAAGACTGTCAATCATGGCAGAGGATGGGATGGGATGATGCTTGGTGTTTGTGTGTCCGTAAATGAGCCAGCACCATAGGAGATCAATCTTCTGCTCAGATATCCTAGCTCAGACATCATCCTGTCAGTACAAGTTGGGTTAAAGAAGACAAGAAGAGCTTCATGTTCCCAAAAAGACTTTCCACAACTCCAAACTTTTGGCTGCCAATAAACTGTACCTATCTTTGTACATCTATGCACCAAAAGTTCCAAGAGGTTGCTAACATGAACAGGAAGAAGAACACACCACACATTCTACACAAAGGAAAGAGAGAGACTGTGTAACCCCACAAGGACCCAAAAGTAGAAATGAAAACAAGCATGACCAGACAGAAACGGAAGAGAGAAGATCGCAGAGCATACTTGAGCATGTGCAAAAAAGCATGGACAGGATCAAAGAGCAGCCACCCTTTGCAAAGAAGACCTGGTTCTTCACCAATTCCATGCGGAGAGAAGATAGGAGAACTTCAAGAAGAAAGCTTAGTACGGACAAATTGTGTCTAACCACAGATGCGATTGTTTTCATTGTTAACCCAAGCACTGAAAGCAAGACACAAAAGAGATAGCTTACCAGAGAACCAGAATACTCTCTACCTCAAGTCCAAACATCACACCACAGACAGCTCAAGGTTGATCACTCTTTGCACTACAAGAAGTGCAATAAGAAAGGGGGGAATTTGCAAGAGAAAATGATGAACGCCACAGTAGGAGAGAGAGCTCTTTTTCAGAGGAAAAATCCCATCCCTACTACAATCTGTTTGCTTTCCAGTCTCTTGCTCCTAAAATTGCAGGCAGAATCGAGTCTGCATACTATAGTGGTGGCCTACAACTTGAAGTTAGAGGTATGGATGACCAAACTACTCTCTCAATGCAAACTTAGTTTCTCATGCCCGACCCACACTCCAAACCCGAATGTGTCCATCAGTGTAACCGCTGTAAAGCGTGCTTCCATCTGCACTCCAGTTCAAGCTGATGCAATATGGCACCTGCAAGATGACACAGGAAGGAAGGACATGTGTTTTTCTCAAGGATTTCATTGCCATGAGACGGAATTTTTCAGGATGCATATGGTAACTCGTAACGAAAGTCTTACATGCCAAAGTAGCAAGGAAGAAAAGGTAGTGAAACAAAGCACATGGTAGTAGATGAAGGAGGGGACTAACCTGTGCCTTCTTGCTCATGAATGGGAATTCTGGGCGCAATTCATCCACAACGCTCTTGCTCTCCAAATCCCAGATCTTGATGCACTGCTGCGTAGCAGCAACCAGCCAGTATCTGTTAGGGCTAAAGCAAAGAGCGTTGATGATGTCACCGGCATCCAAAGAATACAAGCGCTTGCCTTCCGCCAAGTCCCACAACATGGCCACACCATCCTTGCCGCCGCTAGCACAGAGGGAACCATCTGGCGACACCGTGACCGTGTTCATGTACCCGGTGTGACCGATGAGGTTGGTGCGCAGCTTGCAGTTGGTCAAGTTCCACACCTTCACCAGCTTGTCCCAGCCGCCGGAGACGATGATAGGAGTGGCCGTTGCAGGAGAGAAGCGCACGCAGCTCACCCAGCCAGTATGTGCATCAGAGTCCTGGATAGTGTACTTACACTCTCCCAGCGTATTCCACAGCTTGATGGTTTTGTCCCGAGAGCCAGACACGATCTGTCGGTTATCGACCGAGAATGCAACGCTGAGAACATCCTTGGTATGTCCTACGAAACGCCGAGTGGTCGCACCTGTGTTCAGATCCCACAATCTCAGGGTTCCGTCCCAGGATCCCGACAGCGCAAACTGACCATCGGAAGAGATGACAACGTCCTGGACAAAGTGTGCATGACCAGTCAGCCGACGCCGCGCAAATCCGTAGTTTCCTTCTTCTCTGGTAAGATGCCAAACGATGATGCTCTTGTCCCGTGAACAAGAGAGAATGAGATCCGGGTTATCAAGCGGGCAAGCGATGGCCGTCACCCAGCCTGCATGCCCCTTGAGCGTCCCCCTCAACACAAGCGTCTCGGCCATGATAGTACCGCACCTTCAAGCCCTTTTCTCTCCTCCTAATCTCCTTTCTTCCTCCTCCTCCTCCTCCTCCTCCTCCTCCTAGCCTTCGTCTTCTGTTGCCGGCGCAGCGACGAATGAAACAGCGATGCCGGCGCAGCCAAGTACACGCAACGACGCAAGAAAACAGCGATGGCGATCACGAGCCGACGCAAAAGGCCGACGGGTCACAAAGTAGGGTTTACCCAAACCCTAAAAGACGGGGTTTCTATTGGGTGATTAAAATATTAAAAAACTAAATGCATTATTAATGGAAACTATACCCATTTCAATTTTCGTCCCTTAGATTGACACAATTAGAAATAATAAAATTCAAAATGTCTATAGATTATTCCATATTAGATTTTATAGTAGATATGTATTTTATTTTTTTTAAATTCACTTTCATAGGGGAATTGATCAAACATCCCAAGGTTCTAGGGTTTTCTTTTTCTTTTTTTCAATTTTGTAATATCAAAACAAAATAATTTCTTCAAAAGAAAGTAGCAAAATTAGTCTAACTTAGACCATAAAAACTAAAAACTAAAAAAATCCTTTTTTTTCTTTTTTTTCTTTTTTTTGAGAAAATGACAAAATTTGTCAAAACAAATATTGTCCCCAACATGTAACAAATGTATTTGTACATTATGTAAATGTCTTCATTAATTTGTTAGCAATAATATATAATGAATGTGGTGAATGATAATGTGGCATTAAGTCACATTTTTGAAGATCCATATGCAAATTCTATAGAAGGAAATGTGATGAAAATATAGAAACCACACATGGTATTTAAAATTTTGGTTAATTTTGTAGCATTGAAGAAACCTAGTTTAATGGGGAAAATAAATAAATAAATAAAATTATTTATACATATATATAATTCCATGGAGTTCATTTTCAATGCACATAAATACAATACCTCATGTTATATTGCAATATAATTTTTCAGAATATATTTATCACATTTTGAAATAATAAAATAATGAATTTCAATGTTAGATGTCATGACCCTTAGTTTGAACTTGTGATCAAGGTTAGGGCATGGTTGGGCCATGACAAGGGATACAAGCTTGAGATGTTTAGGCCAAAACATGACATGCTTCAAACATGCTTTCAAGGCATGACTTGAAAGTGTGTGGTAATGTAACCCTAAAACTCATAAATGCATTTTTCACTTTGAATATTGGGATCTTTGAGGCAAGGTTTGAAACATCTTTGTGGGGATGGCAAAACAATCTTTAGATCATTAAAAATTTCTTCACAACAAGTTTAAATGTAATGAGCTTACATTGCCAAAATAAATTTTAATCGTTAAATTAAATCAAATACCATTTCTTGGATCATGCACACAATGCTTCATTTTGGATCGTGCACTTTCAATTGATTACATTTGGATGAAGAAGCTAACAAAAGTCATTCTTCAATTTGAACACATGGTATGAAATAGCTACTTTATTGATTCATCCTCATTGCACAATGTATCACAAGCTCTTGCTTGACCTCATTAATTAATTCGTCAAGGTGTTGAACTATTGTCAATTTCCCATCTTTAGTTTGATGTTTATGGATTGGGCTTGGGAACTATTTAATAAATAATCTTGCATGTAAAAATATTTTTGGGGGCTTAAATATTTAGTAAAAATATGGACTTATTTTTAAATCACCATTTTGGAGATCATATTATATTCAAGGTGTTTAATACAACATTGGAAAACCCTTGTCTAGGACTACATGATATAGCTCAAGATTATCCTATTCCTACATATCTTTTGAGCATATTATCTTGAAAGGTTAAACCTTTAACACCTTCATTTTTGGGGAAAAGTGCCATTGAAATGTTAGTCTAATCGCAAGTTGGACAATATATTATAAGAAAGGGGGCAAGAAGAAGGTGGTGCCCTTTTTCATTTGAATTTACAACTACTTCATGTTTCAATTGTGACATTCATTACATTAATGGTTTTTATGTTTTGTGTTGTTAACACAATTGAAAGGTGAATGTGAAGTGCATCATCCTATTGCTAAAAAAAAAAATTATCATTATTCAATAACATTTCAATGACCATTCTTTTGAAAATGAAAATGGATAATAAATGGATAATTTTTTTGTTAATATAATATTACTACTTATGTTAGGCTATCTTCAATTATTCTAAGGTTATTTTCATTATTCTAAGTTATTTCACCCTATATTATTAAAGATTATTATCAGTTATTATCAATTTTTTGGGTTTTTTAAAATTATTTCACATTAAGTTACTTTTGGTTATTTTATGTTATTTTTTACAATTGTAAATTATTTTTAGCTATTCTATGTTATTTTTGGCTATTTGCAACTATTATTAGTTATTATTTGTTATTTTAAGCTCTTTCATTTTAGGCTATTTTCGATTATGTGAAATTATTGTTGGTTGTTTTTTGTTATTAAAAGTTATTTCACCTTATGATATTATTGGTTATTATAAACTATATTATCATAGGCTATTTGTGACTATTCTATTAGTGGTTATTATTGGTTATTATATTGATGGTTATTCTATTAGTGGCTATTGGTTGTTCTTCTATTGATGGTTATTAATGATTATTTTATAAATGGCTATTGGTAGTAATTTTATTCGTGGTTATTAATGGTTATTTTATTAATGATTATTGGTAGTTATTTTAATCCTGGTTATTAATGGTTATTTTATTAATGACTATTGTGTCTATTCTATTAATGGCTATTGGTAGTTATTATATTGGTGGTTATTAATGTTTATTTTATTGGTGCCTATTACTGGTTATTATAGTAATGGCTATTATTGGCTATTATATTAATGGCTATTGTGTCTATTATATTAATGACTATGTGCCTATTATATTAATGGTTATTATGCATATTCTATCAATGGTTATTGTGCATATTTTATTAATGGCTACTATGCCTATTTTACTAATGGTTATTGTGTATAGTCTATCAATGGCTATTGTGCCTATTCTATTAGTGCCTATTTTATTAATGGCTATTGATGCCTATTCTATTAATTTTTATTGGTGTCTATTTTATTAATGATTATTGGTGCCTATTTTATTAATGGCTATTATGGTTATTTTAGATTAAATTATCATAGGTTATTAATGGCTATTGGTGGAACTATTTTATTAATGGCTATTGGAGGATATTGGTGGTTATTTTAGGTTAAATTATCATAGATTATTATTAATTATTAGTGGATAATGTATCAATGGTTATTAGTAATTAAATTACCATAGGTTATTAATGGTTACTCTATTAATGGTTATTGGTGGTTATTTTATTGTAGGTCATTGTGGTTATCTTATCGGTGGCTATTGATTGTTATTTTATTGATGACTATTAATGGTTATTTGTAGTTATTAGTAATTATTATAGGTTATTATAAATTATATTATAACTATTAATGTCTATTTTATTATAAGTTGTTGTTGGATATTTTAAACTATATTATCATAGATTATTGGTAGTTATTTTATTATAGATTTTTTCTAAAAAAAATTATGGGCTATTATTGCCTATTTTAGGTTATTTTATTTTAAGTCATTTTATTTTATTTTAAATTATTATACTTAGGATAAAATAACTTATAATAAAATAAAATATAATGAACTTCAATAACCTAAAACGTAATTTGAAATAATATATATTAACTTAAGGGATAGCCTAAGGTTAGTTGAATAGTTTAATTTTAAATAACTTAAAGTAAAAAACATATAATAAGTTAACTGAAACACCTTAAAGTATAATAACGTATAATAATTTAGGGTATAATAATTTTTAATAACTTATAATAAGTTAGGGTATAAATTCGAATAACTAAAGTAACTTAAAATAATATAAGGTATATCATAAAATAGCATAGGGTATTTAAAACAACAACATAAAAAAACTTATTTACCACAACAAATTATAATAATGAATTACATCAACTAGTAATTGAACATGATGTTTACATAATGATATTATAGTGAAATAGATTTACCACGGTGAAATCACTAAAGTGCAATGAACGTATTTCATTTTTAAAGTCCCATAGTGATTTAGGCTAGTGAATTACACTGCATTTTTTTAGTAGTGATGTGTTACATTGTATAATGTGCTTACATCCGTATGAACATGTATACATAAAATATTTAAATGTATTAGTTTATTCTAATATTACATTCTACCATTCGAAATACTAAATTTTACAACATAGTTTGGTAATCTAAATGCAAAATATATGGGTTTATGATCTATCTAATAAGGTTTCATTGATCCAAAATGACATTGTTAATGTGTTAACCCACTAATCCATATATGATGTAATTGTGTGTTATAAATTGTTGTTATTTCAAATGAAACAATTTTAAAGTTGGGTTTGTTCATGAAATTTTATAATGTTATTCATGGGGATATTTTTACTAGCATCTAATTATATTAAAATTTCCGAGTATTATAATTCGACAATTGACTGGTATTTTTTGTAAAATGGTTTCCAAAATATAAATGAAATAAGATATTTTCATTTTGGGTGGTTTGTAAATTGCAATTATATGCACACCCTTTCATGTATTTCTGTTATAAATTGCAGCAAGAAAATTTTCATCGAATTTGTTATCGAAATTGTATTTCATAAAAAAACCATTCCATCATATAACATCATTATGTATTCACTATAACAAGAGAAGATATAGATTTTTCAATATTTCATTGTGAATTTTATATATAGTTTCATTTAAATAAAAGAAATGTGATTCAAATATGGGTTTGCAAAAATATCTTGATACTACAATTTTGACAAATGAATATTTAAAATTTGTATAAGTAAAAATTATTTATGGTATAATTTCGAAAACATAATGTTTAATTTGTATTGTGCTATTGTTTTTAATTGAGACATTTCATTTTCAATGATAGAATTTACATTTTTTTAAAATCGCAATGGAGAAAATAAATATAAATGTTCTTTCAAATGAACATGAAATAATGTTGTGTATGTTAGACCATGTTTTGTTACACTAAATCAATCAAATACTAAACATTCAAAATTCAAACCATGTGCATGATGCATAGTGCGACTTACAACTAATCCATAAATATGAAATTGAATTCTTGTAATAATATGAGGAAGATTATTGCCTATTTTTATTTCAATGTTATTTTGTTGAATATGCATAATCTAGGAAATTCATTATATACATCTACATTTTTTAATGTTTTATTTCCAATTCAAAATAAATGAAAATTTATCCATATAAACAAATTTGAAGACATTTTTATATAATATTCAAAAATCCTATTTACACCATTTACAAAACCATTTGACGTTATGTCATTTCTTGCACATAATTCCACTATCATATATTTATTCATTAGCAATTCATGGTGCAACCCAATTGTTTGGTTTGGTATCGTTGGCAATTTAAAACGATAAAGATGTGTGTCAAAATGAATATCTTGTGTAAAAAATGTGAATGTTCCACTAAATATTTTTTCAAATATATTTTTATCATGTTCAATAGATTTACCATATGTGTAAAACAAATATGGTAAAATACTATCCACTAATGGTGTTTTGAAACAAATTTTATTAATAAAATTAAAATTTTCACAAGTTTGTGACCCAATTCAAAATATATTTAAAACATAATAAATTCAAAAGCATTTTGTCACATAACTTGTTTCAATTCATAAAATTTTATATTTTTGCACCAAAAATTAGTTGTCAAAACATTAAATCCATCAATTTTAAATTTTAAAATCCATTAATCCTAACCTAAAGGTGTTTGATGAAAATCACATGTCATTAGAACATCAAAATCACCCATAAATTTTGTAGGAACTTGTTTTGATAACACATAATTTAAGATCAATGAACGCCAACAATCTATTACCTACTAAAGATACTTCATTTAGTACAATTAATCATAATTGATCTTAAGTTATAACAAAAATGACTTATTTTTCATCGCTTAATCTTTTTAACTCAATATATTTTTGTTTAATGAGATTGCAAGTGCTAAATGTATTGTTGTGTCATTAATACTTTAAATAGTTTTTCCAATGTATGCTAATTTCATGACTTTTGATTTTAAATGGTTAGCATTTGTCATTTATTTTATGTAATGAACTATAACATACTTTGTATGATGCACATAAATGTGAATTTTTTTCTTGTCCCCACACAACTTGATAAAAAATATGTAACAGTTTTCATGTGTATTTGGTTTTTTTAATAAAATATCATTTACTACAATTCTTTGTTCATAATGTAGTTTCCTCATTTGTAAATAAAATTGTTCATACAAAATGTATCCATTTGTTTGTTTAAACAAACTAAAAACATTTGTGTCATTCTTTAAATATTTATATTTATTCAATACATGGTTTTCATATGCTAAATCATATTTTCCAATTTCATTAACACCAATAACTAATGAATTTTTGTTTGGATCATTTGCATGAAAAGTTGGATTAAATTTGCAAATGTTCTTTTGGCATCTTGGAATTTGTTTCAAAATTTTGTTTTATACAAAATCGAAAAATTACATATGCTAAGTTAATTTCCCTAAATAACATACATATACATGTAAGTAGTTAATTTTCTTAAATAAAAATTAAATACAACTTTATAAATATACCAATGGAAACATACCCCTATTATACCCCTAATAAAACTTAGCAAAAATACACATTGTCAATACATTTGCATTCCCTATTGTCCATACCCTCCTAGTTGGAAAATTTGTGCAAAAGCAAAGCAAGGTGCAATTAGATGTTCTTTTATTTTATTTACCATTAAAACCAACTCCATGTTTACTTTATTAATTATAATATAATATTATAACTTTGAATTTAAAGGTTTTTCAATTTTTTTCTTTTACTACATGACTTACATATTAACACATGATCATCAAATTCTATGTTTTTTATAGGATTAAGGAATTGATAAATGTATGATTATGATGCATGACAAATTTAATGTGTGAAACATAATCTTTAGCAACAATAAAACACATTTTTGCAATATCTTCAATATCCTTTTCATATTTCATGACATATTTATTGCTTCCATTTGTTTGTTTATCAATTGATTTTGAATTATTTTCTATTGGAATAATTTTTTCATATTTTTGTGTTCAAACAAGATTCATATCTTTATTTTTTCCAAATGCATCTTGTAACTAAATACTTAAAAAAATTTGTGCCAATGTCATTTTTCATGCATGGTTCATCAACACGAGTTGCATTTTTTCCTAATAAATATTGGAACATATCTTTTTAAAAACTTTGCACCATTTTATTATAATTATCTTTTTTATTTTGATTCTTTTGTTATCCATATACTAATTTATGATTTTTTTTTTAAAAATTACATCAAGAACAATTGTTTCATTTTCTTTGGAGCAAAAAAAAAAAAAAATTGTTATCAATTGTTTTTATTGAAATTCAAGACATTTTAAATGTCATTTGATTTGTAATGTGTTCAAACCTATATGTGGATATTGATCTCTTATGGAATCCATTCAAAATGAATTGAAAGAAAATTAATAATGCATTATTTAATTCAAAATTCCACCTAAATATATATATTTTTGTTCCATTTTGTTTTATTATTTTGTTTTTTATTCATTTGAAAATTCTCAATTGTGTTATCAAACTCATTATATTTACAATTTTTTGGGACATTTATTCCATATTGATTTTATTTGTAATTTATAATTTGAAATCTTTGAATTATTAATGAAATGTGTTCATTAACAATTTCATTAAATATGTTTATAGTCTCAAAATGTTTGTTTCCATATATTATGTCCAAAATTGAAACATCTTGTTGATCCCTTACTTTTACCATTATTCCTCCATTATTCTTATTTCATACATCAATTGAGTCTTGTAAATACTTTAATATTCAAAACAAAGTAGTAAAATCACTATATGACCTAGCATCTATTGAAGATCTAATTTTTTTTGTAAATGGGTTTACTCATCAATTGCATACATCCATGATGTAAATCATATAGGAATTCAAAATTGAATTCATGCCTATAACACACTAAAGATTTTGTGTTCCAAGCATTAAATATTCTTGCAAATGAACCATATTATTCATTCAAATTGTTGTTCATGTTGTTGAATATTACGCAATTGCATCAAAAAGACAATTACCAACATTATACTTGAAGTTGGTTATTTTTTCCAAATTAATTTTATGTAATTCTTTATTGATATCCATCTATTTGAAAAACAATGTATAGGTTTTATGACATATATATCTCGTTTTGCAAAACTTACTATATAAATGTTTTGCAAATCTAATTTTTCGAGACTTTCCATATTTTGTAACTAGGTCACAATAATAACAACAATAATTTTGATTTTTTATCATTTATCATGTATTACATGTAATTTTTCATTTTAAAGTATAAAAAATCTACGATCTAATCCAAAAAAATTTGTATTGTTTTTTCCTTGTTTTATTTAAGATTTATGATTTTTTTGTTTATAAAAATTATTATTAAATGTTTAAAATCATTATTATTATTTATTTATTATACATCCTAATTATTATTTACAAGTTTTTCAAAAAATTATATGTAATTTATTTAGTGTATCTCATAATTAATTATATTTAACCTGAAATTTCTATTTTATAGTAAAACAATTACACCTTATAAGTAATATTAATACATAGTCCTTTATATCTTGTAATTTTCGTCCAAAATATTTATCCAATTTTTTTACTATTAATGTTTTGAATAAATTTATTATTATTATTATTTAGTATTTAAATTAAAAAAAATATATATCAATTACCATATACCAACTACTTCTTATGTACACTTTTATTTTTCATTTTTCAAGTTTTTTTTTAATATTCAAGTTTTTTTTTAACCTTCCATTTTTTTTATAAAAAATATAATCTTCTTTGATTATCTCTTATTTACCATCACATTATTATTTTTATCTTCATTTATATTTGTAGTTTTTTCTTTTCAATTGTTTATCAAAATGTTTATTGGTTTTTAGAAAAGTAATTTGTACAACTTACCATAACCCAAAATCAAACATCACGACATCATGTTTAACTTAAAGTTCACATGCCAAATCCTTTAAACAAGATACCCAAATTTTTTTTAAAGTTATCGCAATCCAAAATTTAAAAATCACAATATTATATTTAAGGTGAACTTTTCATGTTAGAAAAAAACTTACTTTCAAGGAACTCACCCAATTGTATTTGAAACAAATTCCAAGATGTGAAAAAGAAATTGTAAATTTAATCCAACTTTTCAAAGATATGTATCAAAAACTCAAATCCCAATAAACCCATCCTTATTTCACCCCTATCCAAGAAAAATACCTTTTACTATAACAAAAAAAAAATCCAAGAAAAATCCCCCAAACAAATTTACATTGTTCAATATCCAAATTACTATTCCAATATCCCCAAAACAAGTAGTAAAATTCAAAATTTTCCAAAACCAAACACCAAATCCCAATATATCAATAACCCAAAAAAACAACCAAATTCCACTAATATCATGTGTACAATGTACATACACAATATGTACATGTTACATATATATGTTTCAAGCCAAAGTAAATGTAACAACAAGATTGTTGACTATAGTCAAGTTCAAAATCATTCACAAAGTATGGATCTATACATCTTTGTTGCAAACTACAACAATTATTGAATGCAACAACAAAACTATTAGGTGTTTATATATAATCCAAAATCGTACACAAATTATGGATCTATGCGCTTTCCAGTCAAAAACTTCAACCATTTCTAAATGTTCGTAGCTACAAGTTCTAATTCTTTCAACAACCACAACTAGAACTCAAACTAACTTCACCTTCAAACACATCCTTCATAATTACCCTTGTGGACTTTTCTTTTCAAGTTTGTATTGCTTATTACAATTGAACTTGTTGTTATTGAACATGTTGTAGGTGTTAAATCAATTTTGGATGTTGAGTATTTATGAGTTTTGAGTAACCCACCACCTTTGTAATAGGGCTTTGAGTAAACCTTCCTTCAAGTTTCATATCCCTAAACAAAAAAGTAAAAAACATTTGTTTATTTCTTCGTCTTCTTCTTCGCATTCCCAAGCTTGTGTTTTAATAAGGATTCAATCAAATGATCACACACACAATCAAATTCATCATTACCAAATTGCTTTATTTTTCAAGAAATTTGGGCTTCCCTTTCAATAATGAGCTTCAACTTACAGCCATAACAATAAAATCCACCATCTTTGTTAATCAAGGAAGGGATACAAGATTGGTACATATATTTTGAAAACAAGATGCACCTATAAGGATATCAACTTCCCAACAACCTACACACAAAAAACCCATATTCAACAATTTGTTATGTAATTAAATAAACAAAACTCAAGACATGCACCTCAAAATGTTTCATCACGTAAATACACATAAAACAAAAAATATATAACACCAAAATTAATTGCAAAATCTTATCATTCAGTTTTTTTGCAATGAATTTCATTTAATCTTTCAATAAATGTGCATCATAAGGTGCAAGGATAACAAAACAACTTGAAAAATTTGTCGCAAGCTATTGTTCACCAAAATTTGGAATACTAATATTCTTGATTAAAAGTGTTACAAGTCTCCCTATGGTGTAGATGTAAACTAACTACACATGTTACATATAGAATTTTGGAAAGATAGCTAAAGCTTGTGTATGAGCAATCTCCAAACCATCAACAACAACCAAAATGAAAATCTTTGTAAACCTACCATATAAGTGTTTTGAAACATATGTGAAATCATAATGGATGTATTTGAATCCATAGCCATGGACATCATAAAACCCATATCTACTACCCACATATCCCTTAAAAACAACACCTTACATTTTTTGTCATACATTAGTTATCCCAACAACATAAATTGGTGTTGTTATCTTCTTATTAAAATTTAAATCTAATTAAGCCATGTAGTACAACCAACCATAATCTTTAAAATGGGAACCCACTATCACTAATACAAACTCTAACATGAACATGTTTTTGTTGCCCAACAAAACATTAGATAACAAAAACAACAAAAGAGTATACAAAATTTATGGTCTCTTTCAAACGCTATAACTATTATATACAACATTTTAAAAAGATGTACACAAGCTCAAAACACAATTGTAATCTCAATATTAACCACAAAAAAAAATCACATTGTTGCACAAATAAACAATGGAAACAAGAAATCACAACAAAAAACACCAAATGGAAAAAATATATAAAGAACCCAAAAAACTATATAACTTTCAAAATGCCCCATGCTTTGGAAAACACTTAGAAACAACAAAGACTACATTTAATCTAACTACAAGGACTTGAAATCAATTTCACACTGTAATGATTTTGCAAACATTAGACGTTACCTTGTAACACAAACTATAAAAGGAATTCAGCACAAAAGTTAACAAACAAAGTCATTATTTTATACTTAAAATTCAAGGTTTAGTTTATAGGTTTCAACTCCTAAGGTTTAGGGTTCATAAAATTTCAAGAAAGTTACATAATTTAAATGAAAAAGGTTAGGGCTTATGTCTATTATCTAAAATTCAAGTACTAAAACTACCTATTTGGATTATAATTAAACAATATCATAGGTCCAAAACCTCTAGCATTAACTATAATGTACTTCAAGGTTTTAAGTCACACCCAACAATTTATAATAAGGCACATGTTTATATCTAGTACCAAGTATGACAAATATAATGAAAAAAAGAAAAAGATAAACAATTAAAATAGCCATAAACATTGAACCAAAAGATAATAAGCTTATTAATAACCTACCAAATCATTGATAAGCAATTGTGCAATAACCCACAACATTTTAGAACACACATAATTTCTAAACCACCACATTTACAAAACAATGTAATTCTAATTAATCGCATTTACAAATATAAAATTTATTAATTCTTACAAAATCTACGAGTTTGCAGAAAAATTCTAAAATCAAAATTTTACATTGTTGATGTAGATGCTCTAAAACCAATCAAAATCTTGTCTATCAATATAACCTACCACATCTCAGAAAATTATGAAAAAAACCCCAAACATATGTAACCACATATGTTTTATCAATTGCATTGGTGGAATCTGCATCAAGGATATTTTTGCACTCAAACCTATAATTCATAACATTAAATAAAATACATGTTTAGTCTTCCATCCTAGCCAAAAATGAAACACACAATTCACTTTCATTAATAGATTCCAAAACATTCATTTTTTTCCTTAAGCTTTTATTACCATATTCCACCAATTTAGGAAAAAAACCATGTTCTAGAAACACATTTTGGCCATAATTACAATATATCTATTTATTGATGTAAAAAAGTAATATAAGTGAAAGCATCAAAAATTTTAAAAATATATTGGTTCATAACACACCATGAAACAACACCCAAATTGTTGCCAATCATGCACAAAAAAATGTCAATTAACATCTCTACAACAAAATGGCCTCATTAGCATAGAGGTTTTTCCATGAATTTTTTTAGCTAGAAGATGCAACTTTTCATCTATACCCATCATGAATTTAAAAGTTCAATAACACATTTTGTTTCATTATGGTTTCAAGTGGAAAACTCCACAAATTACCCAAAAAACCATGTTAAAAAGATATCTAGATGTATAATCATCATTGAAAAAAAAAATTCTTCCACATAGTTGCTACCATCCTACCAATGATAAAATAGTTGCATATAAATCATAAACATCCAAATCTCATTAAAACATTTAGATTTTTCTAACAAAATTTTAGGATTTGAAAATGTAATTTTGCACCTATATTCAAAAGAAATATGATCCCATCATGGCCTTTAAAGTGCTTATAAATTTGCCAAGTTATTAGCCTTCACATCATCATACAAATGGCATACAAGAACACATCCAACACATGACAATTTTTCATTAAACAATTGGAATCATGAAATATACTTCCAAATCTCACAAAATGGATTCAAACATGAAGTGGGTTTCAATTGTAAAAACACAAAATTGTTACTACTTGTCAAGGCTTTAGGTGGCAAATCCCACCATTATCCAAAAAAACCACGTTAAAAACTCACATAGATGTGCAATTGTCATAAAAAACATGTCAATGAAAAAATCCCTTCCAAATTAAACAAAATTGTAATGGGATTAGAGATCTTAAGCACCAAATGACTTCATTAGTTCCCATTAATGGGTGGTGGCAAATGTTTTTATTTTGGGCAAAATTTTGCATGTTTTCAGCTTAAAAAACAAGATTTTGACTTGAAAGCAAGCCGAAAAAAACCCATTGAAAGAACATGCTTTCACTTCATGATGCTAATTGTTATTGTTATTCATGACCTCCCTTGCAATTGTTGCAAGTCCTTGTATATTTCCTACACTAGAAAAATAAGGAACACCTTGATATTTTTAATATTCTTCTATTATGAACCTATAATCAATAACATGTGAAAACATTAATCACATATTTATTAAAAGAACAAAAAATTACTAGAGAGATGTTCCAATGAAAAGGGGATTTAAAATATTAAACCCCTAGCTAGTGATTACATCAGTTCCCACTAGTTAATGGCGATAGCCAATGTTTTTGTTTAGGTGAAATTTCACCTATTTTCAACTTGAAAACTATGATTTCAACCCCCAAAAAAAAAAAAAATGTAATCAAATTTGGTTAAAGGGTCTTGGCATGGTTGGGTGGACCAAAATCCAACAAAAAAAAACTTGGCCCAAAGTCCATTTTGCAAGTTTTACAGTGTGCACAACGTTAACACATGATGATAACAAAGTGATATTTATACATTCTTAGCAAATTTTTTTCATACGTGATTTGTGCATTATAGAGGCTAGTGATTTATATAAGTATACAAAATTTAAACTCAAAACACTTTTTAAAAAAAATGCTATGAACTTTTAAAAATATGGTGTGTTTTAGTAGTCAAAATTTCCATAGTGTAATACCTCCAATTCATATGATGCAAGACTCTTTTGCATTGTTTTTATTAATACATTTCCACATTGAAACCAATTCTTTAAACAAGTTTTAGATCCATCATTGAACCAAATTAAAGTCCATTAATCTAATTGCAATTGGCGTTACACCCCAAATTTTCAATTTCGAAAGTCCATAACTATTGAGACTTTTTAATTTTGCATTAAAAATAATTAATTATTCATTTTGTCAATGTGGAAGCTGACCTTAAGGTATGGTAATCTTCCATGTGGAGAAGTGCTTTCAAATACAAAGAAAATAAAAACCTTGTAATGCCTTTACATTCATGATAACTTTTGCCTTTACAGGGAAGTAAAGTTTATGGGTGGGGAACATTCCCAAAATGTGAAGGCAGCTTGCTTTCATCTTGTTCTAGGCCCACCCAGCAGCAGCTTTACCCTACACATCAGACCCTCGTATGAATCTTCAAAAGCTTGATCAAGAGTCAAAATGGAAAAGCTAAAAGAGAATTTTCATGGGCTGTGTGTGTCAGAGAAAGACTAGGAACTAGGCAAAACTGCAATGATGAGGAGAAAGGACATTTTTTTAATGTTTTTGAAGCTCTTTTCTCTTCTTCTTGTGATAGCTCTCTAGTTTTGGTGGTCCCCAAAGATGATGATGAATAGAGGTAGTCTGAAATTGGATTGTAGGGGTGGAGAAGGACAAGATCAATGTGATACTCCAATCTCTTCAACTCTCTATCATGCTTCGAAGACATTCCTCATCTTTTCCCACACATCGCAGCCAGTGCACCTTTCGTGGTTAATTGATTTGTGAGAGATGATGTCTTTTTAGTTAATAGACTTCTATTTGAACCAGCACCCACAACCACATCATCCGTTGGATGCCCGTTATTACTCAATTAGTGGATGAATTTTAACTGAGTTAATATTTGCTTTCAACTTGGTAACCAATTTTCTAAGAAATAGGTTTCATATATAGGTAGATAGGTAGGAAAATAGGTTACTATTAAGTAAGTAGATGGTTTATACAAAGGTAAAGGTTGTTTTTACTACCTACCTACTAACAACCTGCTTGTGGGTTGTTAGTAGGTAGGTATAAAAAAGAACAACTGCGAGCTAACCACCATGGTTAGCTAAGGAACTGGATCTCAACAGAAAACTGTTCCCTGACCACTTACCATTCATCCTTCATGGTGCATTGGTGGGTGCTGGTTTGGTGTGGCCAAAGTCAGGTACTCGTATATTGAGTACTTTCATACAAGCCTGATATTGGTATACCATATATATGACTCATGTTTAGCATTAATTAATTCCTAATTAAGCTAGCTGGAAAAAAAAAAGAAGAAGTTTTTTCCAAAATTTTAGAGAATCAAACCTAGTTCAAAACACAAATAATTTTGAAACTTACAAATAGACTTAGCATACTTAAAAGACTATTGTTAAAATTATGAAATATTCAGATTGGAGCTGCCACTAAATGCCTTTTTTTCAAAAAATTAATTATGTTGGCAAAATTTGCCAAACATGAATCATAAGTAGAGTAGTAATAAGGCTGAAGTAATAAGGATGGTATTGCCTCAGGTGACATCATATTAGTATGTTCACTTCTCCTATTAATTAGATGAGGTGCCTCCCAAGTTCAATTTTTAAATTTTGCAACAAGCCAATTTGATTGGCTCATCACTCCAAAAAAAAAAAAAAAAAAAAAAAAAAAAAAAAAAAAAAAAAAAAGAGGAGAA
>Ga0116231_10004330_pt1 | contig 28806 bp, 25 predicted proteins | sample S1TSphgellanicum_2_FD_89695 | JGI IMG/M metagenome (GOLD analysis project Ga0116231, IMG submission 89695) | Host-associated microbial communities from peat moss isolated from Minnesota, USA - S1T2_Fd - Sphagnum magellanicum MG | ecosystem: Host-associated > Plants > Peat moss > Unclassified...
GTATCTTCCTCTCACCCAATGAAAATAGTTTCAAAATCTCCTTTGATAACTTGTATCTTCCTCTCACCCAATGAAAATAGTTTCAAAATCTCCTTTGATAACTTGTATCTTCCTCTCACCCAACGAAAATAGTTTCAAAATCTCCTTTGATAACTTGTACCTTCCTCTCACCCAACGAAAAGAATGACAAAATGGCGTTCCACTTTACAACCCAATAAGAAGCAACTATTGGTTCCACTTCCGAACATCACAAGAAGTTCTTATTTGGTTCCAAAGTGAAAGGCCATTTTGTTGTTATTTTCATTGAGTGAAAAGAAGTTATAAAGTATTCATGAAATGAAGAGCTTCTTGATTGTTACAGATCTAGTAAGATCACCAGCTAAAAGGATAGAGGTAAGTCAAAAAGTACTTGTCACCCACTTCCTATTTTGAAAGTAATGGGTCTGAACATAGGAACTTAGTGTTGGGTAGTTTTTTACTTTTATAAAGAACCTCTAATTCTAGTTTTATACAATAAATTAAAAAGGTTCCAATTCCATACAGAAATGGAATCTGATTCTTGATTTGGTTTTCTTTTTAAAATTTTAATTTCAATTAGGAAAACGCATTATTATAAAATTGTAATTTTTATATTCTTAGCATCATGTCTAAAATGATTATATAGTATGTTATGAACTAAACTAAACTAGTATTCTAAAGTGATTGCAATGTATGTTATGATTAAAAAAATTAGCATTATAATTAAATTGGACAATATATTGCACACATGAAAATGTGTGTGCTTACTTTTACTTGGACTTGATTCTGTTGACTCATACAATTAACATGATTGAAATTAATCATAAAATATGACACACATGATTGTAATGCTACGTTTTAATAACATATGATAATAAAATAGAAAAAAATTATGTTTTCATTTTAAAAACTACATTATGAAAAAAATGACAATAAAAATATAGTTCTTATGTTTTCAATTATTATTCATAATTATTCAAATAAGTAAATAATTAAAAGGGGGAAAATTTTGGGGGAAAAAGTAACCAAAAACTGGAGTATTAATCTAAAACGTCATACTTTTATTAATATAATAAAAACAAATGATAATAATCAGCTAAATGTACATGATAATATTGAACTATTCAAAATCCATGATTAAATTAGTGTTTATGATGAATCAATTGAATGAATATAAATCTCCAAATTAAGCTAGCCCCAAACTAAACCATCAATTTATTCATTTACTAAAAATGAGATGAGTAAAATGGAAGAATAAAATTTTTAAATTATTTCGATTTACTACAAAAATATAATATAACTAATGGTCATGTGATTTAAATTTGAAATTAAAAAGGATATAGAAATTAACTAAATTTATAAAATTAAAGTAAAATCCGTTGTTACTACAAAAGCATTGTAGCATTGAGTTCAATTTTTTGTACTTTTATTACAAAACTTGATATAAGATTGAAGACACACAAATGTTTAATTTAATTTCACATGTGAATTTTTCTTGTTATAATATTTTTAAAATATTTTGTAAAAACATTTATGTTTGATAAACATATGGCCTAAATCGACATATATAAATTAATGTAATGTCTAAAAATTTGGATTAAAAATACTATAAAATCGGAGACAATGATGAAAGTAAATAAATTGAAAGTACTTAAATAGTTGTATTCAAAATTTGTAACCCAAGCAAAAAAATTAAACATTATTTCAATTTTTGAAACAAATAATTCTTTTATTCACATTTTGAAATTGAAAGAAATCAAGAAGTTCAATGTGATTATGCTAGTAAATTAGTTTTACCTAAATAATTATACATTATAACTCAATCAAAGATTTAAAACATTATATATGAATTTTTGAATTAAGTGCTTCTTTTTTCACAGTATGAAACTAAAAAAATTAAAAAGTTCAATGTAGTTGTGAAAGTAAATGTTTTATCGAAATAATTTCATTTTAGATATTACATATAAAATTTTGAAATAAATATTTAAAATCATTTTAATTGTTGAACATTTTGAAATGGAAAAACATACAAAATTCCATAAAATTAGGAAAGTAAATAAACTAGATGTACCTTTAACATCTAAAAACTTTTTGCCTCCAAAAATTTGTTTTCAAAACTTCTACATGCTTTACACACATAACCTTTTTTAAAAAACCCTAATGGCACTAATATCACATCCCCAATCCAGTGTCATATTTTTAAAATATGTCTTCTTGAATAAGAATGCCACTTAATTCCAAAAAGAAATTTGAAATTAATTAAAATTATTTTTATTGTTTAATTATAGAGTCAAAAGTGTCCAAAATGTGCTTGAACATGGGTAGGGTGTTTGCCCATAGGTGGGATGTTTGCTTATTAGCCTACCCACCCACTAACTAACCCATGTTTGCCCACTAGATGGATGAAAATCAAATTACACTTAAACTATGGATGAAACTTATTCCACATGGATGAAAAATTGGAAAAAAAAACAAAAAAAAACAAATGGAACCCCAAAAATTGCAATAAATTTATAAAAATTCCAAGAAAACAAGATGTGGCAAAATCAAATTGTTAACAAACTTTCCAATTAGGTTTGATCAATTGAAAAAAACACGAAAATAAAATGGGAGGTTTGGTTGGACCTTTCAAACCTTCTTATCATAGGTCTTTCCCTAGGTTTTGCAAAGCTTCCAAGCCCACTGAACATAACAAGTTCCTAGGTTTAGGTGACCTCCAAAGTTGTTGGTGATGATGATGGAACTTCAAACTCCTTTCATTACCTAGGCCCTTCTTTTCTTTCTATCTTTGCTACGCCTAGAAAACACAAGAAAACAATGAAAAAAAAAGGATGCTAACAAAATGTCAATGCCCAACCCCCCTCCTTCACCATTAGAAAGCAATGATGACAAGGAGAAGAGCTTTTCGCTCACCAACAATGATGATGGCATTGACAACCCATGCCCTCCCCTCCCCTCCCCTCCCCCCTCCCCCTAGTCTTGTGTTTTGTTACTATTGCTATGGTGCAAAACCACCATGAAGACAACCACGATGATGAAAGAGAAAAAAGGATTGAAGAAAACAAGGGGGTAGGGGCCTTGTGATAGAAATAGGGCTTTTCCTTGTAGGTTTATTTTGTTTCCTCATGTTAGAACTTTTTCAAGTTCTAAGTACCCAAATTCAATTGGGGTTCAACTCCTCACATACTGTTAAACCAAAAATCATTCAAAAATCACAAAAATATTTGAGCAAGCTTTTTTATCTACCATGTAGTGCCCCTTGATTGCAACTTCTACTAGCTATAACTACATAAACAAAAACATAACCAACATTCCACATGGCATCTAAACAAAGCTCCCAAACAAACTAGTCCTAGTGCAAAACACATAATTACAAACCCAATGCATAAAAACAAAATTGAATCTAACTACAACACTAAACAAAACTAGACCATATTTTTGGTGATTCAAAACATGACTCATATGTAACAATGTTAAAAGTCCAAAGAAAAATGGAAAATCAAAAACACCATGTGCAAAAGAAAATTGGTATAACATATAAAATTTACAAAATGGAAAATCATCATGTGTTCTAGAATCTCAAAGTGATTTGAGATTACACATCTTGGGATTATATCACATACACTAATTATTTAAAATTATGTTCACACTAGAACATGTTCGACAATGTTTTACCCTAGTTTACTTATAGTAATTAGGATATAAACACATAACCAATCTAAAATTCTTGATACCTTCTTTCCAATTGTAATAAACATAGTTGCATCTATACCAAGAGTTCCATGCACAACAAAAGTTGCACTGCATGGTCACACAAAAAACATCACCACAAGTGCATGACAAAAGTTACATTATTGACATAAAAAGCATTACTACGCAAGGAGTGTTGACTAAACATGTAACAAAGTTGCATTTGTATAATCAAGAGGCATGGACAAATTTAACTCAACAATTTCAAGCTTTGACAATTCTAGTGATGTATTAGATGAAGGTAAAAAATTTCAAAACCTTTCTAATAAACAAGTTTTGTCACTATCTATGTATTTCACTTTTCCAAAGAGTTCCAAAAAATTGGAACCACAAATATGCAATATTGTTGTTCTTGAATCTACAAAAGAGGTTTGCATGTAGTAATTAATAGCAACCCAAGCTATATAATTCCATTATAGCAATAAATTGTGTTTCAATGCACAAAGTCTAGTCCAAAGTTTCAAGAATTTGTAGGTACTAATATGGTAGCGCACGACCATTGTTAGGAATGTGATTATATCCTAAGTATTATAAGTAAACTAGGATAAGTTACTATGAAGCAAATTCTAATGTGAACACAATTTTAAATATTTAATGTATGGGATATAATCCCAAGATGTGTGATCTCAAACCACATTTGAGAAAACACAGACTTACCACACTAGGTGTGAAGGGTCCTTAGGGGAATGCCCACACCCGGAAGGCTTTACCCTACACATAAGGAGCTAGTAGAATTTTGCGAGCGTATGTTTTAAGGCACCTTACACCAAGCTAAATTTCTATTTCAATAGAGGAAGGCCCCTTAACCTTAGGCCTAAAAAGAGGCCTCACCTCACCTCCTTTGCTTCTCAAATGAATCACAACAATTTAAAATTCTACAAGATCTTTACACAAGGTAAGGACTTCTTCAAAACAAGGCTTTTTTCTGTGAATTTGAGTCCTGCACTTGACTCCCACCTTGTTGTAGTAGGCCCTGGATTCCCAGAATAGCTTTGGACTCTTTGATCCTTACCCTACACATAAGGTGCCATTAAGGTGCCATCCCTTTGACATCAGCCCTATTCTCCACCCCTTAAGGTGCCACCTTGTGTACCTAAAAATATGTACCCACGTTGGTTAAGCTACGAAAAGTGGACCAAAATGATCCAAAGTGGTCCAAAGTGGAACAAGACTACATGAAGCATACCTAATCCTAGAAGAAAAGGCCCCAAAAATATCAAATGGACCAAGGTGGAACCGGAACATGAAGAAGAGGGAAAACGAGAACACGTACACGGAACGAACTGGAACCGGGCCGTAGGAAGACGGCGGACGATCACAGGAACACGCACCAAACCGGAACCGGAACCGGAACCGGAACCAGATGAAGAGGGAGGATGATCACAAGACCATGCACCAAACTGGAACTGGAACCAGATGAAGAGGGGGGACGATCACAAGACCATGCACCAAACTGGAACCGGAACCAAGGAAGAGGGAGGATGATCACAAGATCACGCACCAAACTGGGACCGGAACCAGAGGAAGAGGGAGGATGATCACAAGAGCACGCATCAAACTGGAACCGGAACCAGAGGAAGAGGGATGATGTTCACAAGACCACACCAAACTGGAACCGGAACCGCGAGACGAGGGAGGACGAGAACAGGAGAGATAGAGAGAGCGCGAGAGTGTGTGTGTGTGTGCGCGCGCTCTCGTGCTGCGCCTTCTGTGCACTTCGATCGCGCAGGGGAAGTGGGCGGACATGTTCAACAACAGCGGCAAGGAGCGCAGGAGCAGTGCCGTTGATAATGGTTTCGCTGTGTTCCAAAACGGGAACAACGGACGGAACAAGGAGCGGCCATCTGTGCCTTCGTCCGCAGCACCTGCTGCCTCTACACTTCACTTTCGTGGCGCCATGGACAACTCCACGTACCCTGATGATGGTGCGCATTTTTTTCCCGGCTCTTTGATTCATTGTTATTTCCAAAATGATGCAAAACGATGATGATTGCGATTTTTTGAAGTTTTGGTTTTATTGGTTTCTTGTTTGGAGAAAGAATGGATTGAGTCTCTGTGTGTTTGGATTCACGGAGAAGTGTGCTCGCTTCATCGCTTCCCTCCCGACCACAGCTCTGATTGAAACAAACTTTTCTAGGGTTTGGCAACAAGGATGACAATATAGTATTGTTCTGTCACCCTGTAATATTAGGGTTTGGAACAGTGGATTTTGTGAGATGTAAATGCATCTCAGCCAAGTCTTCATGTTCCATTTCTTGGAGACTAATGGAATGCTCTTGCTCTGACAGTGGATGTCATTCATGTTCTGGTTCATCGTAAGGCAAAAGAGCTTTGAAACTTGACTAGATTTTACCAACTCTTTTGACTGTCAAATGCTGATGCCATGTTGTCAATTTCATTTTAGTTAACCATATCAACAATCTGAACTGTAGTGAAGATTCTTTTCACTGTTTATAGACTTGTTTTTGCAGAGGATTCAGACACAGACAGCGACGAGGAGTCAGATGTGAGTGGATCTGATGGAGAGGACACTTCATGGATTTCCTGGTTCTGTGGCTTGAGAGGCAATGAGTTCTTCTGTGAGGTGGATGATGAGTACATTCATGATGAGTTCAATCTCAGTGGTCTCAGCACTCAGGTTCCCTACTATGATTATGCACTCGATCTCATTCTGGATGTGGAGTCTCCAAATGGTAAGAGAACATCACTGCATCTCCCTTTCCATTCTGCTGCTGAAAATGATAAGGGCGGCAGATGTTCATGGCAGCTTCTTGGTATTGACCATTGAACACCGAAAGTTTCATGCTCGAGAGATGTGAACAGCAGACACAATGTAGTGTTTATGGTCTAGACATATAGGCAAGCATCAATTGTCCAGGAAGTTGGTAGTGTTCAGAAGTCTTTCATGTGTTTATGAAGTGTGTTTATACTGAGGCATGGAAGAAAAAGAGGGGTTTGACTTTATCTGCAGTGGTTGTGATGACTTAAGAAGAGTTAGAACTCTCAGAGAACCAATTAGTGTACTCTTGTTGTCTCTAATGTACATACTGCCCTGTAACCACAGATGATTTATTTACAGAGGAGCAAAATGAAATCGTTGAGTCTGCTGCTGAGATGCTGTATGGACTCATACATGTCCGATACATCCTTACTAGCAAAGGGATGAATGCCATGGTATGTCATATCTCTGTGTCGTGGCAGGTCAGATGCAGTCCTTGTGAAGAGGTCAGAAGGCCAATTTGCTACGGGGTCATGTCCAAATAGTTGTGTGAAGTTTTTGCATTGAAGTTGAAAGTAGCGACAATTGATTCAGTTATATGAATGTCCTTGTTATATTTTGCAGCAGGTTTATCTTACATGATTGTGGTCTGATTGGTTTGCAGTTAGAGAAGTGCAAGAATGTGGACTTTGGCAGGTGTCCCAGAACATATTGTTCTGGCCAGCCATGTTTGCCTATGGGGCAGTCTGATGTCTCGAGGACAAGTACTGTGAAAATTTACTGTCCTAAGTGTGAAGACATATATTACCCCCGGTCCAAGTACCAAGGCAGTATCCTCTTTCACATGGACTGTTTGCTGCTTTGTCATGTCATGTGGCAATCAATTGGGGTGCATTGCAGAAATAATCAGTTCCCTCATTTTCTTGAACATTTGTTAATTATGCTTTGACATCATGTTTGTAATTGTCACTGCAGTAGCTTGGCATTCCTGGAACTGTGGCACTTCAATCATTCTAAGAGGAATCCTGATCTTAGTTGGATTTCTTTTAGAGTATGGGATTCTACTTTGTTGTCATTTGCCCCAGTTTCATAAATGTCACTGTATTTAGTTGGCAGACCGTTTGGGATGATGTTCAGAGAGGCCTGGAACAGCCAGGTACTAAATTGTCACTGGACCATCAGAGCAGTGCCTGGAGCTGAGTTTTGGGCCTTTCTTGGTGGAGGGTAATTGAATATTGGTCATGGGATAATGTTCCTGTTAAGTGTGGAACTCAACTGCTATGTAGCCTTTATTCCTGTGATTTTCTTAATACAGGTCCAGATATTGATGGCGCATACTTTGGGACAACATTTCCTCATCTGTTTTTGATGACTTATCCTCAAGTAAAACCAGCCAAGCCAACACAGAGCTATGTACCAAGGATATTTGGGTTCAAACTCCACAAGAGTGCTAGGTAGTTAACCGTGCCACAATTGGAAGTGGCAAATGTAGTTAGATCCAGTTCTGAGGCATTGGTTGCAGCCATGATGCACAGTGACGGCCACGTTTTTGCTGTTATGTGCTGCTGCAGTTGACTTTTGGGCTTTGCATCTTTGCACAGTAGGATGCAGTTGGCTTCTTCACAATATTGTTGATGTTACCAAGCAGATTTGCATCCTGTTGTCATGTTAAACAATGTAACTGGAAATGGAATTGAATTGGCAGCAGATCCCCCTTACAAGTTAAATTCCCCTTCTGCAGCTTTGTCACATACATCTAAGGTTGAGAGATGGTTCGATAGAAGAAAGCAGGTGAATATCTTTTGATGCTATGTACTGCAAGCTGACCCTCACAAGCTTGTTGCAGATGACTGAGGATACCATTTGACTTACTTGATAAGCTATCTGTCTTGGGTGCTAGCCACCATCATGACCGAATCTTCCCCTTGCTTTCAGAAATGTGACAAGGGCTCACGGTGCAGATTTTGGAAGATGGTTTGCCCAGGTTGTGAGCTGATTGTATACTTATCTACACGCACTGTCAGAGCTGATGAAGTTTGTGCATAATCCTAGCAGCTCGGCACTCCTATTCATATTGAAGGTGAGTGTTTGACACTTTTGTGAAACAATTCATAACATTATGACTACACTCATTAGCATGTTATGTTCAAATTATTGTCAAGGAACTTACAAAATTTTCACATTATAGAGTTAAGCATACAATGTATTGTTCTAAATAAAAAATCCATTGAGGAAGGGTGAGTCCTAGTGTATCATTTCACCTCCTTCATAATTGTCAAATGATCATCATATCCCCCTTCTCCACCTTTGCGAAACGCATATGAGATAAAAGTGTGGTGCTATTGGGAACATCTTGGCGAACACATTGTGAATAGGAAAAAGGAAAACCCCTAAAAAAAATTCCCCCCTTCCCTTCCCCCAAAACGCCAAATGAAAACAACTGGACCCTGGTAAGTGCATCTGGAGGCTCCTCATTACCTGCATGGAAATTATGACCCGAAAACTGATCAGTTTTCAGCATTGTCCATGAAGAAGAAGTGGAGCTGTGAATCAAACTCCTAAAAAGGCCTCTTCACAAAGTGAGTTTCACAGTTTCTTTTCTGTAACGCTCCTCTTTCTCTCTCTTTCTGTCTCTCTCTCTCTCTCTCTTGAGGTCTTTTCATATAGGAGAAATGGGCCTAAGTGCTTACCAGCCTCAGGCATAGATCTCAAATCAGGAAGGGCCTGTTCTCAGGTCCTTTTCCCCCTTAAAGCAGAGCTGGGATTTTTTCACTTTTTAGAAGTAGTGAGAGGGTGGCTGGTACGTTCCACCGCAGAAGATCCCGCTTCCTGAAAACAGGTTTCTTCAGGGCAGGTAAGGGAGCTGAAAATACAAAGGAAAAATCCAGGCAGTGCTTTACGTTTTGGTGTTTCCTAAATATTTTTCAAAGAATTCTGTCGGTCCCTCCCTCTGTCTGTCTGTCTGTCTGTCTTCCCTGAGCATGGCACAAGCAGCGCTCATTTGTCGTGGCGTTCCTGCGTCGGTGTCTGCTGCTGCGGAGTCCAGGAAGCTGGCGTCTGTGAGAACATGGTTCCTCCATGTTTATTTCCTCTTCTGCTGCTGGGATTCATGTCAGCGGGTGCATGAGATTCAGGGACGTGGGCGTCATCCAGACTTTTGCCTTGTTTGGCTCTAAACCTGCTTCCAAGCCCAAGACCACAACTGGAAAGGTACTTCATCGTGCACATTTTCTTCTCCCTTGTTTTGTTCTTGTTCTGGTCGTTGTTCTTCTTCTTCTGCTTGTCGTGTTTTCCGCACGGAGTTCTGCTCCGCGTTGCTTCTAATTGAAGTCGTGAACTTGGTTCCGCTCATGCAGGTAGTGAAGGAGAAGACTGTGGACGGCATTTTTGGAACTTCTGGAGGAATCGGACTCACCAAGGCAAACGAACTCTTCGTGGGCCGAGTTGCCATGTTCGGCTTTGCGGTACATTTCCGACTCTCTCTCTCTCTCTCTCAGACTCTCTCTAGTGTGCAGAGAAAGATTGTTCCTCGTGCTGTTTGTTTGTTTTTAGACAAGCGAAAACAATTACCTTTTGCCAGGAAAGGGTACCCAAGCCCAGTTTGACATTGAAACAAGGATTCCACTGAACCAAGCAGAGCCACTCTTGCTGTTCTTCATCCTTTTCACCCTTCTTGGGGCAATTGGAGCTCTGGGAGCTCACAGAAGATTTGTTGATGCTGCAGCACCCATAACAGGACTGGACAGAGCTGTCATTTCTCCTGGGAAGGGTGTTAAGTCTGCTCTAGGCCTCAATGAGAAGGGTGGGCTGCACGTGTGTGGTGTGAATCAAAATGAGAATTGAATTTTGTGAGTAGAGAAACCATATGGTTCTATAGTCAAATGTCATCATGTGCATGCTTGATGCTACCAAGAAAAACTCAATCAGTTGAAACCAGGGATTACAGAGTTGGTAACTCCTGATTCAAACTGTGGGACCTAGAGAATTTCGACAGTTTTGTGCAGTATGAATTGATTTTTTTTGGCAAGGGATGTAGACCTCGCTGGAGGCTTCAGAGCTGTGTTTTTCACATGTAACTCCATGCTGTTGCAGGTCCTACATTCGGCTTCACAAAAGCAAATGAGTTGTTTGTGGGACGCCTGGCCCAGCTAGGAATTGCATTCTTGATCATTGGAGAGATCATTACAGGTAAAGGCACTCTCGCACAGCTCAACATTGAAACTGGTGTGCCCATTACTGATCTTGAACCCCTCATCCTCTTCAATGTTACCTACTTCCTGGTTGCTGCCACCAACCCAGGAACAGGTAAGTTTGTGAATGACAATGATGTTGTGTCGGAGCTTGTGAAAGAAATCATCACTAGTACTGAGTCTGGCCTGTTATTATTCTTGACCAGTATGTATGATGTTGCCAATTTGTATACAAAAACATGTAGGCGAAGCTGATAGACAATTTGCATGTACAAGGAAATTCATCACAAGGAATTTCCTTTGGGCGCACCTTGGCTCACAAGGTGACTTCCCTTAACTTCTTTCCTCAGTTTTTGGTTGCAAGTAAGCTGAATTGTAAGCACTCTTTTTAAGTAGAAAGTGTGCTTGAGGTTCTTACAGTACAAAGAGATATATGTCAAAGTATGAGTGGTTTGAGTTTGCCTATAAGTGTGTTCCCATTCTTGGATGGAATGCATCACAGATGCGACCTAGGGCTTTTTTCTTCTTCTCATTTCAATGCTGTGCACTCTTGTTTAAACTCATTGCTTTGTATGGCCTAAGTTTAAAATAACAGGTTGAGCAGGAAACCAAAACCTACATCAAAACAAGTGGAAGTTCAGATTCCAATACAAGGCTAGTTCAAAGGTCCGCTCCTGTTCCAATCCCTAAAAGGAAGGCTGGTTCTAGGATCTGTTCCCATATTGATTTTCCAAGTGTGCAAAACCTTTAGTCTGGGTACCCCGACAACCAGCTCAAACCCATAACTAGCCAAGACTACCGATTCGAACACCTTCACAGAGAGGATTGTCACAAATGAATGCCATAAGGATAATTTGGGAAAATTTTTATATGTAAACAATTTTTCTTATGGTCCACCACTATAAAACAATTGTACTTCATTGAAAATATTTTGTGTACATCAATTTATTGCTGCTGATGGAACTACTTTAAGAACCAATTTGGTTCATCAATTGGAACAAGAAAGAAGGAAAGCAAAAGACAAATGAAGAACCTAAAGGAGGAAATAAGAAGTTGTTAACATTAAAGGGTGGTAATCTTAGCTAGCAAAGCGGTTCTATTTCTCACGGTGAAAATAGGTGGGGTTTCCAACCTTACATCCTTTCTTCCTAAAAAAATAAGATTGATATTCGATTTTGATGTTTCTTTGAAGTTCGCAGAGGAATTATTAAAACCTAAACCTAAACACATACCTCAAACTCAACATAACAGCTTCAAAGGATAACCCAGTAAACATGCAAAATCAAGTATAAGAAAACAATTTTATACATAAAAACCCTTCTTGAATACTTTCTCATTCTTTTGCCAATAAGCTTTTTGTCCAAGTTTCAACTTTCTTCTCTAATGTCCCTTGTGCAACAACCAATGAGTTTAGTTCATAAAATTTCAAAGCTATTGCATTTAGAAAAGTTTTAAAGCTAAAGTTCAATATATTGTGGTCGGAGAATTCAAAATATATATATATATTTTTGGTAATTTGGTGGACAATCCTTGTTGCTAGTACTAAATCCTCCATTAGTCCTCCGAAATTTTGATTCAAAATCTCTTTGTAAGCTTCTATGACACAAGTACTTAAATTTTAAGTACTTGCTTAATCACCCTTTAAGATGATGCTAGAAACAAGTACTTAAATTTTAAAACTATAGGGAAAAAACACAAATTGATGTTCAAAAATGAAAGCTTTACAATTCTGATTCATCAAGACTTCTTTGAACCTTTTAAGAATTTGCAATGGACCGATCTATCATGAAGGATCAAGAACATGTTGGATCAATTGCACCAAACACTTTCATGCAAAAGATGCAAAACACAAAAGGCTACCACACTGGGGCCACGGAGAACCAGCACCCACCACTGCACCATAAACTGAGGATGAACCTCAACTGAGTTAATATTTGGTTTCACCTTGGTAACCCAGTCTGTAGGAAATAGGTCTCATATATAGGTAGATAGGTAGGAAAATAGGTAACTAGTAGGTAAGTAGATTGTTTATACAAAGTAAAGGCTGCTTTTATTACCTACCTACCTACTAACAACCTGCTTGTGGATTGTTAGTAGGTAGGTAGGTTTAAAAAAAGCAACCAAGCTAACCACCATGGTTAGCTATAGCTAAGGCCCAATGTTCAATTATATAGAGTCTTTAGACCACTGAAAATATATTGGCTATTCCATGGCCCCACCTTCCAAGCATGGTTTTTTCTTTTTGGGGTGATGTAGCCACACTGCCCATTATCCAGAAGAGGAATTAGCCAAAATTTGGGACTAAATAATAAGACTCCCCTGCCTCCAATGTATTGTCATGGCATGGAAGATGTGTCATATGCACCGCATACATGTATGATGTACAATATACATGACATGATGCCATACAAGGTGGAGCATCATCCTAGCCAAATGGCAAAGTGCAACCTTTCAGACGGCAACATGTCACCACCACAATAGGATACGTCTTTTCCTATGGCAAAAGACATGTGGATGTGATATGACACATATTACACTAATGTCTAATTATGGTTAAACATCACAAATACAATTTTACACAAATGGATGAATCCACAAAACCATGGTAAATTTTGTACAACCACGGTTCATGACACATTTGTGTAATAAACTTTGGGTTTCCTCCATTTCAATATAAGATATACATGGTGTTTTGACCCAAAATTTGATGGAGCCATGTGGTTCATAACACATCTTGTGATGTAAACTTTGCAGCTTCATCTATTTTGTTGTGCAAATCATATTTTTCAGGTCAAAAACATGCGAAAATTTGTGCCCAAAAAAACCAATTGAGCTGAAGGTACTTGAGAAAGGTCATCAAAGGCCACCCATGAGAACATCAGCACACCACCCATTTGAGTGTAATCAAGAAGGACAAGCAATACAACTCTTGGGACGGCGACGCCGAATTGCAGGAACGCCATCCAAGCGAAGAGACTCAAGTTTTCTGCACATACCATAGAATGAATCTTTGAATATCTGGATCTTGCCATAAGGCCATTGCATATAGAAGTTCTTGCTGGGACTTGCCACCGAATTCCGTAGCCAATCCTGCCATGAACTTGCACTTGTTAGAAAAGCTGCCCACTGATGAAATATGAGGACAAAAACCACCCCTGGACCAGCCTCAAAATTGATGTAGAAATTTGTGCATATTCATACTTCGGAGTCTCATCTTTATATTTCCAGTAGCCTTTTGGCAAGGAAAGAAACCAATAAAACAAATGGACCTCTGCCCCATACTTGAATTGGTAAGAAGAGTTTGTACTCAGGAAGAAGCTCCTCCTCCTTATGAAGTTGGTCAGTGAAGTAGATGCGGCGAATGCGGCAATTTGCATGAATTTGCACTCGTAATGTTTCCACATAATTGGTACCATATGCCTTCTTTGTAAAATCCGCAAGATTCAGCTGAAGTTGATTCCACCCCACATCCAATTTTAATGGAAAGTGAAAGTAGTTGACAAATCGCGTTGCTTGCTGCCCCTCAGACACAAAAACTTGGTGAATTGTTTGCAGTTCTACAGCATCACATTTCAGCGTACTTGCCAATCTAGACCAACATGGTGACCAATGGGTGTTACAATAAACAAAGTATGGATAGTAATGCACTTCAAGATCTTGGCTGCCCTAAATATGTGACCATGTCTTCAATCATGATTCCTGTCAACATCACTTGGGAAATGAATAAGAAATGTACAAGGCCCCTGTCAACAAACATTACAAGGGACACATATCAGGGCTGATCCAAACCTGACGGTTGTCAGCTCGAAGCTGACGAATAATGTTTTTGTCATCCAACAGCTGAATTTCAAATGCAAAGTATTTCCTCATGTTTTTTATGATCAAGACAAGAATTGGCAGATTAATTGCCAACACTTCCTCATGATCGCGAGGGCATGTTATATAGTTTGACTCCACGTTTCTTCCCATGACTTCCACAACACTCGACTGTACGTCTTCATCAGGACAACTCTTGACATGCCCATGTTGTAGTACTGGCACCATACAATGCCATACCCACTGAGATTTCCAGAGTGCATTAACACCAATAAACAACTTCAGAGTTCCAAAAGACCAGACAATAATGAGTTCACAATCCATGTATGCCAAGCAGATGTCACACCCAATTATGCAGCATAAATCTCAGAGGAAACCCAAGAAAGTGAACCCAAGCTCCTAATCCAGAAGATTAAATTGCGAAAAAAGTGTTAGGCAAACCTCCTTACGAAGAGGAGATCACAAACTACCCCAAAAGGTTTTGCTGCCTGATGCCATTACAGTGCTAGACTTTATATATGTATAAGCTTATCCTTCAGGTAGTCCTGATGAAGAGAAACCACAGCAATGCCAAAAAAATAAATCTGTGGGATTGACCATCTTATACTGATGTCTAAAAGAAGACTTACCTTGCTGGCTCCATATCTTCAGAGGTTTCTTGCTGATCCCCACCACCCAAATAGAAAACAGTTAACACCATTTGGTGAAACACTTGAACAACTCTCTCAGCTAATAGAATCCACCAGAACCCAGGGTACACATCTTTTCTTAGTTTCTGGCAGTCATCACACTGATGATGTAATGCAGTTCAACCTGTGAAAGAAAATAGACAGATATGGTCCACAGGGACATATACACATTCAAGAAAAATTGCAAATGACATGGCCTGAACATTCTCATTTCCAAGTTCACATTGAGTAGAATTCTTTACTAAGAGCTTGAAAAGAAACAATTTTTATCAAGTATCAAGGATTTGGAAGGCCAAGAAAAGTGAAGATGAACTCACTCAATGCTATACAGAATTGAGAGGAAGCCTGACTGGAATACATTCCTGAACATCTTGAAGGAACTTGACTCAGCTTGTAGATATGTTGGTAGAGATCAGATAGACAAGCCCACATAATGACAAAGAGGAGTTCTTTGGGCCAGAGCCTCTATTTCATTTCACCCAAGATTCCAAAGCCGACAAATCTACAGTCTTTGGCTCAGTGTGTGTATACAGAAAGTACAGTAACCATAACAGAAGAAAATCAACAGTTCAAAATTGTGAAGATGAAAGCCTCATGGTTGATGTCAACAGGATGCACCATAGCAAGAGTGTAGGTGGTCATCCTTCAGCCTGGAGAAACTGAAGAAAGTATTACATACACTAATGAATGAACAAAATGCTACCACCTCACAGCAGTAGATATGTACAGGAAATATTCTGTGAAGAATTTCAATTTCTTGAAGGTGAACTATGCACAATTCTCCTGAGCTCCCAATCCTCTCACTTTAACAAAAGGACTGTGTTCATCACGAGTCAACATCAGTACTCAAAGAATGTCTCATACTAAGGACCTGCAAAACTTTAACCTAATCTAGATAAGAAGAGGTGTGACTCTTTAAGATGTCTGTTAGCAGCACCCAAGTTCTTTGGAGGTTTCATTACAGCTAGAAAATGTGAGTCCAACACCACTTTGGGGTTAAGAATCTGAGAAAGACTTTTCCAGATATTTTGGTTTGGTGCTGAACTCCACAAGACCCCATCAAGGTTGCATGTAAAACTAGACTAGCTCTGCAGATTCCAATAAACTGATTTGAGAGAACTAAAAGGTGCACAGAGACAACAGATCTACATGTAAGGACTCCCTCAACAATCAGCACTCATTTCCTGAGGACATCCACACTATTCATGGAGACCTGGATCACACATAATCATCAGCATTGGACTATTGGGTGTCACAAGTCCATCTTTGTGCGCTTTCATTACAATACTGCAAAGATCTCTTACTGACTACTCATCCACCTGTTGCAAAGGATAAAGTGCAGGTAGATCATATGAGCTCTGACTAGCAGTGTTCAGCTATAATGTCAACTCTCTTAAAACACTCCCTCAAAAGGTTGCACATGATAGCAATCTTTGAGTAGATTGCACCTGGTGCATAAGAGTGTTATTCCTGACGACTGCAAACCAACTGCTGGAAACAGGACTATTGACCTCTAACATCTATTGACTGCAAAGGACAACTAGCAGAAACTAAACCTTGTAACCTGTGAGAGTGCCACCTCGACCCACAATCTCCCCAACACAAAACCAAGCATAGCATTCTCCCAAAAACAAAGCTGCAATACCAAGCTCTTCTAGCTTGAGGTCATTCCTTGCAAAAATCTTTTGTTTCACATAGTCAATTTCCTTCCATAGTGCATCATACCTCCCTGGCAAACTGCAGCAGCCCAACACCCAATCTGTCATGAGAAACCTAGATTCACCCATAACCTAACATGAACTAGTTGCCCAAAAAGCTTTTGAAGGTAACCATTGATCATACACCTACTGTTAGTGAAGCAAAATGAATTGCCTCATATGCAGCATGAGATGTTAGGCAGCTAATCCTCAGCTGCAGGCATGCACTAATTACTCAAGGAGTTGCTGAAGTATGCTGCACAAACAGTGTGGAATTAGGTCATGCCAAATAGACCAGCTCTGCTTTCTTCTCACCCACCAACAGATGAGAAACTCCAGGCAGGCATTCTCAACAAATTGTCATAAACCCCCTCATCGAAGCCAAGCACAGGGATCACAGAACTCTTGGCCAGAAGCTGGAAAGTCTAGTCAACACACCTTGGAGAACTCTTGGCATTCACCATCAAGATATGCTACGTGATGCAATGAATCTAAGAATTAGGGACCAAGACGTTGGCCAAGTTTTGGAGGGGGGTTGGGGGGGGGGCTGCAGATAGCTTCCAGACTTCGAATGTGAAGTCAAGATCCTCTTAGTAACGTCAAGAACCTCTCAATAACTAAGCTAGGGTTACTACTACTAAATGGCTTGATGCTCCTCAACTGGCAAACACACACATGCACACAAATGCACACACATGTAATAATAAGAAAATAAACCTGGCAAGACGAGTGTAGAAAAGCTGCTTGGAAAGCTCCTGGCATTTTTGCACGGTGGGCTCCTGCTGGATGTACTGCTTGTTCTCCTCCAACAGCCGCTTGTAGAAAGTGGATCCGTGCTTGGCCGCCAACTCCGTGGCCACTGCAGCCTTGCTCTGCAACTGCCTGATCAGCGACGCCATGGCCAATAAGTCGCTGCTACAGTTGATGTTGTCCTCGCCCGTTCGCTCGCTCCTTCGATCGCTCGATCACGAAATTCTCCTCCTCGAGTGCGCGCTACGATTCACCAAACCCTAAATCTCGATCTCGAGCTCTTCCTCGTGAAAACAACACCCCGTCCACACGTACCTACCTAATACCTATTCGCATTCACCTAGAATAGGGGTAGGAGTATAAAGTAGGTATCTACACACGTATTATACACTCGATGACCCTAGTGTCCCTACATACATACATACATGCATACATACATACATACGTACATGCATGCATGCATACATTATATGTATACATAATATGGTCCCAAGTGTATACATATGTACTTGTTTGGAATTTATTTTAACCAATAAAATAAATTTAAAATATGGTGTATTTGATTTTTGAACTATGTTCTCTAGATGTATCCATAGTTTTTGGCTTAAGTACTCTAGTTATGTATATTGTAATGGTGTTATGATTATTATGATTATTATTATTATTGGAATATCTTTTCAAAAATCTCCAATTTCTTTACCATTATTTTTACCTCTTTGTCATAACTATCTTTTTACTCCTTTACCCTACCCATCATCAACATGGATATGAGAAAACAAATTAACTTGTATATCAAATTTTTTTTTAAAAATTTAATTTTAATATTTATGCAGTTGTGATGACAATGTCAAATATCAAAGCTTTGGTTTTAATTCAATTTAAATCTAAATTCAATTCAAGGTTTGTGCAATGTCATTCAATATTTTATTCGAATAGAATTTAATTTTCACAAAATCAATTTTTTTTCATTTATTATTTTTAACATGTATATTAGGGTTAAGGCATTAAACTATTGCATTAAAAAAAAAGGTGATTCAAAATGATTTTTTAATATGGTTTATGAAACATTACATTAAAAACTACATAAAAAAACCCCATGAAAAATCCAAAATGTAAAATATAATAATCTACATCAATTTGTACAAAAATGTTAAAAAGTTACAAAAATACATGTCTATGTTCAAAAAGTTACTCAATGACCATCATTATTAAAACCATGAACTTGGCAATAAACTTCAACCACTTCCTCCACTAGAGTTGCATAATGGTGGGTGTACATTTGACGATGTTTTATAATAAGACGAACTACATTAGTCACAAATTAGTCCTTTGTAAATCCATGCAACCTACATCAAAATTTACACATTTTGTAGAAATTAATTTCAAATTCTAATGGAACAATTAAACTTAAAATAGATACCATCTATGAATGGTCTCTAATGCATGGAAATGAAAGATTGTTTGCATATCCTCAAGTTGAGTGGACTTGCTAAATTCCTATTCCTATAAGGTGGTATGCCACATTTATTTGCCCTTCTCACATAAAATAACTTGCAATTAAAGATGATGTCACCAAGTTTTTCATTGTTTTTAATTCATGAGAATGCATTTCGAGGGATGTATCTCACACCTCAATTCAAAATCTTCAAAATTTTCAATAGGATTTTTAAAGCAAATTTGACCAAAGGCAATTTGATGATCTCTTGTTGCCCTTGTGTTGTTTCCCTTAGGCAATCCCATTTTAATGCAACTTTTGATCATGCGCAAATAGTTATCTTTTGCTCACTTAGTCTCAAAATTGATCAAGCATCATTCAAGATGCAAACGTTCATTATCAAATGATTTTGACATTGGGAGCCCCCTTCACAAGTTCAAAGGTGCCCAGGGTTGCCTTTTTCAGCAATGGCTCATGTAAGACCATTTCAAGCCCTTTTGGATCCATTAGACACTCTTCCTTGTAATTTAAGTCGAGGAAGGGACCTTCAAAAATATTACAATAGTGATTGTTGGAAGGACTTTTTCATGGGTTTCATCTGAAACATTAGCTTCATCAAGATTTTGGACTCCCACCACAAGGGGCATTTTTCTTCTAGGTCACCCACAAAGGAAGGAGGGGAAGGAGGGTTTTAGGGGTGCCCATTCTCTTTGTTCTTTTGTGCATTTGCACCATGCTATAAAAAGAAGAGAAAAAAAGGAAAAAAATAAATGCTCAAAACGATCTTATTATCTTCTTCGTGTTGCAACAATGCCGAAAACAAATGAGCGAACTGTCATGATAATGGAAGGTGTTGATCCTCTCCTTCCTCTAACGGCGATGACGGAGATGCTGCTGCTGTAGCGACGCAACACCTCTCCTCTTTACTCAAAGCTCCTCCTCCTCCTCCGGCGGCGATGGTGGAGGCGGCTGTTTTTACAATGACGCTATTGCGAAGGAAGAAAAGACAAAAAGAAAAAAGAGAGGGGCAAAAAAAAAGTCCCTAAGTTTAAGTTTATCTGAAAACGTCCTCATTCCCAAACTGGTGCCCTGGTGGTGGGTGCCGGGTCACAGGGGCCGATTTTCTGCTAGGTCCTGCGCGTTTGGCCATACGCGTGGCACGGCCGGCCTCCAGCCGCACCTCACGATGCGCAAATTTCCACTGCATAACTTAATTTGTGTTTTCCAAGGTAATTGTGAGCTTCATTAGGTGCAGTTACAAGGAGTTTGTTTATGAATTTCGGTCTGTGGAATTTTGGCTGGCTCGACTTTGATTGGATTTCTTCGCTAAACCCTCGATCGAATTTTCTGAAGAAAGTTGTACTAGAGCGAAGGTTTCTTAGCTTTTGTCTGATTCAAGCGAGCTCGGGAGTTTGGTTCTTAGATCTTGCAGAAAGTTGCAAGAGAGCCAGAGAGATTCAGGAGAGCTAGTTGGCCGCAGAGCAATTTTGTAGCTTCCATAGGTGTGGAGAATTAGGGTTTTGGAGAGATGAAACATTCGGATCAGGTGCGCCCCCCGACGACGAGTCAAGGAGACAATGATTTGGAGGCGCACATGCTGCAGAATTCCGATGAGTCGCCGGTCGCGGACGGAGCGCCGTTGCTGGAGAATCGGCCGCTTACGCCCCCGACGGACTCGTTGCTTTACGTATGCCTGGTGTTGAGCATAGTTTCGGCGTTGGGATCCGTGTTGTGCATGGTGGTGAACCTCGTGTCACTACTCCGGTCCTTCGACTCTCGCGGATTCGATTATCGCGTCAGTGTACGTTTTCCCCTGCCGGCTCTTTCCTTGTTTGATTTTAGGGTTATTGTTAAGCCCTTCTGAATTTCCAATCCAACCTGAATGATTGATCAAATGGCAATCCTTCTGCCTGGAATGCTTGTTGCACGTCACCTCGAGTTCCTTTGTTTCCAACTTTGTATTAGTTTTGCCAGGTATCATTCTTGCTTTTTTGTTGGTGCACTTGGGCGAACTTTGTAAACCAGACTCCAAAGAGAAGACTTCTCTGGGACTTGTTTCTCCCTCACACTCAGTCAAGGATAATGAATGCATTCAGTGAACATGTGAACATTTGTCAACTTATTTTCCTGCATACTTGTTGCATGGTTGCACGAATTCCAGCTGAGAAGAGACGGGACCACTGTTCTTGCCCATTTGGCAGTTTGAGTTCTTGATTGTTGAATTCAGAAATCCAATGTTTGTACTGCTCCTTGCATTGTTTATTGAAGTACTTGTATGGCCCTTGCCTCTATCAGGCTGCAAATTGTACAAGGCTAATGTATCGGAGTATGATTGTAGAAAAAGAATTGTGTGGGTTCCATTTGAGAATTATGATGCAATGGATACAGTGATGGCATTGTTGACACAGTTTCGGTTTGGAATTTTTTTGTTCAGCCATTTGTCTTGATCTTGCGCTGCTATGCTGTTGCCATTGCCTTCTTTGTTGCTCTTGCTGAGACCGAGTGGGAGGTCATATTCAGGCTCTGGCAGGTGCATTTTTTCCTCTCAACTCATTTCTGGTCATGGATTAGTTTGTATCTGGTGCAAGCTCCTGTTGGAGTTGAAACAGCAATTGCAGGCATGAAATTGCAGAAGAACCTGAGAGTGGGTCCTTTGTCTTAATTTTGGGAGGAATTTTAGCCCTGTTCTAGAATTGGATCAGCTTGGTGAGAATCCTAGACAAATGATAAGAACATCTAGGGCATTTTTTGTGCCAGCCAGTAAACAGGTTATCAGATGATGTTTTATTGCTGAGTCACCTGGTTGAAAAGTATTCCAACAGGGGTGTTAATGCTTATAATGGCATTATATTCTTGACATCTGTACCCCCACCTCTCATGCAGCATCCACCACAAGATGCTCTTGTACTCCCATCTTAGAGTGGAGTGGTGTTTACTGGGCTGTGGATCAAGTCTGGTGATTTGACAGTGACTTTCTGCAGGTGCTGGAATATTGGGTTGGGCGAGGGATGTTTCAGATATTGTAAGTGATAACTGTAATGTCAATCTCTCAATTAAAACATTGATTGCATTGTGTCCTGACCACGGGTTTCCAAACTATTCTCTTGCATCAGTGCTGACAGGGTGACCCCAGTTTTTATTGAATTGAGGCAAATCCCCTATGAATTCTAGGGAGCTGGCTCTTGAAGGGAACTGATTGTTACAACCTTGTCAACAGCATGATGATATAGTGTGGTGTATGTGATATGTTGTTATGACAGTGTTGCAACATTGACGAAGGTGCTGGCACGAGCAAGTGGAGAGACTCCCGCAGAGAGTGTTCTACATGAAGTAGCCAGCTGGTGGCTTCTGATTTGTGGCATAGTATACACTGCTGCTGTAAGTTAGCCTTTGTGAATCTGTTCAGACATTGTAGATGAAAGTGACTTATTTGTGACATTTGTATCAATCCTTCATTTCCAAGGCCCTCCTGTTTCTTTGAGTAGCACTACATTTTTGACACCCACAACCTGGAACAGTTGTTGTGTATTGTGACTGCCTGATGTTTTGGTATCTGTCTTCTCATGGTGTTGTATGCAGGGATTACTATGCATCGGGCGAATAAAGCGCAGTCATTTGAGAGAGGCGAACAGGCACCAACAAGCTATTAAAGACCTTGAGGTATACTCCCTTGTTCAGAACTGTATTGTTGAAGGAATGATATCAACCTCAAGAAAGCTTATCTGGAATTGTTTGATTGTGGCAAAGAGTATCAATCCTGTGACCATTACAATTTATGACTCCAATCTTGAACCTGTTATCTGAAGGCTAGGATTTAATGCCATGACTAGTCCAGATGATTTAACTGTAGATGGAGTGTTCTTGACATTTGTGCATTGTGCCCAGAACTAAGTTGGCACTGCTGTATACTTTTGGCTCTCAACAGGAAGTCCACAGACGAAGAGCAGAACTGGAGGCACAGCTAGGGCATAGCTAAGGAAGCCAATGAAACCATTAAGGTGGTCAGAGAAATTTAGTCCACAGACTGAAATGAACCACCTTTGCAGAAAACCATTGTCAGCACCATATACAGTGTAGGGCAAACAGAGGAGGATGCTTTTGCATGGTGCATATGATGATGTGCACATGCTTTTGTACAGGATGCACTCTGCATTTCTTGGTGTCCTGGGTTGTGTGATGGTTAGAAAATTTTGGGTTGCAAGATTAAGCACCATCGGGAGTTTGTTCAAAATGGAGGTTTAAAAAGGCACATCCTGGAAATAATGTAGAGCAACCTTGAGGTATTTCATGTCAGTGATTCACAAACTGGAGAGTTCTAGACTAAACTTTGTTTTTGGCATTTCACAGCAGGTCTTTGACCCCCGTGCTATGTTGGGTGATCTACTGAATGCTTAATTTGAGCACATTGTTTGGAATTTCTGGAAGGTGGGGTGATTTTTAGAATTTAAATTTGAGTTCAGATGTTTGAGAAGATCTAGCTTGAACAAGATAGGACAAGCTAAAGCCTTACTGTTGTAAGATTCCTCAATTTCAATAAATTCACTCTTGGAAATGGTGTACTTCTTTGGACACATATGAGCAAATCTTAACCTTGAAATCTTTGTTCCCATCAGTTTATTCTTCTAGTTGTCAACTTCTTACATGATTGTAGATGTTCTGACCCTTTTTAACCTGATTGTAAGCAACATCTACTGTCACCTTTTCATCTGACACAGTGTCCTGTCTATAACATGGCTTGTCAGTTGATCTGTGCTGTAGAGCATACTGTGATTTTTTGTTTTTGCAGTTTGGGGGAATTTGACTGGTGATTATTGAAGGAACATGAAGAGTCTGACTGCCTTCAAGAGAGCCTCTCTGGCCACTTGTGAACTGTCCCCAAGCAGCTTTTGATGGCTACATCAGACTGTCAGTCACCAGAATCTCTTAACTCATTCTTTCATTCAATGTAGCTGCTGTCCTCTCTCAGTTGCTATTAAATGTAATCCCTGGAAACTCATTGTTTATAATACATATTTCATCTCTTTCCTTTTAAGATGGAGCAAAATGAATGTAGGCAAAACTCTCTAATTCACCACTCTACCAGAGGGTAGCTAGAACTCTCTTTATAGTTCAACAAACAGAGAATCGTCTATCTTAAATGCCAGTCAGTTCTACTTCTGACAGCATTATCTGGAGAGAATTCCATTTGATGGAACCTAATCCAGTGTCCAACTGAGATAACACAGGTTGTGTGACCATCAGACAATGAAGCTACTTACTTTCTGAAGAGGTACCAGAAGCTGTACACCTCAAGAAAATGGTGCATAGTGCAATCTACAGCAATTAAGGTAGGATTCCTCTACCTATGTTGGGGAGGATAAAGTTCCAATGACTTTGGTTCAGCAGATGTGGACTGCATCACGTCCAAAGACAAGTGATTAACTGTCATCATTTCATCAAATGTTGGAATCTGTCATCAGATTGATCATAAAATTGTCTGGAGAGCCACTTAGAAGGCAACCCAATTTGAGCATGGTGGGTATAGAAACTAGGCTGCAAGAAGTAGAATTGGAAATGCAATTACAGAATGCAGAGCAAAATTGGATGGGAGAGAGAGAGTTGGGCAGATGTGGTGAGTCACATTGTCCAAGTCTACTTCTAGCAGATGTCTGCACGATGAAATTCCTCTCTTTTCTCTCTTTCTTGCCCTCAAACTAGTTACCAAATGCGAGTCATAATTTCTCAAGCCTTTCTGTCTCTAAATTGAGTGGCTGCCTCAAACTTGCCTCTCCTGCAGCTACTCCAGAATTCACAAACATTCCTCTGCTACACTGAGTACAACTCACCAGAAAAGAAATGCTGGGTCACAGTTCTCTTGAGTCCGCATTGAAGTCCTCATCTGTTTTGGTGTCTTTCTACTCTTAGTCCCCTCTTGGCAACCAGTGTTCAGTTTGTGAAAGATTGCACCGATTTGATGTTTCTTACACTTCAATCTCTGTTGCAAACAAGCAAGGTGATGCTAAGCTGGTGACGCCCCCATCAGTTCTCTTTGCCTCCGCATTTCCAGAATTTTCTTGTGGGAATTGGAGTGCTTGTGGGCAATGTAAGCAGGGCTAGAAGCAGGCCTATACTCTGGCAGAAGTCTGCCGGATTTGTAGCGCACCCCGCAAGCGTTGCACAGAGTTTTGGGTCCCATGGGTCCTATTCTCCACTGCGGTGTTTTCTGAGTCTGGCAGTGCTGGCATTGTAGTACTTCTCCTCCTCCTTGCTGGGATGCAGATAATTTCCTGGTTTGCTTTGCTCTTTGGGAGTAGAACGATTGCCATTCCTCCCCTTCCTCTACCGTGTCTTGTTGTGCACTGCATTGAGACGTTGCTGCCGAGATTCTAGCACTGGTACCACATGAGGTGGTTGTAGTAGAGGACAGAATGCCTGACACCCAAATCTTTCCTCCATTCCGTGAGCGTTTGCTTCTAGCGCGTGCAGGCACACAGAAATCCAGGCTATGAAGCTCATTGCCTGTCAGCTCCGATGATGTGGCACTGGTCTGCTGGTCCAGCACAGACAAGGGACTCGCAGCCGCCTTGTCGTACCCTGGGCCGCGCTGCTTCGTGGTGAATAAGGCCGAGATCTCGCTCTCCCTCTCCTCAATCGAGATGACACTACTACAATCGTTCGACCATGTCCTCCTGCAGGAAGAATCATCGCTTACCGTGAATGAATCCTCCAGAAATAGCCTCGATGCCCACTCCAGTTCCTCGAGCTCCTCGATATACTGCAGCCAGCCTCACAAGAAGAGCACAATGTGAGAGAGCACGACAGCTATGAGTAACTCGAGTACAATGGCTGGACACTTCAGTACACAGTAGCAATGCAGGTGAATGCTTTGCACAGTCCTCTTGTATTGTCTCGAGAAAGCAATATAAGCCCCATATTGCAGATCCACGTTCTACAAACCGACGACATCATGCAAGGTGTCCAGATGATGGAGGAGTTGATGGTGACTTACTGGGACGCAGAGGTCCGATTCTTCGATTGATGCTGCAGCTGCTGTGCCTTCTTCTAACTGCGGTAATTCAGTGTGTAGATGCTCCAGCTCTGTACTTCCTTTCTCCACAGAAGAAGAAGAAGAAGAACAAGCTAGTGCTGCTGCCTGCAGGCAACCAATTGTCTCGACTTTTGTAACTGATGGAACAACTGCTGTGAAACTTGAGGCAGCTGCTAGCTGCAGCTGGTGATCTGCTGCAGCTTCTTCACCTATCGGCCCCGCTATGTCTTCATTGGAGAAATCCAGCAAGTCGTCAATCGGAAAATTTACTGCGTCGAAAGGCTGCTGGCTCGGACCAGCTGCGCCATCTGCAGAAACCACCACCAAAGGCTTTTGTTGTTTCTTGAGTGAGCACTGATGATCAAGTCCCACAAGCTGCTGCCCTGCAAGAGGTAGTCGGATCAGAGCCGAGTGATGATCCATTTTCCAAACAACAACTCGAATGCTACTTTTATGTGGAGAAATTGTTACGGATTTTCCACGAGCTCCAAGAAACCAAAACTTCCAACGAAGGAAGGAAGGAAGGAAGGAAGAAGGTGTGTGCTCACGGCCCGTGGTCGCGACTATTTTGTCGGGAGAGAGAGGCGCGCCGCGCAGCTTCACAACGCGAGAGGAGGTTCTCAGAGCTACAAGAGCTTCAGAGGTAGTATAAATGTACGTATCACTAATAAGTACTGTATGTATCAATTGTCCGTATGGTCGTATAATTGTACGTATAAAGTGAAGAGATCTCAGAGACCAAAAGAACTAAAAAGAAAAAGAAAAAGAAAAAAGAGAGATAAGTTAGGACTTCTAAGTTAGTGTCTCTTTCACAAATTTTTCTTCCACTTTTTCCTGCAGTCTACTATTTTTATTTTTATTTTTTCCTTTATTTTTTTCTATTTCCTCTAATTTCTTCCTTCTTCAACTTTTTTTTTCCTAACTTCAAAATTTTTGTTCACAATAAATTTTCTTTTTTTTAAATTACATTTTGGTGACAAATTCACATTTTTAGCACAAGGTTTTTTTAAAGAATAAATTTGTAACAAATTGACATTTCCAACATAAGATCAGATTCTGATGAGTGTCCTTTTCAATGAAAATTCCTTCACTTTAATTTATTGTGTTTATCTCTCAATTCTTTTTCTAATATCTTGTGTTTTTATAAGATGTGACTTTAGTAATATAAACAAGGTGATTTTTTTGGTGATGAGTTTTCACTATTTTTTAAAGAAAAATTTGAGAAAAAATTCCAATGTTTCTTCCAAAAGCATGTGTGCTTTTTCAGCAAAGAATCTTCACTTTCATGAAATCCAAAATTGAAAAAAAAAAAGTAAAAAAGTATATATATAATTGTTTGACATTAATTCATCATGTGGCATCCATTTTACATTGAAACATATAAAACCACTCCTTACAAAAATTCTCACATATTGAAAATTAAAAAGGCCCCTTATTTTGGGAATCCCCCTATGGCCCTATATACACACCTCTCCCCCCACCTGCCCCCAAACACCAAATTGGTGTGAAACTTGCTAGTGTGCACTCGGCTGCTTGTGAGAAAACTGCTTGCACTTGGCTTTTCCTCTTATGATTATTATTATTATTATTATCACTTCCATTTCCTAATTTCACCCTCCTGAGTTACCTACTTTATTGGACCTATATAATTTTAGCCTTCCAAGTTACATGATTGTTCTGGGTGCATTGAAGTCCATCATTGTATTGCACCTAAGCTTTCTGTTTGTTGCCTTCTTGTTGTTGTTGGAACTTGTTGGGAACTCAGTGGTTATGTGATGTATGTAAGTACCTATGTAGGTATTTATGGTGGGTATGTTTGGACATGCCTACATCCCAAGTTCCAACCTATTATTTTGGAAAGGTAGTTCATGTAAAGTTGGGTGCCAGAAGAATCTGCCATAGCCTCTCTAACATGTATATAATTGTAATAGTGTGGCATGGAGAATCTGCAATTGCATTGCTGTATACAATAAGTTCTCCAACGTGGGAGTTCACAGTTGTACCAGAGCCAATTGTGGCTTTCTATAGTTAGAGAGGCAGGCAGGCTATTTGCCACTTGCCTAAAACACAACTAAGCAGGCAGGCTTTCAGTTTCAAAGGAAAGGGGAGGGGAGGGGAGGGGAGGGGAGAGAAGAGCTCTTGAGAAGGGAGAGTGCTAATGGGAGCCAGAGTGAATCAGCACTCACTAGTGCAACATTAAGGATGGATGTTATGTAAACAGAGGATAAACTTTTTCATTGTATTCTAGTTCCATTGTTAACCACAGTGGTTACCTATATATACAAAACCATCGGAGGCATGTATCTACATACCTAGTAGTCACCTAGTGTCTTACTTTTTTACCAACCTATGTAGCGTCTACTTACATTCACTACCTACTTACCTTATACTACTTGGCCTCTTTCATAAGAGTTACCAATGTTGGGCAGGGTGCACAATGTTGGGCAGGTTAGAACTGTTGGTGGTTTCAGTAGTTCCAATGAGTCAAAAACCAAACTGGAATCTACTATATAAATTCACTTGTTCTGTCTGTCTGTCCGACGACAATTCTGCACAGACACGGCCTTTTCTATGGAAGAACCCGCAGGTGGTGGAGAGACACACGCTGGCAGAACCGGCCTTTTCTATGGCAGAACCCGCAGGTGGCGTCTGTCCGTCTGTCGAGGTCCTGAAACCTAGATCCCAACTGTCCGTCTGTCGAGGTCCTGAAACCCA
>Ga0116231_10004331_pt1 | contig 28795 bp, 9 predicted proteins | sample S1TSphgellanicum_2_FD_89695 | JGI IMG/M metagenome (GOLD analysis project Ga0116231, IMG submission 89695) | Host-associated microbial communities from peat moss isolated from Minnesota, USA - S1T2_Fd - Sphagnum magellanicum MG | ecosystem: Host-associated > Plants > Peat moss > Unclassified...
AGGGAGTGTGTGAGAACATTGTGAGGGAGAGAAAGAAAGAAGATCAGGAGTGTGGTTAGAATCAGGTTTTGCTAAGAACTCAACTCTGCATAGTTCGTTCAGGTGCTTGAGGTTGGTTGTAGAGTTTAGCACTCTCTTTTTGGTTACAATTGAACCTAAAAAAAAACCCTAGGGAGAAAAAGAAGTTATACTAAGGATTTAAAAAATTTGGGTATTCAATGGAATGATTTTTAAATCTAAAAAAGCCCATCCCAAAAGGATTTAACATTAAATGGTGACACGTTTTTAGAACTTGTCTACATATTTTTAAAAATTCTATTAAATAAAAATAAAAATCTGAATTTGGTGAAAAAAATCTATTTGTTTTTTATAATTTGGTTTTTCATTAAAAATGAATATTGTGACAAAAATTCCATTATTATTATTATTATTATTATTTTCATTTTGGAAAAAAAATGCACTAAAAAACATTGTAGCACATAGGTTAGATCACACAACACTTATACATTATATAAAACATTAACAATACAAAAGAAGAAACTTACATGTTTTTGGGTTACATTACCCATAGGTTTAAAATTTAATCTTTATGTGGGTTACACTCAATGAGTAATTCATTACATGCGTTTAAACATCTCGCTTGATGGGGATCATTCATCAAAGACACAAGTTTGTTTTTATGAACATTTCTTTAAATTTTAAAAAAAAAAACATCAATCTAGTGTTAAAAGGTTTCATTATACAAAAGATTTATCCCAATGTTTAAGAACACAAAATAAACAACATGAAATCATGAAAGGAAAGGAGTTGAAACCCACAACCTTTTTGAATATTTGAAGGAAAGAATCGAAAGAATGAACCCCTAAACTCCATTCATTTACACTTTACTAAGCATTATCATTATTCGACTTCAATCAATAATATGTTATGCCACATACCCTTTTAGAACCATTATCATCTTTTTTTATGGATATGAATTACTAAATTATTCTAAATCTATTTCTTAGGATTTAATCAAGTGCACATAATTGACTTTCAATTGTGCTTTAACCCGAAATAACTCATTAAATCATTCATGAATTCAAGCCTAAGTCCTTAGTCAAAACTTCGTCAAGCATAGGCCGGCCCATAAGTAACAAACAAGGTGATATCAAATTTAAAAAAAACTGACATTGTTCTCTAGTCTCTCTAACACTAACAAGGAGAGCCTAAACAAATAAATAAATAAATAAATAAATAATTAATTAATTACTTTTATTGCCTTATTTAAAAGCTGGATGGTACATTTTGCATTACCATCATCCCCCAAGGCTTCTCCAGACTTGCCACATGCCACAATTATAATAGAATTTTTATTAGAAAAAAAATAGGAATTTTTTGACTCAATCAAGCCCCTCTCTGGAGTCTGGAGTCAGCAATAAAAAAGGACAAGATTTATAAGCATTTATGGAGCTTTAACTAAGTATGTATGGAAATGGACCAGAGTATGGTGATGGGGTTAGGTTCCTTCTCACATTAATAACCCCAAAACCCATTATTATTATTATTATTATTATTATTTAGACAAAAATAAAATAAAAATAAAAATAGGTCCTTATTATTGCAGATTGAGCTTTCCAAAGAGACCAAGAACTTGATCTGAAAGCATCATCCCAGTTCGGTGGATCTCATAAACCCTAAACCCTAAACCTAAACCCTAAACCCTAAAACAAACAAACAACCTTCCTTCATAGATAGATGTATGTTTTGGTCTGTAAGGAAAAAAATGAATGAGATAGTTATTAAGAAAGGAATGAAATAGTTATGAAGATAGGAGATAATTAGGCTTGGAAATGAGACAATTATTTATTTTTGGAATTGTTTTTGGAATTGTCCATAGATATGATGGTATAAATGATTTTTTTTCTAATTTATATATATATTTGGATAATTATATTATTATTATATATATACCCTTGATTTTGGTTCATCCATAATTTAGTTGTAATGGACATCCAATGGATAATTCTACATTTGTACTAAAAAAACTAGTTTGGCTTTGTGTTGTTGGCCCCAAGTGTGAAACTACATAAATTTTTCAAATGTGAACAAGACCTTGATGAGGTCAATTGTGATTTTTAAAAATAATTTAAAATAATAATTTCCAATGATGAAAATTTACTCAATATCTCTCCCACACCTTTGGTCTAAAAGAGTTTGCCCCCCCCAATTTCCTTAAACATATTTGATTTTGTTGAATTTTCTTTGACAATTTTTTTTTCAATATTCAATAACTCTTGCAATTGTAGGTCTAAGCATACCAAACCACCTCAATTGTAGCCCTCCTTACTCATTAAGGGCTTAATATATAGAAATATATTTTAAAAATTAAAAATATGACAATGATATATAAAAAATTCTCAATATGACAAACAAAACAAAGAAAACAACCTCTCTTAAAAAAAGGTAGACTAATGTGGAATGTGTCACTAATCCAAGTGTGAACATGACCTTGACAATTGAGCTCAATTGTGAAAAATCTTATTTTTAAAATTATAATTAATTTTTCAATGATAAAAAATTGCTCAAAATTGTATATCTCACCCATTGTAGGTCTAAAACTTTAGAAAATTGCCTCCAAGAAATTTCACTTATCAAGGGCTTTCCATTAGTACCAAGAATGTACTCAAATTTCTTGAAATTTTTTAAATTAGAAATTTGTTGAATTTATGGAGATCTCAACATGACAAACAAACAAAACATATAACCTACCTTTTTTTAAAAAAAAGATAGATATTTAAAAAAAATACATCATTTGATGCCCAATCAATGTATAAATCATCTTATTCTTAAAATTAAAAAAAAAAACCAAAGAAAAAAAAATCTCTCCATTTTCACTAGAAATATGCAAAAAGAAACATTGGGCTAATGTATGTATTAAAGCATGATATTCTTCTTTTCTTTTTCTTTTTTTGTTAAAACAAAACCAATGGAAATAAAATAGAATAAAATAATGAAAATATTTTTAAAATTATTAAAAATTATTAAAAAGTATTTAAAATTATTTAAAAGTATTAAAAAAAAACCCTCTCCATTTCTACCAAAGATAATGTTAAAATACAACATGGGTCGATGAATCTATGTACAAAACATATCTCGGTAGACTTTGCGTCCATTACAATTTGTGCTCGACATTGAGTTTTTTTTATCATGGTGCAATGAGTGAGGTTGAGGCAGGGCATGCTCTGCACTGACACCTCACCGAAGCTTACAAATGACCCACCCAACACCTCTCTTTCAAACATAATAATGTAATATAATATAATATAATATAATATAACATAATTTTTTTGGCTCACACTTTGAGGCAAGGAATTTGTTTTGTTTGGTGACAAAACTGTGTTTTAGTTAGTTATAGTACACAGGATTCATAAACACAGTTCTCAAGAAAGGAGATAGAATCAGTTCTGATTTATATAACCACGGTTCTCAATTTCTTTGAAGAAAATTCAAATAATCGCACACAAAACAAAAACACACACACACACACACACACACACACACACAATTTGGTACCTAAAAGAGAGAAAGAAAATAGAGCAAAGGATCAAAGTTTTGTGAAGTTATCTCATGTTATTATGTAGGGAGTGAGTGAGGGTACCTATGTGTATGTGTTATGCATGGAAGTGTAAAAAAAATGGTTCAATGTATAAAACTGTGTGTAAGTGTACTTAGGTTTAGGGTTTAGGGTTTAAACCTAGAGTGAATGAAAAACACACATGGATGATGATGAAAAACACCACATGGATGATGGAAGTTTGGATTCAAAATTGGGCCCAAGTATCCATGTAGGGTAGCTACTTCCTGACCTCTTCTTCTTCAGTCTGGGCTGGGCTGGGCTGGGCTGGCCCCCACCCTCATGGGTGTTGTTGTCCCTTGTGATTTAATACCATTTAACACAGCTTGTGATTAAGGATGGAAAGGTTTTAAAAGGATGAAAGAAGAAGAAGAAGAAGATGAAAAAATAATGTCCATAAGGTAAAAGAAATTCTATTAGTAGTTAGTTACACCCATGTTGTTTTTTTGGGGGGCATGTTACTAGTTACTAGTTACTTACTACCCATTGACCTAACCAATTTAGTTTGGAAATTTGTTGTCTAGTTAGTTTAAGCAAAATTATTTCAAATATTTTATAAAAATTATTTGAGGTGAAAAAAAAATATTTTAAATTTTGAATCAATTTTGTAGGCTTTACGTTTTTCATCAAGCATGCCTATGAATTTTTTTTAATTTTTTGATGGTAATAACCCATTGGGTATCATAAGATTTTTTTTTAATTAAAAAAAAACCTAGCTAGGTTTAATGCCAAGTAAAGCCCTTGGGCTCCCACCTCAAGGGGCAACTTATTCTAGTAAATGCTCCACTCCGAGAGCTTTACCGTACACAAAATTATTCAATATTCAACAACGCCCACCATGGTTACCTCAATGTGCTTGTACATAGCAACGGCCTTCCAACGGTAACAAGAGTGCAATGGTGGGGCACCATGGTTTTGGGACATCTCGAGATGACAAACCAAAACAACAAAACAAAACAAAACAAGGGGTGTGTCACATTTGTGTGCCTTGCCATTCACATTTCAAAGTATCTTAAGGCAAAAGAAGAAGAATTATGGAAACTCAAATATTTTCACCATGCAAAAATATAATCTTCAAAAAAAATCCTCTCCAAAAGAAACCAAAAATCCTTCAAGGTATTATTATAACTCTAGAACTAAAATCAAGTTTCAATACAAGCCAAAATATCATTTAAAAAAAAAACCCTCATGTAAAAAATAGACCTATTATTATTATTATTATTATTATTACCTAGGGTCCAAAATCCCTTAAGCTTACTATATACTCTATAATGAATCTAAACACAATAACCTTGCCTTGCTAGGCAAGGCCAACAAAACAAACAACTACTTTCATTACTAGATCAAAGTTAAAAATTAGAAATAAAAAGTTGTTGGCTTTCAAATTTCAAAAACAAATGTCAAAAATTAAGTTAATCAAAAATTAGCTTTCAACTTTAAAAGGGATCAACCAAAAAAAAAAAGAAAAAAAAGTTACCCTAATACACTCTATTGGCTCTACATAAAGGGAATAGACTTCACATTGGTACAAGATTTGGGGGTTTAAATTTTGGTTTTGAATTGCAAACCAAATTTTGAATGCTACCCATTTGGAGGAGACTTAGTTGTTCTCTCTAAGCTTTTCTATTTATTTTTTATTTTATTATTAATAAAAATTATTATTATTAAATATTTTATCAAAAAAAATTTAGGTTAAAATTTTATCTAACCTAGTTAAATGAGTTTGTTATCTCTCATGATTTTGTTTGAACCTGTCATAAAGGGCAAAGGCCCATTGTGTGATGAGAGCCACTTTTTGTTAAGTTAAATTGACTTAGTCTCCCCCACCCCTCCCCCCTTTGCAACCCTTTGTAAGGTGGCTCTCTAGTCTAGATAGCTCAATCTAATGATCGACTTAATGCAAAAGTAGACATTACTACAACCCTAGTAAGTATGGTTGTTTCACTCATCCAGACCCCCTTCTTTTTTTTTGACACAAAATAATGGCTCTTCTCTTCTCTTCTTGTCTCTCTGACCTCAATGGGAAATAATAATAATAATAATAATAATTAGGGTTTAGGGTTTAGGGTGGCAATTAGTAAATTGGACCCTCAACACTTGTCTAAAGTGGGCCTTATTGTAATTCACCATCCATCAATGGTGACAAAATATTCATGTAGAATTATAAGCCATTATTGACAAAGCCATGGTTGATGATAATTATATCTATACATGTGAGGTAAAAACTTGGTGGGTTTCATCCATCTGGATGTAAAGTAAAACATCATGCTTACCTTACTTACTATATATATAAACTTGGTGGTTTTCACCCACCACTCAGCAACCTCATCCCTCCCCCCCCCTCCCCAAAGCTCCGACCTAGTAAGTCTCAAAAAGTTCATACATACCAGCCCCCCTATTCCAACTTGGTGATTTAAAGTTTGAAAGATTTAGGTTTGCCTTTGCACCCCCCATCGAAAACAACCAAAGGTTCTTTGAATGAAAACTGGATTGTAATGAGTTTGAAAATCGCCCACATTGTGGAGGTTTAGGGTTTTTTTTAAGGTTTTCAAGTTTGAGGTTTGTGATTCAAAAAACAAGAGGAGGATTAGGGTTTTTTTTTAGGTTTTCAAGTTTGAGGTTTGTGATTGAGAAAAGCAAGAGGAGGTTTAGGGTTTCTTTTAGGTTTTCAAGTTTGAGGTTTGTGATGGAAAAAGCAAGAGCACAACAGGCAATCGTAAATTTGCATTTGGATTTGCTTTTCAATGCAACTTGAGAAGAACAAGAGTGAGTGCCATCTATGCTAGCACTTCTTGTTATGCTTTTACTCAAAGTATGGTGAGTGCATCACACGAAGGTGGCAAATTTTCAATGTCTATTTTGTTGTTCCTTGTCTCTCTTTTCTAATCTCTCATGCATTATGTGTCTTGTTGTCTAGTTTTTCTTCTTGTTTGTAGAAAGCTCAAGGTGTGATATGCAACTACAAGTTGCCTTTTTGTGCTTCACTTCCATTGTCACCACCTATGCTTGTTTGTTTGTTTGTTTGTTTGTGTGCCATTTCAAGTCACTACTCTCTAAGATCATTACTAGTGATTCTCTATGCTCTCCCTATTAAGCATGAAAAATTCTTGAATCTTCGTGATTTTCCTTTTTGATGTTTCTTTTGTTCCTTTTCTTTGGGTCCTTCATTCCACCAAAATAGGAGGAGATTTGAATTTTTGATATTGTTCATTTCTTAATTTTTAATGTGGACTAATATTAGTTTGTGCTATTGTCCCAAGTGTAAACTAGTTACCCAACTATGTTCTCCTTCTAAAACCATTTCTTGTAATTTAGTTGAATTTTCAATTGCCAAAAATACTTAAAATTCAATATCTCCCAATCCTTAGGCTCAAAAATTTTCAAAATTGCCTTCATTAAATCCTACTCACTAAGGGATTTCCAATCATACCAAGAGCATGCCCAAATTCTCTTATAATTTTTTAGCTCTGATTTAAATGATTTTTCAATGAAAAGTTTTGTTCAATGTTTAATAACTTCTCCATTATAAGTTGAAACAATAATAGGAAACCAATTTGGCACACTCACACCCATCGAGGGCTTTCCAACAATATCAAAGGTGTGACAAGAGGCACCATGGTTTGGGAGATCTCAACATGACAAACAAAAAACAAGCAAAACAAACAACCTTTCTTCAAAGATAGATCATTGAAGCTCTTCTTCATGGCCAACTTTGTGCTTGGGACTCTAAACTATTTAGTTGTTCCTTTTGGTTTCATGGATGGATTTGCAATTTGTGCAATTTTATTTTTTTAAAGATTTGGATTTTGAACTACTTGAGTTTAATGAAAAGCTTTCATTGAAAGAAGAAGGCTTCATTTCAGTAAAAAAGCTTCATGGATGAATTTGTGCATTTGTGATTTGTAAGCTTTGGATTTTGGAACACTTATAAGAATTCTAAAAACATATTTGCCAATTTGTTGTTGTTTCAAGGAAACCCAATCAATTGTTTTTCTACTGAAATTATTGTGAATGGACTTAAGTATGTAGACTTAGATTATTATTTTTAAATATAAACATATATTAAGTTTCTAAAATGGAGATGAAACCACACACCACAGCTGAGTTTTGTCTTTGTAAAAAATATTTTAAAAATAAATCAAAAATTAAATAAAATCAAAATAAAAACAAGAGGGTTGAATGTAGAGTGGGTATGCTAAAAAAAAGTAGATAATTGGAGGTTGTTTTGCAAATCTTCCAAGAAATCCAAAAGCCAAAAAACCCCAAATCTCAAGGAGATACCAAAATGAAAAGCTGCCACAGAAGAGTGATGGTTCCATATCCCATGTGCAAAAAAAATCCAGTGCACCACCACCCATGCTCACTTCACTCACTTATTTTGAATTTTCCAGCTTCTTTTTTCTGAGCTATATTTTCAGCTCAGAAAAAAGAAATCATCAAAGTTTGGCAACAAAAAAAATTAAAAAATAGCAATAAATCAATCAATCAATCAATCAATCTATTAATTTATTAATTTATTAAAATCCCCATTAGTTTCTTCACACTGGAAGCAGAGAAGCTAGCCTAACTGCTGGACTGCTGCTGTTGCACTGTTGCTGTTCAAAGTTGTAGACTTTATGAAACTGTCCTAAGTATCTTTGCAGTTGCAGACACAGACACAGATCACAGAGAGAGAGATAGAGAGAGAGAGAGGAAGAGAGATGGATAGATAGATAGATAGATAGATAGAGAGAGAGAGAGAGAGAGAGAGAGAGAGAGAGTTTTGACAGACAGATTGATGACTGTAGGAGTTATACCCACAGAAAAAACAAAAAAAAATTTAGAAGAAAAATCCCATTTGTAATGAAGTTTGCAACTATATATATATATATATATATCTCTGTGCTTTGTGCAGACTTTCTCTGTGCACAAGTCTGCAAGGTTTGCAAGAACTGCTTTTGAAAGGAGATGAGTTTGAACAAGTTTTCTTTTTGGGTCCTTTTTTCTTGTGGATATGGGCACAGTCACAATTGGGTTATACCTCCTCCCATAAGAATCACAAGTCCTTACTTTGATGTGCTAGAAATACAAAGAAAACAGTTATAGCCAACAAGTTTGTAGTTCGTCTCTCTCTCTCTCTCTCTCTCAAAAGAGAGCTCTCTTCTTTCTTCTTTCATCTCTGGCTGTGTGTCTGCTGTGTGTCTGCAAGTTTTTGCATTTTAAGCTTTGCAAGAATGGGGTTTTGTGTTTTTTGGTCTGAATGAGATGTTTTTGAACCAGCTAGCTTTTTTCCTTTTCTGCAGAGTCTGTGTACACAGTCACATAATAAGGGTACCCACACCCAGGTCTCCCCACAGGATTCATCATCATCATCATCATCATCATCATCAGTCCTTACTTTGGAGTTCTAGAAATGCAAAAGAGACCTGTTAGAACTCTAGAATAGCAGCTGTGTTTCAAAGCTGTGTGCAAGCAATTACAACTGGGTTCTTTTGAACTTCCAGGAGATGTAATGTAATTAGAGCTTTTGCACAAAGTTTGGTTTTTTGCAGTCTATATATAGACAGACTATGATGGGCACAGTGACAATCAGAGTACATCATCCTCACAGCAGGAATCCTCAATCAGGAATAGTCCGCAAAAAACAAAGAAAAGTTGAGATTGTTTTTCTAAGCTCATCATGTTTATAAGCAGCAGCATGTGAGGAAGGAGGGGGACGGGAGGGGGGGCCTTATATGTGCACACTTGAAGAAAACATTTTCCAATCATACATTCTAGTTTGTGTGATAGAGTAGATGGTTTGATGGCTGATTGCCCTGAGCTCCTCCTCCTCCTGCTTCTGCAACAACCAGATGCTCGATATTCCTGCAGGAGTTGTCTTACACATGTCCATCAAAGTTCAACAAGACTCGTGGACCCTGCACCTTGCAAGCTCTCTGCAGGCAGGTACTTAGCAATAGACTTGCTCTGTGAACAAAGAGAGAAACCCACAATTCACAGTGCACAACAAGTAGTTGTCGTTGTCTTTGTCGTCTTTGTGGTTGTTGTTGTTGTTGCAGCTGCCAGCAGTGAGCATGGGGCTCAGCTCTAAGTCTTGTAGTTTCAGTGAGTGGAGATCCTTCTGCATGTACATTCCACAGTCAATGCAGCTGTTGCTGCTGTTCTTGCTTGTGTCTGGGGCTACATGCAGCAGCAATAGTAGCTCAGATGCAGAGGCTGCTCTTTTGGTCTTCAAGAATGAACTCCTCGGTGCAGCTGGACTCAGTAGCTCAAGCAGCAGCAGCAATGATCCACTGGCGAATTGGGTCCCCAGCAACAACAACAACAACAACAACAACAACAATTCTTCTTCTTCCCCATTCTGTGAATGGACAGGAGTATATTGCAATGCGCTTGGTGAAGTGGACAGTCTCAATTTGGGGTCAATGGGCTTCACAGGAACCATTGCTCCTGAGCTTTGCTCCTTGTCGAGTCTCCAACATCTGGACCTGAGTAACAACAGCTTGTCTGGTAGCATTCCTTCTGAGATTGGCAATCTGGTCCAGCTTCAGTACCTGGATCTGAACTCCAATCAGAATCTGTCAGGAGCCCTACCTTTAGAGCTTTTCAGCCTCCAGGATTTGTATTACTTGGATCTTAGCTACAATGCCATCTCTGGCAACATTCCACCGGAGCTTGGGAATTTGGTGAACTTGTCGACTTTGATCTTGGCTCGCAATGGCTTGCAAGGGAGTATTCCTGCACAAATCGGGTACCTTGTCAAGCTCAATTGGCTTGATCTGAAGATGAATTCTCTTACTGGAGTGTGTCCTGATCCTCAGTTCAGTCAGCTGGTTAACTTGCAGTATCTGGATCTCAGCAGCAATCAACTGTCAGGGAATCTACCAGCAGTTGAATCTTTGATGCAATTGCAGCATCTGGATTTGAGCTCCAATGGATTCTCTGGACCCATTCCGTCCACTTGGGGTGTGCAGCTTGTGAATGTTGCGTTTCTGGACCTCAGCAACAACTCTTTGTCTGGGGAGCTTCCCTTGGAGCTTTGGAGCATGACGGGACTCACAGAGCTGGTCCTGAGCACCAACCCCTTGACTGGCAACATCCCTGACGACATCGGCAACCTCGTGAACTTGCAGACTTTGTCTCTGGGAACCAGCTATCTCAGCGGCCCCATTCCTTCGCAAATCTCTCGTTGCAAGAACTTGCAGAAGCTGGACTTGGGTGGTAGCGATTTCTCTGGTAGCATCCCTGACTCCATCGGCGAGCTTCAGAACTTGACCACTCTGAATCTTCCTAGCACCAAACTCAACGGCTCCATTCCCGCTTCTCTCGGCAACTGCACAAGTTTGGAGGTAAGCAGCAGCAGCAGCAGCAGAGCTTGCCGACGACCCGCGGACATTCTTCAGTCTGTCTGTGCGCATGATCTTCTTGTGATCAATCTTCTTTCTTCTGATGCTTGTTTTTTTTGTGTTTTGGGGGTCTTCTTGCGAGTTGAACAGATTCTGAATCTTGCGCTGAACTCGCTGAGTGGTGAGATTCCGGAGGAGCTTGCGCAGTTGGAGAATATCGTGTCCTTCATCGTCAATGGCAATCAGCTCACAGGCACAGTGCCTTCATGGTTCAGCAAATGGCAATACGTGTCGACGATCTTCCTGTCCAACAATGAGTTGAGCGGAAGCATCCCGCCAGAGCTCGGCAACTGTTCCAATCTCAAGCTCCTGTACATCGACAACAATCTGTTGTCAGGAACCATCCCGAGTGAGCTTTGCAATGCGGCTAATCTCGACACGTTGAGTCTGATCGGCAACAAACTTTCGGGTGACATCTCCACCACCTTCATGGGTTGCACCAACTTGACGCAAATCGATTTGTCTCTCAACTACTTGTCCGGGAGCATTCCTGCCTATCTCGGGACCAACCTTCCCAAGCTCCTCACTCTCTCCCTCGCCAGCAACAATCTCTCAGGTGCCATTCCTGACGAGCTCTGGACCTCCAATTCTCTCAACCAAATCCAGTTGAACGGCAATGCTCTCAACGGGAGCTTGTCTCCTCTGGTCGCGAATCTCACCGGTCTCGAGTATCTAGATCTCGACGACAACGAGCTTGAAGGTATCATTCCTCCGGAGATCGGCTCTCTTTCCCTTCTCTCTTACCTCTCCATCAACAACAACAGATTGTCTGGTGAGATTCCTGTTCAGCTCTGCAACTGTGTGCAACTCACGACCCTGGATCTGGGAAGCAACTCGTTGTCTGGAGCTATCCCGAGCCAGATCGGGCAACTGATCAATCTGGATTACCTCGTGCTCTCCTACAATAATCTCTCGGGGTCCATCCCGAGTGAAATCTCTGCGGATTTCCAAGTGATGGCGATGCCGGTTTCCAGCTTCGTGCAGCACCATGGGACTCTAGACTTGTCGTGGAACCATCTCTCCGGGAGCATCCCGGCAGAGATGAGCGATTGCGCGGTGCTAGTAGAGTTGCTACTGGCGGGCAACGAGTTCACGGGTTCCATCCCGCCGCAGCTCGCTAGACTTACTAACCTCACCACCTTGGATCTCTCTTGCAACCAGCTCAGTGGCGAGATCCCAGAGGAGCTCGGACAGTCGCCGCATTTGCAAGGACTCAATCTCGCGTACAACAACTTGACGGGATCCATCCCCGCGCAGTTGGGCGGAATCCAGAGCCTGGTGAAGCTGAACTTGACAGGGAATCACTTGTCGGGAGGCATCCCGAACGAGCTCGGGAATCTAACAGGTCTTTCGCATATGGATTTCAGCGACAACGAGCTCAGCGGCGAGATCCCGGCTTTCCTCTCCAATCTAGTTTCCGTAGTGGGTTTGTACTTGCAGAAGAATCGTCTCAACGGCAGCATTGTCGGATTGTTGTCCGAGAGCACTGCATGGCACCAGATGCAGACGCTGAATTTGAGTCACAATCTACTCTCGGGTCCGATCCCGAGCACCATCGGCAATCTCTCTGGTCTTTCGTATCTGGATGTGCGAGGAAACGAGCTGGAGGGAGCGATCCCGAACGAGCTCGGCAAGCTCAGTCAGCTGATGTATCTAGATCTCTCGGCTAACCGTATCAGTGGGTTGTTTCCGCCGAATCTCTGCGACTTGACGTTGCTCAGCTATCTCAACATCTCTGACAACATGGTGTCAGGAGCCGTGCCCGAGGAAGGGATTTGCTTGAAGCTCAATGCTTCTTCTTTTGTGGGGAATCCGGGACTGTGCGGGAGCGTTGTCGACATCGCATGTCCACCGGGGGAGATGCAGCTTCAGGGTGGCGGCGGCGGTGGTCCAAGGAGAAGATTTCTGTTGAGCACCGGTGCTGTTCTTGGCGTGGTGATGAGTACCATCATCGTGGTGCTGAGTCTGGTGTTCGTAGGACTGCGATTGCGGAAGCTGAAGCGGGAGCGAGAGGTTACGGATCAAGCCACAAAAGACTTGGAGAAGGCAAAGCTCAACATGGTGTTCAATGAGCATTACCCTCATCATCATGGATATCATGGTGGCGGAGGTGCAGGGACATGTGCTGCAGCACTGGACTTGATGAGTAGCAGAATGAAAGAGCCCTTGAGCATCAATGTAGCCATGTTTGAGCAACCCTTGCTACGACTGACTCTTGCAGATGTTTTGCAAGCAACAAACGGATTCTGCAAAACCAACATCATCGGAGATGGAGGTTTTGGGACTGTGTACAAAGCAGTTCTTCCCGGGGATGGCAAGGTTGTGGCCATCAAGAAATTGGGTCATGCAAGATCACAAGGGATGCGAGAGTTTTTGGCAGAAATGGAGACTCTGGGCAAAGTGAAGCATCACAATCTGGTTCCTTTGCTCGGCTATTGCTCTTTCGGAGAAGAGAAGCTGTTGATCTATGAGTATCAGGTGAAGGGAAGCTTGGATCTTTGGCTTCGTAACCGAGCAGATGCCATTGAGGTTCTAGACTGGCCCAAACGCTTCAAGATTGCAATGGGTTCTGCACGAGGTCTTTGCTTCTTGCACCATGGTTTCATCCCACACATCATCCATCGCGACATGAAAGCCAGCAACATTTTGTTGGATGCAGAGTTTGAGCCTCGAGTTGCCGATTTCGGGCTTGCCAGACTCATCAGCGCATATGAGACACATGTGAGCACTGACATCGCAGGCACATTTGGCTACATTCCTCCTGAGTATGGACAAACTTGGAGATCCACAACTCGTGGAGATGTGTACAGCTATGGTGTGATTTTGCTCGAGCTTCTCACCGGCAAGGAACCCACTGGATCCGATTTCAAGGATTGCGATGTTGAGGTTGATAATCTTGTCGGTTGGGTACGACATCGTATTCTCAAAGGTGAAGCTCTGGAGGTGCTTGATGCCGAAGTCGCAAATGGACCTTGGCGATTGGATATGCTCAAAGTTTTGCATATTGCCAATCTTTGCACTACTGAAGACCCCGCACGACGACCCAACATGCAGCAAGTTGTCAAATTCCTCAAAGATGTCAAAGATCATTCCTCAGCCGCCTCATCTGTGCATGAAGATGATGATCTTATCAAGCAGTTAAACCACCAACAACAACACCACCATCACCCCCAATAAAAAAAAGTACAATAAAAGAACTTAATATGCACCTCATCATCACACCCACCCACCCACCCACATGAACCTCTCCACCTCCAATTGAAGGTTAGTTTATTTGATAAGCCCTCCCCCCGTGCCACCCAGTGAGCACCAGATCTCAAACTGTACAGTTTCAATGTCCTTTCCTATAAATTGGATTCAACAACAAGTCTGGCAGTTTAGTTAGTTATCCAGCAGTTTGATTCAGCAGCGATTGATTCACTCATCCAATCTTACAGATCTCCAAATTGGATGATCAACCCCTTTAAATTAATTACCTTGTGTTTTCATTGCAGATGGATTGCACTTGGGTAGCATTTCTTAGGACTTCTACTACTACTACTACTTCAATTGAGTCTTTTGAAATTGATTCTAGTTAGTGGCAAAATGGGTCTGTGACAATGTATAGATTGCTGGCTCTGTGTGTGTGTGTGTGTGTGTGTGTGTGTGTTTCTGTCTGTCTGTCAATGGTGATTCATCCATACCCATGACTCAGAGACTCTTTTTCTTTTAGACAAAAAAAAAATTCTCCAGAATAATAATGTACACATTGATCTTGAGCTTAAAAGAGACATGTTTACAGCTGATTGGTATATATATATACCAAGCTTTGCCTTCTTGACCAACAACACTTTGTGTTTGTCAACCACATTGATGACTCTTTCATGACAAAAATGGTGTGCACATCGAACATCCAGCATCAAACCATACACAAGACTCATTTGTGTTGCAGAAATCTATCTTGCAGAGGCATTTGGTCCATTGTCCATCTTTATGTGACTTGGGAGGAGGCAATCTGGTCTCATCTGCAACAAGCCCACAACTTTCTGTGTGTATGACTTTCTACTTAACTGTGTCCTACGAGCGCTGGTGTGCATACCACTGTTGGTCTGGTATATAAGATCTGTGCGCCTGGTACAAACTACAAACCTCTGTTTGGTCTGGTATAACATCTGTACATCTGGTACAAACTACAACAAACCAATGTTTGTCTAGTGTAATATCTGTATGTCTGGTGCAAACTACAAACCAATGTACGTCTGGTATCCACTCTTGGAAGTACCAGCTGATCCCCCCCGTATTGGGTACTTTTAGAAACGTTTCTTACCAGCCTCGGTTGTCCTGGTATTGGGTCCAAGACTGATTTTTGGCTGGTATTATTATGAGGCAGGTTTAGGGTTTAAGGGTTTTGAAACTGGGATCCCGGGAATTTGGTATTAGGTCCAAGACTGATTTTTGGCTGGTATTATTATGAGGCAGGTTTAGGGTTTAAGGGTTTTGAAACTGGATCCCTGGAATTTGGTATTAGGTCCAAGACTGATTTTTGGCTGGTATTATTATGAGGCAGGTTTAAGGGTTTAAGGGTTTTGAAACTGGATCCCTGGAATTTGGTATTGGGTCCAAGACTGATTTTTGGCTGGTATTATTATGAAGCAGGCTTTTAGGGTTTAAGGGTTATGAAACCAGGTCCTTGGAATTTGGTATTGGGTCCAAGACTGATTTTTGACTGGTATTATGAAACAGGTATAGGGTTTAAGGGTTTTGGAACTGGATCCCTGGAATTTGGCATTACGTCCAAGACTGATTTTTAGCTGGTATTATGAGGCAGGCAGGCTCAGGGTTTAAGGGTTTTGAAACTGGATTCCGAAACCAGTAGAAAACTGGTACATAAGTGGTAAATTACCTCAAGTCCCTACAAGGCTCTCATATTGCCTCAGGTTGTTTGTACCACACAGCCCCTAATAAGGTCCTTGCTACAAGTATCGATACCATTGTTTGATACAAGGCACGGGCCAATAGGTAGGTATATATACCAGACCAACAAGTTGTATAAACCTTCATATCAACCTGGGTATTGACAACCAGACCAGTCTCTAACCAGTTGCCTAATACATAATGCAATTGATTACCTCCTTTTCTGATCAAAGTCCATTCAGATCATAGTCATCAGATTGATACATAATTTTTTTCTTAATTGCTCCCTTATTCCCGATTTCCCTAAACCCTAAACCCTAAACCCTATTTTATTTTTGAAGACAAATATACCAAGACTAGACTCGTATGTAATATAAGCCACTACGAATGATGCAAACCCTTTTTTTTCAAAAGAAACTATACGAGTAGAAACCTTAAAGCTATGGCACCTTTCACATTGCAAATCAAGATCTCATTATAATGAGCTTTTTCTAACTTCCACAACAAACAACAAGACATCTAGTCATCTTTGATTTCCAAATGTTTTATTGTCATTTTTGTTTGAATATGAACCTTGTTTCTCCATAGGTTTATTCTTCCATCTCTTTTCTTGGGACCAATTCGTAAGCTTCAAAATGCATACAAAATCTTAGATGGTAACAAACCTTATATTCCAACTAGCATATACCACTTATCCATCTTCCCCAACAATTAATTTCTTTGGATGTTATTTTTGTGTGTGTTAAGATTATACATACCTTCCAAAAATCATTTGTTACTGGTGTAGCTTGTGTTGTTGGCCCAAGTGTGAACTAGTTACTCAACTAATTTCTCCTTTCAAACCCTTTTTTTTTTGTAATTTAATCAAATTTCTAGTGAAAAAATGTTTTCAAAATATAATATTTCTTACACCTTAGTTCTAAAATTTTTGAAATTGCCTTCATTAAATCATATTCATTAGGGGCTTTTCAAAAATACCAAGAGTGCACTCAAGTTCCCATATAATTTTTAGTTTTATCTAAGTGAATTTACAGTGACAAAATTGTTCAATATTAAGAAACCTTTCCATTGTAGGTCCAAACATTATGAAGCCAACTTGGTGCCATATTTGTGGAGGGCTTTCCAATAGTACCAAGAATGTGGCAAGAGGCACAATGGTTTGGGAGATAGATTCTAGCTTCCATTTGAAGGGTGAAAACACACTAAGCCCCCCTAAAATTGTAGACACATGTATAATTTTTTGTAATTAAATTTCTTAATAATGTACAGACATCACATTGTGGATTATTTTTGCTTGTTTTAATTATATTTGATTAGCTTTAGACTTCATCTAATCAATTTTTTAAAAAATTCAAACATTGAAAATTTTGAACGTATAGAATATATTTGTGACAAAGTAATATTCATCACAAAGTTTGAAATTTTGTATATACACTTCAAAACTAGGGTCGTGGATGGAATTTATGGGTGAAATTTTTTACGGTGTATGATATTGATATACATCAATTAAATTTAAAACAATTTAAAATTAAAAAAATTTTGGATGAAATTTTATTCAAGAAATGTGTTTTTTTTGCATTTTTTTAGTAATGAATGCATAATAATATCTTTTTTTAGGAGAAAACTACTACCATATTAAAGAGGAGGAGATTTTATATATGGACATTACATTATTTTTTCAATTTTCTTTTGTTTGGTAATGTTTCATGAATCATAAACATGAGGCCCTATGGCTATTGAAAAATTGTAAGTTATATATTTTGTTTACATAGATTTTATCCAATTCTCCTCATCTAACCATTGGATCAAAATGAATCTTGACTCAAAACAAACTTTGAGTTCAAAAATGTTTTTGTGCAAATTCAAAAGTTTTTTATTTGTGATAACCAAAGGATGCCATCAAGATTTTAACTTACTATGTACTGTAATACTTGTTATACATCACCTTTTTTTGAAAAAAAGTGGTTCACACTTAGTGTGCTTTCACCCTGAAGGCAATGATAGGTTCATTGGATGACATATGAGTAATGAAAGAAAGAAAGTTATCTTCCATCTTAAAACAATATTAAGAAAAGCTTACAAAATGAACTATAAATAAAGTGGAGCTACCTGGGGGAAATGAAATAATGGATGACATTTGAATCAAAGATGTTGAGAATAATCATGCATGATTTATGTGTTAGAAAAAATGGATATATATATATATATATATATATGAATATTTTGATTATTTTACCTTTCATCTTAAAATAAGGACAGATTCATTGAATGATATGTGGATGTGATCATGATAATATGTATTATGACACTTGTAACTAATGTTGCAAGTTTTAATATGTTTGTATGATATTTTTAATAATCTATTGAAATGATTTGAAATAATCTAATGACTATAAATATTCAAAAACATTCTCCAAATAGTCTAACAAGTATTTTCATTGCTTAATTATTTTTTAAATGATTTAAAATAATTTGAAAATCACATAATCATGAACAATAACTAGGTTCATCTATACATAATTACAAATGTGACAATTATTTTTGGCTTTGGTCATGAATATGTTTTGTTATTATATAAGTCATGAATTTTGTGGAGGTGACCTATGTGGGCAACAAAAATGCCAACTCCATAGGTGGCCACATCATTGTTCAATTGAGATGTCAAATGAAGTGTCAAATGAAGACATCATTGCTTTAGGGTTTGTATTTTTATTTTGTTACAAAGAGAAATAAGGTTGAATTTTATAGGTTTTTTTGTTTTGGGTCTTGGTTTGTTCATGTGTTGGGTTTTGATTTGTTTGTGATTGTTGTTCATAGAATTTTGCAAAAACATTTGAGTATTTGTGATCTTTACTTTGTGAAGGTTTTTGAAAATTGATTAATGCAAATATCAACAATAGTATTCTTGCAAAAGCAACGAAAGAATGTTTGTGTAGCAAATTCAAATCTGATTATCATGTGTGAAGAAATGCAAAATTTATGGGTCGTTGTTGGATGTATGGTTCTTTAAATCAAGAAATGGAGACGATTAGAGGTTACAAACAAAGATAATTTTTTGTTATGTTCAAATTGTTTTTGAAAGCCATTTTTTTAAGCTATTCATTTTATTTTTTGTTGTAATGATAAATTAGACAATTGTAAACAAATTCATGAGTGCAAATTTGGTCTAGTACAATTTACAAAAAAAAAAACTAGTTTTTTTTTTTGGAAAGTCTACAACCATGGAGAACTTTGGACATCTCATTAAATTGTGATTTGTTTGATGAAACCTTTTGTGTGTTTGATTCATAGAGTTTGATTCTTGATTTCAAAACATGGTATGAGCACTTGGCTTTGTTATATATTTTGCAAGAACGCACACATTCCAAAAGAGGTGAAATATGTGATGGCTTTAATTCCAAGAAAAGAATTTTGGTTGCTTGTTATTTGTTGTGAACTTTAAAAAAGGTGTCAGTCACAAATTGTCACATAGGTGGATGATTTAGAAAACCTCATGCATATACATAGTTATCCCATCAATCCCACAAGGTGTCTAGAAGATGTAATTGAGTGCATGGGCTTTATCACTATCATTAACTTACTAGCTATAGACCATGGTTTGTTATGTTATGCATATATGCGTGGTGAATTGAGACTTTTATCGCATGGAAGTTGAATTCATGTTTTTGAATATCAAGGCTCTATAACGTTAAGGTGTTGCCAAGGTCTATGTGAGCGTGTAGTTGAAAATAAGGGACCTAGTTCAATTGTTATATCTAGCAATTGAGAAGGTTATTGTGTTAGGTACAAAATCAGGGGTTGGGGGATTGGGGTATGTGCACCATAACATTAAAGAGGGGTGGTATTGAGTGCAACTTGAAAAGATTATGGAAGACAAAGGCAACACACATTTGTAAGTGCCAAATAAGAATGATAATCAAAGATAAAAATGATAATGATATCCATAGTTAAAGTTGAACGAGTAGTGGGTAGCAACCTTGTATGGAAAGGATAAGACATGCAAAAGGTCAATTGAATTGATGTTGCACCATGCAAGAGCAAATAGTAAGGTGATGTTATGAAAGTTTCAAACTATGTGCGCATTACAATAAAAACTTTTCATCCCATGTGTATTAGTTTGTGTATGTATATGGACCCAAGGAAAAAAACTAGAAGAGTTTGCAATTTGATATTTTTGTGCATTTGTGCATTATAATTTTTGTTCATCACAAGATTATAGGAATTAAACCTAAAACCCCATGTTCATTCTATGTAAATGAATCTATGCCTAAACATTATTGGATAATAAATATTATATTCTAATAACCTTGCATAATCGTAACCATCATACACCACATTTTGTACCATACCTTAATTGTAACCTAATAAATGTGAAACAACCCACACAAACATGACATGTGGCACACAAAGAAACTATTAGAAGCATAATTCTTAACCTTAAAAACCTCCCACAATGAGACGTGGAAGATAATTACCACCTGAAAATCACCAAACACAAACCTTAAAACCTAAAAATGTTTTTAATTGATGCATGGTAACACAAGGCACAAGCAATTTTATGGGAACCTTAACCCTAAAACCCTCCTTGACATTTCCCAACCTAACAAGTGTCAATTGAACCTTAAACCTTAAATCCTCTACACCAATTAAATTGTTAAAATGTGATAAATCAAGATTTTACCCCTTGAAAATGAAGCCCCAAAATATTCCCAAATTAACATGTGTTAAAAAAGGTATCATTTAAGTTCCTTTGATCACAACACATGTTAATGCTAGGATTGTTCAAAAAAACGACTTATATATATATGTATATATATTGGCTAACATTTTTTTAATTTAAAATGTTTATATTCAAACAAGGGCCATATGTTAACATTCCATTTGTTACTTTTGTCACACGTGGAAGGTTTTAAGTGCACATCCTTAAATCACATAGAAGTCATAGAAGTTGTATAAACCATATGAATCACATATAGATGAAACCATATAGGTTGAATGTTCGTCAAACCCCTATTAATTGCATTTTTCATTTGTACCTATGTCACATGCAAGTTGTTCAAGGTGATTAGGTAGTGTTTAGTTGCAAATGGCATATATGATTAAAAAATAATTTCACATGACAATTGTAAAGTTTGGACTTTTCTTTTAATGTAGATTTGTAAGTTGAAACTAGTTAAGTTTGCCTAATGTTGTTAACTTTTCAACTTTTTGTTGAGTCATTTTCAAGGCCTCAACAAGGAATTTTGATCGTTCATCCTATTTTTTTAAATAAATAGTCATTGTGACTACTAGTATCTTCATTAAGTAGTTGTTTCTTCTTCTAATTTTTACATCTTTTTGACATGTGATAAGATTTTTTTGGCCCAAAACCAACTACAAAATAACCCTAAACACTATAAATCTTTTCATTGTTATTGCCTTTTTCCCTTCTCTCTTTTCTCCTGAAGGTGGCCCATTTTTTTTTGAAATAAAAGAGCAACCATGTGCCCCATTTAAAAAAATTGAAACCAAATTCCATTGTGTTTTTTTTTTTTTTTCCCGGTCAATTTCCAATTCATGGATTGCCCCACAATATTGACTTTGTGAAATTTTGCAAGCATTCAATATGGGCCCAATCAAGACCGCCAATTATGAAACCTTACTCCAAAAACTAAAGCATGACCTCATCAACTCCACCCCACCACCAATGGACAAACACCTAAAAAAGAAGAATGAACCTACCACCAAATCGACACCCAATTTCACTTCCTAAATGTGTGTGTATATAAAGGCTATAGTTAGGACCATGATACCTTAGTCTCCTTAATGGAAGCCAAATGGTTCATTGATAGTTAAGTGGTTAACAAAAAGAAATTCTTCAAGGACCATGGTAAAATGTTAGCCCCCAATATTGGTCCTCCTAGTTACTAGTCCTTTCCACCTTCCAAATTAATTCATTTGGTTTTTTTTTTGCACGCAAATTCATTTCCATTGCATCTATCTCATTACATGACATGCAAAATTGTTCATGGACGTCTTGCACATCCCTTAATAGAAACAAAAAAAAAAGGACGAGCATGATGTACACAACCATGGGCTAAATTTGCAAAGTCATGTTCAACACCTTTGCATTGTACTGAATTGTTTGGCTCATCATCGACTTCAAGATGTTGACATTTGGTCCAACATGTTCTTCAACTAGGCCAAACAACTATTTGAAAAACTACAAAACACCAACAAACTACCTATGCATGCTACCAAAAAATTTGATTCCTTGACCACCAACATTAGTGATGTCCTTGACTTAAAGGCATCACTCTCAACACTAGACCGACAAGGCTAGAAGAGAAAAATAGGCCCCACCAATGAAGCAACATCATCACCACATGCACACAATCACATGTATACTCACAAATTATATTTACATTAGGTGGAACATTGACCTATTATGCAAGTTCTAACTAACAACATCATGCAAAATTATTATTTCACATGCAAATTTAATGTGAGAAATTTTCAACCCTTTAAAAATCACTTCTTATTGGATGTGGTTTTCAATAACTTCCATCAATACATAACCAATAGATTTGAATATACACACGTAGCCACATGATAAACCATTGGACTTGAGGGAAATAATAACTTAAGAGGCATACTATTGTGTAAACACAAGTACTAAAAACTTCATCAATGATACATTTTGTAATAAGTTTTAAAACTAAATTTGTGAAATTATGCCCTACCCATGTCGACAATTTGCATCTATTCATCTGCATTTCCATTACACTCCTTGGTTTCCCCTAGCCTATCCCACTCCTTGACATCCACATTGCAAACCACATTTTTCAATTCACAACCCCAATTTAATCATACAACGAATTCTTTACTAAGTGTTTGAATTTGCATTTCCATCCCAATGTCTAGTTCCCCTTTCATGACATTGGAAAGCACGTCTTTTTTCTTCATAATATATCTTTGTCTTGAAGTTCTTTTAGTGGTGGACATCATTCTATTTTGCTTTTGCTATACAACTATAGTGTGTTTGCATATGTGCTCCACTTTTGAGTTATATTTCTATCCTTGTTTTAATGGGACTAATGAAAATACTCCAAAATCATGTAAATGTGTGTCAAGTGTCATAGACACAAAAAAAATCAGCTCAAACAATCATTATTTTCACATATAATGATTTTATTCTCATGGTATGGTCATAGGATGCATTAAAGTTCGAAGTTCTAGAGTTTGCAAATTCCTTATTTTCTTGAGCATATTTGCCAACTTTTCAATATATAAAACTAGGAAAAGAAAATCATAAACACCATAAAACAATGAAAAGGAAAATCATCAAAGATTGTTTTCATTTGCTATGATCAATGTATACTTCAATCTATATATAGCAAGATTTTTCTCACATGAAACATAATTGAATCTTAAAATAAAGGTATGAAAAATTCTGCTTGAAAGTAGCCTAAACTTGGGGGCTGCTTTCACCCCCACCAACTAAACCCTCATTTGATAATCCATCTCTTGACTTTCCCTTACACTTCTCTTGTATCAAGAAAACAAAATAAAATTGGTAGAAAGGAAGGGGAGTTTGTTAGAAAGTTTTGATAAAAGTTGATGCTAAAAGGGAACACAATTTTCCCTTAAACTTCTCTTGTATTAGAAAACAAAAGAAAATCAATATAGAAGAAAAGACCAAAGCGGGGAGTAGCTAACTTGGGCACTTGTGTTTGTGCAAATTATTGAAGATGGCGATGGCCAATGAGACCCTAAGAGAGCAAACAACAATGAGGACGTTGACATCTTTAGAGTGATGGTTAGGTGACATGTCTCTTTGTGTTGGGTTTGTGTTGGTACCACTTGACGATGACACATCAAGGCAACGAGTTGAAACCCAATGCGCGGTGAATCGCCTTCAAGGTGGCAAGATGTCACCAAGGGCACAACAAGAGGTTGTTTCATGGTAAGATGGAACCCAAGTGCGAACCCAATGTGTGGTAAGTCACCTTCAAGGTGGCAAGAAGTCACCAAGCGCACAAAAAATGGTTGCTTTGAGGTAAGATGGAACCCAAATGTGAGTAGTCAAAGCAACTCACCACAAGGCAACTTGGTGTTGCCCAGGGGTGAAATGTTTAGCTCCCAAGGTGGGAACTTGGTTGGGCTACAAGACTCGGTGAAAGTTACTAAGTGCAAAAAGGCCCTAAAGTATTGAGAAGGTCCACAATGAATCTAAATCCATAACTCTAATAATGAGTTAGGACTTAGAACAACTCTTTTGTCTAACGGATGAGTTGGGATGTGAGGTTTCAATCATGTGCTAATGTGGGTTGCATGTGGAGTTAATTAGGAGTGCAACTTGAGACTCAAGAAAAGCACAATATGTTTAGACAGACTAGCAAAACACAAGAATCAAATTATCCAGCAGAAAATCTAGTCAAAAAGACAAATATGTGGCTTTACCTACCTTGAAGTTGTCCAAGGAGTCCATAGACCATATCTCATCCTGTTTTTTCACCAAACAAGTTAAGGGCTCTCCCTAGAGCCACCAACAAGATTCTGCAATGACAAGAACTCAAAACATGACATTTTACTCATATCATATCAACAAAAAATATTCACTAAAACTTTCATTCCTGCTTCCAAATCTGAAAGTTAAAAATATTGCAACAAAAAGGGGGAAGATTGTCAGCGTTAGAAGTTGAGAGGTTCAAGAACTCAATGGACAAGAAAGAAGCTAACTGACAACTTGACTCCAACCACATGGGTGAGAACAGGGCCCTGAGAAAGTTATAAGGTGATAGGGAGTGACTAGTGCAGCATTCAAGGCTGAACTTCCTCATACCGTTCTAGAAACTTTCACTGCTCTTCAAATAAAGGGCATGATGATTTACATCCACCCTTCGAGGCTTTGCATGATGGGCACACTCCAAATCTAATCTCTAGAAGACCACCCTTACAATCAGATATTTGCCTGTGCAAAATATACAAGCTCAGAAACTCAAAACCACTAAGATAGCTGTAGCTAATGGGCATATGTCTGCTAAGTAACACAAAGCCATCTTCAATAATAAACTGCACTAACTATACTCCCATACCCACATGTCTGCTACATGTCATGGGACATTCTGATGCAATCCAGAATCACAGAATTTCCTTATCAACAGCCTGCAATACAACGGGGAGTATATGCTCAAGAGATGAAAGGTTTATGGCTCTTGCAAGACGGCAAATTGTGATTTGTAACAGAATAACTCTTGTGCACCCTCAAGTCCACGCTTTCGAGTCAGAAATGAAACCAAGCCTGCTTCTGTCTGAATACACAAGGGAAGATACACTGAAGTGGTCACCTACTCCATGAAAACCTTCAATAAAGCAATTGGAAGCCTGTTGCCGGACCTCAATGAACTTGAGATTCTAGCAACAAATTTGTTGCAGTTGCCATGTCATTTCTGGCAATGGCCAATGCTTGCAGTGCATCCTCCCGTATGAAACCCATAGCAACAAGTGTTGACACTGATTCTTCAGGAGGTGGCAACAGCGCACTCAGGGGGGGTGCTGTTGCCACAAACCGATTCTGCAAACCATCATAGACATCATCTCACACCACATCTTACAGAAGCAGCTGACAAAGAATAAAGAAAAAAATGATCCCTGTAACAGTGCAGTGAGGGTATTCATTCTGTGGGACAACATTAGAACTCTGCATACCTGAAAAGCCTGATCAGGAGGAGCAGGATTTGTAGCCTCTCTGCTGGCATTAGCTCTACCATTGGTGGATGGTGAAGATACACCAGACATGAATGGTGAAAATAATTGGGCTGTTGCAGCAGCTAGCCCCTCTGGGAACTGCAAGACCAAAATCACTTTCACCATCTACATAATTATATTGTGATGATACACCTCCTAAGATTGACAGCAGAGAGCATGACAAATGTGGGTCAGACTGTATTGAATCTTGCATACCTTTGCTCTTCGAATTTGCAGAACATTTGACTTATATATGAACCCTGCTATCATCCCACAAATGCCTGGAACAAGTGATCGCTTCCATGATGACAACAAGAGCTGAAGAAACACCCCAAAATTCCCATGGACAAACAGATAGTAAGGGCACTTCAACTGTAATGAAGTCCAAAAGCCTTGGTAGCCATTGCTTCCCTAAATTATGAGCATAGAAAGGGCTACTAAATCAATCAATATTTTGGAAAGATACTACAAGGATGTGCAGTGTACCTGCAAGCCCGCAAGGTAGACAAATGACTTGTCTGAGAAGTGGGCACCAAAAACCTTGAACCTTGTGGAGATTGGGATGTCGAAGAAGAAGGCAACAAAGGATGCAAATATCAAGCCATATGGTCCTGGGGTCAAGGATATGCCTGACAGTAACCTTGTGTCTGCAAGTTTAAAATGCCATTAAACTCGTCAGAATCCATCTGCTTCTAATTCAAAGTAGTGCTGGCAATTGCAGCAGAGTGCATGGTGCTTGTGCACAAGTCCATAAAGCTGTAAATTCACCATCATCTGCCAATTGAAAGCTAGATACTCAAGTGACCATGTGCTTGTGAAAGAACATGGCAATGAAGCCCAAAAAACAGAGCACAGGATAACCAATCCTCCTACAATGTTAAGACCATACAAATAAAATGCTCCACTTTGCAACAGATACATAAAAGTTGACAAAAGTTGAGTATCCAATACCTCTAAATGCAGCCAATGTGACTACCTCCAAAATGGTTGTGAAAGCTGTTGAAAACAAGAGAAAGACCTGGCAGGTCCACCTGCCAAAAGTTAATGCCCCACACTACAAGGCAATCTATATTGGAAAAACTTGTACATAGTATCCATTACTAAATTCTGACTACAAAACGAAATTGATATAAGGAGCACATACACAATGTACATGTAGACAAATAGCATCTGTATCTGGATGAAACAATATAATTACTACTGAAGAGTGTTGTGCAGTAAAGAGGTGTGCACCAAATATTTGTTTGACCCAATTTGTCGCTCAAAGACTCGGAAAAAGTACACCAAGTACAATCCAAACAAGAGCTCTGGTGTCGATGAGAACACACATGGTGATGTGACCAAACGCCACAATTCCAGCTTCTGCACAACTTTCTGTCGCTCCACATAAAAGCTCTATCAGCACACAGCTGTTCAAAGAACCTCAACTTCCATACCGGCCTTTCTCCAAAGAGTAGAAATTTCGATGGCTGTAGAGCATGCTCATGAGAACATGTTGTAGTAAAATGACAAGGGGATAACTCCATCCGATGAAGATGTATACAAAGTACCTGATATGAGAGGCTGCAAACCCTAGCACCACCTTGTGTGCCAACAAGGACGGACACTAAACCACATGTAAGGACTATCCCCTTTGTAACAGGTGCATTATCTGCATTTCACACAGCACCATGATAGCTCAATATTGTGCCATTTCCCGTGAATTATGTACTCCTATGTTTTTGCTGAGAAGTTGATGCTACACTCATCAATTACTCCATTTTCCTTAGTGCCCCCAAAAGGGTATTTCAGGATATTGACTCACTGAAGACAGTCCTCCCAGAAACCGCATGAAGCTTTTCTTTTCTCAGTGGCATGACCAGTAATATTGCCAACTATCTGAAAGGAATCCTCAGATCTCAAAGATGCAAAACTGACAACTTCGAAAATATGATTAGGGTTTGGAGAACCTCTACAGAAATTAGGGTTTCCTGAAAGCATGAACCGAGAAATCACTAGCCCTATGAAGAAAATAAAATCCATTTCTTCGCTTGGAGGTTGGAAGCCAAGGAATGAGTAAGAACAAGATATGGCTAGCTAGCAACCAAAAAGTCGCGCTCATTGCTAAATGACATCAAAAATGAAAGGGATGAAGAACATAGAAAAGGCAGGTGATCAGAGAAGAGTACTAACAAAAGCCTGCAGGTCCTGCGTTCATTTTGTTTTGTTGTATGTTTTCTCTTTCGATCCGAAGCTCCAAGACTCCCCAAAGAAGAAGAAGAGAAGACCTGGTCTACAATTTTGGTCTATATTCCCCCGCTTTTTGTTTTGCGATTGCCAAAAAATTCACCGACACCGCCCTCTAGTTTACTGCACCAATCGGCGCACACAAATACCGCAACGTTGCGATCAATACACCTCTAGGTTTTGCACTGCAAAAAACAGAAGCTCGTCAGACGCTCCTCCTGTCGCATGAGCTACGTTCCTCACACAGAAGGAAGACGACGACGATCCGTATCTACTTCGTACAAAATACTAATACGTACTTCAACGGGGTATGCAGTATGTACGGGTTCTTTTATCCTGTGACCGTAAATACTGAGGTTATCTACATAGTAAAAATCGCATACTAGTAATTGGGGGTAGTAAAAGAAAAGAAAAGAAAAGAAAAGAAATAGAAAGTAGGAAAATAGTGGGGAAAAAGGCGAGGTAAATAAATTATGGCGTTAGATTTTAGATTATGCGAAATTTAAAAATGAAGTGATTTTATTCTTTGGATTTAAAAAATGACCCAATGTTAATTATTTTCTTATAGGATTTTTTATTTTTTTTGGCAAATTCTTGTCATTTTTTTATGATTTAAAAAAAAATCCAAATCACATTCTACTCTGAAATGGATGAACACTTTTTTTTTTTTGTGCCTTACAATTTTTCTTTCCTCATTTCATCACTCAATATTTATTTATTTATTTATTTTTCCCACCTCAATTTCCAAATCCTCTCCTTTGGAATTGGTGGACAACTTCTTTTTTCCCCTTCCAACCAGGTTTTTTTTTTTTTTTTTTTTTTGTTTTTTATTTTTTTTTTTTTACTCTTTCTCCATATCTTATCTCTAACATTTCATCCTCTTTCATAATATTTTTTGCTATAATTGCAGCTGCAGGTAATTTTAAAGGGTTTTTATAATGTCCAA
>Ga0116231_10004332_pt1 | contig 28791 bp, 33 predicted proteins | sample S1TSphgellanicum_2_FD_89695 | JGI IMG/M metagenome (GOLD analysis project Ga0116231, IMG submission 89695) | Host-associated microbial communities from peat moss isolated from Minnesota, USA - S1T2_Fd - Sphagnum magellanicum MG | ecosystem: Host-associated > Plants > Peat moss > Unclassified...
ATGGGCTTTCAGGCTCTAGTGTAAAAAGGGGCTGAGCTGAGCACCCAAGGGGCTGCTCTGAGCTGCTGCACCGTGTGCTCCACAACAGCACCTTGCAGAATCTCCAAGTCTCTCTTGTCGCTTCCGAGATCCCGCTTCCGAAAAGATTCACCACCAGCTTATCGGTGTACCCCTCCTCCTTGAGAGCTTGCGAAAAATGTCGCGTGCATCTCGCGCTACTCCAACCCCGCCGGGACACAAGGAAACAATTCAGGAATTCTTCCTCAACGTTCCTGTTTCCCTTTGCCTCCAGGATGACTGAGCAGAACCAGAAGCAAGCACGCTGCAAAACACTCAGTGGAACTTCCCCAAACTTACCGCTGGGTACCTATCTGGTTAGAAAGAGTGCAATTCGTGCGCGCTCAAGATTTGCTGAGGCCGAGTGCGCCCGAGCTCTTCGATGTCGTGTGTGGTGTGCTCTTGGGTGTTTCGTCTCTCGCCATCTCAATCCTCAAGCTCGTTGCAGCAGCAGCAGCGCTCCCCAATCGCATATGTATGAGGTGTTCTCATTGCACTCCTTTATTGTGTATCACCATTTCCTTTTCCCCTAATGTTGTTTTGTTGCACGAGTGCACCCTGGTGATTTTCTCGTGACCTTTTGTTGCACATCACTGTTGAACCATTTCTTCTTCCCCTAGTTTTTTTTTTGTTGTGTAAGTGTGCTATGGTGTTTTTTTTGTGATTTGTTGCTACACATCACCCTTGTCTTCTCTTGCTACTTAGAACTCCAACTCATCATGCGCTTCTATCGTGTATGTAAGACATCTTCCCATTATGTTTTTTTACTCTACATCACCATGGTCTTGGGTCTTTGTCTTGATGTAGCTTATTGTGATGTCCTTTTGTTATGTAGTGTTGTGGTGGTTTGGTCTTCCCGTAGGGTTGCTTTGTTTTTACAAAGGCGTTATGGTGTTTTTTTTTGTGATTTACCATCGTGCATCACTTTTGTCTTCTCACGTTGCTTGGAAATCTAACACCTCATGCCAATGTTGTCTTTGTGTTTTTCTATTGCACAAGTAAGAATGTCCATGTCATGCTCCTTTACTATGCATTATCATTGTCTTGGGTTTTTGTTTTGATTTGGTTTATTGCAATGTCCTTTTGTTGTGCATCATTGTGTGATTGCCATGCAAATTCCCATGATACCCAACGTGTACCCACCAAATACCAGTCAGGTATTAGGGGAGAAAACAATGGTGGGCATTTGAAGTTGAAATGATGTTGAAATTTCATCTGTGGATGTGAATGCATGAATAGTGAAAACCCTAAAAGGCAATGGATGAGAAGCATGAGGTGCAAAAATACGGAATGGTTATTCATCATCAAAAAATTTGGATGTCGAAAGTTGATGTGTTGTGTTCTTTTTTGTGTTTTGGGTGTATTTTTGTTTGTTTGCAGATTTATGGTGTTTGATTTTTGTTCTTCAATCGAGCTGAGAGATGCTGAATTGGTGTTGGTGATGGAGTGGGTTTGTAGTTGCTGTTGGTGGGGTTCTTGAATGAAAATGCGGATCACGAAGTTGAACGTTGGTTGGTGCAACAAACTTGGTGAAGATGGGAGAGGATTGAACAAGAACTATATAAAGGGCATGCTGATCTTCAATCGGAGGAGTGCTATAGAACTAAGTTTTTCTTTTGAATATGCAATTGTGATTTGGCTTTCAGAATGTTGTTAGTAGAGACAGATAGGGAAGAATGCCCCATTGTTGATCTTCAACTTTCTTTTATGGAATAGACTTTCCATTGTGTCCTAGGCTTTAGGAAAGGTCTAGCTATAGAAGTCATGGACCATAACAAGGGAAGGGATGACATTGTCTAAGATTTCATGAATGGTGATTGTGGCAAGATCATTCGGATTTGTTGATTAACGCCTCTCATAAAAAGCTTCGACTTGTTGAAATGTTCCTAGTTTATGTGTAGTGTAACACCCTCTTGTGAGCGTTTTAACGTGTCACTACCATGTTGTATTGTTGAACATTTACCTTGTCCCGCAGAGTTGTGTTTGGCACCAAAATGGCACTTATGTGAGAATTATGTGAGATATATTCGCAGCCCAGTTTTTGTTCCATCATTCATGATTCATTGCCAAGACTTTCTTTTTCTCCCATCATGCTCTTGAGATGTTGTCTTCCACTCCCAACTAAAGCAAACAAGTTTTGAATAGGCTTTGTGATTGGGACTTTCCATGGAGCCCAGATTTACCCACCACTCAGCAATCTGGTGTATAAAGACGGTGAGGTATCGGCACCATAACCTACTAGGCAACGGGCTGCGTATTGCTGATTCTGGCTCCCAGCAAGCCATGGAGCAAGTCCATTACAGCAAGCTCTTGGGTACAATGGGTGCTAGAATCAGTACCCACCCCATTAGATTATCTATTGATAAAAGCAGGGGAACTTCTGGGAGAACACATAGTAACACAGCCTACTGCACTATAGCCACAGGGGGCAAATTCAGCCTCCAGACCATGCTGCAGGTGTGGCCAAATCAACTTCTCCTGCCTTAACATCTTATTAAGGAGATCATCACTTCATCCCTGAGTTTAGATATGTGAAAACTTGTTGAATGAACAAACTAAAACAGATTGAATGAACATGATGATGTTGGGTTTTGGAGGCCATTTGCTGAGAGCCCATCATAGATTTATCTGGAGCTATCTCCCATCCATATTTGTTGATCCTCTTTCGTATTTGTTGATTGCTTTCCCTTTGGTTTAGTTGTTCAATGCAAATGCCCTCCAAAAACCAGCGACATCCCATGACTATTATCTGGGGAGCAGCTACCACCTTTGAATGATTGGCCAGTTTCCACCACACCTCTGCCCCAAGCCAGCACAAACAGGGATCTTACAAGGCTCCTTTACAACCTCAGACCTACTGTCAATCCTAGAAGCAGAACTTGGCATCACCCACAATTCATTCGGTGGATATAAGGAGCTAAAATATGTGTGGAAAAATTCTCAGGAAAATTCGATGTGCAAGAATTAGATAAAAAATGCATCCATGCACAGATGAGAAAGCAATCTGTCAGATAAGAGTTGGAGGGAAATCTATGCAGGCTGAAGCAGTAGTGGCAAATCAGAACAAACTCCCATTCAGGGAGGAAGACAATTGCTTTGACTATCAATGAGATAATCACAATATTCTCACATGCAGATGGCAAAGCTCAGTCCATTATCACTGGCAAGTAATGGGCTTGATTTGCCACATGATGGCTGAAAAGTTGAGGCTGGAATTTACTCATCTATCATACAGGAACTGTCTGCAACAGGACAGCCAATCTGAGAAGCAAGAGTGAGGAGTGTACTTGAGAATCATTGTGCCCAAATAAGCTTGAATATGTTTCGGCTGATTTTTTCACTTATTGTTTTGTTCTTATCGCGGATGGGGATACCTGCAAGCAGTTTCTCTTGTGCAGTTAAGTCACCCTCCTGCAAACAAAGGAGCAAATTGCCATTTTGAGTTGGTGGATATGCCATTTGATACACAAAACTCCCCACCACCAACCTTGGTATGTCCAACATGTTTGCACTTCCTGCAGCAGCACACAAGGAAGGCTGATCATTCTGAATAATCTGTCTTCTGCAAGAATGACGAGGGTCTTCATCTCTTACATTGCCTTGGTTCTGCCGCTCATTCCTTCCCATACATGCCTCTTTCAGTGGTGAATTCTTGCTTGCATTCTCTCCTTATCCCATTCCTAACCTTTCCAAGCATTCTTCTGCTGTTCTTTTCCCCTCATCAGTCAGCATGTACCTATATGACATGGACAATATTCTATCAAGCATCTGAGGATTATTGTGAGAAGCTTAGACTTATGAACCATGGCTGAAAATCAAGAGTATTACCAGGGACCAGCAAAATAACTATGATGAGACTGTCATGAATAGATAAAACACAGACCCTTGAAGGAGCTCGAGGATCAGAAAAAAACCTGCCACCAAAAGAGAAAGGCAAAATAAATTGCATTCCCTGAATCCAAAATTCTTAATGATTTTCAAAATCCAGAAATGAAGAGGATTTGCTTCCCAAAAAATTGCTACAGTAAACACAAATTGTTTGAAGACAAGCAAAGGCTGAGAACAGAAGATGCAAGCCTGTTCCAGCATCACGTACTTGGCAGGGCAGTTTTTCTTTCACAACCAAGGATTTATCAACAAGGGTCTTCATGGAGCTCCAGCCTGCATATGAAAAACTGAGGCCCAGCACCAAATCTGGGTGGAACTACCCCCTTGTTGGACCTGCATTTGAACATTTCATCACTTGAGGATCAATACTGAGAACATGATAGGAGCTGATGATAAAGCTTAACAATGCAGACCACACATACAAAAGTAATTTAATGAGGCTTCAACAAAGGATCTTGATAAACTGGACCCTAAACCCTATAAGGACCTTCAGTGCAACCACAACAACATGAGAAAATACATCAACACCATTGCAACAATCCACAAGATCCTACTCGAATTGCTCATGTTGCTTTTGCTGACTCCATGGCCATACATAGCCCATCTGACAGCCCTGGCAGCACTGCTTAATCTCCTCTGATCTTCACACACCAGGTATGTGATTTTTGTGGATTTTGGTGTGTGCAATTGAAGCTAGAAAATTAAATCAACCAGCACTCTCAAGTGTGAAAGAATTCTTGTCAGTGCTGGAGCTTCTGATCATAGCACTCATGACCTGTTCGCTGGAATCTATAGTAAGTGAGGGGCACTTCCGGTTTGGATCTTGAGTTGATGGCAATGTCATGTCAGTAATTAGGTCAGCTGGAATTTTTCTTGCAAGGAGCTAGGGTTTTTATCTAGGGTTTTTAAAAACTCACATGGGTTTGTTGGCAAAGCACCCAACAACAAACTCAATCACACCGGAACCAACCTCCACCCCTTCCCTTTTAAAAGTTTCAACAAAGCTTCTTAGATTTCTATTGCTCCAAACAAATTGGACCTCTTTCAACTACATTCCACATTGATGAAGCCCAATAAAACAAAAGCCCATATTACTAACTAAGAGAGAGAGAAGAGAGCCAATAACTAAGAGAGTTTTTTTCTTAGCTTCCACAATTCCATACTAAAAGACAAAGACAAGAACTAATATGTGTTTTTTTTTAAATTTTTTTGTTGGAATACATTTATTGAATGTTGACAATGAAAATGTTGGAAATAGGTTTAGGGTTTAGGTTATCTAAACCCTTTTATTGTAGGTATCTTGGCTCTAGTCCTAATCAATTGTATTGCACCAATGCATTGATGAGGAAACTCAAACATTTTGACACTTTTAACACTTGATCATCCATTTCTAAACACATAGAATGCAAATACATATCTTCTAATAAGGTTTATCATTGGTGAGCATTCATTTAAGTTTGAATGTGTTTTAAAGGAATCTTCATTTTCTTCACCATGCTTCTTGCCACACCCATGGTATATAACTTTCATATTGAATTGTGATGTCTTTTTAACATATCTACATTTTACTTTTAAAGCATAGAAGTACATGTAGATTTTTCATGTTATACATTAACTTATAAAAGAATATCTTCAATTTATAACCAACTTGTGTTGTGGACATGTTTAATTAAAATTAATCAATTTTCAATGCAGAACAACTTAAATAAACAATATCTAAGTAAGTTAGTTAAAAGAAACGAGGAAAACTTTTGAAAATAGAGTCTTGGTGACATGGACCTTACATTTCCATGACAAGTCATTATATTTTGTTTTCAAATGCATTAGTTTGAATGTCACATTTTGGCACAATTTGTTGGCATGATTGAAGTTTATTTTGCAATAGCCTTTCACCTAAACCCTTAGATAGGTTAAGGCTCAATGTGTACAAGCTTGGAATGAAAAAGAAAGTTTTAGAAAAACCTCTCATTTCATCTCATTTTTATAAAAGGATCCAAATAACTTCAAGAATGCTCTCACAAGTGGTGTGTCATTGGGGTTTAGAAAGGTTTAATTACTCTAGTGAATAAAATATGAACCATTTTCCATTGACTGGGGAAATTTTATCTAAACAAAATATTTATTGATATGTTGGGTGAAACATAAAATATGTTCTTTTTCATGGTTAAAAAATATTTGCCCAATAATAGGTTTAGGATTTATTAGGTTTTAAAAAACTTAATATAGTTAACAATAACAAAAGCCATTTGCACTTTAATTTTTTCCGCATGCTTGTTCTAGTTGACATTTCTAGCAAGATGTAGGTGATAAGTACCAAAAAGAACCAAGTTCATAAATACTTCTATTTAACATGTCATGTTTAATCAACATGACATATATAACATTAATGTCCATAGTTAATGATATTATTCAATTTCTTTTGGGAAACATAAAGTGAGTCAACAACAAACATTAGAAGAAAAAAGCAATGTAACGATTTGGTACTAAGGTGACATCAATAAAACATTTCACCCTTTTAACATTTGGGCCCACACCTTGCATCATTAGTTGATGCAACTTTATTACAAAAATGGTTAAATAAGATTAGTTGTAAATTGAACTATTTAAAAATTAATGTAACAAATATTAAGGAAAGAAAAAATATAAAAGTATATGAACCAACATACATTTTGTAAACAAATGTGAAGAAAAAAGTCTATTTATAATGTTAGCAAAATTGTTCAAAATTGTTTTAAATCATTTCACAAAGAAAAAAATTGAAAAAATAATCAATATTGAATAAAAGATATTTGAATTACATTGAACCAATTGAACATAGCAAAAAGATGTGGGTGGTAGCGACATAAAAAAACCAAGTTCATAAAAACTTCCATTTAACCCTTTTGAGTGTTTTTTAAGAATTTTTATTTATAGCCAAATTGACAATCATATGTATGAAGATGTAGAAAAATGGGCAATCATTATTGGGAAGATTTTGCCAAAATATGGTTATAAATTAGAACTCAAATAAAAGGATATAATCAGTTTTTAAAAAATTAGGCAACATGTTAAAAACCATGTACAAAAATATAGTGATTTTTTATTAAAAAAATCTCACTTTGTGTATGTTGTATCATATTTTTAAAGTCAAAATTTACAAAATTTCACCCAAAAAAAACCTTACCTACATCATCTCCTTTTTCTTTTCTTTCTCCTTTCCTTTCTTCTTCTTTTCATTTTCCTCCTTATTCTTTTTTTCCTTTTCTTCCCGTTCGCTCATTTTCCATCTCATAGACACACTTCACCATGCAACCCAACCATCACCTACAAACACTATCACTTGCAACCATCACTACCTTTAGTCACACAATCATCACCTATAACTGCATCATTCATCATCTCACATTTGCAATAGATAAATCAATTTTTGTGAAAATAGAAAATGAGCATAATTGCAACAATTTTTTGGTCTTTTTTTGCTTTTGTTCTATGAAAACAAGAATGAAAAATAAAAGTAGAAGATGATGAAAAAGATGAAAAAGAATTAAATGAATAAAAAGGAGAAGAATAATAAGAAAAAATAAAAAAAGAAATGAAAAGGAAAAATATATAAACTATTATATTTTTAATTTAATATAGTCATTTAGATATTTTAATAAAACTCATAATTTTTATGGTGAAAAATGTTACCTTTTTCTTCTTATCTTTTGTGTTGTTTGGAAATTTCATAAAAATTTGATTAAACCCCAATTTATATATTTGTGCCTCGCTAAAGAAATTTTAATTTTACTTTTTATTTAACTAATCATGAAAATAAGGATATTATTAAATTTTCAAAAAAAAAAAATTTGGTTTGTTATTTTATATTTGTGTTTTTTATGGTCCTTTGTGTAAAAGTGGTTTACAACCATGGATGCTATAAAAGCTCAAAAAATTAAAATTTTAATCTCCACCTTTGAAGATATTTATGGTAGGTTTTTTAATAATTTTAATTGAATCACATTTTATTCCACCTTCGTAATTTTTTCACAAGAGATGAAAGGTGGGCTTTTTTTATTATTTTTTGAGTTTCAATATTAAGAAAGAGGTAGTTATTGATTACACATTTAAAAAATAAGCATAATCTCACAATAGAGAAGGCCAAACTAAAACGACCTTCCATTCACAAAGAAATGCCACATTATCAAGATTAACAATCAATGAACATTTGCATCCTAATTGATGCACATGTTGAACAATGATGCAATGATTAAAAAGTAATAACTAAAGTTTAGTCAAAAGTTCAAGCCCAATGTGATTGCTTTCAAAAGTGAGCACAAAACAACCAAAGGTGAGGAGGCTTGCCTTAATCATGGTAGCTCATGACATTTTATTGAAACTTTTTGACATTTCATCCTAGGGTGTAAGAAGCATTCACGACATATTTTCAACATGATAAAATAAATTAAAAAATTTGTAAAAAAATAAATCCAAAGTAACAAATCCAAGTTGTTGAAGTTAGCATGGGGTGTAATCATGCTAATAGTAACCAAAAACAATCATAACCATTGTTTACTTCTATGTTTTTTACACCAAATGTTTTTTTTTTTTTAAATTACTTGAAAATAAATTAAAATTTTTGCACATTATCAAATCTAATATCTTATTTTATAAATGTTCAAATATGAAAGTATTTCATTAATATTTGGACCTTAAAAAATAATGTAAAAAAACTTGTAATCATTTGTTTAAGTAGTAAAAAGACTTGTAAATGAATTGGGAAAACTTTGAAAATGACATATTTTTGGAAATTTTTTAACACAAACCTTAACAAAATAGTATAATTTTTAAAAATAAAATTTAATGATTTTCTTGAAAAAAAATTCGAAAATATTTCAAGAATATTCCCAAAAAGTAGTCATCTAAGGGGGCACCAATGGGTTTTATTAGCTTATTTACACCCCATGGAATGTCTTATACTGAAAGCAAATGAAAAATATAAACATTTGAAAAGTTAAGTGCAAGTAGTGTTCAATTGTAATGAATAAAAAATGATTAATGAAAGGTACGTGTGCATATGTCTTACTTCATTAGATGTTTTATGTATTTTATGGTGTTATTTTTAATTTAACATAAGATTATATAAGATGTTATTTTTTCAACAATCACAATGGATGATTTTGTAAATAATGCAATTTTCCTTCATTAATAACATTAACAATTGTGCACATATCAACATGGCACAAAAATAGTTGAAATAACAACTTATCATCAATCACATGATATGAATAATGCATAGTTATAATTTAACAAGGGGTCAAGTTTGGGTAACAAATAATTTATAAATATTTAATGAATTTTTTTGGCATGGAAAACACACTTTTCATATTTTTGGACACACATTCTTATAAAGTTCCCTTTTGATTTGAAGGTTATATATGTTGTTTCATTGTAATATTGCTTAATTCTAAATGGTGTGTTGATTTCATACTTAATTTTTTTGTTATAAGTCACTTAAGAGTTTGAGGCATATTAGAATGAAATCCTTCATCTTGTGGTGTTATAAATTAACTACAAAAGAAAATAGGGTTAACGTTTATGATGCATTTGGGGAAGCTTGAAACCTTTTTCATTATATGTTTCCTTTTTATGACATTCTTACAAGAGACAACCTGATTTTAAACACAAGATGACAAAACAAGCACTATGGTCGGATGGAGGTAATGTCACCAAAAAAGGAGGGGAAATAAATTTTGGTGTGGAAATCCATAACATTGTGAATACAAACTTAATAATATTTGTTGAAATTTTTAGAAAGCAAAAAGAAGGTTATAATAGGTATTATCTTTACACCTAAATCCTTCTAGCTAAGTAAATTTTATTATCCTAGTTCTATGGACCTCAAGGGATTAGACCTCTCTTGATTTCCTCTCAAGGAGCCAATCGATTGTCAACGAGAATGGCAGCTCATTCTTTAACAACAAAATTCCCTTAGATGCTACTGCACATTATTACATGGTTTCTTTCAAAAGTTGGACAAAGACTAAAAATAGAGTAGATAGATGTGATCATCTACACATCCCCACATCCTTTAGTTCCAAAATCCTCAAAGCTCCCACTATATCACAGGTACTTTCTTCTTAAAGGAAACCACATTACATGTTCACATAAAAACCCCAAAAGCTAAAAAGGATGATGGTTGCCACCACAATCGCTCTTGAAATCCTAGACTATTTCATTATTTCCCTTGATCTAGTCCTTAAAATGCAAACAATAGACCTCCTATTTCCTTCTTGACGTTCTTGGCATAGTGGAAGATCAAACACTAAGTTCAAGAAAAGAAGTCCAAAGGGACTTTTGTCCCTAACTGATTACTATTCAAAAATACAAACCAATTCCACACATCCTAATTAACAGAAATAGGAACTTAGCTTCTCCCCACTTGCCAAAATCTACTTTCCTTTTCTTTAGCTAGCTTCATATAACTTTCTCTTGTCCACATCCCTTCGCTCCCTTGAAAGCTTAGCACCAATCTTCCCCAAGAACTATGATTCACAGTGTTCATAAAGAGTATCCATGAGCAACCAAGATCATGCTCCATCATTGAAACTAACTCACCAAGGCCATTCCACAATAACTTGCAAAACAATAAACCAAGCCAAAAATAGAAAAACAAAAAAATTGAACTTTTTGGCGTCGTTGAAACACCACGGTTTTGGCATCATGTGCCATAGAACTGGGTTAAGGTTTTTGCTTTCATCCACAAAAAATGTGTGACACTGTTTTTAGGTCAAATAGATCAAAAGTCTCCATGGGTGGATGTAAAATTTGCTATACATGTAGTTACTACATGTTATCACTTTGGCTTTTTTTTAAGATATTTTTCAGTGGTAGTAACTATACAGTCATGCATTTTCTTAGTGATGAAATGCAAGGCTTGCAAGGTTTGCAAGATTTTGTAGTTACTAACAAGCATAAAAAGTTGATCAAACAATCCATCCAATGCAACAAAAGGGTATGATTCCAGACTATTTTGCCTTTGTTCATTGTACCAATGATTCAAGTCCATTGAAGATAGCTCAAAAAGTGTTCAATGGCATGGTCACACATGATGTAATTTCTTGAATTGTGATGATTATGGAACATGAAAGAAGTGTCCAAGGGAAGGGAAGAAGGGAAGAAGGGATTAGAAATTGTGGTGCAACAATCGATATTTCATGTATAATGACCTCATTGATATGTATGTTGATTATGGGAGCATTGAGAATGCCCCAAAAGTTTGTTAGACTACCATGTCTTGGACATTTTTCAATAGATGAAATGATTAAAATGTGGTCATTTTCATTGTTGTTTTGTCGAGTTGTAGTCAAGTAGGTTTAGTAGATGAAAGGGTATGTTACCTTGAATTGATGGGTTGGATTGATGGTGTTAGGTGTGTTAGTTTAGCTACTTGATTAGGTCTTAGTTAACTAGGGATAAATTGGGTCACTTTAGTTAATTAGTTCATTTTGAACCAAATCCAATGTGAATAGGGTTCAAGATATTTATTATTTGTCATGGGATATAATCCTATCTTATGTGACCTCAAATCACTTTTGGTGATTTGAGATTCCAAAACATAGTTTTGGCTTTGTAGTTTTCTTTGTTATGCAAGTGTTTTGGTTTTCTATGTTTCAAGCTTGGATTCAAGTAGGCTTGGATTCCTACATTGTTGTAAGTGAGTTAGTCTTTTGAATCACCAAAAGTCTAATTAGTTGTTTTTGTGCTATGATTAGGCTAGAGTTGTTTAGCACTAATTTTTTGGTGTTATGTTGTGTGTTTTGCATAAGATTTGATTATTAGCAAATGTTGGGTAGTTGTCTGTTGTTTGTGTTATTACAAGTTGTTTATGCAAGAACTTTGCTTGAGGTGCAAACACCACTTGTTTGCGAATCTTGGTCTAAAGAAGTTCACCTAACAATTTTCATGTTTTTGTATTTGTTCTTTGTGTACAACTCCTTTGGGAGTTGAACCCAAACAAGGCCAAGCCCCTAGAATTTTGAGGTTGTAGGAAGAACAACCAAAATGTTCAAAAAACATAAGAGGAAGGCCCTTGGTTTGGTCACAAAGAGGCCCCCTTTATTATTTTTCACTTTTATTTTTTATTTCTCCCCCCTCTCTTCTTCCCTTCCTTTTTCTTTCTTTTGGTACCTTGCAAGTACGAAAGTGGCGGTGGCAACTAGAACCACCACTGCCATTGCCAAGAGCTAGAGCTTCTGATGGCCTGGTTATCGATGCCCATTCCTCAAGGGGGACTATTTACGCTCTCTTTAGTCGTTGTTATCCTAGTCATCATCGTTGTTTTGGCTGTCATCATCCTAATCGCCTAATTATTGTCATTTGAAGGAATGAAAACAACAAGGAGAAGAACTTCCCATTGTGGTGTTTTGTTTGGGTGGTGGTGCTTACAATGGAGAATAAGAAGAAAAAAAGAAGAAGGAGAAGAAGGAAGAAGGAAAAGAAGAAGAAAGAAAAACCAAAAAAAGCAAGAAGCTTGTGGTGGCAACTACAAGCTTGAGAGCAATAACACCATTGCCAACAAGCTCAAAAGCTCAAAATTAAATGCATTTTTAGTCAAATTAATTGATTTTTATTTTATTATCATATTTTTATGTGTGAAAATCTTGGAAAATTTGTATATAATGAAATTTATTTTTTTTCATTTGGACAAAGTATGAAAAAGATAATAATGATTAAAGAAAAAAAAACTTCGAAAGATCATTGTTGAAATGCATTAAATTGCAAGTTTCAAATTTATTTTCAGTCAAATTAAGTAGTTTTTTTTTTCTTTAAAATGTTTTAAATGTATACATTTTGGGAAAATATTTTAGAATAAAGCTTAAAGTTTTTCATTTGGACAAAATATGAGAAAAATAATAATGGTTTAAAAAAAAATTTAATCAAGACATCATTGTTGAAATGTAAATATTAAATTGCAACATTCAAATGCATTTTCAGTCAAATTACATGATTTTTTTCCCTTAATGTGTACATCTTGGAAAAGTGTTCTATATTGAAATTAATTTTTTTTCATTTGAACATGGTATGAAAAAGATAATAATAATTAAAGTTGACTTTTACAAAACATTTGGAATACAAATATATTAAATACAATCATCACTAAATTTGTTTTAAAACAAATTAAATGGTTGAATGGCAAAGGCAATGGGTTACTACCTTGAAAAGTCCAAAGGTCAAATCTTGATGAAAACTTCCATGTGGTTAATGGTGTATGATGACCTATATAGTCGACATCATATGTTGACTATATGTATATATATAATATTTTTATGAAGAATATAAATTGAAAGTTTTGAGTTAATATTAAATAATTTTATTTTTAAATTAATTTTTATTTTTTTAAAAATAATTTAATTTAAATAATAAATGTCATGTGATAGTTTCTAGTTTGATTGATTTTTAATGAATTAGTTAGTTCATATCAACTCATTGTTGATCACTAAGTGGTTTGATGAATTTGTTAGATTAATTAGTGATGATTTCACCTAAATGGTTAGTGAAACTCCTAATGAACTATGAACACATCTTTACTAGTACTACTGTGTATTATAAGGAACCTAGTGAACATGAAGTGTGAACATGAAAGCGCCAATTGCTTGTGGTCAAAATCTTGCAAATTTCCAAGGCAATTGATTCAGGAATATCTTCACACAAAGTTGGCACTCGATCAAAAATGTGTGAATTAGCAATAGATTGGAAGATGAAAGGGCAGCTTGAGATGGAGTTGACACACGTTATATTGGGCACGTTGCAAGCGCCAGAATTTGTTGCCAATTCCTGTAACAACTAGTACCCAAGGTCAATCAATGCATTTGGAGGAATTTTTTGCATTTTGGTTAACAATCTGAAAATGAGGAAATCCACAGGCATTTGAAATGAATCAGAGTACAAAAGATGTGGGGAGTATGAATGTAGAACTTTCATTAGTGCAAAGAAACTAATGTTTAGGCTATAGGAGTGCTTCTAGCTCTGAAAGCAGTCGTCACTGCAGACAATCAAGAATGTGTACAATGACAACATAATATGCAGACATATCAAGAATGTATATATGCATTGATCTGTCTTCAAGAAAATCCATGCGCAGCTTGATAGGAGAGCTTCTAATGAGTGCCATTTAAAATGGAAGTTTGCTGTCAAGTAAGGAGCAAGCAATGTATGTCAAGAGAAAAACAGAAGGAAGGGAAACAAAGGCACATGCATAGTATTGCAAGCTTGCTCCACTTCACAGGCATAATTGTAGGAGTGGTAGCTGCAGCAGCAGCAGTTCCATTCTCTGACACGATGTTATCGAGATCTGAAGTATATAGGGAAACACAAACATGAGCGCCAGTTGGTAAGAAAATCTCACTTAGTACGGTTCTCCGACAAGACTTGTCTCTTCTCGGTTTTCAGTGAGCTCATGGATATGGATTAATCGTGAGAAAAAGGTCGTGAGCGTCGTTTGATTTGAAATGACCTCTATGCTCTCCAGTTGATGATCAGAATTGATTGAGAGCATATGCTGCAGCAAGGCGCGGGTATCGCAAGCCTTGTCGCGGTTGTCCGAAAAAGACGAAATTGGCATATTATTCCCAGCATCAGCACCTCCACACTCCCATATATAATACAGTGCAGCGCTCGCCATGAGCATCACGTTCCTCAACAGTCTCCGTCGCCTCGCGTCTTCTCCACATAAAAATTTCCTTATCGGGTAATTCATGTTTCTTACATCTCTTGTCAATGGATTGAATATCCTTCCTTCTCTTTTATTTCATTGCAATTTCAATACTTTGCATCGATTCAAAATGAGTTGCGATCTGTTCGACGACGTTAATCTTGTTCTCATGCAGCATGTGGTAGCTACTGGAGTGATGATATATAATAATTTTCTTTGCAATTTGTTTTTGCATCGTAGGTTCCGTTTTCCGTTTGACCATCGTTTAGAACTGGGATGATTTGTCTTGAGTGCTTGAGATCGGTATAGTGATTGTGAACATCAGCTGTCCGTTTCTTGTTCTGATTTGCGTTATTGCCATCTCCAATAGTATCTCGTACTCTTGAATTCAGATGGATTGAATTTTGTGTGTATTAAAGTTGAGGCACTGAGGAACATGGCGGGGAACGATAACAAAGGACAATTCGGAAGGTCGCGAGATGTGGCGATGGTACTCTTCATTATCTTGCTTGTCGTGGTGGTCGTGACCGAGTTCACGATCACTGTGCAAGCGAGAGACGCACAATCGGTGACCACTTTGAACCAGCTTGGAGCAGGAGGAGTTTTGTCTCTTCACTGCATGTCCAGAGACAACGATCTGGGACAGCAATACATTCAACCTGGAGAGAACTTCGGATTCAGCTTCCACACCAACTTCTGGGGGACGACACAGTTGTGGTGCACATTCGGTTGGAACAGCCACAAAGACGCATTCACCGTCTGCATGCAGAGGACCAGGATTCTGGAGGAATCATTCCCAAGATTGTTATCAATGCTTGTGGTATGTTCGATCTGAAGGCTTCTATCGTGCACAGCAAGGCGATCCAATGACGTTTGTAGTCCCATGGGACTACAGCAGCTTCTAACAAGAACCTTGCACCAACAACAGCAACAAGGTTTGTTTGTACTAGACTTCCTCTGCACACTGGCATGAATCCAGTATTACAGATTCTTTCCTCTTTTCTTTGCAAATGCATCCTCAGCACTATCCAGTTCCGCGGATCCTTTCTTTCCTTTCAAATACAAACCTAGTCCTTGAGCAGCATCATCCAACATACCACAGATTCTTTCCATTTCCTCTTTGCTGCTAATACAATTTTTTTTTTTCAACAGCAAGTTTGTAACTCCAAGTCCTTGAGCAGCATGATTCAATATCACAGTTTCTTTCCTTTTATCTTTGCAAATTTATTCCTCAGCATGGATCCAGTACCACAGATTCTTTGAAAGCCTATTCAATTCAGATCATATTTTGCTTCAATTCAGATCATATTTTGCTTCAATTCAGATCATCCTTTCCTTTTCTTTGGAAACAAATATTCTATTAAGATGGTTTCCTTTTTTTTCAGTACGAATCCACAGGTGTTGGGTGGACTTTGTCACAATTAATTAACTTATGAAAACATCTGATCTAGTCCTTACTAAGGAACCTTTGCTTTGCTTGCTCAATGAAAACATCAAATCTAGTAGTTACCAAGGAAGCTTTACTTTGCTTGCTCAATGAAAACATGTGATCTAGTAGTTACCAAAGAACCTTTGCTTTGCTTGCTTGATGAAAACATCTTATCTAGTGGTTACCAAGGAACCTTTGCTTTGCTTCCTTGATGAAAACATCTGATCTAGTACTTACTAAGGAACCTTTGCTTTGCTTGCTTGATGCACATGCAGAGAGGAAAGAAAAACATGGACAATGGGCAGTGCCACCCATTCAGATACAATCACATCAACTGCCTGGGTGTAATAGGTACAAGTCCAAATTCATCATGTTGCAGGATTTGGAGGGTTCTCATCTAAGAGTTATTTCTTTGGTTTCATGCTACAGATGAGGATAGCACTTGATGCAGAATTGGTATGACACCACCTTAGATCTAAAAGACTTTGGAGAAGGGGGGCAGGGAAGAAAATTAACAGATGTTTCTCCACTGTGGAAATAAAAACATTTTCACAAAAGGTGGTCGGACATCAATGCTTCAAAGGTTTCTCTCCTTCCACTTATCCCAATGTCATACAAATGTGTATGCATCAACACAAATAATACATCTGACATGCATATGTGTCTCAACAACATATTCTTCAAGCATAATTTCAGAGAAAATTCATAAACAATTCTCCAATTCTTGAGAAATACAAGTCCTGTTTTTCAATTGTCTTAAGGACAAAGCAAAAAATCCAAGGTGCAGAGCAGTAGAGAGCAGTACCAATGTAGTCAGAATTGGGGTACCAGATGGAGGAAATCTGGGTTGCACAGCAGGCCATGACAGTTGAAAGAAGAGATTAATCTTTCACGTAGAATTTGGAATTTTGGGGGACCAATTGACCATGTGAGAATCACAAATCATTCAGGCAAAATGCCTACAAAACACAGTATGGTACAACAGAGTTTGTTACAGCTACAGTCAGGATATACTTACACTAGAAGAGCATCAAATAAGTGTAAATTTTCAAGTGGTGATATAAATGGCCATGTTCTATGAAGCTCACCAACCAGAGTTGCTCTTTTGTCCCATGACCCTAAACCTTCCCATTTCAGTCAAATGGGTCAGAAAGTGAAAAGTTTTCTTCTGATGTTGAATTCTTCATAGCAATGATGCCGTGGCAGATTCCCCCAACAGAAGGAAGCTCCTTGGATGTGTCTACTTTACAGTGAAACTTGGGACTCAAAATCTGCCTCCAAACAACACACTGATTAGAAATTCCATGCAAGTGCTACATTGGGCCAATGAGGACTCTGAAGAAAAGACTCACAAGTCTGTTCTAGTCTGTCCTGACATTTAAGCAAACCTGTATGTCTACACACCATCAAATTCCCTCTTATCATGAAGAAATATAACCAGTTGACAATAGATGACACATTCATGAAGATCTGCATGAAACACTAGCTCACTGTCTACACACCAATAAATACCAGAGGAACACACCTAACAGCACCAGCTTATCAGGTACTTAATGGACATGATGAAGAGGAAGAGAGACACTTTACCCTGTGACATTTGTTCATTTGCAGCCTTTTGCTTCTTGCTGGGAGCCTGGCTTCCACTGGGCACTGTTCTTGTGACAGTGGATACTCCGTCCACAAACTTTGTGCGGAAGATGACATTAGCATTGTTGAACATTCCTTCTTTCAATGATACCACAATAAACTGCAATTCAGACACAACTTCAGCCATCAGGGACCTGTCTAGCACACCAAAAGAGGAAGAAGATGAACTCTGAAGAACAGCTTACCTGAGACTGGGGAAAGTGTGCTTTGATCATTCTGCCAATATTTTGCGTGTGACTCAAATCAAGGGCAGCATCAACCTGTAAAAAATTCATGATTGTTAAGATGCATCTTTGGCAGCATGTGGATAATGCCTAATAGATTCAGAATGGCTGGATCTGAGTGAAAAGCTCAGTCAATGTAAAAAATCTAGCAGTAATCAACATGTAACACTCACGATGATGCAGGGTACACAAAAGGAATTATAGGCACAAATAAGTAGCAAACCTCATCGAGGATGTACAGAGGTGCTGGTTTGAACAATAGGAGTGCGAGAATGAGAGAAAGTGCTAACAAGGATCTCTGGCCACCACTGAGCTCTGAAAGTGACTGCTTCCAAACTCCTCCAAACGCAACACGAACTTCAAGCCCATCCATGAAATCACCACCTTCTGGAGGCTCCAGCTTAGCCATTGTCCCTGGCAACAGCATTGAAAATATTGAGCCAAAGTCCCTGCAGGCAACAGAACTCAAGTAAGCTTTGCTTCTTGAGAAATGAATCCTCTTTGTCATCTATAGAACATGCACAAGTGTGGTGAATCCAATCTATTAAACACACTGTAAACCTCTGCAATCATGTGAAGCCCAATCATACAATGATAACACCAGCAGAAGCAGAAAGTGAGACAATCAATGGTAAATCTGGCAGTCCAATTGTTGATTTGAATACATTCAACAGCAGAAATTGTCTCACAGAGATCTTGGTTCTTATGCTATGCCCTCAGCAGTGCACAAATAGGCATAATCAAACCAGTTCATGATATAATTGTAGATGTGAGAGCAAGCTATCTTTCTCACTTGTTCACTTTCTGCCATGTGGCCTTCAATGCCTCCTTTTTCTTCTCATCCAACTCATGGATCACCTTCTGAATCTTGACTTTATCATTCTGCAGCACCACATAAGAGATTTAAATCAATAACAAGGTATATTTCTTAGAATATTTCCACAAAAAGGCTTTGAAGGTAATAAATTGCAAGGAGAAGATGTAATGTTCTTACAGGAACCTGATAAGCATCAGCATCAGTCATTCAGGATTAGGAGACCCAACCTGGACAATCTCCCTTTTCTTCAACAGTTCCTTAGATTCTTCCTCAGCCTTCCCAAACAAAGCATCTGCCTTCTTGTTGACCCGCTTCTCATTGCTGCAAAATCCTAATGATTTCAGAGATGCAGTTTTCAACTACTAATGGAAGGCCAGCATGGAGTGCCTTTCTTCATGGAGGATACGCCATGCAATAGACTAGACAAATCTTCATTATATTCACAGAAGCTAACTAAAAGGCTATGTAAACCTCACTTCTTTTGCTCCACCAACAAGACCTCAAGCTCCTGCTGTGCAGCTTGAGCATCATGAGCAGCAAAGTCATAGTCGGTCCCAGGCTTGCCAAACAATTGCTTCTCAGATGCAATCCAACCATGTTTCTCTCGCAGCTTTGCCACAGTCTCTGCACAATCCTTTTGGTCTTTCTCCAAGTGTTTCACCTGTGCCACCCAACGTATGCACATCACAGGTATGCTTTTTTGGAGCAGAGTTTGTGACCTTCATAGTTTGGGAAGACCTAGTAGACATGGGAAGGCAAAACATGCTTTACTGTGGAAAAGAATCACAACTAAACTTGTACTTGCAAGATAGGTGTATCAAGACAAAAACCTCATTATCAAGTCTCTTTGCCTGGAGGCTTAAGTCAGCAAGCTTCTGACTCAAGTCTCCCTGTGCTGCAACTAATGCACTGATTTGCACATTGCACTCCTTCATCCTTTCCCTCTTCAGATTGAGTTCCTCATTTGCATTCAGATATTCTTCTTTCACAGCATCTCGCTGAAACAAAATTGAACAGGCCAAATGATCAGCTCAATGGGTGGGATCAGGCAGAACAGATGAATGAAGCAGTTGACAACAATCCAATATACTGAGGTAAGTGCTGTGGTGAGTGTGCCGATGGTCATTTCATCTGCCTCCTGTAACCACAGTACCTCAATGCAGATGCTCTTACCTTTGCTTCAACGTCACCAATAGCTTCTTCCAGCTTTGTGATTTGCTGTTGGGAAGTTGAGAGTTCTATCCCAAGGGCTTGCATTTCTTGGATAGCTGCATCTTTTTCCATAATCAACCTCTCACGAGCTGTTTCCTGAGCCTGCATTATAGAATTCATAATTGTGGCAGCAATGAGCGACAGGTCTGTAAAAGCAGAAAATCATGTAATGAAGATCTAGGCCTTTGGAACCCATCTTCTAATAATGTGAAATCCTGTGAGCATCCACTGTAATGACACCATTCTACCCCTAGACTGTCTTTAGTACCTTAAAGTCTTTAGAGACTGAAGTGAGGTTTTTCTTTAGGGACTTGATCTCTTTCTCCAAGGCTTGAAGGCGATTTTCTCGATCTTGGCCATGATCTTTTAAGGACTTCTTGAGGGCCTCAACAGTCTTCAAACATTCTTGATGTTCTTCATCCTTTTCCACAAGCTCCTTATTCTCATTTTGGAGCTCAGAGGTGAGGGCTGCAACTGCCTCAGCCAACTGCACCACTCCAAGAAAAGAATTCAGTCATATGCCTGTCCCAATAGCTGAATCAACTACAACTTATGTACCAGCAGGTATTGACCACTTTCAAGGTTTTGTTCTTTGCTTACACATGGCACATGAGGTTCTATTATGCAATGATACGAGATAGAAGGACTTGTGTCTGAATTCAATCAATGATTTTCTAACACCAGGTTTACAGCATTCCTGGCAACGGCAAACCTATTGGGAAGTGGCATACTAACCTTGTGGTGCTCACTTTGCTCAGCTCGGCCTTCAAAGAGAGAAAGATCATAAGTTTTGAGCTCCAATTGAGATTTGAGGTGAGTGAACTTTTTCTGCAGTGGAGCCAAAGTTGCAATCTGCAAGACCAGTAGCAATGATATCAAGACCTCTGAAGAAGGACACATGAAAAACTACTACATCAGTAATTAGATTGCATGCTCCCATGCTGCCAGGAACACATAGATGATCAATGAACCTCTACACTCACAAAGGAATGGTGTTGATACAAGGGGAACATCCCTCTCCTTATACTAGAAATACAGATCACAGCATTGTCATACCATGAATGAGGTTCTTCTGTCTCATCTGAGAGTGTGAAGAGGTGTCAAAATGCACTTAGGGTTGTACCTCACTCTCAATCTCAGATAGCTTTCTTGTGTGCACAGCAAGATTAGCTTCAGTTTCAGCCAGAGAATGAAGCCGCAGGAGCAGCTCACCTCCACCCCTGCCAGAAGCAGAATTTTAATTGTCATCTTCATTACTGTCTGACACTCTGAAGCTGCAAGCAATTTCTGTCTTAGAACATGAGACTTTGACACATAATGATCTCTATCAAGATCCATAAAATCCTTGACAAGGTGTCATTTAAGTCTACATTTGTGGAGGAGTGAGAGTTCTCACTTGCGAGAGCCACCAGTGAGAAGACCTCGGGGCTCAAAGATGTCACCGTCAATGGTGACAGATCTGGTCATTATGTCTTTGTGGAATGCAACCTTCATGGAGTCAAGAGGAATTAGAAACAGTTTCATACATAGTGGAGTGGCAAGGAACAGAGAAAACACCTTGCTCATCACAACAGCCATCTACCCATTGTATAGAAGTAGACAGTTTATCTTCAAGTTTCAGCAATGTTTTGCTATGCATACCAAGGTGGCCTTATAGAGGTACCTGCTTAGCTATGTCCATATTGGTGCAGACAAATGTTCCACCAAAAACAAAAGCCATGGCTGCCTGAAATATGCCAAATCAGAAAATGTCATTGCCACATCACACTGGATTTTCTTGGAAAGATATATCAGAGTACCATCTGTTTGAGACTTTCAGGCACATTGTACCTCAAGATCCTCTTCATAGCAGACAAGAGAGAGTGCAGTCCTTGCATTGTCCAGCCCAACCTGTGGATAGTTCATAGGCATCAAGGAACTCAGCAAGGTATGCAGGTAGAAGGTTTTAGTATCATTTTGCACAACCAATCTTTGATGAATATTCAGTTGCTGAATATTTGCTCAACAGGTTCTTTGATACCAGTATTATCACTATTTTGGTCTGTAGCCGATGAGATCAATTCTGCAATCATTATGGAAATACATGGTGTGAACTGGTGCAGACAAGCACAGATCAGAATACTAACCAACAGAAAAGTTTGATCAGAGGAAAAACTTTAAATAAGAGATCTGTTAACTCACAAGTTTAGTAGCCGCAGCTTGAACTCTAGGGGGTATGCCAGAGGCCTGGATTTTATTGAGAGGTATGATGGTAATCCGGCGTTGCAGCCCACCTTTCTCCAGAAGTAGCTTACCCGTCTGCTCAGTGTCCACTATTACATTGAACAGTTTTCCTGCTGCAGCAACCTGATCACAAAGGGCATGAACATTTCACTTGGGTATTGGATGAACTTGAGAAACTAGTGCAAGATTTCTAACAAGATGGGCATTGTACTTTTGCTAAGATGGAAAACTCACCTCATGGTTTTTGCAAGGGTGACATGGCAAAAGACTTGCTTCGAGTAACCAACTTGTGTACAACACAGAAATGTCATGTGTGTTGAGAATTGGGAGACATGTACCTCAAGAGCTGTCATTGTTGAGGAATCCTTCACTTGAAGCAGGCGTGCAACAACCCCCTTCACTTTTGACCGGTCGAAATCCTTTGTTGGATCATTATAGTTGAATTGGACACCATTGACCTGTCCTGCTAACATATTTGCCTCCAATTTCAACTTTCTCACTGTTTCCATCTCTTCAGTTCGCATCTGTCATCCAGTCAGCAATAGGAGTGCTAATTCATTAAGTGCCACAGTTGGTGCAAAACTTGTCATCTGCAGTCCATCCCATTATGACTTCATGTGTCCCTGAGGAACAATGAACAAACAGATCCATGAAGTTGCAGAGAAACCTCCACAACAACAATTAAAGGTAACACAACAATGAGTGCAGTCATAACCTCATGAGAGTCGCTCACAAAGTGACAGACCATCACCTTCATCACGAACGGCAGTGACGAGCTGCCATGACTACCCACTGAGTTCATCAGCTCCCAACAGTCGGTGTAGATAAGCATATAATAATCTTCCCAATAAACTTGGGCAAACCATTATACACAATCTGCGTCCTGAGTTTCTGTTGCCTTTCCGGAAGCAATGGGAAGACTCAGACGTGATGTTGGCTAGCACTCAAGAGACAAACAGTCAACTCTAATAGTCCCTGAAATAAGTTCAAAGCAAAGGGACCCACTACATTCCCATCCTAAACAAACACTTGATAGCAAACAACCTTCTCCAATGAATCCATGTGGTTCTCATCAAATTTGATGCTTCCAAGGGCTGCTGAGATCTTCTCCACTTCGGCCCTTCTAGATTGGAGCTCATTTTCTGCTGTGGTCGCTTCTTTCTGCTTGGAAAACAACTGAGCCTTTTTGTCTTTCAGCTCTTTCTCAAGATGAGTAATCCTCATCCTTATCTGTGTGGCTTCAGTCCCCAACTTCCCAAGGGCAGCATTTGCATCGGCCAGCTGATCTGCCAGACTTTTCTCATCTCCACTACCACTCTTGCCTGCTTGAACACCCTGACATGAAACAAACACTCCTCAAATGCACTGAATTGGCTGTTTCTTTTTACAATACTTCACCCAGTCAGGCAAATTCAGTGGAGCAAGTTTAGGACTTACGAAGCCCTGACATCATGCCTCTATATTCAATCACATCAGTGCCATGAAAGAAATGTGCTTTGCTCTCCCACTAGATAGCATACTAGCACAATGCATCACAAATCAAACATGGAGGACAATCTTCTAGCATTCACAATACCAAAAATACCAAAAGATAACCTACCACAAGATGAACATTTGTACCTGGTATTCCTTCTCTTTGTCAGCCAAGCTTTTGGTGAGAACTTCAACTTTGTGTGTAAAAGCAGATGCCTCTTCCTCAAACTGTCTCACAGCTGCATCCTTTTGAGCAACAGCTTTCTCCAATTCACTTGCACTTGTTTGAATCTGTTCAGTATTGGCAGTGAAGAAAAAAAATTCTATGTAAAGCTGCAGCATAGGCAATTCAACACAATGGAGGCTGGGAAACACATGTGTCATGCCTCAAATCAGTTGTCATGACAAATATTCAAAAAGATTGGAGCTTTGAGGAAAGATATTTGCAAAGAGATCCTGCTCACCATAAAATTCCAGTACTGAGCAGGGTTGTGCAATCCTCTGTAGAATTGATGTAAAGGGCAAAGATTGATAGACACTCTAGGGTTTCAAAGTACCTTTGTAGCAGCTGCTTTCTCTGCCTCCAAATTGTCTTTCTGATTCATGAGTGAGGAGTCAACTTTGACAAGTTCTTTGGAAAGCTTGTCTGCATGTTGAGCTAAGAGCTTGAAGTCACTGTTCATTTCCATCTCCTTTTCTGCTGTCAGTGTTACAATTTCCACCTCTTTCTCCTTAATTGCATTTTCCAGCTGAACAATGTTGTCATGCAGCTCTGTAATCTTGGACCTGCGATCGACAATCTCATTGCAAGCAGCATCTTTCACCTGCTCTGCACATGAGTACTTGTATGCAATGCAGAACCTCTGGAGACGATCCACCTTTGCATTTCCCTCTGTCCACTGCATATACTGAGCTCGCTCTTTGCGCAGCTTCTCAAATGCTGGCACAATATCTTGGCTGAGTACACTATCAATCTCATCCACCTTGGTTTGCTTCTTTTCTAGGGTTTTCAATGCTGCCTCCTTCTTCATCTCATACATCCTGGTTCCTGCTGCCTCTTCCAGCATCGATAGAGTCTCCATTGGCTTCATGTTCAGCACTTTGGTAATGCGGCCTTGCATGATGAGAAAGTGCGGATTGTTCACATTCAGCTGTACTGAATGGAACAGGTTCTGAATCTTGCTGGGTTGTGCAAGGTGTCCATTGATTTGATACTTGTTCCGTCCCCCTACTACAATCTGCAAATCCAAACAAGTAACAATTTCTATGACTGAGGTACCACATTCCAGTCCCTCTCCTCCTAGGATTGCATGTTTGAGAGAGAGACACACACACACACATACACGCAGAGACACAGGGAGTGAGTGGCACACACACATGCACACACAGAGACAGAGAGACAAACACATACCTGACGGGAGATGGTTATTTCCGGGCAGTCTTCATAGCCAATGGGGCTGCGGCTGCGATCGTTGTTGGAGAAGACAATGGAGACAGTGGCCTTGGTGACACCCGCCTGGCCTTGCTTGTACACCAGCTCCTGGAGATTGGCGACGCGCACTTGCTGCAGGTTGGTGATGCCCATGACGAAGCAAATGCTGTCCAGGATGTTGGACTTGCCAGAGCCATTGTAACCTGTGATGGCGTTGAAGCGCGGGTCGAAGCCGCTCACCGTCGTCCGCGTCGCGTACGACTTGAAGCCTTCCAGACATATCTCCTTTATGTACATCCCAAACCCAGCTCCTTAACGCAAGTCCACCAAAAACAACAAAAAACAAACAATACAAAACAGCAACAACAACGCACCCACCTCCGGAATCAAAATCACAACGAGACAACAACAATCCACTCGCAATCACAACGACAAGAATAACAGCGATCGATCCACGCACCCACAACATCCCCGGAAGAGTCTTCCCGAACGGCGGGCGGGAAGAAGGCAGGGTTCAAACGGAGGCCCGTCGTGCCGAGGAAGACATTCCGCCAACGAGTGTGGCCATTTTCTATCCAGGAATGACGGAATATGATTTGCAGGTTCCTCATTGTTGATTACTGCATGGAATAAGCCGCTGATAGCATATTATTTCTATTATTAGTCACAGGCTAGACATTACGTGAATTCCTTTTTCCAGAAGTCACGACATGTTAACCGATATGTAAAGCATTCTCTAAAATTTCCTACTGTGTCTGGAGGATACCTTATAATATAATATATCTTTCTTAAGGTGCGTTCACACTTGGCACTAGGTACTCTAGTGTTAGGTCCCCGAACACCATGCTAGTCATTTAAAACTTAAACTTAATTATCATGAAAATTTTGTGTTAAGCTAACATTCACTTTAACATTAAACTATCACCATTTAACACTAGGTGCCACCTAGGATGCCACCTAGATTTTCATTTAACACTGACTTAACATCAAGTGTGAATGCACAATTAGAAAGCATGTTATGCCTACCTCAAAGTGAAAGTCTAAGTGAAAGTCTGCAATTTGAACCCAACACTGAACAGTGAAATTTTTGATTTTATTAAAATTTTGGCACAAATAATGAATAATTTTTCAAAAGTTCAACAAAATGAAAAATAATTTAATCTATGCCGAAATGGTAAAAATATTATGATATTTGTTAATATCACATGAAAAATTAAATTCACCCATCTCTTTATATTGGGCAAAGCCCTTGATCATGGGCTTTATCAAAATCAAGACCATGCAAGGTGGAGCCTTGCAGATGCCCGGACCTTACATAAAGGGGGCCTAGGATGTTGGAGTGAATACTTTGAGGTGGGGGGAGTCCCTATTCAACATTTGAGAACATTTTATGATAGGCCAATCAAAGAAGCTCATTGCAATAAATAAATAAAATCTGAACTTGATAGGCACTCCCAACTAATTAGTATGGAGCACAATAAACCTTCATAAAAAATAAATACATAGAAAGGGTGTTGAATATCATAGTACCCTTTCAGGATTTAGCAATAATTATATATTTTTAAGGATTTTCAATTTTCTTTTCAAAAATGATCTATTTGAAACGTCAAAGTTTAAGCTAACTACAAGGGAGAGCAAAATACAAAAATTGGTGAAAAATGATGAGCTTCTTGGTTCAAGCCAATCCATGCTGCAAGAGGAGATATCCAATAATTATTGACAACATTTCTCGCTCCAATTGATGGAACATTATGTTTTCCCATTTTTACAAAAAAGAATCAACACAAAATGTTGTAAGGTCACATTATGTTAAGGTAGACTGGCTGGTGACCAAACACTTAACTGCTCAGGGCAGGCCGGATCCAAGCAGAGGGGCTCTGTTGTTGTCCAAACAAAACTTGAACCTCTCCTCTTGGTGCATCTGACACTAACAATTGTCAAAAATGGATTAGAAATGAAAAGATTATGGCACCCCAAAGTGAAAGGGGTTAAGAACTAAAGAAACAAAAACAAACCACCGAACCCTACCAAAGCCATATCTCAAACACCCAAAAAATTTCTTGTATGTTGCTTGGTTGGGCGATAGTGAACCAACACCCACAAGCGCACCATGAAGGATGATGAATGAAGTGGTCAAGGAAACAGTTTTCTCTTGGGTTTCTGTTCCTTAGTTAACCATGGTGGTTAGCTCAGTTGCTTTTATTAACTACTTACCTAATAAATACCCTCAAGCAGGTTGTTAGTAGGTAGGTAGTAAAAGTAGCCCTCACCTATGTATAAACCATCTACTTACCTAGTAGTTATTTATTTTCCTACCAATGTATGAGACCTATTTCTTACAGAATTGGTCGCTAAGCTGAAACCACATATTAACTTAGTTGAGGTTCATTCACAACTGAGTAATAACAGGCATCCAGGGGATCGTGCGCTGTTGAGTGCTGGTTCATTGCGACTGCTCTGTTGCTATTAGAGTACCAAGACATAGAATTTCAAGTGGTGTTCCTATATTAATTTAAATATTTTAAAATAAATAAGACCAAAAAAAGTTATGAGGTTTGAAAGTAGGAGGGGTTCAAAAAGAAGAAAAGAATAAAAAATGCATTTTGTAAGTTGAAAGCGTTTTTTTTTTCCTTGTTATTTTTTCATTACTCCTTTTCTTTTGCACCTCAAAGATGATTTCTGAAGCTTGAGGTAATGCTCCCTTAACATTATAAATCACTCAAAATGAAACACATATGATATGATGAAGATATAAATAAGTGTTTGATCTTAAAAAAACCATCCATGATGGGCCAGTCTACCCTAGAGGCTCCATCAGAAGCCAGAAAACCTACCAAAGAAAGAAGTCGGGCACAAATTATATTTTTCAAAATGCTGAAAATTTCAAACAATATTTATTTGTCAAAGAAAAAAAATATGCCAAGGAAACTGAAAAAGCTTGAAGTATTGAGGAATATCTAAATTTTCGAAATGGAATATTCAAATTTTGTTAATTATTCGACAGACATGTGCAGAAGCTGCCCATGTACTTACTACGTACCTATTTACAGACAGGTTTCGAGCTTATTGTGCACTTTGTTAGGGTTAGGGTTTCTTCCTCAATTCCCGCGTGGTCCCTGTGGTCGGTCCGTTCGCAAAATAGCGTCGACTGGTCGTGTTGTGCATTTTGTCGTTCCATACTGCGCGTCCTTTTGCCCTGCGCGTCTACGGCATTTCTGTGGCCTGGGCATCGGCTTCGTTTTCTTGCTTTTTCTCAGCGTTTGGTTCCGTCAGCTTTCGGTGAAACCCGGTGCCCTAGGTTTTTGTTATGGTCGTGGCGATTGTTTCTCGTGGTGTCTCGGAGGGTTCGATTGATGGAGGGAGTGGTGTGTGATTTCTTGGTGCGGAGAGGAGGGCCGGATTTCCGACTCTTTGGATTTCCTGTACAGCTAATTGGATTTTTCTGTCTGTGAATTGTTTCTATAACATCTCAGGTTTTTGGTCTGTGCTTTAAGGGCGTGAGTCTGTAGAGATTCAAGAGTTTGGTGGAGTTTGTGGCAGGTGTGGTGACAACATTAGAACTCCAGCTACGGTCTGGGCTAGAATTGTCTGTGCCTTGCGTCAGATATTACAAGACTTTCTGTGTTTCTTGGAGTCTTGGGATTTGGGGTTCGGTACGATCATGGGGGGCGGCAGCCAGGAGAAATTGTTGGACCAGATATTCCAGTTGAAGTATAC
>Ga0116231_10004333_pt1 | contig 28790 bp, 27 predicted proteins | sample S1TSphgellanicum_2_FD_89695 | JGI IMG/M metagenome (GOLD analysis project Ga0116231, IMG submission 89695) | Host-associated microbial communities from peat moss isolated from Minnesota, USA - S1T2_Fd - Sphagnum magellanicum MG | ecosystem: Host-associated > Plants > Peat moss > Unclassified...
CGACCCTCTACCCCTTTTTAGAGTTGGAAGCCGGGAGCGTGCTACCAAGTCTCAACTTTCCGCAACTTGACTTTGTGAAACCCTCAAGTGGGTTTCACCCCGTGACTTGGGAGCGCGTCATTTCCACCCCCAAACGGATGGGTAAACCAAATAGGTCAATCAAGTCTCAGAGTAGTATTTATGGTGCACAACCAATTATCATCAAGATAATTGGTCAAATTTTTTGGCCATGGCAAACTTTGCATACAACAACAAAGTGCATTCATTAACCGAACAAAAGCCTTTCTTTGCAAATCATGGTTTACACATCAAGTTTGACATTCAAGATGTGCACAAAATCACGAATCCAATAGCTTAAGATCAAGCCATGTGGTTAGTGGATGTTTAAGCTCAACTTGTATCTAATTTTGAAGAAGCACAAAGGTGATACAAAAAAAATGTTGATGAACATTATAAGGAACAACCCAACTTCAAGGTTAAGGACCAAGTTTGGCTTCAACCATAACATATCAAGACAACAAGGCCATCAAAGAAGTTGGATCATTAGAAACTAAGTCCATTCTAAATTGTGAAATAAATCAATGTCATGGCTTCCAACTCAAGCTTCCAGGTTCTATGAAAATCCATCCTATGTTTCATGTTTCCTTGTTGGAACCTTACCACACATTTACCAATCCAGGAAGAATCCATGATCCCCTTCACCTATCGAAGTTCATGGTGAACAAGAGTATGGAATGGAAGACATTTTGGATTCACATGTCTTTAATCGTCAACTCCAATATCTTGTTCATTAGCATGAGTATGATGCGAGCTAATGCACCTAGGTACCAATGAAGAACCTATCAAATGTTATGGAAAAGGTGCATGAATTTCATTGATGATATCCAAACAAACCCAAGTCTATTCCTTGTGGACCTTATTGTTAGAAAGGGAGTGATGTCATGGATGCCAATGCCAAGTCATGGAGTTCATTCATTTGAATGTTTTCATCCATAACTTGTATTGAACTTGTACCTAACTCTAAGTTTAGTTTTAGTTCATTCTTAATTAAATTCAGTTAAGTTTTAATTCACTTTTAATTCACTTTTAATTCACTTCTAGTTAAGTTCTAATTAGGTCCAAAATAACTCCCATTTAACTCTTAATCAACTTTGAATTAAGTCATAGTTAAGTTCTAGTTAACTCCCAATTAACTTGTAATTAACTTTCAATTAACTTTTAATTAATTCATAGTCAATTCTTAGTTAGGAAGGTTCTCAGAAAGCTTATTTACTCGATGCACACATAGAAGCTTCCTTGGAAGCTTCTTTGAACTAAGTCCCCAAAGGTATATAAATAGAAATAGGACCCCCTCATCTCTTTTAGTCTGTTGAACTTATGCGTTATATATTTTTTTCATGTTCACATTTGCATATGTTAGCATAATAAAGATTCGTTTTCACATTTGTTTTACACATCTCATGTTTTTATTCTTAATTCTTGTGTTCTGATTTTTGAATCACATAATCTTGTCTTGTTCCTTGTTTGAAAGTTAGACTAGACCTTTCCTTTAGCCTTTGTTCTTGTGGTTATTTATGTCCTTGACATTAACCACATATCTAGTATGCATTCAAATAGATTTTTTAAAAACAATTGTCTTGTTTCCTATTTTTTTTGTTTTCCAAACTTGTATAAGTAGGTGAAAATAGATGAATTGTTGAATATTTTCCATTTTCAACACAATGTAGTTTTAAAGTGTACTTATAAGTTTTCAATATTTAAATATTATTTTAAAATACATCATACTTCTAATGGAAAAATAGGTTTAAATTCAATTTGACTAATCATTTTCAAACATACTCATTATCTACTTTTATTATGCCAAAATTTCTCGAATTTTGTAATCACCTCACTATAAATTCAAATAAAAACACCATAATTTTATTATGTTATTTAAAATTATTTTCAATCTACTTTCTTTTACTTGTATAACAAACTAAACCATTTTTTGTATAATTTACCATGTTTTCACCCTATTAATCAATTGATGTGAAATTGGTGGTTCCATTGTTGTGCATGGTTTCCATGTGGGCATATCACCACTTGATGCAAAACTTGAAAGCCTAACAAGCTTGGGTCAAATGAATTCAAAATCAAAGTGTTGTGATGTCACCATGTTAACTTATAAAAAGAATGATGTACCAAAATTTGGTGTATGGGAATGTGACAATGACATTAAAAATTATGTAAGGTTTAACATATGTTCTTTGTGCCTACACATTGAACATATATGCATCTATTACCTATGTATTAACAATTATTGCCAGAACTTGGTAAGTTTGAAATTTCACATAAAAGATCACACTACAAGAAAACACGGCTTTTCAAAAGGCCAACTTGACCAAAGTGTTCACATTGACCAAAGGGTTTGTCCATTTTGATTAAAGGTTTGGGGCATGAAAAACACATGTTACATTTGACTGAAGTGACATTTTTGACCAGTGTCAAGTTGAATATTTGGTCAAAATGGACAAACATCCATCAAAATGGTCATGGCTTAATCAAATTGGCCATATTGAATGGATAAGGGTTAGTCAAATTGACCATTATGATTTGACATTTAATCAAATGAATCATATTCATTTGATGATTTAGCCTACTTGTTAAGCCTAAGCTACCTACTTAACCTAACATAACTATTAAGTTAAGTTAAACCTAAACTACCTATCTAATTTAACATAATTAATAGGTTAATAAGTTATTTGTTAAGTAATAAACTGTCTAGTAGGTTACCTAGGATTACTAAGCAGCTTATAATTACATAGTGTAAGCTTTTTAAATGGGTATCCTATATGACCTAGGCTTACTAGGTAAACCTATTAATGATGTAGGTAGCCTATTAGCTTAAATGTATTAGGTAAATAATAATATAAGCCACCTAGGCCTAGTAGGTAGGTAACCTATTTTACTAACTGGTTAAGTAGCTTCAGCCATTTAAGTCTACTAGGCATAAGGTAGCCTAACCTAGGTTATCAAAGTCTATTTGTTAATTACATACATAACATAGGCCACCTAGGCCTACAAGGTAGGTAACTTAACCTAGGCCACTTAGGCCTTCTAAGTAAATATGTAGCTTAACTTAAAAGCCACCTAAGCCTATAGGGTAGGTAGTTTAACCTAGGTCACCTAAGCTTACTAGGTAGGTGTATAGCCTAACCTAGGCTACATACCTACCTAGGCTACCTAGGCCTATCAAGTAGGTATGTAGCTTAACCTAGGCCTATTATGTAGGTACATAACCTAACCTAAATTACCTTGGTAGGTACATAGCCTAGGTAGCCTAGGTTAGCTTAACCTAAGCCTACTAGGTAGGTATGTAGCATAACCTAGGCTATTTAGACCTACTAGGTAGGTATGTAACTAACCTAGGCTAGGCCACCTAAGCTACCTTGGTAGGTAGCCTAACCTAATATTAGGTAGGTAGTTTAAACCTAGATATACTTAATAGGTTAAACTACCTATTTAGTATGCCAAGGCCAAATCTATTAATTAAAGGTTAGTAGGTACCTACATAACTTATTAAATAACATAAATGTAGGTAGGTATAAACATAGACCTAGTAGGTACTTATAAGGCTTGATAAATTATATAAACCTACATGTTACCTAAATAAATGCATTTATTAATATGTACCTCCTACCTACCTAGGCTAACCTACTTATAACCTACCTATTTATGTAAATAATGTAAAAACATTTTAGTTCATTTAATGCAACATGTTGAAAAAAAATTCATGGAAGTTAATTACAATATGTTGGTCCAAAAGCATGTTCAATACAATATTTTGCCTAAAAAAATTCACGTTATGGGGTGGAGGTGCAATGGTTAAGGACTTGATTCCTTATTGTGAAGGCGACAAATTCAAGTCCCCACACTTGCAACCTAAGCTACCTTGGCTATTTAGGTGACTTAATTAGGTGGCCTAGGTTGCAAAACTTACTAAACCACCTAGCCTAGGTTATTTGGCCTAGCCTAGGCCTAGGACATAGGGTCAATAGGTAAATAAATGAATTTTTTGGGCATTAATTATTAGGTTTATCAAATAGGGTAGGGTAGGGTAGAGTAATTAATTAATTAATATTTTCATATTAATTTTAAATAAAAAAATTTAAATAATATATAATTTTGGTTGTTGCCCAAATTATATTATTGTCACGGTGGTTTAGTAAAAAAAACCCAATCCAAATGGTCAAGTCCAAATCGACTTGTTCAAAATGGTATTTTGGTGAAATTGGACATGGGGGCCAAAAAACCATATGGGGGTTTTTTTGACCTAAATTCTTGCTCAAAAAAGTCGGAATTTCTTGTAGTGATCCCAAATATTACATCTTTGATTTGCTTGGTGTTTGTGCTTTACAAGAGGCCATAATCAAGAGTAAAAAAAGAGAACTTCAATGAGAACTCTTGATATATTCTCCACAAAAAACATATATTATGGATCAACCTTAACTTGATGGACTACTATACACCCCAATTTGTCCAAATATAATATTTTTCTTTCTTGTTAATCATTTTTTAATTGCAAATCAATCCTCATGTGTGCATTTCTATGATTTGAATGAACTCATGTGGGTGTAGTTATGTTAATAGGAACTAAAAGTAGTCGTAACCATTGCTTAATTTTATGTTTTTTACACAATTTTTAAAAAAAAATTTAACTTGAAAATAAGTTAATTTTTTTCTTCACATTATCAAATCTAATATCTTATTTTGTAAATGTCCAAAATAAAAAATGATTCATCAACATTTAAACCATCAAAAGTAATGTAAAAAGACTTGTAACCATTGTTTTTAAGCAATACAAGGACTTGTAAATGGACTTGGAAAAAATTGAAAATAACATATTTTGGCAAATAATAGAAGAGCTTTAATATGTCCATTTGGTGAAAAAATAAATGGAACAAATTGAGGAGCTTTATTACCTTTGTTTGTTCAAAAAATTAAATAAAACGTTATTTAAATTGAAAGGAATTGAGGAACATTATTACTTGCACTTGTTCAAATTAGTTGGTCCCTTTTAAGACTTAGAATGGAAGTAGGCTTGGCTCTTAATTATGGAATTTCTTTTTGCCCATTTTACTTTCATGATGTAAAGATTCAACATTACAAATTTCATTCGACATTATTTGGTCAAACATCTTTGGTTAGTTTTCTCCTCTTAAAGTGTAGAACTCCTAGCAAATAAGAATGTGTTGCCAACAAGGAATCCAAAAAATTTAGTTGTATCAAAATGCTTTAACAAACTTTTGTTTATTAGTTGACTATTTGTCCCAAGGAGGTCACTACTTGTATATTTTAAGAAACACTTGAAATAAAAGGATATTTTTAAATTTGTTATGAAATTATGGCATATTTTGAATATAATATAGGTATGTTTTAAACTATACTAGTTATATTTAAATATATTCTCATAATGAATCATAGGCACCATATTTACATTGAAGTAAATTATTTTTTAATAGGTTACACCCAATCTTATTTTGGACGTCATTTCAAATAAAATGAAATTGACAAATCCTTGACATATTTGTACTTTTTATTGAAGAGCCTCAAGGTCTACTCTCACTACCTTTAATTCAATATAGGCCTCATGATATGTAAACTTTACAAACTTGAGCCTATTCACATACACATTATATCTAGCCCTATCAACAATACATCTAAATCTCACTAGACATTTTGCACAACTCTAAATTTATCATGTTGCACATATAGGTTTTTTATTTAAGCAACTAGGTCTATGCTTACTATTTTAATTAAATAAGTGTCATGACATGGAAAACTTGGGAAGAATAAAAAAGTGATGTTTATATCATTTGTCCTTTAAATAGAACACTAAAGATGTAAAAGGGTTGATGTGTAGGTAAAATACATGAACATCCCATAACTGGATTGGTTGAATGTTAGATAGAGGGAAAGAAAATGAATACTATGGGGTTAGGCTTAAATTCACCTCTTGTATCTCTTTTTTGGCTTCATTTATGGTTGCACAAATGTCATGAATATATTGCCTTTTTATCCGATCACAATAGTTTGGGGAAAAAAATTTGAATTAAAAAAAATGCATGACAAAGAATGTTATGGAATTCCTTAAGTTCCTCACATGGGTGCAAACAAGTTAATATGAGCCATTGGTGCCCCCTTAGGTGACTACTTTTTGGGGAATATATTTGGGAATATTCTTGGAAAAAATCATTTCATTTCATTTTCTTTCTTTTTTCAACAAATGCTTGTACTTGGACCTCTTTAATTTTTTCCATTGTAATTTATTTTATTTTTGAGCAAATACATGTGATGAAGTAATTCCATTTGCTATTTGAAAATATAATGAATATTAATGCAAACCTTCATGGATATATCATATCAAAATGCTAAAAATTCACCAATCCAAATATGGTATTTATGAATTCAATTCCATAATATTTCACAAGATCAAAACAAAATTTACAAATTCAAAGAGTAGGATTTAAGAAAAAATAATTTCTTATGAAATTTCCATTAATTTTTATCCCAAGATACAAAAAAATTGATTCAAATTTTTGAGAAATTATAACATATCAATTTATAGAATGTTTGTGTAATATCTTCATTATCTTCATTTCAAAAAAAATTGACAAGAGCAATTTCATGTGAGCTGAATAATTTTGTGTTTGTTATCATGACAAACTTGAATCCTTTGATAAAACATGAATTGAAGATTTGCTTAATGAATTTCTAAAATCTTTTAACCAATTTTCATACAAACATTTTTGGTTTGTATAGATGGTGAAATCTGTTAATTTGTTTGATGGTATTGATACATTACATTTCCTTGTTAGGTAATTTGTTCTATCCCCTCACGCATATGCATTCATTTTGATAGTTTCGATGAATTAAGCCTTTAACTTGAACCCTAACAATTATTTATGAAAAGGCAAAAATATCCAAAACAACATTCAAAGATAACATAAAAAATGAATTCATTCAAAACCTTATGAAAAGCACAAAACACTTCTAAACAATTATATATGAAATTGAAAAAATCACCATATGATAAAAAATACTCACAATTTATATACCAAAAAACCATCGACATTGTGACATTATATTACTTTTGTTGAAAAGGCAATGCATGATGTTGCCTTTCAAGGTGAATCTTGGATAATAACACAAATGCCCTAGCAATGCTTCACTTCAAAGCCCTAACATTGAGTTGGACAAGAGGGCCTATTCATGGTTAGGGTACCAAAAAGGATGGTCTAACAAAAAAGGATTGCAAAGGACTATTTTGGATTTTTATAACATTTACTACTTCATGATTATAGCGGATTGGTGTATGGTTATAACTAGAATGATGTCATGTTAATCTAATAAAAAAAAGAGAATAGATTGGATGCAATATAAATCTCTTTTTGAATCCTTTTAAATAATTTAAATCCTTGTTTTAATTGCAATTTTCATTTTCAAGGAATAAAAAAAAATGCATAAAAAAATGCAATTGATTTCAATTTTCTTTCATGGATAAGTACTGCATAAATATATGTTTGTGAACGTTCATATAATGCATTTGATTAAATAATATATGATATAAATTTTCTGAAAGCTACAAAATCCATCCTGAAAAGGTTACAAGGAAAATGATTTTTTTTTCTGCCATTTGGTTGATTTTTTGTATTCATTAGGTTAAGAATTTGTGTCCTAAGTGTCGACAACATGGATAGGAAATTTTCATGGAAGAAAACATGTTAAGTTGTTTATAAAAGCTTATGTACTCATTTTTTGCATTTTTAGTATTTTACCAAAATATTTATTCATAATTACATATGCATGTGAAAAATCACCATCACAATGAAAATGATCATAATTTGAATTATCCAATATTTTCCATTTAAATTCATTCCATGTAGATTTTGTACTTGGAAGATAGGAAAAACAAAATCCTTGGATCCAAAAAAGGAATACTTTAATCATGAATATGCCCAAGGGTTGACATGTTGGATACCCCAATTTGCTACATGCTCCTAGATGGGAAGAAGGGCTTGAATTTCATAAAAAAACTCCTTCACCATGAATAGGTTAAAAACAAAAAAAATGTGCCCCTATGCCTTTGTTGGTAGCCTCTTAAGTTGTTTGGTATTGAAAATGTTGAAGTCTTTAGCAATCTTTTTCAATGTAACTCCTTCATTCAACATATAGTGGACATATTCAATATAAGGTTTATTAAAGGTTGTGGATTTAAACTTCATTTCATTTTAACTTGCCCATGTAAAAGCAACAATCTAAGCCAAATGAATAGAGAAATGAAAACATATTTGGTTCAATAGACCCTTGCGAATTTAATTGTGTTCATTAGCCTTTGGAAAGAGAATGTCAATTTGTTGATATAAGGAGTTAAAGGTAGACAATGAAAGAGAAAACATGAAGAAAAAGAGGAAAATTCTTCATGTAAAACTAATTTAAAAAAAAAAAGATGTAAAAGATGGAAAGTGAGATGAAGAAGAAACTATTGATGAATGGAGACATGGAAATGTTACCTAAAATTTCATGAACCAAAGTGAAGAACTCCCATTAACACAATACTTCGTCAAAATTTCTAAGCGATTTGTTCTTTTGATCAATAATTATTATGTCAATCAACCTTCCATGTATCGACTACATACATTTAAATCATGAACATTAACACATGAAATCAAAAACCCTCATTATAATGGAAAAAGCTTACCCAAATTGCTTGTTTTAACACTTTCCCTTTTGATACCCATTCTTTCATTGATGACATTACATGTAGCATCACCCCCAAATTCATTCACATTTTTACCATGATACTCTCAATTTGAATAATCCTATACCATAGTTATGTTTACCCAAATGTATTCACATTTTTATCATGATCTTTTCAATTTGAATTGTCTTATACCATAGTTTTGTTTATGGCTCAATGACATCTCCATAGGCAAGGAGTTACCCAAAAAGAACTGACTTTTGAAGAAGTGCTCATGTCCTTCTAAAAACTTGAAGAAATGCTCAAGTCCCTACATGAACTTGAGGAAATGCTCGAGTTTAGTCAAAGTGGTGGTACTTCCTAACCACTTTTTTTATGACAATGACCATGGCCATCACCAAAAGCAAGAGGACTAGAAAATATTACCAAAAAGGGCTAAAGTTTCTTTCATGTTTTCATCTTTGTGACCCACAAATCCATGTTAGGGATAAAATAATAATAAGGTGTGGAGAAAAGATGTGCAACATCAATTGCCATTCTAGACTCCTTCAAGGAACACCATGAGATTCAATACAAATCTTACTTTTTCACAAGCTTAAACCGTATAGAACACATACCAAAGACAAAAACAAACTACATGGGTTTTGATAGAGCTTGTTGAACCAAATAGAGAAATTGGTTTGGGACTACTTTGTTTCATCACCTCTTCTACAACAACTCTTTGAAGCCATGTTGATGGCACACCATTTGAAACCCCGCATTTGAAACCAATGCATTTTCAAATTGAGTGGATTGAGCTTTTGTTTTACACATAACCCTCTTGCTATATGCCAACCCTATTTGCTGCTTCCATGGCAATTCCGAGGAGCCACACTATACAGTCCTGTCTCGGCCAAAGTTCCCCTCCATTCCCTGGGGTGTTCTCCTGCAAATAAAATTTAAAAAAAAAAGAAAAAGAAGAAAGAAAGGACACACTCTGAAGACTTGAAAATACGATATTGTATATTCGTATACGATACGTATGAATACATCGTATACAGGCCGGCACTTGATCATACGCCAAATCTACCGTGTACTCCGCTGACCCCGCACCCATCTACCGCGTGGATCTCTAAATATCGGCCCGTCTGCTCACCTGACCAACGGCGCGCATCTACCGCGTGCTCCAGAAGCACAGGGTCTAAAGCCTTGCGCTCCGCTCGGCATCAGAAACCCCATGACCGGATTCTTGAAATCGCCAACCTCTTTCTTGCACGCGAGAAAGGGAACCTTCCCCGAGGCAATGGAATCTTTCCTCGGGCGACGGATGTCGTTGCAGGCAATCGTGGATGCAGCAGATTCACGAAGTCCGCCTTCCACAGAGGTCGAATTTGTGCGAGTGTGTGTGTTTACGTGTGCGAGTGTGTGTCTCTATCTCGCGCTGCGGACTGTGGTTCCTCTGCGACTCCTGGTTTGTGCGGCGCGCCCTGGTTTCCTTTCCTACATTAAGGTAAAAGATCTAAAACAAAATATCTGTTGTCGCCTTTGTCGTTCTCTTTGTTCCTCTTTTTCCAAAGCCGAGACGTGAATTTCTGGCGATGCTTGCGAGTATCGGTGATGGCAACGAGAGGCATGGATGTTCTTGTTATGTGTGACAGATCTGAAACGAAATGCCTCTTGCCGCCTTTGTGTTCTCTTTGTTCCTCTTTTTCTAAATCCGAGACGTGAATTTCTGGCGTTGCTTGCGAGTATCGGTGATGGCAACGATAGGCATGAATGTTCTTGTTGTGTGTATTATTATTGTTCCTGTTCTGTAGATTTTTCTCTTCTCCTTCAAGGTACTCTCTCGCTTGTTCCTGTTGTATATTATCGTTGTTCTCTACTCCAAAGAGACTCTTGCTTTATACGAAAGTCGTGATCGTAGGTGCAATAGAACACTCCTTTCTCGCAACGGTCGGTTTCTTTGTACCGAATGTGCACAGTCTTGTTACAAGACTCCTCCTTCACGATTCAGATTGTGGTTTGTAGACTCTCACGGCTGTATGTGCCATCACTCTCTAGAGTCTCACGGCTGTATTCCAAAAAGTGAAGGCGGTCCAAGGATTTCGGACATGACGGGACGCATTCATCTATTTTCGCTGGGGTGCCTGCCCCATTCTGTTCTGTCAAGAAGGTAATAATAACAAGGTGTGTGCTTGTTGTTGTGTACTAGACGGTAGTTCCACGGGGAAGGGAAGAGAGACGACAAACATGTTGAGGAGGAACGGGACCAAGACTGGAAGCAGAAACTTGGATGAGCCGCTTTTCTCGCCTGCTGAAGAGCAAGTCAAGGTGAGAGTAACTCACACTACTGAGAATGAGTTTCCTGGTTGCGTTTAGAAGTTCATTTTGCCAGTGTGTGAGACTTGGAATTATTGAATGTCTGGTTGTTGAACAAGGGTTTTTTTGGCTTACAGTTTAGGTACCAAGGTTGAAGTCTCTTGCAGTTTGCTTTTGTGGGAGGGGTCTTTTTGGCAGTGTGATGAGACCTGGGATTTAAGGTCTGGTTTTTGTCACATAGTTTTGCGTTTCAAGGATGAAGTCTCTCAGCTGTCACAATCTGGGTTTCAGTTCTGGTTTTTCTCTTAGGTTTTTGCTTGGTTTGATTTTTGGTAATGGAAAGCACACTGGGAAACTTTTCCTAGGGGAGGGCACCTTATATCCATGAACATCCCTCCTAGAAAAGAGGAGGGATCTTACACTGTCTACTCCTTAAGAATGAGAGGGAAATTATGCCAACTCATAGGTGTAGGATCCCTCCCACTCTTAAGGAGTAGGTGTAGGAACCCTCCCCCTCCTACACCTTGTGATCACTTAAGTTGTAGGTAAGGCCTGTGTAAGGGGGCACTATGCAGCCTTGGGCAGCACCAAATTCTGGTAATGCAACTGACCAAGGGCCTTACCATGTGTAATGCATGTGTCAACTCCTACTATCATGTGAAGAAAAAGAAAAATCTGCAGGCCCTTATGAATATGTAAGAGCCCACTCAGAAACATTGGATAAACCCAGTGTCAAGAGGGAAGTTTTAAGGTGCCCTCCAACTACACGAGGAAATCTCTGATAGGTCATTATGTTCATGGTAATGTTTGCCTCATGCTGTATGATGGGTAAAGCCCACAGATTGGGGGACATTCCCAAAATACAGGGCTAGATTCAGCTACTGCCTTGTAGGCCCCTTATTTTCAGGATGTCCTCCACCCCTGGGCCTTTACCCTACACTTCCTGCAATGGTTTGGAAATTTTGCAAAGAGGACATTGTCTTGGAAACCTTGCTTCTATACGAATTTCAGTTGAATTTTACTTTCCAGTGTAGTTGTGGTCTATGTGGGGCTAAAGGATTTGTTTCTTTGCCCTGCTCTTTCACAGGTTAATGAACTGCGAGCAGCAATTGGGCCACTAACAGGGCATGCAAACGTCTATGCTACAGATGCATGTCTCAAGCGCTACTTGCGGGCACGCAATTGGAATATCAAGAAAGCAGAGAAGATGTTGAGGGACTCACTCCATTGGAGATCAGTTTTCAAACCAGAAGAAATTCAATGGGTTAGTTTGTTCAAACCTTACAAGTTTGTAAGAAGTATATATGTTAGACAGAGAGGATGGCTCAAGCTCATAACTTCCTTTTGTGTACCTTAACTGGTTCTGTATCCTTAACTGGTTCTGTATCTTGGATTGATTTTCAGTTCCCTTCCATCAATTCTTATTCATGTCATAAGATGGATCCACAACTCTTTAGGCTGCAGTTAGGTTGTTTAACTGGATCTTTGCTGCAAAATATTCTACAAGATGACTTAGAAATATGTAGCACAAAGGCTGCAATGCTTGATTGGAGCATTGTAGATATGGAAATGATGGCCTATGTTTGATTTTTGTTATTTCATCTGGTCAATGATTTTGTAGGCTGATATATCTGGCGAATCGGAAACAGGAAAAGTGTACAGGGCAACCTTTAGGGACAAGCATGATCACACTGTTATTGTTATGCACCCCACCAGACAGGTAATTGAAGATCTATGCAACTGGCTTGAGTGGTTACGACATTCATGAGAGTGAAGAAGCAAGATGGAACCCCAAAAATTGACAGGGCCAAGTTATTCTTTTGGGTTATGCAATTTGATGTGAGATGGACAATCATGAATAGTGGTTTTAAAGGCTTCCAATGTAGACTTTGGAGGTTCATGGTTTGATTATTTGGATTGGTACAGAACACAAGTAGCATGGATGGGCAGATCAAGCAGCTTGTTTACACTTTGGAGAACGCAATTTTGAACCTGCCACCAGGCCAGGAGCAAATGGTATGGTTGATTGATTTCCATGGCTGGGGTGTCAAGCATTCCACTCCTATCAAAACTGCTCGTGAAATTGCCAATATCCTACAAAATCACTACCCTGAGCGGCTACATGCTGGAATCCTTTTCAACCCACCACGTGTTTTTCAAGCATTCATGACAGTAAGATTTTGGCTCAAAATACTTCTCTACTTGCAAGAATGAAGGCAATCAGTACCTGCATGATTCATTCCTTTCTTCTGTTGTGCTTTTGCTCGTTCCATTTTCAGCTGAATGTTTGTTTAAATTTGTGTGGTCTGTTTAAAGCCAGCGAAATACAATTGATGGTTCCTCTCACACAAGTGACTCATGTTTCTGCTCTGGTTTACTTCTTGATTGAGTTGTCAGCCTGTGTTAGATAATCTTAATTGTGGCAAAAATTAACTTCTGCTACGTATGTAAATGTACCTGACATATTCCCTGTGGATGGATTGCAGATTGTGAAGCCATTTCTTGACCCTAAGACTTTTCAGAAAGTGAAGTTTGTTTACACCAGAAATTCTGAGTCTCGTAAGTTACTGGACGACTATTTTGCAAATGATGTATTGAAGGAGGTTTTGGAGAATCCTGCTGATTACAATCATGAAGAGTATGCTAAATTGATGGAACAAGATGACTTGAAATCTGCTACATACTGGAAGCTGGGTGAAGAAGACCGACCCAAAGATGGTGACATTCCAAACCTCTCCATGATAAAACTTGAGAACTCTACCTAGTAAAACATGAGCAACCTATCTTGAAGAGGTTAGACTCCTTTCCTTGTTTCATGATTTTGTATGGTGATAGCTTTGACAGGGTAAGTTATGTGTGCCTTCTGCTGCAATACCTAGTATCATATTAGGAACAATTATCAAGTATGGTTCAAAGTTTCTCTCCGGTGAGTAGCAATTATTCTGACAGGTTTAGTTGTCATAGATGGGGAAGTTCTCAATCCTCATTGAATTCAATGACAATATATCTTCTAACCTGATTGCATTCAATTAAATAAAGAGGACAAAATCATTGTGTGGCAGTTCAAACAGGGAACCAGTTATAAAGGTCCTCCAAAACATGATTGGTCTTCTGCAGAAAGCTGTGCCCCGAATAGATATTCAGACATGTGCCAGGTGTTGCTCAGTGGTGGTTTAGGGTGCAGATGCACTGCTTTTGCAGAGTCATAAACCAAAGCACACTTTTTAGCTGATTTCTAGAAAGCCTATGGATGTGTGTGTACTTGGAAAAATTCAAATAGCAGCAGTACTAATGGAGGGTGTGAGAAATGAGGGAGGAAATTTTTAAAGGCCTGGTGGTTTCAGCTGCGGAACAGGGGTGAAAAGCTGTTCAACATTAATAGGAAGTTGCAACAGCGTCTTCACAGGCTCCAGAATTCGAGCCTTTGTTTGCCATGTAGTGTACCATGGGCCTCCACCTACTTCCAGTGCACACATATCACTTTTTGTATCCAATATGACCTGCCATGTGTTCCCACCAGTATCAAAGTCAGAACATAGTGGCAAAGAACAGGGTTGTTTGTGGAGGGTAAGATCTGAGAACAGGGCTGTTCTGAGAATGAGGACCATATGTGAGGCGGAAGCTCCCACCTCACATGGGATCCCAAATTCCCAGAACAGCCCTGTTTGAGGTCCTTACCCAGTGTTGAAAACTGGTAGAAATCTTACTGAGTGTAAGCAGACCCTCAATGTACATGAGAAAATATTCTACCAGTTCTTTACTGCCCCTTTCGAAGCTAACCTATCATCCCTAGCCCTTCTTTATACGTGGTCCATGTACTGCTGCAAAACTTCATCAAGAGGGAAATTTCAAGAATTTCTATCACTACCAATGTAGAACATTCACATAGAAACTCCAGTGCACAAGATGAGCTCTTCTCATTGTGTATGTTATCTTTCTTTGAAAAGAAAGTTTAGGAGAGGGGGCTCATAATGGTGAAATATTCCACAAACCTTGCCCCGGCTACCAGTTCGTGTTCGTTCCCAAATTTGGAGCTTCAACTTGCCACTGAATGTGTCTTTACAGAAGGGTGCCAATCCAGCATCTGCAGTTGGAGCTCGCAGTACACAACCAGGATCATCTGCTGTTGCTTCCAAATTTACCTGTACAATTGTACACAAGAAGATCAAAGAGAAATGAATCTCATTAGAGCTCTCACTTCAAGACTTGCACTGAACTTTGTTGAAGTCACACACTTATGGAACTGATAAAGAGATTAGCAATTAAGCTGTGCAAGAAGTTCTGATGCTTGCAAAACATGGAGACGTGTTTCAGCAATTAAACAAAGATTCATTCACCGCCAACCCTAATAAAATTCCAGAGTAATATGCAAAACCGATGATGATTTGCATGTTCATTATCTAAGCCACAGTGGAAATCAGGATTAGGATGGAGCAGGAACCTCGTATATGTCTGTCAAGGCAGACATTCGCCAAAGGCCCCAAGGGGCGATTTCCCACTCCACATTGCCTTTCCATGGAACAAACTCAAAGAACTTGCCTTCATAGTGTACACCAACCTGCATGCCAAAATAAAGCAGACCACTATAACTTTTCCATCAACCAACTGTGGAATAAATGTTACATTATTTCTAGTTAGATTGATGTTGATCACTCCCACATTTTCTAAGAAGAAAATTAGTGACCTTTTGATTTTTGGCTGCCACCAAAACACAAGAACTCCAAGAATACTTGTAATAATACCATGGCAACATTCTCAAAAGACCCTGGGAGAGCTGGAAGTCCTCTTCTTCCACCGCCTGCGGTTAATGCAACTTCTCCTGAGACACCTTCAAATACATTGCACTGCACCTGTTTGAATTCCAAAAAAAAAAAGAAAGAACACTGTTTTAGTCAATCTCCAAGTGTTTTGATTGCTGAACACAATTAAAAGGAATCAAGGAACTATCAAAACAACAAACATCTGGTCATACACCCTGGCTCCTCAGCCTAAAAGTATACTGTGGAGTGCAAACTGGAGTTTATCAACTTCAGAAGCCTTAGTTCCCAAATGCAAGATTGATTGCTCGATTCTGATTTTTACTCATGATGCTAGCACAAATAAGATTAAAATTGCGCTACACATTAGACATTCGTTTGGAAGTCAACATTTTCCTTTCCATATGTGGGTACCAAAATTTGGTGCAATGTTATATGCTATAACAATAGACAGGTTGCACAGTGCAAGGTGGCAGAACCAAATGGGGTTTGCATTTAATACACACCCAAAACCACTTTGTTGGGAAGGAGCCACCCCAATTCTTCTCAGAATAAGAGGGCGCATCCTTGAATTCATAGCGTCTATCTCCCCACTCAATCCATCCTGCTCAAAAGCCACCATGCTGAATTAGCTCCACCTTTGGCACTCCCAGGGAGCAGAGGCTCTCAGTCACCCTCCTTGCTCCTGCTCTAGGGGCAAAATTTTGTTATGTTGAATTGAGCATTAATAGTGTTGACAACAGATTTAGCCAGATGAAAAAGTCAGAGTAAGCACCCTAAAGTCATGAACACTATGAATTGAGCATGTCAAATCATGTCATATACATGCAGACATATGCTGATATCCTGAAAAATCTCTATGAAGACAACTGCAACCTCACATTAAGTCATCCCAAGGAAGTACCTGTGGATAGGCCAGCGGCCATGCACACCTGCCAGTGAGGCTCAAACACAGGGAGTGCTGCCAGCCAGCCAGCAGTGGCCTTTTGCTCTGAACCAACCGTTCCCCAGCCGTAAATGGGGCGGGTGCTGTATTCCCACCGTGCAGATGGGACTGTCTCCACATAATCTGACCTGTACAACCATTTCCATGTGAAGTTTTAGTTACAGGAACTTCATCACTATGGACATCCACTTGTGTTGGTATTTGAATTTCACCATATTAGTGCTGTTGTAGCAACATCAGTCCTCACTTTCACCACAAATTTGCAAGCAACCTGAATCTTACTGCATTTTCAAGGTAGGAATGAAATGTATATCTCCTGTTTGGTTGAAAGAGGATACAATTGAAAATAGCTCAGAAAATGCTCTTCTCATAACCAGGATTCTGGTTTGAGACAGGAAGCATCTGATAAGCTTTTGGTGCTAAACAATAATTGACATATCATCACTGACCAGCTTAAGGACACAAGTGCCAAACTTGACACTTGAAGCCATACCTGCCATTGTCTCGTAGAAACCCCTGGTGCCATGAGGGTGTTACTTGGAAACCTTCCTCCACACGATTCCGATACTCCTGCTCTAAACCACATTCCAAACATTTGTCCTTCCCTTCACATCAACAAGTGTATCTTTCTGAGTAATCATTCAAAATCAAACTGGACAAATGAAGTTCTCTGTTTGCAGTTGTAACGTCACTTATGCAAGTGAAGTACAAGAAAGCTGATTGTTTTGTGTAATACATTTAGTCTTCAGACTGTAGACTAGAATGAATTTTGGGGCAAGGGTTAGGAAATTTACAGTGGGTTCCAGCTCTGACATGGGTGGTGATCTTCCTCTTTTGGACAGGAATGTGTGTCCTAGTGCAAGTTCATGTCTGTCTACACCACCAAAAAAACCGAAAAAATCAGTTTCAATGTGAAAAACATGAACTTAAAACCACAGAGAAAAACCATAATCTCACAGCTGCCTTAGAGTCTCATTCCTGGAAAATGGACAAAGAAGGCTGCTTCCAAGGTATTGCTATAAATGCGTATCTTGTGTGCATATGTACTTACTGCCCCAGAAAGGTTTGACACTGTTGTCATATTGCATGAGGTATGTGTCATCAGCCCCCATGATTTGAGCTCCTACCCCAGGAAACACAGGACTCTCAAACAGATTCCCCAGCCCAAAAGCACTTGGTGCCACTCCTGGATCCTCTATGGAGTACATCCATGCAAAGCTTTGCTTCTGTTCCGGTAGTGAAACCTTGAAGTACCAGCCTTCAAAAAAACGCCGACTTGTGCCATCAAAATGGTACCTAGAAATCATGAGAGAGGTGTGGAGAGATCTTCAATGGATGATGGATATGTATGCATGTAGAGCTCTGGAAAGTAGTGTTCTATTTTGTGTGTTTCCTGCTGAAGGCCATGCTGAAAACCAGCATATACACCAAGAAGTCATGCAAATTATAGGTCAAGATGCCATGCAAATCATAGACTAAGATGTCATGAACATCACAGTCAACCATGAAATGCAACTCCCAAAACAATCCTTGCGATTCTGAATTGCAATAAATTGTGCGAGAGAGTGGGGGTGAGAGAGAGAGAGAGAGAGAGAGAGAGAGAGAGAGAGAGAGAGTCAGATTTCAAATTTACCCACTATGAGGAGTGCGCGTGTCTCTGTTGAGAGTGATAGGCTTGTAAGAGGGGGCTCCAAATGTCCGTGCCTTCACACGGTTCAGGAGGGCATCTCCTTCAGGTGTGGAAGTCTCTGTCACTGGGTCTTCTGTACCAGTACCCTGAGATCTAGTCACAGGCCTCCGTGTATACACAATGTATGTAGTAGAACCTGCTCTTCCTAAAGCAGTACAGGCCATGGCCATCCACCCGTGTGGCCAAAACCACAATGAAAGAATTGCCCTTCTGCGTATGTGTATTGACAGATTCACAAATGGAGAAGCACAATGGACTCGATTTGATTCAACAGAGAGTAATATATGATCAAGCTGCACAACCATCCACAAATCATATGAAGTTCCAGAAAAAAAAAATTAGAAGAAAAAAATTACCAAGGGAAGAACAACTTGAAAAGAAGAAAAAATGGAATTCCTGGGAGAAGGGCAATGCTGAACAGATGATGCACACAAAAGCTTATCGCCACAAGAAAAAGATCCGCCGTCAAAGCACAAGAATTGACATGCTTGGGGATAGCAGGGAAGACAGCTCCAGCCCCAGGACAAAGAGAGGATGAGCTGCAGCAATTCCTAGACATAAAAATCACCTCGCAGGAATAAGGATTGCAGAAACAAACCTACCAAGCGAAAGGGACTAAAAAATTATTGCCATTCACGAGTTCTACACAAAAAACTGCCAGTCGCATGGAGAATAATGCAGGCGAAAACACTCGCGAAAACAAGTGATCGTCATCAACCAACCTTTCCTGCGACGCCGGTTGCAATGATCGACGTTCTTCACCAAACTAGCGACGTGCTTGAATCTCCAAACCACACGACTCTTCTCCTTGCTTCCTTCCTTCTTCCTAAAGCTGAGAGATGCACCATCGCCAGCTCTCAACCTCAGATTCGTCATCACCCTGAGTCGCACAATCGACGCTCGCTCGCGACAAAGCGACGAAGGATCCGCGGGAGACGACGTCCCTACCCGCACCCTCCAACGTCCGGGGCAGTGTGTTGTCCGGTTCTTTGTTTCTTAGAGAACCGTTGCATCCGGGTCTAGAGTTTCTTTAAAATGGAAGACCCCCCGGTTCCGAGCTTAACGAATATGGAAGAATTCGCCGGATCCGGGTGGGGTTAATTTTTTTTGACTAAACGGTTCCGGGTTTGACAGGCTCAAATTTTATAAGAACCTGCGGGTTTGGGTTTTGGTTGAGACACGTTTCAACTTATTATTCTTGAGAACGGTTTCAAAAGTTGATTTCTACGTGGGTTTGAATTTTGATGTTCCCAAATACGTTCCTGAGGCGTTCTTACTAAGTTCCTTTAACTTCAAAATGGGTTCCAAAAGTTTTCAAAATGTTCTCCAAAATGTTCCAAGAGAAACAATAATGAACAACATAGAGAACACTTCGCCAACAATGGTCTCCACCTCACACACATGAGCCCTATTTGGGCCAATATTCAACATCTATCGATGAAGAAAGGTACTTTCTTTTGTTTTGTAGTTATGAGATTCACTGAACTGAGATGCTTCAGATATTGTGTTCTTGATGTCTTTTGGAAAGCTCTTGACAAGTGCATGGGCTTTTTGGTTCCATGACGTTTGGACTTGTTGTGCAAAAGTTCTTGAATATTCAATTATTTCTTCACTAAAAATTTAAATGAAATAGTAGCTGAAAATTTCAGAGGAATTGGAATGTGCCTTTGGTGTTGTTGGAAAAGATCTTGACGAGGAGGATTTAATGGAGTCTATTTGATAAGATTTGGATTCAGAATGTGGGAGATATTTATTTTTAAGTGATTTCTGCCACTGAAAATTCAAATTAATTCCAAAAAACCAGGTTTTTTGGAAGGAAAAATCAGTTGAGGACGTGGTAACACTTGGGCCAACGACACAGGCCACACTAGCATGGAATTATATAAAGATCATTGCAACATATTTGTGTAGAGACCATTTTATTGCTACTATTCAAGATGCCCCAGTATGTATAATATCTTAAGACTCTAAAACCTAGAACTATTGAACTCAAACCTAAGACCTAAGAACTAAAAAACCCTAAACCCTATCTAAACTTAGGACCTTAGCCGCTAACCAACCCTATGACCTGGACCTTGTAAAAAACCTTTAACACTTGTTGGGTCCAGTTCTTGGCCGGGTTTGAGTCCATGTAAACGCATCAAGTTCAATTCTAAGGTCAGGTCTGAGTGTGGGTCTAGTTCATAGACCTGGATCCAGACCCGACTGAAAACCAAAACCAACCAACACTGGTCTGGAGCGTTGTCATTGCCACAGGCGAGGGAGATGCCCAGCACCTGACCATTCCACACAGGACAGTCCTCTTTCTACACAGAACAGTCCTCTTCTTCATGACTCCAACATGCCTTTGGGGAAGAAGATTATACAGTTTAATTCTCCACGGTTAATATGCCAGAACTCAGAAAGTCAGTTATATCCTTTAGTTGAATTCCTAACTAAACGATAACCGAACATTCGACAATTTCAAGCAATACAATTGGCCGGAAGATGGCGGAAATGACATGTAGGCTGGAATTTAACTAGTCGTTGTGGATCTGGAATGTTTCCTTTTGTCCCCCTCCCTTCCCTTCCCCCTCTTCGCTCGCTGTGTTGTTCGGTGTTTCTTTTCTCTTTTTTCATTTTCCTTCACCGCCCTTTGCCTGCCCTAAGATCGAATCCACGCTTTCCACGGATCTCTGCCAAAGCCCAGATGATAATCTTTCTGTACCTCTTCAGTGTTGTGATGTAGAGGAAGTTGATCTTATAGTTTGTTTTTTTTTCTTCTTTGGTGTGTTTCCGTTTCTGAAGTAGGTAAATAGACGCTTATGTTTGTGACCTTGTTTGGCAAACTTTGTTGCTGCTCCAAAGTCTTTAAGGACGCACAGAACGGGAGTGGCGGGGGATGGAGTTGGAGATTTTCCCCCCCTCTCCTTTGAAACCCTAATTGTGAAGAGTTTGTTCGGTTTCTGGGTGATGTTGGCCGTGTTTTGTTTGTGAGGGTTTGTTAGGGTTTCTTAGTTTGTGTTAGGAGAGAAATTCTCGTGGGGAGTTGAGGCTTTTTCTTGGAGCAGCAAGCAAGCAGGCAAGCAAAGCGAAGTCGTCGTGATGGCCAACGCTCGAGTTCTAATGAGCATGATTCTTCTTCCGGATGTTGCTTTTCTGGCGCGGAAGTAGGAGCCTTGAAGTCGTTTTTTTCTTCTGGCCCTGACTGATGTGATCCCAGCGTTTGTTTCGGTATTCTTTTTTTCAAAGAAAAAATTGCTTAGAGGTTTTGTTTGCCGACCAAGGTTTTGCATATTTCAACTGTGTAGGCAATTCAGTTTGGCCAAGAGTAGAAGAAGGAAACACAAACAAAAGAAAGAGAAAAGCAGCTGAGGCACCATGAAGACCACCAAGGGAGGCAAAGTCATGAATCCCACCGATGCCTATCGTAAAGAGCTTCGGAAGAAGGAGCTTAAGCGGGTAAGCTTTCATGTTGTAGTAATAGAACTTTTTCTTGCATGAACTTAGAAGGTGCATGCTCATCTCCATGCAAGCACATGCCCAGAATATGCTTTCTTGCACTACCAGGATTTATGCAAACAATCATCAGTTTCCTGCTGAAGTCAATTGAAGGTCAATTTTCTTCAGTGACACAGTCCAGTATATGGGGGTGTGGATGGATTGCAGAACAAGAAGGAGAGAAAGAAAGTGCGGGAGGTGGGGATTTTGAAGAAGGATCCTGATGCCATTAAGGAGCAAATAAGAAAGCTAGAAATGATGAGTGTGTGACCTTTTCCTTTTCCTGGTTTTTTTAAACCTTCATTGCCTTTGATCCTCTCTGCTTCTGAAGCAATAGGAAGAAGAAGAAGGAAATAGAAACTGAAGTTTCATGATCTGCGAGAAATGTGCAAGCAGTGATGAAACAACAGTTCTAGCAAACTAAAATGACATGAACTCTTGAGGGTTTGTTTGTGTTCTCAGGTGTGCATTAAGCAGGTCTGTATATATTACATGCAAAAACAGTTTTGAAAATCTTTGTTTGGATCATGTTTGAACCTTTCCTGTGGGCAGACAGCGGAATGGGGTGAGAACCTCTATGGTATTGGCCATATGATCAACACTCAAAGGGCGGTTCCACTTTTCTAGGCTGGTCTGCTAGGTGGGATTTGACAGGCAAAAATCTATGTGAATAATTGTGGCCTTTGCTAGCATGTGAGAGAAGGAGCGTCATGCTGTTGTAAATTGTTCTAGGTCCCCTGACCTTTGTTTCCTGTAAGCCCTAGATGAATACTGACCATGCCTTCTCTATGGACAAGTGTAGACAGTAATGTTGCAACAGGGGTGCTGCCTTTGCCAAAAGACAAGTAACACTATATTACAGAGGGCTGTGAAAGAGATCTTTTGGCTTGACTTTGGCAGGGACATAATTGGAAGGGCCTTCTATTCTTTATCAGCTCATTACATACACAGATGCTACAGTGGAGAGCTTCATGGTCACAGTAAACAGGCTTGGGGAAGGCTTGAAATTACTTCTTTGGTTCTGGACCATTGAAACTTCCTGGAGAGGTGCTAGGGAGTAGATGACTGTCCCAAATCCTCCAGTGTTTTCTCAAAGCATATTAATGGATTTATCAATGTTTGGCAGAGGCTGATGGGGCGCTGGACAAAACACGGCGACATAAGAAGAGGCAGCTTGAAGATACTTTACATTTGGTCATGAAAAAGCGGAAGGTAGGGTCTTTCTCTGGTGGGGTACTACTTATCAGTCCTTGGAGACCATGAAGTTGTGACTTGTGCAGTCCAATAGTACATGTGTAGTTGATTTCTTGATGTGCTGGTATGACATGCTTCTTGTATACACTCCATGTGCAGACAATTATCAACTGCCATCTTCAGTGTCTGGTGTCTGCTGTTTTACAGCTCACCAGGTTTGCCAGCACATATCTTATTTTCTCTTCTTTTGTCCTTTCAGGAATATGAAGACAAGATGCGGGAGAAGGGAGAAGAGCCTGTCATGTTCAGGTAGGATGTCTCCATAGGTCTTCTTCACCTTTATTGAAGTTGATGGACTAGTACCTATGCTGGTTTTTGGATTTGGTTGTCCATGTTTGCAATCATCACTTCTGCTATAGAGCAGTTGACATCCCAAGATTCTTCCAGCATATGCTGATGCTGATGCAGCACTTTGTCAATTTTTGTAAGGTTCCATGTTGACACTGGTTCATGTGTGCTGTGACATTTCAGTCATCTACCCACACCTCGGAGGCGTGCAACTGCGGAAGAGGAAGAACGTGCCAAGCATCCTAAGCCTGAGGTATATCCTCCACCTCTTCAGATAACATTTTCTCTTGGGCATTTAGAGTAGTCATGTGATTCTGTGAGCACGTTAGTCTGTCTTCTGCAGATGGTTGGAGGGTTTCTAGGTTACCTGGAATTTTGTAAATCCACAACATTCAGCAACTTCAGGCACAGCAGACACAAAATAGGAATGCCTTATGAATTGTGCAATTCAGTTAATGATGTGTAAATCTTCAGGGGACTTGTGTCAGGGTTGCACAATGATTTCTTGATATGTTCTTTGGGATTGATGTTGTCCCATCTGGGATCTTTCTACATGTGAGATTTCATGCATAACCATGTAAGGGTGTCCAGTTACTATGCAGCTGCAAGGAAATGGTGTTGGACTAGACTACAACAGATATTACTTTGTTCCTCTGTTCACTGAGCCTGCAATGTTTGGTCGGTGTTTGCAGGATTCAGTGTATTTTCATCCAACGTTGAATCCTAGTGGAGCTCCACCCCCTGGCAAACCTCCAATGTACAAGTCATCTATTGGTATGTTGAATTTCCAGAACTTTAGTATGTGTGGTTCTCTTTACTTGTTGATAGGTTACAACTATGCAAGTACTGACAGTATCTTCATGGTAATACATAGAGCCTAAACCTGCATATCTGAACAGTTGAAACAACCTAGCAGGTTATACAAGAACTCCAACATGTGTTTTGATGGTGTCAAATTTTTTTTCCCAAAGATCTTGTCTAATGGTTTGTTTGCTTCTCCTTGTTGTGGTTGTGTAAAGGGCCTAGGATACCACTTTCTAGTGTGGGAGGACCTGCAATAGGTCGTGGAACAGATATGGAAGCACACCTGCCACTTCCTCCTCCCCCTCCCCCTCCCCCTCTTCCATCCAGTGGTGAGACATCCTTGGTAGGAGACACACCCATCCCATTGCCAGTACCTGTACCCCCGCCACCACCTCGTCCTGCCTCAGGTCTGTTGCCTCCACCTCCCCCCTTTCCACCAGGGCCACCACCCCCTCTTGCATCTTCGGATTTGGCTGTTCTGGGAGTGCCACCACCTCCTCCTAGGCCTTCTCAGCCTCCACCTCCCGGTACAGCAAGAGAAGAAGTTTCATCTGCAACTATACCGCCAGGAATGGATGAAGAGAGGGCAACTGTCCTGACTGAAATTGGTGAAGCTGGAGGAAGTCTACAGCAAGGACCTCCTTTCTCTCGTCATTATGTGAGTTTTTTTTTGTTTGGGCTTTTTATTCTTCTCATTCAGTATGTACCATGTGGTTACTTAAGGTGAATTCCAAAGAGCCATCCCTTGTTCTTAGCCTCACCTTTTTGTTGTGGTGATATTGTGTTACCCTTGATCACCCCTGTCATGCACATGGTTCTGGTGTGCTAATGCTGGAAGAGATTCTATAAGCTTATAGCATGCAGCTGAAACTGGGATATGCCTTGTCTTTTCTTGTTAGCAGGTTCAAGGGCAGATTTTACCTCCCCCTCCAAGGGGCCAAGTCACAGCCATGTCACAAGAGGAGACAAAGCAAGAGATTGAAGAGGATGAACCTTCCAAGTCCATAGACCCTGGACTTCAACAAATTCTCCCACCTCCCCCTCCTATGCGACCTCCTGTGGGCCCTCCACCAACCAGGCCCCCAGTCTTGATCATGCGTCCACCTTCAGGACCCACTCCTAAGAACCCATCTCTTTCAGAGGTCTCACCACCAGGTGTCACCTCCCGGATGCCACCTGTTCCTCCTGGCCTGCCACCCCCACCAGAGATGGGACCTTCCTCATCCCTTCCACTACCTCCTCCTCCTCCAAGGATGCCACAAGCAGGAATGCCCCCTTTGCCTGGACCTCCACCAGGCCCACCTCCTGTGAGGCTAGGCCCACCCCCATCTGGCCCACCACCTGTTATTCGACCTCCTGCACCAACAGGGATTCCTCCAATGGCACCTCCAGTTGAACCCCCTCCTCCCCCTCCTCCTTTGCCAAGGCAAATCCCCACTGGGACAGGACAAGAGGATTTGGGTAAAGCTGGGGGACTTGCAAAACCTTTTTACATCAAGTCAGCTGTGGCAACTGTTGTCAAGAGGCCCCTGGCTCAACATACCCCAGAGCTCACTTCAATGGTAGACCCTCTTCTCACTATTTGTTTGTTGTACTCTAACTATGACACTATCCCTACAGTCTTTCCTCAGGCTCCTTACTGGTAGCAGTCCTTTCAGGTTGTAGTTGTGAAAGCACTTTTTGGATTCATTGAGTCAGGTTTCCTTGACATGGAGCTGAGAAAGTACTATGACATGTTTTTATTGCAGAGCCTCCCTGTAGTGGAGGAGTTGTCATAAATTGAAGTTTTGAAAGTCATTAGAATGGATAAGACGTGTTTCAGGCATTTCTTTGTTGTGAAACAGGTTCCAGCATCAGTTCGTGTCCGGAGAGAAAATGCTCCAAAGCTGAAACCAAAGACATCCACATCAACAGGAACATCAACAGCTGCAGCAACAGCTGCTCCTGTTGTACCTACCCCATTTGTAAGGTTGCCTGCCACCACCACATCAACGAAGCCCCCAAGCATGGAGGATTCATACTCAGCATTTTTGGAGGACATGAAAGCTTTGGGTGCATTTGAGGAAGGGGATGCAGCAAGCACTTTTGCATGAGCTCAACATTTATTCTCCTTTTAACACAGCAAAATGTATTTCTATTCCTTTCTCCTGTTGTGTTTTTCTCGGGTTACTGAAAGTTAGTGCAGTTGCATTTGAGGGGTCTGGTTTGAGAAGACAGATTGGTCTCAAGGAAGAGGAAATTTGGGGATGAAAAGTGTGTCCTTGGGAGGAAAAAAGAAGTGTTCCATGTGAGGTGGTGGGAGTACAAACATCAAAGTCAAAAATAAAGAGTTCCTGAGGTGATCAGTTCCACCCTCTCGATATCTCAATCATTTGCTCTTGTCAAGTGTTACATTTTGCTTTCTGATGCAAGAAGTCTTATGAAGTAGTAGGTTTTGTGTAATTTGTGTCTTAATTTGCTACCGATGTTTCTTTTTCAAAATTTTGACTTTGCATAAGTAATGAGCATTTCTCTTATTAGTAAATGGTTAGAAGTTTTAGGAGCATGTCTAAACAAAAAAAAAAAACAAATAAAAGTTTGCTATCAAACCCAAATTTGAGTTGAAGTGTGGCAATTTTTTTAAAATTTCAATATTTGATGAAAAATAACCCAAAAAACAGGGAATATGTGACATTTTAACATTTTTTTTTCCCCATTTGTGTGAAATTTTGTAACAAGAAGAAAGTTGGTTCTCACATAAAACTCGTAGATAAATTTTCTACTATATAAATTAATTTAATAATTTTTTTCCTATTCTAGTATTGTGTGTGTGTGTTCTATTTTAGAATTGATCAGTTGAATGATCAATGATCTGTTTTACTTGGACCTAAGGGCAGTTTTTTTTCCCCAACAATTTTGCAGTTTTTTGACCAAAAAATTGGGAACATATTTTTTTTCTAGTGTAAATAAGACTAAAATTTCTATTTTTTGGAAATTTTTCATTAAAATTTCAAATATCACAAAATTGGAAAAAAAAAACCCGGCCTAGGAGTTGAGGACATTTTCTTTTATTGTATCCTTTGTGGGTTTTCCTTTTGTGTACTGTGCATGGGGTCTCATCATCAGTGTCTTTTAAAAATTTAACTTAAGTTTTTCAATTTTGTGATGTAGCTGAGGTGGTGGTGACATTTGTAAGCAAATTTAGCCAAATTTGGCTATTAAAAAAATGAGAGGAAAAAAATCCTTATCTACTTTTGGGTACCTACTTGAACCATGCATAGAAATTTGGCAGTTTAAAAGACTCTTAAATAAAATTTTCTCAAATTTTGGTAATTTTCAAAAAATCAATGAGTTCCCAATATAAAATTTCAGAAATTTGACAACAGGGTGAAATTTTGCACAAAACAAAAATGCTGCTCCTTGTATTCAAGGTTTATGAACGTGCTTTTACTTCCTTCACTTGCTCGCAACATATAATTTCTTTTCGTATAAATGGTAGTTTGTTCCATGGCAACTGGGACACAGTTTAGTGTTATACACATGGTTTATTCTTTTTCAATTTTATGATATCAAAAGTTTGGTGAATTTTTCTAACAAAATAGAAAAAATTAGTCAAATTTAGACTACAAACACAAAAAAATTCCCAACACTTATGTCAAAAAAATGACACAAATTGTCCAAAAAAAAACACACTGTTATAACACAAAGGTTCCTCTGTGAAAACAGGGTCGAAAACACCGACACTTGTGTGTGGTCTTGTTCAGAAAAGTCCAAACAACCCTCTTTTCAACTCCTCTGGAAAAACTAGTGTTGGGTGCGCACCCACCCACTGTCGAAGTCAGAATTATCAATTCTGGTTCCTGTAAGTAAGAATTGAACAGGAATTGGAACCGTAACTATAATCGGATTCAAATTTTAATTAAAAAAGATTGAATAGAACTGGAACTGAAATACATGTCTTTGAAAAGACACAGGACTACAACTGAGATTAACCAGAGGTTACCTGGCAGTTAAAGGCTGGTTCCACTTCAAGTTAGTACGAACTGGATTGCAATTGGGTCTGATTTTCAGAACTGGAATTGGAATTTACGTTTTTGGGTAACAACAGGGTCAACTGGCTATCCGATTCCATTTATGTGTGGAACTGGAACTGAGAGCCTTCTAATCTTATATATAAATTCACTTGTCTGTCCGTCTGTGACGGTGCGCCAGCACGGGCGGGCCGGGCACGGGCGAGGTTCAGGTTCATCCACAACAGTGGATGGATGGTGCGCTGGTGGGTGCTGAATCACTCTGGCCGAGTGTGATCCGATGGAAACCGGTGTTCAGGCATCCAGTGGATGGATGGTGCGCCGGCGGGTGCTGAATCACTCTGGCCCAGTGTGGAAACCGGTGTTTAGCAGCAGAGCTACAAGCTACCTTCCCTAATCAATAGGTATGTAGTACACATGTGATGTAGTAGGTACCTACTAGCCCACCTTACTTAACCCCCCCCCCCCCCCCCCCCCCCCCCCCCCCCCCCCCCCCCCCCCCCCCCCCCCCCCCCACCCACCC
>Ga0116231_10004334_pt1 | contig 28789 bp, 27 predicted proteins | sample S1TSphgellanicum_2_FD_89695 | JGI IMG/M metagenome (GOLD analysis project Ga0116231, IMG submission 89695) | Host-associated microbial communities from peat moss isolated from Minnesota, USA - S1T2_Fd - Sphagnum magellanicum MG | ecosystem: Host-associated > Plants > Peat moss > Unclassified...
AGGAAATTTTGGTTACCCGTTGGGGAAAGAGTATATGAAGATTGGAAATTTTTGGTTTTATTAGTTTGTGGGGTAGTGAAAAGATTTTAAAGTTTTTTTATGGGTATTTTTGTTTTTTTTTTTTTTTTCTGGAACAAAGAATGAATGACTTTGTTGTGAAAAACACATTTTCACAGACAATTGAGAATTAGGCTTGTGTTCAAATTTTGAAAAATTGTGGGTTTTTGGTTTGTTGCTAGAGGAGGAAAATTTGGTTGCCTGTTTGTGTAAGGGTATGTAAAGATTGCAAGGTTTTGGTTTTAAAGATTGTGGGTAGTGACAAAAATTTTAAGCTTTTTGTTACTGGGTTGGTGGGCAATGTTTTGTTCTGGCAGCAAGGAGATGTTGCATCACAGTATTCCTACTCATCAAGCTCATATCCTGGTCAACAGGCTGGAACACCTTCACCTGCCACCAGTGCTATGTATGCCCAACCACAAGGTTACTCACAACAAACTTACATCCAACAAACATATGCACAGCAGCAGGTACATATATAAAAAAAAACCCTTTACATTTTCTCATGAAATTTCACATTTTCCTGAAAGTTCAGATTTTAGGAGTCAGTCTTTTCAGAAGAATTTGTTTTGATGCTCAATGCCCCTGTAGTTCTTCTTGTTCATGTGAATTTGATTGTAGAATCAAATTTTCATGATGTTGGACATGGTAGCAGGCAACTGCTGCTTCGGCACAAGTGGGTTATGGAAGTAATGCCAACAACCATGGTGCGATATCAACAGGGGCACATATGAGTGCACAGCAACAGCAGCAGGTCGCATGGTCACAGCAAGCCTCAGTGCAAGGTGCTCAGCAGGCTGATCAATCTCAGGGCACATATGGCCGCTCTGCCACAGGCCTCACTCCTGTGATGGGCACAGGAACTGTATCAGCAGCTACTGCAGCTACCATCCAGTATGCAGGTCAATATGGGGCCATCTATGCTGCTGCTCCTGCTGCTCAGCCTTCTGGCCAACAGGTAATTTCAACATTGCTGCTGTAGAGTTCCAATTTGACAAAACAAACAGAGAGAAGAAAATGATCCTTTCCCAAGGCTTGTGTGTGCCCTCCCCATCCATCAAGCTAGGACCCTTCTATAGAAGATCAAGAGAGATTGGAAGAATGCTTTGGAAAAGACTGGGATGTGCCATCCAAGTGTGTTTGCAAACTGCTTCTTTGGGTTACATGGAGATAGTAGTATTGCAGACAGTGTCACGTGGCATTTCCTCTGGACAGGCACCAGCAGGGATTGCACAGGGAGTGATATCTAATGATGACTACCAGGCAAAGACTGTGGCTACATGTGGTTCAACAGTGTATGGGGCACCCCAGGATAGCAGAGCAACCATAGCTAGTGGAGCTTCATATGTGGTGGGAGGAGCATCATCTGGTAGTGCATCTGATGTCTATGCTACTGCAGATGATGCTACATACTATGCTGAGATTTCAAAATATGGCGACACAACCAAATTTGGAGAGATGGCCAAGTTTGGGGAGACACCCAAGTATGGTGGAACTGCATCCACTGCAGGCTATGGTGGAAAGAGTGGCGAGTATGGGGGTCCAACATCACCCACAGCACCCTACAGCCTGAAAGCAGCAGCAGCAGCAACAACAGCTGAGCAGTATGGAGCTAGCTACACTCTAAAAAGCAGCAATTTTCAAGTGGCTGAGAGGGTCCAGTGTGGACAAACACAAAGTGCATATGGGCAGGTGGATTCACAAGGAGATAGTGCCCGCCACTATCAAGATGCGCATGTCACAGCTGCAGTTTCTCAGCAAAGACAGGAGCAGCAGGTGTAGTAGTGTATCTCTGCTGGTCCTACCTTCTGGGTTCAGTTTTTATGCAGTTTTGGGTCTAGGATTTGGTCATAGGGACTCAATATTCCTTGATTCATGTGACAGAGCCAGATTCTCCAACAGCAACAAGCACTTCAGGCACCTATGGTCATGCAAACTGCAGTCTCTTCACCCTTGGACAGTGGCACCAGGTACATTTATGCAGCTAGTTGTTTTCCCCTTCCTAGCATATACTATGTTTCTTACATGGAGGTAACAGATCAATTTTGTCATTGCTGGCCAATTGAAAGCACCCTGTCTGATTGGTGGGGTCGTTTTTTTTTTTTCCTGATGTGCAGGACTCAACAAGAGTATGTGGGACGGTTTAGGGGCATAAGAGGAGGTGCCTGTCAGGAGTATGGGGGAAACCCAAGGGGAATGATTAACAGTGACAACTTTGGAGCAGGCAGAGGTGAAGTAGAACTCATAACACCTTTTGGAGTTGGGGGAGGAGGACGAACTGCAGCTGGTAGTGCAGCTGCTTTCTCAGGCAGCCAACAGTCATCCATGTATGGAGGAATGACTGGTGGAAAGCGACTCAGAGGTACCAGTTGTTTCTTTGAGCTCAGGTTCTTCGGTCTTTTATCATGAAATCCTCCAGGATTAGTCTTCATCACCAGAGTATGCCTAGATCACATTACATGTCCATGGTGTTTGCATGCCGATCATCTGACAGGTCAAATGTACAGTGGCCACACTGCACCTGGTATGGGATACGGAGGGGTTCAACTGCCTCCAGGGCGAGATTACAATGCAGGTCAAGGAGCTGGTGGGGGTTTTCCTGGACACAGAGAAGTCGGTCATGGTGCTGGTAGGGGTACTGGTGGTGGTGGTAGCCGCTCTGACCGACCCAGTATTGGCAGTAGCCATAACGAGGATTGCCGTGATCAGCGACCTCCATTCCGAGGTATAGACCGACACTTTGATGATAACAACAGGCGTCAAGAGAACCGAGAGAGAGGGCACAGCAGTAGCAGTAACCAGGTGGGTATTGGAGGTGGGAGGGATGGAGGACCAGGCAGGCCTGGAGGAGGCACAGGAAACAACACACGTGAAGATCGAGAAAGAGGAAGGGATAGAGATAGAGATCAGGACAGGAGGGATGATCAGAGGAAGAGGGATCAGAGTCCTGGATTGTGGGCTTCTCATGATCACAAGATGTCACCAGCTGGCAATCGTGACAACCGAAGCTGGAAGGAATCATCTCGTCATGATTCCTTGCACAGGTGAAAAGTTTGTGCCTTTTAAGAGATATTTCTTGTTAAGAAGAGAAGGCACTGATGCAGACTAGTGAAGCACTTCCAAAATGTTTGTAGCAGATGCAGGAACATCTCCTTGTCCTTTCCAAATGTCATGAAAAAGAAAGACTTTACAGAGATCCCAATCTGGTTTTTCTTTGTGTGTGATTCCTTTTTCAGGCACATGTCACCATCCAAAGACAAGCGAAGGGAATACATCTGCAAGGTGGTGGATTTGCATCTCCCACTCCTTGAAATTCTATGACATGGGTTTGTGATGTCTTTGTCTGTATTGTTTCTGCAGGCACTTTAGTTGAGAACTGCTTCTCAGATGTGATTGAATCCCAGGAATGATTGCTAAAGTGATCTTATCATACAGATCAAGTTTGCCAAGAGGGACAACAGGAAAGAGTGCATGGGTTGCACAAAGAAAAGAGTTACTGGTGCCAGAGACAAGAGACATGTATCTAGGGACTCAGGTTTTGAGGGATTTTGTTTGGAAGATGAGTAATTGAATGAACTACACTTACAAATTCTGATGAGGGACTTTGCAGATTGAACCCTACAGTCTGGTGGAGCCAGAGAGAGATTACCTGTCTATTTGCAAGCGCTATTCTAAGCTTTATGTGGTGCCCGACTTCTCAAAGGTAATGACTTGCAATTCCATATCTTGTCTCATAAGCATAAATTGTGGTTAGACTTGACTGTGCAACTGTAGACTTTGTTTGATTTTGGGTATGCCATTTCAGCCATTTTCTGAATGTGGACTCAAGTTTTGTTCTGATTACATGGGTTAAGTACTGGAGAGAAGTATATTTGGAGGTCAGGTCACTCAGCAGAACCTCAGTATAGATTCCATATGCAGAAGGCAGTTAGATCTCTCTCTCTCTCTCTCTCCATTTTATTTTTATTCTTTTGGTGAGTACTGTTGTTCACAGTTGTGCCCTTTTTAACTGCTGCAGCTTATTGTATGTTGGATTGGGAAGGATGTTGACGTGCCTCTCAGCCTGTCAATAAGGTTTATCTCTATACTCTCTCTCCGTTACAAATGATGGAATTGTTTCTAACTACGGGTTATGTTTTCAGTGAGCTGTGAAAACTGCAATTTCAAGAACTCCCACTTTTCTGTTCTGGTCAAGCTCAGAATTAGTATGGTTGCTCCAAGGGAGTCAATTAGTGGTGTTGGGTGTCTTCAATCTTTGCTTCAAAAACTATCTCTATCCTGCACATCTTTCATACTTTTTGTTTCTTCAGCTATCAGGGTAATACCCAGAACTTCAAACAAAGGACATACTCTTCTGTTTCAACTGCAGCACAGCAGTAGGGGATGCTGGTTAGCCAGTTTCCTGTTCCATCAGCATGATACATACAAATTTATCAACAACCCACCACCCTTCATCTGTCAATTATACATACCAACTGTGGGTCCTGGAATGGGATTTTCCACAGCTTTGAGCACGAGGCTGTAGACATAGACGATGAGGTTGAATCCAGTAAGGAGGCCCCACCATCACCACCACCACCACCAAATATCTCCAACAACAAAGTGCTTCCATCTTCAGCTTCTTCAGCAATAACTCCTACTCCTACTTCTTCTAAGCTGAGGCTACAAACCACAATATGGAATGCAAAGGTAAAACTGGTGATGAGAAGAAACATGATGGAAATTTTGACAGCTCCACTCCCTTACTACTAGCTCCAAATTACTCACATCTTTAAGACAGTTGCCCATGTCTGCAAAATCGCTTGCATCAACTTGTTGGGTATTGACCTGGGCATAATATCTTTTGCAAAAGATTCAACATTTCTCTGCAATTTTTGCTGCTTCTTCAACTCAGCTGCACACCAGCTTCTGGTTGGCACTCCTAGTGCATGTTTTACATGTGTGACCTCATTCAGGAAACTGCGCTGTATCTTTTTCAAAACCCTCCATTTTTAGTGAGGACCCAAGATTTTGTTCCCCTCCAGCTATTATGGTTTGTACTTTTGAGTGTGTTTTCTTAACTCTCTGCATCTCGTATTGTTCCAGAAGTGGGCAGCATACTTCTAGGTGTGTTCCAAAGAGCACACAGAAAGGTAATGAATGTGTTGCTTAGATTGGAATATATTCTGAATGCTGACAGAGAGGGTCAGCAATTTTTCCTCAAAATTCTTTACTGCAATATCAGCACAAAGGATTGGATCTCCTCCTGTGTTTTGCACATGTTATTAAGCCTTGAAGCTCATCATCCTCTATTTTTGCTCATGGCATTTTCACCCAACAACAGGAGCTGATCACTTTTCTGGGAGTAGTTACTGACTGGAAGCTGTGGTCGGGTTTGCTGCAGGTCATGCTCATGAGCGGATTGACAGTGGGAGCATTTGCTAAGTTTCTGTCAGAAAAGACCACAGAACTAGACAAGCCTTTCCATCTTCACAATTTGCTCAAGTTTGTAGCACTACGGAAGGATCGGAGTGCTATTATGGCAGCTGGAGGCACTTGGGACCCAGAAGTTGACGGTGGTGATCCTGCCATTGATGATACTGCCTTAATTCGTGCAGTAATCAGGTTGATTGTTGTCGACCATACAACACTGATCTCTGTTTTGTTTGTCACTTGGTGGTTGGTTTGTATGTGACTTTGCTCATTTCTGTAATTTTTTTGTTTGAGATTGGGATATGTTTTTAACAGCTGGCGTTTCAAGATGTATGTAACATGTGTGCAGGTGCACAAAGGATTCTACCCAACTTGATTTGAGTGCATGCAAGGTCTGGACTCGTTTCTTGGAGGTAAAGTTGTGAATTCATGACTACCCAAAACTTGCAGTTTTAGTTTTTGGGAATGCCTTAACCAATGTGGATATCATTGCATATTTTACTCTAAGTATATTGTGTTTACTGTGGAGATGGAGAATGTAAGGGCAACTACCACACACTCTTGTCAGATTAGATGATGCTTTTACAGAGAAGAGTTGAAGAAGAAGTTTTTTTGCTGTGGGATAAAACCATTGCAGGTGCACTATGAAAGATTGGGAGGAGATGGACTACCAAGCCACAAGGAGATAACAGTGATTTTTTTCCCAACTTTGTTCGACTGTGTTCCATCACCAGAAGTTTGGCAAACACAGTGGATAGAGCGACAGCAGGCAAAGCTAAAGCTTGAAGCTGCAAGCAAGGAGGAGAAGGTTTTCCCACTGTCACCCAATATCCTTCTCTTTCCAATGGTTTGTTGTGAATGCTTAGAGAGAGAGAAAACTGTGGTACCCCAGCTGACAAGATCAATTGTATGTTGTGAGCTTTTTCTCAACCAAGTCAGTTGGTTCCTCAATCTCATGCATGCTTTTGCACACCACTGAGGAGGACTTGAATTGTTACATTTGAAACCGCCTTTGTTCAGTCTATTGGCAGTAAGTATTTTGCTTAATAATGACCTCTGATTTCATTACAAGCATTAAGCCACATCGGACAAGTAAACCAGTCATGAGAATACTTAAATGGTGCTCATGGTGGGCAATGGATGCTTGTTGTGAAAAAACAGGAGGCACCCACTGAGGAGGTGGAAGTTTCTGAGGAAGGTAGTGCTCTCTTTTGTGTGCGTGTCTTTCAATTGTCCAACTATTTTGTGGTTGTCAGATTTATATGTTTTGCCACCAAACTCAATCATACTTACTGTTTTACAGTAGTTCAATGCAGAACAGGAAGTATTGGGGTGTAGAGAAAATTTGGCAAATTGTGCAACTCATCATCTCAGATACCTGTTTTTGCATCCAGTATCAAAACTGCCTTCTTTGGGTCCAAATTTGTAAGGAACTGCAATTCTTCTGTGTGTGATTGTTCCATCCATCTATGCCAATCCAGAATGTGAAATTGGTTGTTTCATAACTGGTTGTACGAGACTACTGTGAGACTTACAAAGAAAGATACACGCACAGTCAGGAGGAACCATTTAATGAGGTTTAAGCATATGGGGGCTCCTTCTTGTCTCAGGGGATTCAAATGGAGTCAAGCATGAGAAAGAAGAGGTGGCAACCGCAGTCCAAGAAGATGTCACTGTTGACAATGAGATAAAGGTGGATGACGGTAAAAGAAAACTGTCTGAGGACAAAATCACTGCAGTACAACAAAATGGAGCAACACAGGTGTTATTGCCAAAGGTCAAGGAGCAAGTAATAGTCAAGGAGGAGGAAGTTCCCTTGCCAGGCTTTGTACTTACAACCAAGCAAACCAAAACTTTTAAGGTAGAATGTGCAACATTGATTCATGTCTATGACTTACTCTTGGTTCACCGATTGCTTGATCAAGTTGTCAGATTGTTTTCACTACATGGCATTTTGTGATAGGTGCCATTCCTTCAAGAGATGAAAAAATCCAATGGGTAAACCCCACATGGTGAAATAACATCTGTGGTGCATGATGAGAGAGTTTCCATCTCGTGTTCCATCTTTCTATTGCAACCCATCACTACTTTCTTCACACAATGGAATGTCCATCCTGTGTCATGCAGATGCGATCTATGACAATTTCATTAGATGGGCTACTTGACTATGATGAAGAAGATAGAGAGGAGTGCACTTTTGAGGTAAACTAGAAACATCTTTCTTGCATCATCATAAATAATGTCTTGCTTTCTTTTGCTCCTGCAACATTACTCGGAAGTGTCTGATGATGTTTCTTTTGCAAGATTTCCTTGCCAGAGGGATCATATTTGGATGGATTTGGGATGTAAGCTTTAGAAGTATCATAACAATTGCTCTAAAGATTTCACTTTGATCAAAGAATTTTCATCTTGTAATATCCCTCCCTCTGCAAATTGGCCCCCCACAAAAAGCAAAGCCCCTGTGCTTCTGTGTCCAACATTCATCCTGGATTTGATGTGTGTTTTTCCCCCCAGCTATCTCTGTTTGCGGAAGTTTTCCAAGAGTTCCTGCAGTTCAAAATGGGGACCCGCATATTGTCAAACTTGGAGGTATACATTTCACACTTTATCTCTTGTTGGGTAATGGTAAAGTTGGTCACATCATTCTCCATCAATGCAATCAACTTTGGATACTCAGGTATCATGCAGCAAAGAGTAAATAAGGTACAACTATTGCAGATGTTGCGGCAGAATAGCTATGCTCGCTGGAAACAGGAGCGGAAGCATAAGTCAGACAACAAGAAAGAGATGGATGCAGAGGGTTCATCTTCTCACCGGAAGCGCAGTAAGTTCTCAGACAAGCTGGATGTAGTGGTGATGAAGGCAGAAGTTGAGGTGAGAATTGAAGCCAGTTTGAAGACTGAGGACCAACCCAAAAGAGTAGAGCAAAATGGAATTGAAGGCAAGAGGACCAAAGACAACATGAGCAACAACATAAAGAAAGAGCCAGTTGTTGTTGACTCCCAAGATGCAGACATATGTAGTAATGTCCATGTGGAGACAAAAGAAGCCCAAATCGAGGGAACTCATTGTATCATGGAAACCAAGGACATGGATGCTGAAATGACAGAGGCAGCTGCAACTACTGACCCTATTTTGGAGGTACCTAATCCTATGCATATTGTAGAGACATATTGCAGCAAGTATGTCTCAATCATCAAGCATGTCTGCATTTTTTAGTGTTGGCAAAAATGTCAATTTTCAATCTGTGCATGGTTGAGGGATGGTGATTCATGACATTTGTTTTATTCCAGGAGAAGCTGAAAGATCACAAGGTGGAAACAAGGATGGTTGTTGATGAAGAGCTTCTCCTGGCATACTGCTATTTTGACAAGAACAAAGTTGGATACCTTAAGGTAAAGATGAGTTTATCTTCCCTGGTCTCAGAGTACTTCCCAATCACATGACTTTGGAGCATTTTGGTTTTTTCTCAGGATTTTCTATGCCATTTTTTTCCCACCTGCTTTTGTCACTCTGTGGGCATTTTTCTTCTCTTGGTCTCAGTATCCTACCATGTGCTATAGCTCTAGATGTGTCTAGTCAACACTATAGTTTGCTGGTCTTTCTTTGGGTGTGTATTATCTCTTCTGTTGATACTGATATAAAACTGTTGATACTGTAGTTTGGGTCTTTGGGTGTGTAGTAGTAGCTCTGTTGATATTGATGTAGAACTTGATCTTGAGTGGCTGTGCAGTCAGACGATATTCGCAGACTCTTGCACTCCCTTGGAATGTTTCTGTCACACCGAATTATCAAGGTATGCTGGGGTCCTCCTCAGTGAAGCTATAACTTGAATGGTTCATATGTCAAATAAAGCATGGCATCCATGAGTTGAGGATGAGAGGTTTGCTCCAATAAAGAGAAATTTCTTTTTGGGAATTCCGGTGTTTGGAGTCTTCTGGATTGATATTGTACTAGTCTTGTATGTGGGAAGCAACAGGAAGGACTCAGAATAAAGATAGAAAAAATGTGGTGACACTGGGGGGTGGGGGTGCCCATTGTTTTTGGCAGGAGCTTGTAGTATCTGCAGTGTTAGAGAGCAACAAAAATGCACAAAATGACCGCATAACGTACCGATGTTTTACAGAGAAGGAAGTAGAGGTGGACACAACTTTGGCAGCGGGCTAGACACCTCTGTTCAGCTCAATGTTCTCCTTTTCAGAGGATTGACGACTTTGGAGTTTAAAAAACAATTTCTCTCAAGTATGTAAAATGCCCTTTGGTATGGGACTGGCATCTGAGAGTGGAAAACATGTGGAAATTGGATCTATTGTTTTTGGAGTTCTCTCAGAAGAGTGCACAACCAGCATTCCAGGATTGATGATGAGGTAAAATTTCATACCTGGGAAACCATGTTTTTACTTGCTAAATTTAAGGTTAACGTGGGTTTCTCTTCTTTCTTTCTTCTTCCTTTTTCCTCCTTCCCTCCATATGGGTCTACAACACTCCAGATGAGCAGCTGCTAAAATGAACTAAATGCAACACTGTTTAATAATACATACTAATGTAGGACCCATAAACATGCTGGTGAAGACATACCTTAGAGTTAAGCTGGTCAGATATCCTAAAGTCTTAGAGCAGTATAAGTATTGGGTCTGTAGTCTGTACAACATTCTTAGTTATGTAACGCTTTCACTTGTAAAGCCAATTGGGTGTCACTGAAATTCTTTTCATTTACCACCAATCGGGTGCCACTGAAATTCTCTTTTATCTGTAGTCTATACCACATTCTTAGTTGTATAACTCATTTTACTTACCACCACTTGGGCGTCACTGAAATTCTTCTCATTTACCACCAATCGGGTGCCACTGAAATTCTCTTTTATCTGTAGTCTATACCACATTCTTAGTTATGTAACTCATTTTACTTACCACCAGTTGGGCGTCCAATTGGGTTTCACTGAAATCTCTCGTTACTTACTGCCCAATTGGGTGTCACTGAACATTTCTTTTACTTACCACCAATTGGGCATCACTGAAATTTGTGGCAGGGTGTGTGTGGACAACCCATGATGGATGTCAAAAGCATTTGTCACGGATGAATTTTCTTATCAACTTTGTATTGCAAAGTGCTGTAATTTGTGACTAGGAATTTGTGACTGATTGTAGACCCATTCACATTAGCTAGTTGTATGTGAGACCAATGTTCAAGACCCTCATTGTAAGGAAACAATTTTTTGGTCACAATTTTGCATTATCATTTGTATCAGTCCTTGTCACCAATCACAAACTTCAAAGGCTTAGTACTGACTGCTTTAATAGAAGGGACTCCCCATTGGAGTCCAATTTTGTGATACGATTATGGCTTGAATTGGGAACCAAATTTGAGGGTGATTAGCTGAAGATCTAGATGCATTTTTTTTGAAATCAAATTCCATTTGTATTCAAATTTCCTGCTATGTTATATAGTCCAATCAATGAGATTGATGGTTTTTGATCAGCAGAATCAAAGAATTGCTAGCTTAAGCTATTCCAAAAACCTCAAGAAAAACAAAAGGTTTTTCATGAAGAATTGGTGGTTTTAATCAAGGTCATTTGAATTTTTTTCAAATGTTTTGCAAACCCTAGTTATACATGAAGAATTGGTTTTTTTGATTTTTGAGAATCACAATTGTCATAACCTAAGAACCACGTTAATAACCGTCAAGGGAATATTCCATTGTTGTGCATATAAGTGTAAATAGGCGTGTATAACCTCATAAGTGTAAATATGCACACTTATACACCAAAGTGTGTACACTTACACTTCCACAATGGGCAAGCATATATTTTTAAAATATATTTACATGATGCCATGTAAGAAAATAAAATCAATGTGTAAATGTAAATGGTAGTGCAATACCTTCATAAGGGTATTGCACTACACACTATCCTTGGAGATGATAGTTTCCAAAAAGATGAGGGTATTGCATTTCATGTTTTTCATTGGTGATTATGGTTTTCTCTATAAAGCAAGATGACAAATGAGAGCTCATTTGAAACAAGTTGCTATTGAAGCTTGCAACAATGCTAGGAGTTGCAACATGATCACAACGTCATCATTTAAACTTGCAAAATTTGTAAATGAAGAAAATCAACGCAGGGTAACTCACTTTAAATCTTAAACCTTATTTTACACTTTGCATGATCAAAATGACAAGATTTGCAAAACAACCACAAGAAAAAGAGGTGCAAATATAACAAAAAGAGTAAGGAATAGAAACTCACATGAAATAGGTCGTTGGAACTTTCAACACAAATAAACAAGTTGTTGGAAACTTTCAACAACACAAAGAGTTGTAAGATGACAACACCACAAGTTACACTTACAAAAAGCCTCTAGACAAAAGGGAGCAACATCTTGGAGCTCACAAGATTACATGAAAAAAGTTTTGCAAGATATCATTCCTCCATGCCTAACCCTTTCTTTTCTCCTACCTACCCCCATGCCTAATCCTTTCTTTTCTCCTACCTACCCCCCTCCTCTTCCTCATCCCTAACATTTGCCCGCTTCCATTTTTTTTCCCTTTTTTTATTATGTTGAACCAACTCCACTTCCACATTTATTGCCTTGAACCTTTGAAAGAAAGAAGAAAAAATATGAAATGCATAATTTATTGTGCGTTGTGATCATTTATTTGCTTATAATGTTTTATATGGTTTTACATGGTGTGTAAAACCATATAAGTGTTTTTTTTAAAAATTTATACTTACATTTATCCTATTTTTCAAAAGATGAAATAAGCTTTACACCTTTTTACATTTACACTTACACATCCAAAATTATACATTACATGGATGAATATGAAAATTATACGATTACACATACCCAATGTGTATATCATAGTACCTTTTTAGGTTCAACAATAGTTAAATTATTTCTAGAAATACCAAATTTTTAAAAATTTATTTGTTTGAAATGTTGAACTTTAAAGAAATTACAAAGGAGGGGGGGAATTAAAAAATTGTTGGAAACCCAAGAGCTTACTTCAAACTAGCCCACCATTGAAGAAAACATCCAATAATTGACAACATTTTTGTATCCTATAATTTGGTGGAACATTATGTCTCCCCAATTTTGCAAAGAAAAGTAATACAAATTGTTGCAAAAGGGCTTATTATGCTAAAGATTCATAATTTTAAAAACCTACCAAAGAAGCTCCCTACATTTATGCAAAAAATCCATAAACTATTATTTTTACTACTCAAGTGGATTTTGGGGAAAAAAAACATTTAACACCCAAGTGTCAAACCTAAAAAGGTATTACATTATCAAAAACCATATACATGTATTACACTAGTTTGATCTTTTTTCTAGTAATTATCCAAAGGTTTGTCACATTGTGAAAGCCAAGATGTAGCCATCCCCATTGTTATTACTTAAAATTGTAAAAGCTTGCATCTTTTGAAAAATAATGGAGACTTGATGTCTACAAATGCAATTGAGACAAAATGGAGGGGAATTGGACCTTCTATTATTATTTTTACATATGATCACATTTTACATGATGTTGCTTATTTGCACGTGAAGATCAAATTGTTCAAATACAAGTTTTAGCTTACATTTATGTCTTATCATTGTTGTTATTCACCCATAAGAAAAAAAACCAAACAAGACATCAAAAACACACTTGTACTACCATGACATCAACTTAATATTGATTGATGAAAGGAAAAATATAATAATGATTTAAAGGATTTTTTGAATATATATATGCCTTTTTTCTTTGCAAAAACATGATTTAAAAAATGTGTGCATGATTTACAATGTAAATTTTACCATCACAATGTGTATAATCCTATCAGACAATTCAAGAATAATGAAAAATATTATTGATGCAAAATGAAATTCTAATTTGTATTTTATTAACTAAGTATTTTAATTCATATAAATACAGAATATTTGGGAAAAAATGCATAAAACCAAACCCTAAACACAAAACTTTCTTAACTTTACAACATCAAAATAAGAATATGAACAAAGGAATTTCAAAAAAATTCTAAAACACCCTTTTTAAATCATACTAGCCACCTAAAGTAGTCAGCCCATAGGAAAAACAAATGAGTTAATTACCAAAAAAAAACCTAATAAAAAAAACATTAATAACATATCATTTTTTAATCTACAACATCAAAATAAGTATGTGAATCAAGGAATGAACAAATATGTTAAAACAAGAACATAAACATCAACTATAAAATATACATGTGTTTTCATAGGAACTTCTATGTATAAAAAAAAAACCCATCAAAATCCGTTTATTCAACCCATGACCAAAAAGAAAAAAACCATTATAACTAAAAGTAGTGTAGCTTATTATGTTGGCTCAAGTGTGAATCGGTTCTTCAACTAAGTTTTCCTTGCAAAACCATTTTTAAAATTGAATTGAATTTCCAATGACAAAAACTATTCAAAATTCAATATCTCCCACACCATAGGTGTGAATCTTTCAAATCGCCTTCATTAAATCGTACTCATTAAAAGTTTTCCAATAATATTAAGAGTGCACCCAAATTCCCTTATATATATATTTTGATTCAAATGAATTTTCAATGAAAAATTTATTCAATTTTCAATAACATTTTCACCATAGGTCAAAATGTTATGAAATTAACTTGGTGCCCCCAATTCATTGAGGACTTTCAAATGGTAACAAAAGCATAATAAGAGGCACTATGGTTTGGGAGATTTCAATGTAAGAAACAAACAAAATAAACAAACAATTGTTTTTCGTACATAGACTAATGTAGCACATGTTATTGCCCAAATGTGAATTGGTTACCCGTGAGTAATTTTTCTTACCAAAACCATTGTTTGTAATTCAATGAATTTCCAATGACAAAAACTATTCAATATTCAATATTTCCCACACCTTAAGTCTAAAATTTTCAAATCGTCTTCATTAAATCCTAAAAGTTAAGGGCTTTCCAATATACCAAGAAAGTGCTCAAATTATTTTATAATTTTATTTTTTATTTAAATGAATTTTCAATGAATTTTTTTCAATATTCAATAACCCCTCCATTGTAGGTCAAAACATTATGAAACCAACTTGGTGCACCTTTATTCATTGAGAGTTGTCCAACGATATTGAGAATGCAAAAAAGGGCATCATGGTTTAGGAGATTTGAACATGACAAACAAAACATACCAAAAAAAACAAAAACCTCCTTTAATAAATAGATGACCTAAAATAAGATTTCCAATATGACCAAGGTAACCAATATGACCAATATGTATGTTGGAATGCTTTGTATGCATTTCAGCACTTGCATTTGTTAAAAAAATCAATGATATTTATTCATACCATGAGATGTTTGGAACACATGTGATTTACAACAATGAAAAGAAACAAAATGGTATTACTTCACAACATTTTATATTAGAACTTACTACTTGTTGAACAACACCACATAAATGAACATAACAAATACAATGTAAATGTTTTATTGACAAAAATTTCCTACTAATTGGGTAAATCACATAAACAAACCTAATCAATCCACCAAAATTCTTACAAGCATTATATCCTTTGCCTAATTTACCAATAATGTTTCAATTACCTTGAACAAATGGAAACAATAAAAAAAATACAAATTAGTATATTGTAATATTACAACACATTTAACACATGTTCCCCATGTTTATTAAATGAAATTGGTTGCAATTTTCTATAATGGAAAAATGTTCACAACTTCAAGTGCACATTACTATTCATAAATCATAGCAATAGAACCATCACAAAATATTCCTATACTCATCCCATTGATAACTTCCAAGGCCAAAGGATTGGAACATGTCAAATCCACCATAAAGAACATCCACATTAACTAATTCCAATGTAAGTTGTTCCAATTGTAAGTAATTATTATTTTACTATATCCTTCGCAAGGATTTTGTCATTGAAGGAAGCATATATATATATATAGAAAAATTAACAACACTTTGAACCTAACCATCATCTAAGGTTTTAGTAGACATGCACATGAGAAGAAAAGTGTGACCATGACCCTATAAAATGTTGCTCACAATGTGTCAAATCACCGCCTTCATTAGAAATGGTAGTGACAAGCTACCATTACTACTCCCCACTAACTACATTTTTGGAAGGACAATGAGAATTTAATTGTATCCTCATTTAAGTTGCAATAGGATTGTTATAATAAAACTCATTCCATTTCAACTTATTTTCATATAAACAAACATTTGAGACTACTACAGAGACATGCTTGCGAAAGGTAAAAATTGGAGCTTCCTACACCTAAAATTATATCCTTTTTTATGTGTTTGTTGGTCATCCCCAACAATGCCATCACAAAATGGTCAAAGTTGCAAGAATAAAAGGTGTTCATTGATGCAAGGCAAATTGTTGAACTAAACATTTAAAGTCTATTGCTTGAGCAACCAAAGAACTTCCCTACAATGTCAAAGGCAACATATTTTCTTGATCACACCTTTGGTCCTCTTCTGACCCAAACACCATCAAAACTAAAAACATGTCACCAAATTGGAATAATAAAAAGTCAAGCAAATTAAATAGCTTTTGTAAGGTGAATGCACAATTTAAAATAATATCTTGATTGTAGATCAGCAATAACCTAAAGAGAAACACAAGGATTACATAAACAAAAGATTCCTAGGCAAGAAAAATTGTTTGGACCAAAATAACCTAATTTGTGATAAAAAGAACACAAATATACTCAACACAAGTTCATACAAATGGAGCAAATTGACTTGTTAAGAATTTTGAAAAAATGTATGTACATATGCAACCTCCAAACACCTTCAAGGATTATCTTATAACATAATAATAATAATTGTCACAAACAAATTAATAATACTCCATTGTTTAGCTTTGTCAACTATTTGTAGAGGTTGATATCCTTTTACATAATTTAAACAACATATGTAAGCGTCATTGCCAAGGCATTTTGGTTTTTAAATATTCATATAGTATGCACAATATTTTTAATTAATTGATACATTAAAAGTTATCATGTAATTTTACCCATAAAAGTAATGCAATATTTACATGGATTAGTTACTTACCACAAAAAAAATTTGATGACTAAAATAATAATTTGAATAATACAAAACATGACTTTTAATGAATTATTATCTAGAGGTGGGCATTATGACGATATAATTGATGACATGAATTTGACCATGGTGAAATAACACTAGGATCGATTGGAGACATTTCACTTAATTGGACACTTCCATTTTTAAGACCTTATATTGAATTGAGTTAATGAATTGCATTTACATTTCTTAGTAGTATAAGTAAAACAAGATGTTCTCCATGCTTGAAGTGTAGAGATGTGCTTTGGAAGAATTTAATCAACTTGAAAATTTGTATGGTTATGTGATGCATAAACCTTCTTTGTTAGCTTGCAAATTGGCACCAACAACAAATTTAGTCACACATGTTGACTCTCAATGTCCTTTTGATTCCACATTGTCAAGAGGTGACACAAAACAATACCACTTATATTACTACCAAACTACTCAAACAAATGAACAAACAAAAATATACCATTTGGTGTCCCTCCAAAAACAATATAAAAATGTGCCATTCAAGGCATAAATATTAAAATGCTTTTGCATAGAACCAACTAAGACCTAGCTCCCAAAAAAATCATTATAACCTCTCAATTCCTTTATCACATGCCAAACATCAAATCATTTGAAAAGGCGTGCAAGCCAAAAATACATTACCTTTATTAAAAAAAACCTTTGGTTGTGTGACAACTTCCTTAGTGTTAATGACCTACAAGTCCTAGTGTTTGTGCTTTATTGTGAAGCAACAAAAGAACATCGTCAAATTGTTGCTTTCTACAATTTGCAAAACTTACTCCAATCTTTTAATAATTCTACAGAATCCTTATTCCCTCCTCTTCTTCTGATACAAAAATAATTAGGTAATTGTCAAAAAATAACGAAAGAAGAACAAATTGATGGAAAGTATACCACCCCTTGTAAACTATCAAGCAAAAAAAAAAAAAAAAACCAAAATTTGCTTCAAAAACACAAAGATGAGGTTCTTGTGTATTGCAATATAGAAGTTCACAAACATGGGTTGATTTTGGATCATTGGGCAAAGGCTTAAGGTAGAATACAAAACTCTACAACTTCGAGCTTCAAACTAGATAAATCAAAAAACAAAAACAAAGAAAAATGGAACTACATACCTCAACCCTTGTTCTTGCTTGCCCAAATTGAAAGCTTGTAAAACTCCTTCACCACTTCAACAAATACCACCAAAACCACAAATAGCATTGAATACCCAAACACTCAACAACCTACTTCATTGCAAATCAATAGAAGACAATCCATTCCATCACCAACCACTCCTCCAACTAAGAAAAAATCTAAACCTCACCACCCCATAAAATCTATCAATGTGAAGAACTAAGAAATCATGTTAAAACAAAACCACCTTACAAAACTTATGTGAACACATAACCATATTCACACCATATACCAACATGGTGTGAATAGCATTGATTAGTGGACAAGTATTCTTGAACGCATAGTCCCTTTCCTTATAAGGATGCTTGGCCCAACAAAGGAGAGAATATTTTTTAGGTCTAAAAAACTTTTAAATAAAACTTTGTCTCTTTTTGAAGGGGACACTACAACATTACCTTATAAAGTTGGATGCTATGTGAGGGAGACAAATTTTCATTGAAAAGATGCCTTCTTATCTTTGAAGTCTAAATATTAACAATTAAACAAAGATTTTTTTGATTTTTTTTTGTTTTTTTTTCCTTGCCTTTTTCCCCTCTCTCTTACAAGGTGCTTATGAAAGACTTGGAGAAATTTCCTAATATATTTGGAGGGCACTTTATGTTGATGAAGAACCCTCCTTAAAAAAAAGAGAAAGATATATTACACCTATTATTTAGGAGTAGGAGGCACCTTATGCCTAAAAGTAGGCATGAAGTCCCTCCCTACACCTACCTTGACAACCCAACCCAATCCAACCTAATTTTGTTTTAAAGGAACAAAAAATTTGAATTGCCAATGGGGGATGAAAAGATTGAATGATGAATGTTAACACTTATAACAACAACTAGGGCAAGGAATAGAATTAGTGTACAAATATCATCTTAATTTCAATTTGGTGGGTCCGTCCTAAATGAAAATTGGAGAGTGGAGATGGTGGAGACAACAATATTCCAAGTATCCTTAAAGTGACTTTTCTCGGAGCTATGGGAATGAAACTCAATTTAGGGTTAGGTCATTAGATTGACAACATTGACACCCACAAAGTTCATAGGGGTGTATATAACATCTTACCATTCTTCAACCATTAATGGCTAAAAAGGATGTTAATATTCATTAATAGTCGAATTTAGACTAGAACTTTTTTTTTTCTCAATTTCCTTTTTCCTTAAATGACCAAAGAAAATTTTGTGGGGAAAGAATAGTGCAATATGTTGTCTAGTGTAGATACAAAACAAGATTGTAAATGGATTGTAGGGCATGAATAGGTAAGGAACTATAAACTTCTTATTTGTAAAAATTTTCAAACAATATCCACAAATTGGCAATTGGTTTCCATGGAGACCAACCAATGTTGTAGCTAGCATGGAGTGTGTGTCCAACAATTGCTTATCAATGGTTGGGGTCCATTTCACAAGGAATGTGCCAAGCTCGATAGGATGAAATGTTATGTCATCATGTGGTTATGGGTTCTACTAAGGCATGTTCCATAGTGTGACCCATATTCCCCACCATTGATTCACATTGCAAAGTGGAACCAATGGAATGAAAAGTTGAAGTGGAAGATGACCATCTTTCCCACCTAGGAAGCAACCTAAACCTAAACTACCCATACTTGAATAGAACACCATTACCCATTGTAAATAGCATCTTGCTAATGTCATTGGGTAAGAGCTCCCAAGTTATGTTACATATTTTGATGCCTTCTTGAGAGTTTTGTACACTTTTTGCACGTCCCAGGTCACTGGTTGGCTGAACCTCATAACTCACTTTCTTCTATGTCCCATAACTTGTAAGCATGATGATGCTCCCTCCCGTACAATTGGTTGATTGGCTCATAACCAGCTTGAGCACACAAGATTACCATGAATAGTCCTCAGGTCTCTTTGGTAACCTAGTCCAAAACCACTTGGGTTTTAGTAGGACCACCATTGGGAGAAGCATGGGGAACCTAAACACACTCCAAGAAAATAAAAATAAAAATACCATGAAACAAAATTTGAAGAGTCTTATTTGAAGAATCTTGAATTAGAAGAAGGGACCACATTGTGTATTGAGATTTTTCAAGGGGAATGGAACCCAGGAAAGGTAACAAGATGAGAGGAAGATGTTGGGTTAGAAGGGGATTGTCTGAGGAACTTCAAATTGAAGGGCAAAGCACAAAGATATTGTTTTGCATTTTGATCAAAATTTTCTAATCATATCCATGAAGTCACCTTGTCTTTGGGACCTACTTTGACTCTGAAATTTCATGTTTTTTCATTCCCCAATTGAAGTGAAACTAGAAAGTGCATGAAATCAAGCACCATTTAATGAAACTGGGTATCACTTCACAAAAATTTAAAAGACTTGATTTTTACAAGATGTGAGTTAATGAAGAACATAAGTAGCAGTGAAGATGCAAGTAATACAAATCTTAGAACTCTTGTAAGGGCCAATTTAAAGGTGAGAACAACAAATCTAATCTCTTAGCTTTTTCATGCTTATTTTTAAATTCTCATTTTTTGTTTGGTCCCCAATTTCAGGTACTTCACAAGTGACTTGCCTTGGTTTCACTTTAGTATCAAAAGATTCATTCCATCTTTAGTTTCATTGCAAGACAAGAAAGAAAAACAAAAAGAAAGGAGTATAACAAAATTTGGTACATGCTCCAAAAGCCTTCAGTGCTATGCTATTGTCTCAATGCCCAATTACTAAAAGGAATTCTACTATATGGACATGGAGAAATTTCCTAGTGTATTTGTATTTGGAGTGCACCTTGTATTTGGGAATATCCCTCGGAGAGAAGAGGAGAGAATTTACATCTTTTTTCTTTTGATTGTGAAGGAAGTTATGTGTACCTACTCATAGGTTTAAGATCCTTTTCATGCCTAAAAAGTAGGTGTAAAACCTAAGAACCCTCCCCTTCCTATACTTCATTATCTATGTATGTATGATTAGGTTCATGATAACGCTTGCCTTGTGCTTTATGATGGGTGAAGTACCTTAGGGTTTTATCCTATGCTTAATATGGGTCTAGATGATACTAAACACAAAATTTCAATAGGCCTTCATGTGCTAATCACACCATAGTTAGAAGGGGATAGTCTATCATTTCTCTTGCACCCACCATCCATCAACTACGGTCCATTGGTGAGTGTTGGTTCACACTCTAACCCTAGGACCACATTGGTGTTTAGTTTCAAATGGTTGGGCTTAGGCTGATTTCATAGATCCAAAAAAAGATGCAAAGCAACAAGACGAACTTGGATGGCAACTAGAACTTGACCTTGATGTCATGTGTTACTAGATTGACATTCAACATGCTTAAAATTAAAGAAAATCACACACATAAAAAACATACACACAAATGGAGATGAGCAAGCTCCTTGCTCTTGGGAGAATGAGCATGTGACCCATGTGAAGCCCAATGTGCCCAACAACCCTAATTGTGCCCCCACAACCCTAATTGCATCAATGTGAATCAGGGTTAGGGTTAGATTGCTTTGCCCGAAGCCATGAATTTCATGCTTCCCTTCAATGTGTTTTTCATAGCCCATATAATAAAGATTCGTGAAGTTACCTTGTCTTTCGGCCTTAGTTTGACCCTCTAATCCCTGGTTCATCCTGAATTTGCATGCAGCCGAATTGTGAGTGAAACTGGGGGTGTTTATGCGCATTCTCAATGTTCAGACCCGTGTTGGGCGGTTATTAGAGATGGGAACAGACCCCTGACGGTTATCAGGGCGGTCCTGAAGATTCAGAACCCCGGTCCTCAAAAGAACCAATGACCCAGTTCTGGTAATAACCACGGTTCTAAAAAATTGTTGAAAAAAATTCAAATAACCGGCCATAAATTTGCTGACTTGTTGTCGGTTCTTTGATGAAAACCGTCGGTTCTTTAAGGATATTGAAATAAGCAAAGGCTGCGATGGTTCTGTGCACCACTGGTTTAGACTGGTGTTGGGTGGGTATATTTCAGTATATCAGCCGGGTAAGTGTAAAGACAAAAATTTAACCCCAATACCAGGATTGTAAATACAGTTAGGCCTACTTAAATTGGAATTGAAAAAAATAAAAAAAGAAAAAAGAAAAAGAAAAGGAAGGCCCACCTGTAAAGTGCCAAAAAGGGCCAAACATAATTTCCAAATTTCCTGGCACAGCTGCCCAATCAAATCTCAGCTTTTCGCGCCGGGCACGTGACCGCACCACCACAGTGGCTAACTTATCCTGGATGATGAGTTTCAGCTAATCATGGTTACTCATTATCCCACTCAGTTAGTGGGTGTGAAATCCAGGTTTAGGGTATGAGGCCGGTACACCTATCCCTAGTATGGAAGTGTAGGGTAAGGACCCGAGTCAGGGCATTACGCCCTGGGAGTCGAGGCAGAGCCCGAGGTTCAGGGCGTAATGTCCTGACAGTTGTCAGGCCTTAATCCTACACCCTACACTTCCATACTAGGGATAGGTGTACAGGACAGGAAATAGGTAGCTTACACCTACTTTGCACGGACAGGAAGTACCTTACGCCTATCAAGTAGGCGTAGGTGTAGGCTGCTTCCTCTTTTCAAGGAGGCTATATACCTAGATTTAAGGTGTTCTCCATAATTTTACACTAGAAATTCTAATTATGGAGAACACCCAACCCCTTTGGGCTGGTATAAAATGGGTACAATAGGGGGGGAGGGGGACTGAAATAGGGGGCAACCAAATGTTTTGACCCCACACTATGTCCTTCCTAAAGTCTTAACTCTTTTTACTCAGTGTGTAAAAGGCCCCACATGGGGCCAAAGAGCGAATCCCTCTTAATTTAATTAATTTAATTTATAAAAAAAAAAAGCTAACCCTAATTTTGGTTTCATCACCTACTTCCCCTTTCCCTATGATCTCTTCCCTTTCTCTTTATTTTTTTGCAATTTAAGTGTGTGTTCTGAGTAGATGTGGGTGTAAAAAAACTAATGCCTTTGTTTGTGGTCTTCCTGTCCTTGGCCTCACAGACAGCCTTAATGAATGTTGAGAAACAAAAAAATTTATTGAACAGATTTCATCTAAACATCCTTCTTTGGTAAAACTAGGCTGGGGTCTAATTGATCATCAGGTCGGGAAGTTATAAGTTACTTTCACTTCTTGCCATCCATGGGGATGGGGAGGTAAGTGGATGAAATTTCAAATGGCAAGTGGATGAAGCTCCCCACCCCTTTGGAGTAATAGCATCTACATTTCCAAATGGAAAGATAACATGCGTTTCCTACACCAGTTGGATGGACGGTGGTCTATTGGTCATGGAGTTCAAAGAACATTCATAGCCCTTGAGTTTGTGTGTCCAATGGAACAAGAATTGCTCAATTTGGTTAAGAAATGAGGAAAATATTGGAAAGTGTTCAATGATAGGTACATGTTCGGTAATGGGCAGTTTTACCCTAGCGGATTAACTAAAACTACCATGAATAAATAAGTGGAGGTGCTAGTTACGGTCTAGAATAATCCCTAGTAGACACAATGCAAGCTGGACCTGGGTCATTCCGTTCAATTAACCCAGACTATGGGTCAAGCGGAGTTTTGCAGAAAGCAGCTTGTTTTTAGGCTCAAGTCTTCGATTTGAGACAAGATTTTGCTTTTGGAAACATTCGTACCACAGAATATAGAAAGTTAGGGTATACAGTATAAGGCTTGTGGCCATTCTGCATAGGAATGGTTGGTCAAATAACAAAGGTGGAAATTTAAAAGTGTATTATGGGATTTAAAACATACTTAACAAAGTTAGTTCACGTGCATTATGGGATTACATGGGTCCTCTATGAACCCCTAGTTATGGACTAACCACAACTGAGTTGCGAAGGTTCCACTTTGGTTAACCTAGGTTCCACTTCGTTTAACCTTTAGTCTAAACCCTCCTACTTCCTTCTCACACTACCTAGGTAACTATGTAAGTGGGTTAACATAGGTGACTAGGTAAGAATGTAAGCGATTACTATGAAGGTTGGTAAGTAGGTAAGACAATTGGTTGGTACCTACTAGTTAGGTAGTTGCATTTGGATGGTTGGTACATAGCTAACCAACCATCGTGGTTAGCTATGGGGTAGAATCGAATGAAAAAGTGTTTCCTGTCCACACACCATCCATCTTGCATCATGCGCTGGTCGGTGCTTGGTTCACTCTGGCCGCCCACATGGAGATTCAATAAAACCAACCGATTACTACTCACTTGCTCGCTAGCACGCCCATTTTGGGCCAATTTTTGTTGGGTCAAATCGTCCCCGGCCTCGTTGACCATTGAGTCATTAGGGATATGAGGGATTGGGTATTGGGTATTGGGGTCCCCTTGGTCTTGAAAAGAACCAACGAGTCTTAGACGACTTGAAATTTTGTTTGTTGCATCGAAGGAAGGGTTGACATGGCTGAAGATCATGTTGGCCGGCTCCGCTCGAGAGTATGTCAAAATCACATTTTATGCATATAGAAAAAACTTTCAACGTCAAACAAACAAACAAACAAACAAACGAACGAACAAAGGAAGCATGCAACTTCAGCTTACTAGGTCATATGATACCCTTTACCTGTGCAAGTGGCCGGATTGGAATTTATTTGTCATGTGCTTTATAGCAACTCGAGGACGGACATCCCAGCCCGTGTGGCTTAGGTGTCAGGTGTCATTTGCTCATTTTTGTGGTGGGTGGGTGGGTGGGTGTGATTGAATGAAACATGGTCATCTTTGGCAAAGATCCAAAAAAATAAAAAATAAAAAAAATTTTTTAAAAAAAAAATTTAAAAATATTAAAAAATAAAAAAACCAACAACGCCAACGATAAATAAATAATTCCATGTACTCCGAAAGAGGAGAAAATCATCCATTGGTGGGGGAAAAAGAATAATGCCCTTTGGATTTCATGAAAACAAACCACACAAGATGCCTAATATGAGGGCGGTGTGCCTCAAGGTAAAAGGTAAGGTATGTAACCACACGGGTACCTACTAACCTCAAATTCTTGAGTAAAGGTGGCTATATTTAACCCAAGAGATGTTTGTATTTAGGCTTACAATTCCTGGTTTGGTTTTAAAACAGGAATTTCTAATGTTTAGAAGCAACTACACCCTCCCCCCTTTCCCCCCTCCCCCAAAAAACCAAAAAAAAAAATCTGGTTCCGCCATTAGGGTTTAGGGTTTAGGGCGGTGACAAAGTGTTGACATAGCGGACCCAATGGGTACTAATCAAAACTAGGACCTTGAAAACTTCGGGTGGGTCTTGAGTTCAAAGTCAGCAAAACTAATTTGAAACCATGTTCTGTTCCAAAGTCAAATTATTTTTTGAAAACTTAGCCCTATACGGTTTCACATTATTTTTCCTTTAGGGGGCTGACAAGGGGAGGGTTTATTATGCGAGTGTTGGGCGGTTCTTTGATTCCGGGCCAAACCCCCATCGGATGTAAGACCACGTATATAATAGGTATGTATAATCCATGGAGGCCAAAATTTGAAAGACCCAGCCCTAGCTCTGATGCAAAAATAAAATAAAATAAATGAATATAATATAAATAAAATTTAAAAATCACAAGAATTGAATTGAAAAATGATTTTAATAAACAGCACTACAAAATATAGAGCTTCAAGGGACAAATCTTTTCTTTTCACAAATAAATACATATCCATCATTGTTGTATTTGTCCAATGCTAACAAACCATCACGAGAGTTTTAAAAAATAAAATAAAAAAAATTTCATAAGCGAAAAAAGAGAATAATGATTCACATTTGGTATATTGGACCACAACATGTGCAAAATTAAAATTGTTTATATTCATTTCTAACAATGTAAATGCATATGTATGTTTTAATATTATAAGGAACACTTTTGTACTCTTTAAAAAAAAAAACAAACACTTTGTTCATTTGTAATCCAACAATGCAATTTAACAATCTTTGTTTGTTGTTGCACCAAATATCAAAGATTGTCTTCTAATCCATATTGTCAACTTCAATCTCACATAATGAAATGCACATTTGATGTTTTGATGTGTCGAATTTCAAACATGATGAAAAATGATTTTTTTAGAGCATCTTGTTTGAAAAATCCTCATTCATTCACGTATGTTTGTGCTTGTTGGATTAACAAATACCTTCTGCCAATGGTTCATCAAGAATGGCCAATTGGTATGCCAATGATGCTATGCTATGTTCGAAAAACACCATGACTCAAATAACTCTTTGTTTTCACGTTCATGTTTTAAATTCTTCAAGAATTCAAGTAGTTGAAGTTTGCACAAAGCACTATCAACTTCTTCAGACTTTCAATTTGTCACCAACCTCTTTAGTCATTAGGTCATCATTGTCAATGGGATAATACTTAAGACTAAACAACTTTGAAACATTGAAAATTGGCAAGGCAAAAAATTGTTTATTTAGATTGTCTATAACTCCTTGCACTTGCTCTTTAACCATTGCCTTCATCTTCTCCAATGAATCATTTCAATTAAATTAAATATGTGTGTGTGTGATGCATGTAATGCATCATGTTATAATCTCATTTGTATCATCTTAAAGAACCGTTTAAAATAATAATAATGCTGATGAAAGGGTGAAAGGTCTTAGTGCCATGTGCAAAATTATTTGGATTTTAAAATTTATTTTTTAATAGTGAAAATGGATGTTTAAAAAAAATGCACCAATGGTAAAAATGTCAATCATGTCATTTTTAATTAATTGGTTGAGTTTGTTGAATTGAATCAAAACATTTACCACTACATGCAAAATCAAAAAAATTGGTATCTCGCAATTTCATGATGCATAAAAATTTCTTGTTTTATTTATATGTCCTTCACATGCACTTTAAACACACAATATCCGTGTGCAAAAACTATGAACCTATGAAAAATGAATTTCACATGATTTTCATTCTCCACTATGAGATGCAAAGTTTGTGATGAACATAAATTGAAATTGGTATCAAATAGCTTTATTATATCAATGTGTTTCGAATAACCTTACTATATAAGAAGCATTCCAAAAACCTACTCATGAGATAATTATGTCACTAAATGAAATTTTAAGATGTCCAAAGATGTGTTATCGAATGCTTCCATGAGCCAATTCTCTTTTCCTATTGTCCATGTATTGTAGCCTTCTTGCCAAATTTATGTTCATTGCAAATTTCATGTGATAACAAATTTTTTTTCTTGCCAACATTTGATAGGCAAAAAATTTCTTGTCTTTCTTTGCCCATCAAAATGCATGTAATGTGCAACAATAGATACAAATTCTTACTTGAGCGATAATTATTGAATTTAGTTTCATTTGTTGGCCAACCACAATGATTGGTTCATGTGTGATGTTTAAAGTATTTCACCTATATATATATATAGTCCAATATTTACTATTTGTTGGGTGAGGGAGGGATGACATTTAATATAAATTCAAATGTGATAAATATTGCCCCAAATATGATTGATGCATCACTAGAATTACTTTAAGAACATTGGTGTAAGATGTCATCGACTTTTAACTAGTAAGAACTCTCTTGTATTCTAAGAGGGATATTCACGGATATAACATGCCTTTCATATCCACTAGGACTCTTTTTCAAGAGTTTTTGAGAGTGCTTTATGTGTAAGATAAAGCTTGAGGCAATTGGCTTTATTGAAATAAGGGCTCGTGTGAGGCAAAGCCAATTGTAGGCTTGAATCTTATAAAACCCCAATGTCAAGGGCTTTCCCAATTGCAAAGACGCGCTCCAAATCCCAAAAAATTAAAAATTAAAAAAATTTCAATGATATCTAGAGGGTACTTGCTAGATATTATGGGGCAAAAAAAGAAAAAGGGAGGGCAGATGTTTTTTTTAAAAAAATAAAAATTCCCACCACCCTTTTATGGGCGTAACTCAAGTTACGCGGATTAATGAACCCTCTAACTATACTAACAAAATTGGAGCAAGTCTTTTCGGTGTATAAGAAACCTCGGCCGTCATGCTAAGTAAGGCCCTTAGATAATAAAGGACTGGGCATTTTGGAAAATGGGCAGACTAGGGTCTTTTAAAAAAATACTATCTGTGTACAAGAAGACATATTCCGTGTGCTTTTTTATTATGGTATCTTATCTGGATTTCTGAACACCAAAGATAAGTGATAAGGTTGACAGTTCCGTGCAACATATAGCCATGCCTAGCACAATACACCGATTCTTAGCCTCATTCTGCAAATGAATGTTCCAGCTATGCCCTAAACCCTAAACCCTTTTTCTTCTTTTTTTTTTCTTTTTTGCTCGTAAAGTGAAAAAATGTTGATTGAAATGATGAATAATGATACATAGAGAGTGAAATCTGCTCATGAAATTGTTATGATAAACCTACAATGAATTCACCCCCCAAAAAAAAGCAATTAAAATTTCAATTTATTATTACGTTACAATGTTTGTTACACATGTCTTTTTTGACTCCAAGTTACAATCTTGTTTAGGAAAACACATGTCTTTTTTGACTCCAAATTACAATCTTCTTTATGAGAACATATGTCTCATTTGACTCCAACTTACAATCTTGTTTAGGACAATTACACCCGTCTTATTTGACTCCATCTTACAATCTTGTTTGCACCAAAAATGTCTTCCAAAATCTTATCTACATCAAGTAGAGTGATCAACACACAAAGCTTAGGGAAGCTTAGGGTTTGGTGCATTCATAAAGCCAACAATTACCATGATTCATTTATTAGAGCACCACGAGAATAATGCAAGTTTCACAAGGGGCCCAAACAAAAACACAAATTCTAAATCAAATGGAAAGGTCCATCCCTTCAAAAGGTCGGTCCTTCCTTTGTTATGTATCCCTAGATACGGTCCCTTATATGTAAGGTGCCGGCCTTGGTACACCGGCCTTTAATCTGACGCTACCTTCACCCTCTTTCTCATGACTAGGATAAATTATTTTTAAAAAAAATATTAATCAGATATGAAATTTTTTAACCCGTAAAAGGGTAAATGACCACTAGAAAAATTTGGAGGGCACTTTTTTGACCTAAAAGACCCACCCTGAAAACCCCCCCCACAAAAACAACAAACCCCCAAAAAAATAATAAAAAAACATAAATAAATAAACAAAAAACACACAC
>Ga0116231_10004335_pt1 | contig 28780 bp, 20 predicted proteins | sample S1TSphgellanicum_2_FD_89695 | JGI IMG/M metagenome (GOLD analysis project Ga0116231, IMG submission 89695) | Host-associated microbial communities from peat moss isolated from Minnesota, USA - S1T2_Fd - Sphagnum magellanicum MG | ecosystem: Host-associated > Plants > Peat moss > Unclassified...
GGTTCACTCTGGCCCAGTTAGAACCACTTACCATCCATCCTTCAAGTTGCGCTGATGGGTGCTGGTTCACTCTGGCCCAGTTAGAACCACTTATCATCTATGCTTCATGGTCCGCTGGTGGGTGCAGATTAACTCTAGCCCGGTTACAACCACTTACCATCTGACGGAGCGTCGCCGAACGCTACCAGTACCGGGACCATCGCAGTAACCCCATGAACGTCTCTTGCTCTTGTTTATAAGAAGAAATCTAAAGTTCGGATGGAGTCAGATGATCTAAAACACTGTTCTCCGCAACTACGCTGCTGTCTAATCTCTGATGAGTGAAAATCTGCGGGACCCATCTGAAAAATCCATCACTTTTTTGCAAGATTTCTTCGCTTATACCCATCAGCCCTAAAACCCAGGAGGAGCATAGCATTGCTGGTTTTGATGCTTTGGCTGATGCAGAAGCACCAGATTACTGCTCTATGTGGGTGAGGCAGTGTTCATTTGCTGTTGTTTTTGCTTGAAATCTGCAGTTGTTTGCACATGTTGTGATACCTACTCCAGAAGCCAAGCTCCGTCCAAGCTTGCCATATTTTCTGTTCTGTTGTTTGTCTGTGTATGTTGTTGTTGCTGTAGTAAGAGAGCTACTGAGGAGTTATCTGCCTTGGGAAGTTCAAGGATGGGGACTGTGGCAGGAGCTACAGCACACCTGGCGGCCTCCTATTCATGCCAAGTAATTCATTTCCTCTCTCTCTCTCTCTCTCTCTCTCTCAAACACACTTCATAGTTTGGATTTTGAGGTCAAGATAAGGTTCATGAGAAGTTCTCTGGTGTGAGTTTTCTTCAATTGGGTACGTCCAGCCATAAGATGGGAGAGTTTTTTGATTTTGCAAAGTTGTACTTACTACAATTCTGTGGTTTTTTTTCCATCTTTCTTCTGGCTTAAAACCCTTGGATTTGTTTTCCTAGCAAAAGTCACTGAGTTTGTGTGTCATGTTCTTTCTTTATTCCTGTTTCTTGCATAGCCCTTAGCTTGGTCAATAAGACTTTGCTTCTCAAGAGAAGAGGCTGCTTTGGCTTCTGGAATACGAAGAGTCCCTCAACAGAAGAAACAGATAGATTGTCTAAAATCACGAGATTTTTTGAACTGAAATTCTCTGCAATGAAGCTTCCAAATAGATGCAGCTGGAAGTGGTGGATATGCTGGGATTTAGGGTGTTGCTTCTTGAGAGAAACTTGGAGCCCTTTCAGAAATGTGTCTTAAGTAGTGGCATATTCTTTGTCTTTAGATTCGGGTGTTTTTTTCTGGAAGTTGCAGTCTGGAAGTGGGACTCTCTTCAACCATTTTAGGGCTAGATGGTGCATCCTTCCCAGTTGTGATCTTCTTCTACCTGTTGTATTTTGTTGTCCAAATCTTCCCAGAGGAAGAATCAAATTGGCATTTGGTTTCCACAGATTTTAGATACCCACCACTACTGTGCATTACATTGAACCCCATCATCACCACAGTTGGGTCGGGTGTCATTGAAGAGAGACATAGCATGAGCCAACGGTTGAGTTTATCTTCTTGTTGCACATATTTGTGAGTAAGGAGATTTCTTGATTTCTGATGAGAGTTACATACATTCTTGTTACAGGTGCAGGGTCATGGGGTGTTGCATTTATTGACTTCACCAAATGGGTCATTGAGCCATCTTGCAAAGATGAATCCAAGACTCGTCTGCATACGAAGCAGGCCTCAGGTTTTGCCACAGAGATCAAGGATGATCATATGCAAAAGCATGGAAAGTGAGACAACAGATGGTAGTGAAGAAGTAGCCAAGGTTGAATCAAGCTCCAATGGCTCAAGTCTAGCACCACCACCACTGCCGCTACCATCATCATCATCTCCATTTACAAGTGGTAAGATTTCCTCAAGGATTGCTGTAAAATCAGTGTCAAATGGAGAGACTGGAAGGCCATCTCCAAACAATTCAGCCTCACTGACAGATGAGAGCAAGCCACCAGGTCCAAGCTCCATCTCAACAACGCCTCAAAAACCAGCTATCAGGACAACAACAGAATTCAAACCATCAAAGTCTTTACTCGAAAAGGGGAATCAGGGAGCATTTCCAACAGGCAGAATTTCTCCATTTGCAGAGGACCGGTTGAAATCATCTGTCCCCCCCTCTTCAACTAGTCGGGCAAGCTCAAGGACTATGATAAACTCTGGGAAGCAAGTGCTTGAGGCTTTTAAGCGGGGAGAGGTAGAAGGCAAGACAACCAAATTTGGACAACCCATTGTGCCAAAAAACATATTTGAGGATACAAGACGCACACCCGAGGAGATTGCTGCTGATAAATTCCAGTTTCAATTGAGCACTGATGCTCTACTTCTAGGTCTTTCATTTGTTCTTGTTATAGCACTCATGTTAGCAACTGCATTTCTTGTATGGAAAGTGGGTGCAATTCACTACAATGAGTAGTAAAAAGTACGAAACCTTATTCAATCTCAAAAGAATCGTAATAAAGGAACAGCCAGCTGCTCACAAGGTTTATTAGGTTTCTTAGTCTAACCTCTCAACGCTCAGTGGCTCTGATGGTTTTCTAAAACCTCTGCAATTTCAGAAATTGTTTTGTTTTGATAAGAGGTGTAATCAGGGGTTTTTTTCAATTTTGTGATGTAGCCAAATTGTTGATCATCCGCAAGAGGAATTGGTCATATTTGGCCACAGGGCAGAGAGGAAAGTAAGAGAAATTGAAGAATCCAGTTATATTTTTGTGCCAGAACTTATTGTTTACATTTGGCTATTTCAGAAAATGTTTCCTTGAAATCTGGTGACTTTGATGGGTTTTAGAAACCCAATTATGGGCGGTTATGAGGTGGGGGCAGGGTTTCGGGTAAGTGGTTAACCAGGTACAAACCCTAGTTCTTTAATAGATACATAGATGGGTATACACATGTTCTTGTACCATGGTATTTAAATGAACCCCTTTCAATATTAGGTATTGGGCCTCTAACAACACACATGAACACTACAAGGCATGTTTTTTGCATTTTGGAGGTAGATTCCATTAAATATTTACAAGTTTTTGAAATATCAAACCAGAGTTAGACATTTACAAGCAATAAACAACCTCAAAGTGTTGGTCATCGTGAAACTTCAAGTTAAAGAAAACTTTCATGAATCTTTTGCTTTAGTTTGACTACACAAATATAACTTTAAACTGAAAAGGCTATCCCAAATAGTGAATTAGAATGAAGGTTCTTTGTCATGTTGGATGGTTCTAAGTTTTATGAAACTCTTCCTTTCTTCCATCTTCCTTTTGGCCCTCCACACAAATTCTTGAGATCAACCAACAAATTGCAAATTGGAGACACAAAACACATATCGGACACACAAAACTAAAAACACATAACAAATTGAAAACATAAAAACTAAAAGATACAAAAGTGAAAGACACACTAAAGACATTTAATCTGAAGACTCAATAGAATGTGAAAACACAACAGACTAAAAACAAAAAAATAGCAATGTTGAAGACAGAATAAACTAAAGACACACAACAAATAGACATAGAAATGTTTAAAACACATAGATTTGTAAGCAACAAGCCCAAGTCCAAGCCACAATGTTTTTCCAAATTGTAGTGTAAAATTAAGGATTGTTTGGTGGAATCATGGAAGAGTTAGCCAAAACCCACCACCTTGATACATGATTCAATTCATCATTTTCAACTTAATACTTGTAGCATAGACTACATACATTGATATTTTCCTATCACATGCAAATGTAATATTAGTGGGTCGAAATAGCCAATTTGTGGATCAGATGGCTATTTTTTGTGGATGTGTATCAACTTGTCCATATTTTCAATTTGGAGATGACATCTACAAAGTGCAATCGAAATGTCAACCACAAAAAAAATAAAATTATGTTTCAATCTGGTTGGTTGGGATGCTAAGAATATGTCACATTAATATGGCAATGGTTGGAATTTTGTTTTTTTCTTTGCATTACCAAGATAAGGTGTTTTTGTAATTTTCTACATCAACAAGATATTGATGGAATCCAACTAGCTCCCTTCACACAAGGTCCCTATAAATGTTTGCAATTATTGTTATGGGGTAAAATAGATCTTCAACATTGTTTTGAGATTGAAGATCTTCAATTTCTTCAATACTAGGAAACATCAACAACTTGTTTGCCTCTATCAATAAAAGCAACAACTTTTCATCATATTCAACAAGAATAGATCGTAGCTTAAATATGAAATCACAAGTTGTGTGCTCTTAAACCATTAATCAAACATCAAAGCTAACATATTATGACCTTGTTTCCTATCAAATGCATGTAGAAATTAAATAAAGGGTTGAAGAACCTCATAATCTACCACTTCATGCAAACCACAAAACTCTTTCAACTCATGATAAAGAAAAATCCTCTTTAGCAAGGTTGTTAAGAACTACATGTGAAATGCCAGCTCTTTTCAAATATTTCAACAAGTTGATATTATAAACTACAAAGCATCCGAAAGCAACCAAAGGCTACAACTTTGTTCAAAATATAGCCAGTGATAATGGGGGACATAACTTTCACCTCAACTTCACATACATGCTAGATTTTTGGAAATGGGACATGAGATTGTAATGCTACAAACTATTGACTTGTATTTGGAACAATAACACTTAATTTGTAAATCAATGATGAACAACTGAACAAAATTGACACCTATGAACCACATAAATAATTAGAAAACCATAAAACATTCACAACACAAAAAAAAATATTTAAAAAATCCTAAAACCAAAAAAAAATATTTTAAAAAAATAATCAGAAATGGCTTACCTTGTTTAGTTTTGTAGGCCAGAACCCAAATTTAATGCAAGTTTTTTCCCATTTTTTCTTGTCTTTTATAAACTTTTAAAGCCATGTAATGCATTTCTAAATGGTTGATTGAATAATCTTTATAGATGCACAAGGCAAACCAACAAACATTTTTTCATTTATAATGGTGTATTAACACACCTTTGAAAGTGCATGCCCCAAATAGGAACCATCAAATGGCTCCAACAAAACCAAATTAATGCATGATACAATAAATGTTAGGACACTTGCACAAGTCTATGAGTTAAACCTTTCATCTGTAACATAAGCCATAATTTTTTGGGTCAAGGAAAACCTATTTAAGAACTCCTTTAATTTAAGAGCATAGTTACACCACTTATGTCCATCACCTCAAACAACCCAATGGCAACCATGCATTGAATGCCTCCTAATCACTTGAAATAAAACTAACAACAATAGTAAACACATCATGCGCTCCCTTTGACAATCATATGTCAAAAGTGTAGGCGGCTAATGGGCAAGTTGCACATATGTAGTCATGGTCTTTTCAACCAAGCTTAGTAAAATTTCTTCAACAAGTTTTTCCCTAGATGAGAAAATAATCCATGGTCATAGCATGTATGTTAGCTTCTATAATCAAATGGACCCAATAGTCTTCACAAGTAACAACCCTTTCACCACAAATAACATTAGATCCTCTAGAAGCACCACTTATGTTGCATCATCTCTTTTAGATTTACTAGTAGTAAAAAAAAATAGAGATTGCAATTGGACATACACATGTTTTATTTTTATTGGGCTCATGATTGAGTGGAGATCTTGAAGTTATGCTTGCTACATCTTCTAACAATTTCTTCTACAAAATAAAATGGTCAAAATCAACATGTTTTTTCATGGTTGTGATGTCATTAGACTTATGGTATGCAATCAAACCCTTCTTACATCTAATGTGCATGGCCAAGATCTTAGGTGGAGCTATATCACTATAATAAATAATACATCTCATGATTTGGTTCTAAGAAAGATCCACAAGTTGATTATTGTTTACCTTAAAAAAAAGGTCATGTAGGTGAATTGTGATAGTGCGGGTTCTTAACCATTCTTTATTTTCACAAGTTCTCCAAGTGTAATTCGGTGAGGTTTTGTTCATATACACCAACAAGTTTTGGAATCTCTAGTTCCCCACCTTGGTCTATAGGCTCCACATTCTCAAGATTGTAGCTATTGTCATATCTAGCAAATGATAATTAGATTTCATTAGAGGAGCTAATATCATGAGCAACACCTTTTTCTGGGATGTTGTAAAAGATGTAAAAAAAAATTAAAGGTACAAAGAATAGAAAGCCACACCTTCTTTTGGATCACTTACAAAAGTGTGATCCATGTTCCTCTTCAAATTTGATTCACCTCTAATACTAGATTTAGTACCTTAAATTAATGTAATATGATTGTTGAATCAATGATGCATTATGAATGTTGCTAAAGGGAAAAGTGAAATAAACAAAAGAAAACAAAATGAAACAAGAGTTAATTATAATTATAAACAATCAAAAATTGAAACTAAAACCTTAAACCCTAACCTTAACCCCATTCACAATTTTGCCAGGTATTCAAAGAGTATGAATTTGAATGTTTGTGAGAAACCTTATGGCTTTATTTAGCCTGATTTGGGTTTGGTTACATACAAATATCTGCCCCACATTAAAAAAAATCTAAAGGTTTGAAATCACAACAAGCTTTTAAATACATTTTATCATTATATTAGGTATATTTATTAGTACCCATAAGATTAAATTTATATACCACCTTTGTGAAACCAAATGGAATTCATACACAAATTACAAAAATAAAAATTTACAACCAAAAACCTAATATTCATCAATGTAATGCCCTTGTTCAAGGGCAAAATTCCAAATTGAGAATAAAATTCCCCCTCCGCCCTCCCCATTTTCTTTTTTTCTTAAGTCCATATGATTTCCAATAGTTTATGGTAGATCTCAAAATTATGCCTTTTCATGTTTATGTAAAATATAGATAACAACAAACATAGACCTAAAAAGGCACATGTAAAATTTTATTTTCATATCCATGTAAAGTGAAAACGTTAGGCTTGGAAGGGTTTTTTTTTGGATGGCAAGTTGTTTTATTATATAAAATTTCAAAATTTGAGATACCTATTCAAGTTGTCAAAGTTCAAACCCCATCATACATGTACCTCATTTGTTTAAAAAAAGGAACCCCTGAAAAAACTCTAAAAGTAAAAAAAAAACCATCGTAAGCAAACAATGTAATACATACCAATGTTGGTCACTTTGGAAAAAACCTCTAGTTCCAAACACCTTTTTAATTATTTGGTGGAACCTCTCAATAAGGGTTTAAATTATTTTTGGAATATGTAAGAATCTTTGAATATGGTTTTGTGTTTATTTTTGGAAATAAGGTGATTCACAAGTATAGAACTTTTCATTTTTATACGAGAGGTGGTTTTAATTCTAGTTAAGGTTTAGGGTTATGAATTAAAGTGATTAAAAATGTTTCAAATTTTTTTTTGATTTCATTAAAAAAATTGTAAAAAAAAATTGTAAACTTTAATTAAAACAACATTTTAAAAACATACAAATAACCAATTACCAACAACATATAATTGACCATCAACATGATAGAATCACAAACATTTTATTAATAAGATTCAAATTGTAACATAACGGATGTGATTACAAATTTCAAACACATGAAAATAATAAAACAAAAAAACTTCATGTTGTAACACCACCACTTATTGACAACAAAATTACAACATACACATATTTCAAATACACATTTTATTCTAATTATCAACATACAATTGACCAACAAAATACAATGAACTTAAAAAATGTATAACCTTCCAAAACATATGATAAAATCGTAAATAACATATGACATCAAACATAGATCTTTGCTATGCAACAATAATGATTTGAAAATACAATGTGACAAAATGACCAATAACAATAAATAACAAACATAACCCAACCTTAATTGAACACCACACAAGATCTTCTGTTTTTTTCATCATTGGAAAAGGGTAGAACCTACACTAATTACACAATTCTATGTTGGCAATTAATAGCTCCTAAATCTCATCATAATTTTTTTCAAACATTTTTTTTTCCTTGATCAATTTCTTGTGCTCTTCAATTGAAGTAATTTCATTTGACAAAAAATCATGCATTTTTTGAGGTTTACTTACAACACATTCAACATGAACATCATTAAGCCAATTTCTTACAACCAAAATGAAGTAATCCAAGTTTTCAATCCCTAGCCTAAAACATTGAAGATTAGTGATGACTATAACAACATTAAAAATGCATTCAACATCAATTTATGAGCCCACAATCCCAAGCACTTGACAAGCCAAGAAAGCCATATGAAAAAATTGAGATGCATGTTACCCCCACCAAGCCAAAATGTTCTTAGTTTTTTATCATAACCTTAGCCTTGGGCTCACTACCAAAGCAAGGGCTTGCAAAGGTGCAAGCCAAGAGTGAAGCCTAAGAGTCACATTTTGTGCTCCCAGGAGTGTAGGAGAGTGTGAGGGTATGAACCTTCACATTTCCAAGTGAATTCTCACTTTGGGAGTTGGAGTCTCGATGAACTTTTGAATTTTCAAAGGCAAATTGCAAGGGCCAAAACTCATTGGATTGAAGAGTTCATTATATCATTAGAAAGCTCTTGGAACGTAGATGTTTAAAATGGGTTCGCATGACCTATTTGGGTATTTTAAACATAAGTTATGGCCAAAAGAAGGGCCAAAAGTCAAATTGCCAATTTGACTTCCAATTATTGAAAGTTGGGAATCGCCTTAATTTACTTGCGTGCAAGTGACATGTTACATATTGTTGGAAAGCTCTCCACAAGGACTAAAACTTTGCTTCATACCTCATTTCAATCAAAGGTATTCACAAAAAGTTATGGGCTTTCAAAGTTGCGGGAGTCTCGATTTCGGGAATTTATGACATTTAGGTGCAAGCCTTGTGGCCAGGCATGGATAATATTATAAGGGGGGAAAGTGGTGGCTTCCCCCAAGGCCAGGCCGTGGTGAGTCTTGTGAGTTTATGTTTGCTCTTGGTTCATCCGTGCACCAAAAGTGCTCCAACTATGTGCTAACCAACTTCTTGCTTGATTTGTGTAGGTTCATATGAATAATTGAATCACTTATCATTCATCCTAGTCCCCATCTCAGAGCTCCAACACGCCCTTCTACCCTTGGAGTGTTGCAAGCTAGGGAATGTACCCCAATTCCTTATCCTTCTACTGTTTTCACATTTGGATTCACAATTGAGTCTATCAGGGAGCTTGGGGGTGCATCAATTTTTAACAATCGTACACATAATCAACAAAACATTTACAATTCATTCCTTAAGGTAGATTTGGTTGTATCATCATCATTTGATACAATCTACCTAAAGAAGAAATTATCATATTTAAGTACCATTGTTTCAACTAATGTTTTTGGAAGGTTTAAATAGAAACAAACCTACAATAAAAATGGATACACAAGCTTTGTATTGTATTCTACAACAATTTCATTAATAATAAAATTTTTCACGTAATTTTATATAACTTTCATGTTTTTGAAATGAGGGTTAAACATTATGGCCAACATGTTATGTGCCTTAATTTAAATGAAATAATTAGAAAATGTCAAGAATGGCTCAAGTAGAGTGAAAATTTGAATTACCATCTTCAACTTAAATTCTTATAATTCTAAATCAAAATCATTACATATGTAAGGCTATTTAGAGCTTGAATTTTTCCCACCTCAATTTTCATAGTAATGCATATGGTGATAGCAAAAACCAATGCATTTGACAACAACTAAAAGCTTTAGCTCTAACTCAAGACACTTTGTTTGACCACTAGTAGCAAAGTATCACAAATGGCACATTGATCAACAACCCAAGTTTGACCAACTGACATGCTTGATGACAAATGTAATTTTTTTTTTATTGCTTTGTAGCAAATAGAAATTGCATTTTGAAATTCTAAAATTTCTTGTATTAAGAGGACCCATGATGCGAACCTTGTTTTGATAAGATATTTAACATTATAAGCATTAGCTTAATAATAATGTAGGAATCTTTCCATTTGTGCCACCCTTTCTTAGATTTTTTGGTCCATTTATAGTTTTCTATAATGATATTTATGCACCTTTCAAGCTAACTTCTATAAATCCAAAACACACCTTCACATCATTAGTAACATATTGTGCAATTTTTGACATGACATGGACAAAACAAAAGCCAACAAATGGGCATGGTAATTAAAGTAGAAAACAAGATATCATAAATTTTAAAGCAAAAGTTAAGGTAACTAAGTTTGACCCTTCACCTTTCACATATGCAATAAACTTATTAAGTAAGCCAAACAAGTTCAATAACACCTTAAATTGAGTTGTCATGTCTACACCACTAATGTTGTGCACTTCAATACCCATAGTGACATGAATGGGCTTTTACTTATCATTGATAAAACTAAACACCATAATAAAAATGTCATGCCTAGCATGGGACATCTAAAGATCAAAGGAGGAAGTGCAAGTAACACATGAAACAAGAGAGGGAATGACATATTTTTCCTTGATTTTGATTATAATGTTTGAGAGCATTTCGAAGGAGAAGGAAATATAACATGCCCACGTTGTTTGAAAACCATGCACTTCAACCTAGGATTTTTAATAAAAAACAAAAGACAATACCTTTTGTGATCTACAAAACTAGATTTTCAAGAAACGCAAGTTGTTCAAGATTTGATTTGTTATAAGGTTTATGACTACCAAAAAAATTTGTAATTTGTGAAGGGCAAATTGCCATTCTTTTTTTTTTTGGGTTACTTCTTGATGACCTTCAACTTTGGTCATCTAGACCAACAACCCCCATTGTATATATTCTACTAAATGTAATTTTGAAACATTTTTTTCAAAAAATTAATATTCTAATTGTTATTGGAGCTCACAAGTCCTTTCATATTTTTCCCATGGGCCAAATTGTGAACATCAACATTCACTGCAGTAGAATGACATAACACACATATCATAACTTATGAGTTACAAGAATTAATAAAGGCACAATCATTCACAACAAAAAAAACCCCAATAATCAGCATATTGATGAAAATAAAACCACATATCTTGATTTACCAACAACTTTGGAATGAGAACTCCCATGAAATATATATTTCAAGATTGGACACCTCTTGTGAACCATTAATGACTTGAGTTTGAAAGGCAACTCATTGCCTTCTTCAATATCAAATACAAAATTTGGGTTGATGAAACGGTGAGTGATAGTTGTTGATTCCATTGTATGTTTAGGGGAAACAAATACAAAATTAACAAACAACTAGGACAAACAAACAACCAAAAAAAAAAAACCACAAATTGGAAGCAACAAGTGACACTTTTAATCTACAAACCCACACCTCAACTCCAGATAGTTAATGCTTTGCAATGACAAGTCTTGATATGTGAAACTTACTTTGAACAAATTTGTTCCAAAATGATGGCATTCAAAAACAAGAAAGAAAAGATGACAAATGCACCTTTGAAACCATTGTTCAAAACTCAAAAACCTCAAAATCGTTTGACATGTGATAAAAAGAAGAAGACAATGATAAATAAAAACCTTGTTTAAAGGTTGCAACAAATAATCAAAGCTTACAAAGATAAGAATGTAACAATGTTCCAAAGCACATTGGACACAAAAAACAATGCATAAAGGTTTTCATGACACAACCTGCAACTTTTAAACACAACCAAAATCTACCTCAAAAACATTCATTGAAAGATGAGAATCTGTGGTAACTGGCAACCTGTACAACCTCTAGCTCAAGCTTCTTGTCCTTAGCCTTTCTCTAGAATTTGTTGCAAACAACACACAACCTCAAGCATGAAGGATTTTTTTTTTCTTTTGCAAGCAATGGATCAACTCAAACACAATGAGAGAGGGCATCTCAACTTTCCAAAGACAATTTGGTTCTCAGGGTACAGATCTAACAGCTGAGCTTAAAATCCGGTTCTTCAACTTGCAAATGTGTTAGGGTCCAGTTCATAAGACTCGGAACCAGAACCGCATGTTCTTACCCCCAATCGGATACCCGGACAATGTGGTTTGGTTTGTGGGTGGAGTGTGCGGAGGGGAGTGGAGGGGAAGGTGGCAGGGATGGCGACGTCCGAGTGCGTTGCAATGCGTCGACTGGCGATGGCGTCGCTCATCGTCTGTGCAAGGAGGCAAGGAATACAAGCTCGCTTCCAAATGACAGCAACTGGTGAGAGTCTGGGAGCTGGGTTTTTTGCCAGTGTGATTCACATGAATGGACCATGTAGCAGCAGCAGCAATGTGCAGAGGTGGATGGCAACGGGAAGGAAGAAGAGTGAGAATGGAGGGGGAGGAGGAGGAGGAGGAGGAGCGCCCAGTCTGTTTGATCAATGGCTCGCTTTGAACCCACTCCCGCAGATATCTGTGGATGATGATCTTCGTAGTAGTAGTGATGCGGACTCGGTAGTGATGCTTCAGAGGCTCCAGCAATCTCCTACCTCTGCTGGAATTCAAACTTCAAGCTACGGGAGGTTGAAGCCTTTGATGGAGGAAAAAGAGGAAGAGGAAGAAGAAGAAGAGGAGCAAGCAAGAGAAAGGGGTGAAGTTGGGGAAGCATCTAGAGAGTTGGAGAGTAGTCTCTGGGTGTCTGAATTTGAGCAAGAGGCGGAGTTCTGGAATGGGTCATTCTCAGATCGTTCTTCTGATAGCGGGAATGGATCGGTTTGGAGTGTTTTGGGTGTTGAGCAAAGAGGGAAGAGGTGGGATGTGAGTACTAAGCATGGGGACCAGGATGGACAACGGCGACAGTATCGGAGATTTTCATGGGTAGACACAGCAGACGTGCTATATAAATGTCTTTGTGATTATGGTCAGATGGTTTGGGACAACAAGCATAAGTGCTTTCTGCAGGTAACGTTTTGGACCTTGTGGGAAAGGCATGAAGCTGAATTGGGTTTTGGGTTTTGCAATTCTGCAAATGCATTGATGGTGAAAACAGCATGATTGCTGTGTCTGTGTGCGTGTGTGTGCGACTGTCGGGTTTAGGTTTACTGAGAAAGCACATATGTGAGCGGGGCAGGTGAACACAAGTGAAGGAGCAGAACCCATTCTAGTTGTGCCACCGATGATTCAGCAACCCACACAGTCTTCTTGCACACCAAGCGAGTACCCTCTCTCTCTCTCTCTCTCTCTCTCTCTCTGTGTCTGTGTCTGTGTCTGTGTATCTATTTCTGTAGCCCAGGGTTTAGGGGTTTACAAGTCTTGAATCCTCTGACTTCCATTATGGCACCCAATTGTCAGATCACCGGGTTCTGGATGCAAGAAATATATGTGAGGAAGTTGTTTTGCCATGATCATGTTCCACATTGGCTGTATGTATGTCTAGGGATTTTGCTTCTTTGCAAATCTTTGTGTTATTGGCCAAATCATGCATGCAATTCTGATAGTCTTCCTCTGACTCTTCCATCATGGCACCCAATTGCCAGATTACCTGGTTCTGGATGCAAGAACAATATATGAGGAAGTTGTTTTGCCATGATCATGTTCCACATTGGCTGTATGTATGTCTAGGGTTTTTGCTTCTTCACAAATCTTTGTGTGATTGACCAAATCATGCACACAGTTCTGATCTCTTCCTCTGACTCTTCCATCATGGCACCCAATTGTCAGGTCACCTGGTTCTGGATGCAAGAACAATATGTGAGGAGGAAGTTGTTTTGCCATGATCATGTTCTGCAATGGCTGTATTTATGTCTAGGGTTTTTGCGTCTTTGCAAATCTTTTGCAAGATTGACCAAACCACACACAGAGTTCTGATGTGAATTCAGAACTTCATTGGAATTCAGGTATTTGAAAGTATTGCGAGAGAGGAAGGATGGAGAAGCTACAACCAGGATGCTGCTAGCACTGGTCTCCAGTAGTGCTGCAGCTTTGGGTGTTTTCCATGATGATGTTCTGGTACTGCACAAGGTTTGGCTGCTGCTCCTGCACTTTTGACTCCTGGTATTGGGTATGTCTACACCTAAATGTCATGGTTGTCAGATAGTAAAACCAATCTCATTGTTCAACAAACGTGTCAAGATTCAAACAAGAACAGATTTAGGTTCCTATTTAAGAGAGAGCCAATGGATGTAGGTTTTGTTGGTGAACTTCGATACCAAGTCTGGTGCTCCAGCAGGTGGGCTTGCTTTCTTTAGCACAAATCATGATTTCACAAAACACTAATAATGGAACGCATTGTAACTTGTCTTGCAGTTTCTCTCAGCTATGTCTCTTAAGTGTTAGCCAACATCATGCTTGAGTCTTCCTGTTGCTTCTGCGAATGCAACAGAACAAGCTCAGGATGCAGATGTTCATATAACCAGTTGCCTGAACTTTTGGATGTACTATTATATACTTATCTGCATCCACTGTTGGGATCTGATGGAGTCAGTGGGGAGTCATGGCAGCTCGTCACTGCTATTTGTGATGAAGGTGATGGTTTGACACTTTGTGGGTGACACTCATAAGGTTATAACTGCTCTCATTCTTGTTATGTTGGTTTTGGTTTTGCTGGAACTGACAGAATTGTTACCTCTAAAGCCTTGTTTAGGTTTTTCTGCAATCTCAGAGATATGTAACATGTCTGGTGGGTCTGTGTTAAGATATTGTAACATGGAGTTTCTGCATCAGGTTGTAACTGCATATACAGTGCGGGCAAAGCAGGGTAAGGCACAGCTTCACTACTTAAGTCAGGGTGGGCCTGGACGTATGAGTGTTGGTGGTGGCCTTCGTGCGAGAGAAACCCGACGCCTCTTTACACACATTTGTGAGGTATGCCAGTCAACAGTTTTCTGCTTGAAACTGTTCTAAGGTTGCTGGGCTGTCTGGACTTCCAATGGTTATGGCAACATGATATGTGAATCTTATTGCAGCAAGTATGTTTTTGCATGTTGTTTTGTGAATTTATTGGATTCAGCTTCAATGTTCTTGAGATCTGATCTTGGCTTATTTGTCAAGTACAGAGCACAAGCTTCTAATCTCACACCCTTATGTCCTGATGATGTTGAAATCTTGTGCTTGGATGGGGTGTTTGCAGAAGCTCAATGAGTGGCACAAGGAGATTGAGGGGTGCAACCTTTTGTTCTATAGTGGCAACATGCGTGTCTGGAATGAGGTACAAATATCTCTCCAGCCCTCTCTTGTCTAACTTGCACACATACATTATTTTTTGTTTGAAGGAAAGAAATCATATGCAAGGCAATTGAAGAACTGGACAAATACAGTCTGTGTTTGCTTTAAGAATGTCAGAGACTTCACTAGGAGGAAGAAGAGCTATTTGTTTAACATAGCATGACATTGCATGTTTTTGACCATGTTACTAAGACGTAAGTCTTTACCTTAGATAAGAGCATGTACCTCAGAGGTGAACAATTGCATCATTTTCTTATCATGTTTCGTGACTTGCATCTAGGGCCTGCATTACTGGTTGTTTCTGCTTCTCTTAATTTCTTTGCATCCTAGGTTTATGCATGCAATAACCCAAGAATGCTGATAGCAAGGGATGATATACGTTGGCATAAAGTTCCCTATAGTGTTCGTCAACCACGCTTACGAGAGCTTCACAGGTACCTTGCTTTGACCAGCATACTCAGTATCTATTCTCCTGAAATAACTCTTTGACATGTACCCTCGTGTGGGGATCCCACAACGAGAAGAGCCATAATTTCCATCACATAGACTTGGTGGACACCTCTACAGAGATTTATGTAGTAGAAAACAGTCTATGCTGATAACATGAATCTATTATGTTAGAGAATAGCAGCTCCAAGAGGAAGAAAGTTATGTCATGTGCAGTCCCTTTCTTCTTGAAAGGACAGAGCTATTAAAAGATCCAGATATATTTTGGTCCAGACACCAAATGTTGGACATTATGAGTCCTTACACGTATGCAGAACCCAATTTTGAGAAAACACGATCTTCCTAGGAATGCAAGCAATCGATGTTGATCCTCTTCATTTTATTGTGGTGCAATTCATTGAGAGGGTATACATCTAGGCTTTGGAAATGTGGCAGTGATTAGGTTTGGGCTTCTTCTTATGAAGTGCTGGTGACATTTGTCCATTTTCTTTTTCCTCCACTAGAAAGAAGCTCAATTATGGCCTGAAACATACAGATATTGCCCCTTGTGGGCCTGATGTAGTCATATGTGGTTTTGAAAGAGCTAGTTTTCTGTTCACATCTACTGGCATCAGTGAAAGACATCTTCTGTTTATGTAGCAGAAGTATTCTAATATCCAAGTTTTTTTCTGCAGGGTTCACTATGGGCTTAGTCATGGAGCTGTTTTTGGTGCTAGCTAGCAAGTGTCATGACACCTTGGGACCATATTGGACAATCCTTTTTGTCAGATACTCCACTAATCAGACAACTTTAGACATTTATAGTATACAAGACAGTTATATACTTTTGTACAATTTCTTTGATAGTTTGCATTGGAGAATATTGTGTGAACAAGAAAAGGACTATGCTCAAAAAATAAGAAAAATCATCATGTAAACTGGAATATATGGTGCTTAAAGTTGTTTCCATTTCCAGTTTGAAGAGTTCTTGTCACCTGGAAATAAGTCCAACTAGTGTTGGAAGACATCCATTTTGAGTTGGAAATAGTTCACACTGACATGAGTATATGGTGCAGGGTTAGGGTTACCTCAAAAGTGATTTTCTGGACTTTTTGCCACAATCTTAAGGACATATATATATATAGGAGTTAGGTCCCTCTGATTGTATGTGCAAAGATTTGAGCAGAGAATTGAACTGCAGAATTGTGATGCAGGGATGAATTCAATTTTGTTTGGCTCATGATCAAATTGTTAATGGTGCAATCCATTAGCTTTTTTTGGATGCCATGATACTAGCAAGGAGGCAAAAAGGATATATGTTGAATTCTGGTGGCATTTCCAACTTAAAGGCCATCTCTGTGTTTCATGTCTCACCTATTGACCCAAGAATCCACCATCCACCACATGTTTTAAGATATGCAAGAGTGTTACATTAGAAGCCCTTCCAAATACGCCATCACTCAATGTTGTCCCTCACTAATATAACACTTGTGGCATACTTTTCACTCATACTTCTGCAGCTTATCTTTGAATGCATTACTGCACAGAAGAGGATTTCAATTTTTCATAGAAAACTGTCTTCACTCTGCCTGGCAGAAGAATTTGACCAAACTCAGCTAACCCACATTTGCCTTCAACAATTTCAATCTGGGTGTGGGCAATTCTATTTAGCATATGGACTGTGCACGCTTTCAGTTTCTCCCCCATCCCCACCTATGAACCTGAAAAGATGGACTGCACAAAGTGAGAGACTATTTAACTCTCACCGCCTGGGCCAATCATTGTCTTCTAAACCAGATTCAGGAACTGGGCAAAATTTCACTATTGATCCAATCTGGCACCTGTCAATGTGCTTTTTCCTCACCTAGTTCCAGATCTTGTTAGGTTTAGAGTTTCTCTTTTCCACCACTTTGAGCTGATTGATGCTCATTTTTCCTCTTTGTCACCCTCAAACTTGTTGCTTTTAATCAATTGTGTGCTTTTCTCCCACCTTACTTTAGCATTTTGTTAATTGCAATTTCCAAGTATCTCTCTCATAATATTCTATGAGCTATGATTTTAAAGTATCCCTCTCACAACATTCTTCTTCACAACTTCCAGGTCAGGTTTCTCACCTCTATTGTTGTTGATTGTGATTGTCAAGAAATTCTCTTTCTGTTCTTGTTTATTGTTAGTGTCGTTGTTACTATTTAGGTTTGTGATGAATCTTCATAAGAGTCCTTTGAACAACTTTGGTGACATGTAGATATTTTCTCACCCCTCTCTTTGTTTGTTTTTTATGCAAACTATTTTTTTTTCTTGCACCCCTTGTTTTTTAATGTTATTTCTTTTTGCTTATGCTTTTCATGTTGGTTATTTTGGTTAAGGTGACTATTTATTATCAAATGTCATGTTGTACATCTAGTCAAAAGGGACAAACAAAGAAAAGGTCCATTTGCTAAATAACATAAGAAAAAATAATCCAAAATAACTTAGGATAAAATAACCTATAAATAGCCTATAATAGCTTAGGGTAGAAGAGTCTATAATAGCCTATAATAACTAAAATTAACCTAGGGCAGAATAATTAATAATTACCAAGAATAACCAAAGGTAGAACAACTTAGAATTGTGATGGATAACCAAAAGTATAATAGCTTGGAATAGCTGACGGTGAAATAGCCTAAACTAGCATAGAATAGCTTAAAATAACCTAGGGTTAATTCACTTAGATAACCAAAAATAGTCTAAGGTGGAATAATTTAAAATAACCAAAACTAGCCCAAGGTTAAATTGTTTAGAATGGCCTATAATAAAAAAATTAAAAATTTAATAAGGTAGCTTATTTTAGAATAAGGTCTTAAGTAATTTATTTGAAATGACCTAAAAATAACCTATAATAACTTAAAATAACTTAAGGTAGCCTAGGGTAGGTAACTAGTAGTTATAATGATGTTAGGTAGGCTAGGACACACATGTAGGATAGGAAAAAATGTTCACAATGATGCAATGACAAAAATGATCAATTGTTGAAAATGTGATGCAATGGTTAAAGGTTTGGACTCATAGGGTGTAAGTAAAATTTTCGAATCCCCACACTTGCAACCTATTTGAATGTGTGTAACTAAACTATTTAGCTTAGCTTAGCTTAGCCTTCTAGGCCTCTAGGTAAGGTAAATAGGCAGGTAGTTATGGCACATAAAGTAGGTAGGTAAATAAACAAATAAATATTATTTACATATTTTTTATAAAATAAAAAATTATAGATTTAAAAATTTGCTATCTAAATATTGTTGTTTCATTTGATTAGTTAAAAAAACCAGCAAAAAAACTCATCAAAATAATGGCATTTTGGTCAAGTTGGATAGGGGGGCAAAAGACCACATGCATGGGGCATCTTTTCTATTGATTTTTCTGGTCAAAAAGATTTTGATTTCTTGTAGTGAATGTAGATGTGTCAATCAAACAAGGGGTTAGAAAATAGATTTTCTTTTAAGGGACCAACTAGTCATGAATACCTGGGCCATATAATCCAAAAAAAATTATTTTTAATTGAATAAAAAAAACTAGAGGTCTATAGTAGTTAAATAACCTAATCACATGAAACTTACTATAACAAATTGTTCAAAGACTTGAGTTAAAATGCTTAAATTATGCCTTGGCAAAGCACCTTAGTAGTTTGTAACCATAAATCCAATAGTGAATGTATAAAGTTTGACCTTGTTGTGAAGACTAAACACAACCAAACAAAAGAATTCCAACATGTAACTACATCACACACTCTAGTAATGGGCATCCTATTTTCACATGCAAAACACCATTGTATTTCCAAAACAAAACACCACATGTACAATTTAAAGTTATTAGAATTAGACAATACTCAAGTGTTGTCATCACTTAATTGCATTCTCCATATTTTCACACACATTTTGACATGGGTCCATTCACAACAAAAGCAACCAATATAGTTGCTGATTGTGCTTAAAACTACATTTATATTACTTTGAAAAATCACCATTAATTATATTTAATGAATTATTTGGTCATCATTTGGAGTTGTGTTTGTGTGTTCATGAAATTGGGATCTAATGAATTTGGAGTCATTTCACTATTTTATTAGAATCCTTTGTCATACACAAAACATTTGTTGACACAGTACTTTTAAGGACTCATTTGAACATGTTTTTTGTTATTCAAATGTTCACTAAATGTTTTCAAAATTTATTATGGGCTTTAATATACTTCATAAGAAAGGCCACATGTGTTTATATTTTAAAATGAATTTGTAATATTGAATCATTTGAACAAATGTTGTTAATTTTGATTCTCAACATCCTTAATGGTTAAAAAGATTCAAAATTTGTCATCATGGTTAAGAACAAAATGTACATTTGATTATAATCTAGGTCTTCATGCAAAAAAAATTAAATTTATTATAATATGGGTCATGTTTGGTCTCAATATTAATATTCAGTCCCATAAATTACATTTAAAATACAATTTTGATATTTAATAAACTAATACATGCAAGACACATGTAAAATGTAATCCTTGGTAAAGATTTTGACCTTGACCCCCATGGCTCCTTTAGTATGTTTTTACCCACATGTATATGTTCTATTCCAAAATGCCACACCACACTTTCATCTTTCCAAGTATGTTTTATGTAACCACTCACTATTTAAACAAGTGGTGCCTAGCTAAACCTAGATCTTAGTCTTTCTCCCCTAACTTCTCCACTCCCTATCTTTGCTCATTAAATATTCACTAGAATTGTGACAACACCACTTAAATCCAAAGGAGGTAGTTGGACAAATCAACCAATTAGTAGTCAAGTTCTACAATGATTGGATCACGACATTGATGTTTTCTATTTATTTTCTCCCCTTTAACAACCATGTTCACCATTTCTTCCTTTGTTGTTGTTTTTATTTAGTCTTGTTTTGGAACATGGCTTATGCCTCCACTTGTTTTGGGCAATTATGTGTTCTAGGGTCAATACTCTTGAAATCAAATGATGCATGCACATCTAATGGTATTATCAATATTCTCATTTCCTTTTTCATTGTGCTATTTTTTTTGACATTTGATTGGGTGCTAACATGGACTCATTATTAAGATCCATAGTAGTCTTATTGTACTTTAGCAATTTGTTATCAGATTAGTTCTTTTGATGAAAATGGCAATGTTCCATTATGTGCCTAATCTTGTTGTAATATGAACATATTTCATTAGGTTTTTTTGGTTCTTGTTTTCTTTTTCTTGATTATGGTATAACTTGTGTGAACTTCCATTAAGGCTTGGAAACCATTGAAATCATTGATGTTCATTTCACATGCAAAATTTATTTTTATCTTCCATAAAAAATCATGTTTCATGCTTGTTGTAGCAATCTATAAGGTATGATAAAGTGGGTAAGGTAGCTTGTTCTTACAATTATTAACTATTTGTGCATTGCAAACCAATGGTAGTTGTTTATGTAGCTTAACTCATTTAAAATTGAAACATGATTAGTATATTTAGATAGGCAAATGATAGACAAGGAAGATAAGAATGATGGCTAACACTCTTGTTTCTTGTGGCCTAAATGGTAAAAACAAATTTATTTTAGGTGATGCATTTTTTAGATTTTAAAGAGTAAACAATTACACTTGATAAATTTCTTACAATGATGATACTTATTGAACTATAAATTCAATAATGTTGAACCCTATGGTTTTGGTAAAAAATATTGGTACATGCCACCTTATAAATATTCCTAGACATGTGATTAGTCAAAAAATTCATGCAAAAGCTTGGAGTTTTCAATGTGAAATGGAATATCAATGTTTGAAAATGACAAAAATGAGGTAAATATTAAATTTCAAAATTAAAAACAATTAAAATGAGAAAATTTCAAAGCATTTTATTCTTAAACTCTACATTTGATGGTGGATTAGATCTTTAATTTATTTTGACACAACTATGACAAAGTATGAATCCACTTTTCTTGAAATTCATTCATATTTTTCAATGTGATTTATATAAAGTGTATTACAACATGTATATCTAAAAATTAGCATGTTATTGTTGAATATACTTTACATTCTAAATTCATCTATAGTTCATAAAAATTATGGTTGTGACAATCCAAACTTCCCATTTAATTGTGCTTTCACCCTAAAATAAACAATTTATAAAGGAATTGGACCTTTAATGACATCCCAACTTGGTCTAGTTTCTTTGAGTGCCCCCTTGATGATTGTTAATGAATTCTTACTTGACATTTGATGAAAATGTGTAGCATGTTTCTTGGTGGTAGGATTAAATTGTGTTCCAACTAGTTTTTGGGTAAATAGGTTTCTTGAGAAAAAAAGGTTGTGTCTTGGGAATTATTAATGCATATTACTAGTGAAAAAGGAACAAAATGCCCTTGATCCTAATTCTTTCAAATAAGTTCTAAAAACTTCCAATTATAGGGTGAAAGCAAGCTAAGGTGGACCAAAAGTGGCATGATAGGAATCCATTTTTGCACAATTTTTTGTGTTATCACAATTTTCACAATAAATATGTCAACCAAAATTCATTTTTTTGCAAGAACTATTTCTTTCCCTCCTTTCCTAGGTACAATACATTAGTGAATACTTTGAATGAATTTTTTTTCATCAAATTCAAATTTTTGGCATGGAAAATGGGATCTAATGAATTATGAAGCTTTCAAAAGTACCTAAAGTATTCCCATTCGTAATCATGTCCCCAATAAATCCCAATAAGAATATGGTTTTCATTTTAGTCATACAACTTATGATAGAGTACCATAACATATTTCATTTGATAATCCAAAAATTATAAATTCATTTAAAAATGTGTATGGATTGTGACACAGAATGAAACACAAAATTAAAAGTCCCACAAAGACCAAAAGATGGTCATTTGGTTTTTATTTTTTGTTGTTAACTTCCTATAACAATGTATATTATAAATATGAGTCCATTTTTATAAATTTCGTTATTAATTGGAATTAAGAAACATTGTCACAATAGGAGGTATTGGATTTTTGCTTTATGATGTGCAAAAATGGACAGTGTAGTTTGCTTTTGCCCTATAATTGAGAATTCTGAAAAGTTTCACCTACATATACTTGCGTGGTAACTTTCATAATTTAGGGTAAATATATATCTTAAAATTCCTTACCTTGCAGAAAAGGTAAACATTTGATGATCATTGAACCTTATACTTACCCAAATTGAAGAATAATTAAAGCCTATATACCCTTGTACCCTTACTCAAATTGAAAAATTTGTGAAGCCTATATACCTTTACTTGATTGATAAATATTTTCATTTACCCTTTACTCAGCTGATATACTAAAATATATAAAGCCACTTGTAACACCAACATGGCGAAGTACATATCTTTCCTTGATTTAGAAGTCTTTTTTTTTTGTCTTTAGAAATGTCCAAAAATCCAAAGTCTTATACAATTACAATATATGTTTTGTGGCCTTTACTAGATGTACAATGCTAGTTTAGTCGTTTACAAAACCAAATTTGGACCAATTTTTATTCAAAAGGAAAAAAAATTGGCTCATTAGTTTGCACAATTGCTTCTCTTGTATATTGTAGTACCTTGGCACTTTATATTGTTTGTAGAAATGTTAAAAATTTCAAAATATATATATATTTCCTAAAGAATTGTTTTTCTATGTGAATGAAAGTAATTTTCTTAAAAACAATTCAGGAATCTTATATTTTTCAACATGCAATCTTCATAATTAATTAATTATGAAATAGAGATTTGTTGAAGCTACCCTTCTACTATAGTATTAGCTAAATTTAAGACAAACAATTTATAAACAGGTCCTTGAAATTCAAACTAAACTTACAGATCAATATGATTAGAAATAGTAAATTTGAATGATTCAGCCTACTGTAGTACAGTGGCAGCCTCAGCACTAATTACGTTATTCATTGAAAACTTTGCTGAAATTTTCAAAAAAGAAAATCTCAAAATTTATAGACTTGAGAAAAAATTGTGTAGGGAAATAATGAATCTTTTACAGGATTCTGGAATATTCTTTTTCTCGAAGTGGAATCTTCCTAATTAGTTGATTTTTGGGCAGAAATATGCCCAAGCCGCCAAGGTATCACGTATGGAGAAAAGTGTAACCTAGCACCCATGGCAAGTACCGGAGCCGACACTCAAGGGCTCCAAATTCTTTTCTCGTCTCTAACATCTGGAAGAGACTTGAAGTCACATTCTTTTGTTTGAACTATCTCTTGGAACTTCTTGCATTTATCAACACCTAATTTTCTGATGAAGCATTTTGATGAGCTCAAGATAGCAGAGCCTCTTGTGTTTTTGGAACTAACATGTGTTGTCCAGCACCACCTTGACCGACATAGAGAAGTTGGTATTTGTGAGCAAGAATTGACATTGTGATCTTAAGGTTGGTTATAATTACCTTCTAATTTGGTGGAGTTAGTTGAAAATATTGAAATTTAGAAAAAAAAAGTTAAAGGAATTTGAAGGTTCACCTTTAGTTTGACTTAATTTTAAACTATTTAAAACTTAAGTTAACTATATTTGATAATTATTAAAGTCTAATTGGACATAATCCATGACATTTGCACATACTTAATTCACTTTTGTTCTAATTTAATTTAGGATTTTTTTGACCTTAATTCAATGATCACTATGAAAAAAAAAGATTTCCAACTAGCCTTGCAATTGGGTTTTTCAGTTGTAATGACCATTTGCAATTCACTTGCAACTCATAATATTTTTATAGGCATGAATGCTATGGAACGAGTTACATGAATTAAAATGGATACAACCCATTATGTATGAAACCATGTACATATGCAACTTGTGCAACTCAATTACAACTATGTAGAAACAACTATTGTGTAACTTTAATGCAACTAGTTTGCAACTACCATGGGAATGTCATGTGAATGTTACTTTTCATTTATCCATCAAAATTTGACACATGGCACTATGAAAATTTTAAGGTGAAAAACATTTTCTTTTTGAAATATTGATTTCCCCCATTCCTTATGATTGTTCATTTACAATGGTTTTAGATTGTGACATGTGACACAATAAAAATTTGCCACATGACATATTAGTTCAAATTTGGTAAAAATAAAATAAAACGTGGATTTAAGTATTAAGGAGGTCAATACATTAGCATAGGTAGGTAGGTAAGACATACCTACATAGTTAGGTTGCATACCTACCTACCTACACTACATACTTATTTACCTACCTAGGTAAGTAAATAAAAAATTAGGACCAACTATTTGCTCACCTAGGTAAGCAAATAGGTAGGAAGGTATAAAAGCAAGTGAACTAAAAAGTAACCATGTAAATATTTTTATTTTATGCATGTTTTTTTTTTAGGGTTAAGTTTTTTTGGTTTTATCACAAATTGACACATGTATTCTAATGTGAACACACATAAAAAACACCTTTATATAGTTTATGAAATGAGATTCATGAGTAAAACATATGGGTTAAATCTTTTAATTGCACATTAATTGGGTTGCAATTAGAAAAAACATTTCCCACATCTTTTGCGTTTTTTTTTAATTTTGTAAATTGTACAACCAAATAAGTAATTATTTCATAATTATATATGTGAATTGATTACCAATAATTAATTATTTTGATTATTTTTTAAAATTAGCTAATTCAATTCAAATAGTTATTAGATAAATAATGATTTGAATTTAGATAAAACTTAGAAAATTAATCATTTGGATTCCCAAAATGAATTATTTGGATTATCTGATAGTTAAACAGTCGAACTAATTATCTGATCTAATTACTTGAATCGATTAATCTAATTTAGATAATTAATTAACTAAATTAAAATAATTAATTCATAATAATTAAATAAATTAGGTATTCATTAATATTTAATATATTATTAAAAATATTAAAAACTAAATATGAATTTGGATAGAAATATAGTTAATTATATGAATTAATCGATCTAATTCATCTAATTTGTTAGTTAGCTATTTTAAATAATTAATAATCTGAATTTTTGAATTGATGATTATTTGAATTTAATATTTTTTCAAGCAGCTTAATTTATAAAAAATTCATACTGAATAAATTATAAATAAATTATTTGAGTTAATTAAAAAAATAGTGATCTAAAATAGATTTATTAATTCAGGTTAAATATTTAAAATAAATTAATATGTGATTTATAATAGTTTATTGAATGAAAAATTATTAAATATCATATATATATATATAAGTTATTAAATTATTAATAGTTGAAGAACAATCACAAAATAATGGAAAGGTAAGATTTTTATAATGGCAACATAGTGATGAAATAATGGCACAAATAGTTGTATCAATGGGAATCATAGTTGATAATTAGTTGCAAGTGTCATATTTAATGGGCATGGGAAATGTGTGCACATGGCATGATTGTACAATGTCAATGCCATACATTAGTTTGCTAATTGGGTATTACATTTACACTAGTTGTAATGTAGTTGCCACACACAACTAAAATGCAACTTGCAAAAAAATCAAACATAATTGACTACGTTTGTATATATGATGTGTATATTACACCATACATGTGTCCCATTTGTAACTAAGTTACAACCATAATACAATTCCTTGATTTTTTGATGTGGCATTTAATTTATTAATTGTTTGTATTTCCATGCTTTAGTTACAATGTAATTGCATATTGATTGTTTTAGAGCACTAGTTGCAAGGTAGTGTGATTCCAATAGACATGATTTCTCATAGTGTCTATTTGGTAGGTATTTAGGTATGATTGGTCCTAATCCACCTTTGAACATGTATTTAATTCACCTATGGTTTGACCTAATTTAGGACTATTTTGACCTTAATTCACTTATGTTTGTTAAGTATTCAAGCCTATTTAAAACTAATCCATGACCTCTATACATATTTGATTCACCTTTGGTTTGACCTAATTTAAGATTATGTTGATTTTAATTCAACTCTATTTGGACCTTTTTCACTTCTAATTGGACCTATTCACCTCTATTTGGACTTGATTTAGGTTTGTTTGGACCTATTTCATCTCTGCAAATGACTTATTTTAACTTTATTATGAATTAGAAGGTCTATAAACCCTTTTTAAGGATTGTTCCAAGCTTTGGAGGTTTAATTACCCTTCAAGTTTATAAACTATATGACACCAAAACTAAGTTGAAACAAAAATAGTTTGATTTTGAAAATTTTGAAAATTTTCCCAAAATCTTCGTTGAATGTGCCACTATGTGACATTAAGACTATGTTGGAACAAAAACAACTTGATTTTAATTTTTTTGATTTTTTCCATAAGTTGAATGTGCCATTATGTGACACTAGGATTATGTTGGAACAACAATTTGATTATAAAAGTTTTCATTTTCCCCATAAACTTCATTGAATGTGCCACTATGCGACACTAGGACTATGTTGGAACAAAAAGAATTCGACTCTAAAAGTTTTCATTTTTTTCTACAAACTTTATTGAATGTGACATTATGTGACACTAGGATTATGTGTTGAATATAAATAGTCTAATTCTTAAATTTTTCATTTTTTCCCTAGAAACTTCATTGCATGTGACACTATGTGACACAAGGATTATGTTGGAACCCAAAAAGGATCATTATGAAAATTTACATTTTTTTCCAAAAACTTCATTGAATGTGACACTAAGAGTATGTTGAAACAAAAACACTCTAATTCTGAATTTTTTAATTTTTTTTCTAGAAACTTCACTAAATATGACACTATGACCATGTTGGATCTAAAGAGGGAATGCATTTGTGTTGAGAAAGAGTTTGTGTGAATTTTGTTTGTGTAGGCATGGCAAGTGATCATGGAGAATCCCATGTGGTTGTGACTTGGATGAAAAGGATGAAGTGTTATATAGTCAACCATTATCAAAGGTCTTAATAAGGAAAAACAATCATGAATGTTTGTGGAATCACTTTATTTGAACACCATGGCCCCAAGTTAGCATCGACATTTTGTAAATATTCAAAAGACAAAAAGAAAGTGACACAATTTATACATGGCCTTGTGTGGAAGCAAATATATGCAAATTATAGGACAATTAATCTTGAAAGTATCTCCCAAGAGGACACTTTGAAGGACCAACTTTTGGATGTTTTGAAAAAGTTGAAAACTGCGACATCTAATGATGATGGGAGTGAGAAAGCCATGTTATAGAGTGAAGAGGTCGTAGCACAATTGAAAGCAATGAATGGACATACCACTAAAATGTTCTCAAAAGATGGCAGAATGTGATTGACAAAACATCCACCCCACCCGTAATACCTAGACCCCATATTCCTGCAAGTAATGAGTTTATATATGAATTAACATATGTTCCATCATCTAGATTAGGCCTTAGTTTGACATCTACTCCAAGTGGGAAGGCACAAACAAAGGTGGAAATGTTATAGTCATAATACAACAACTTTGCCACCATGGCATAAGAAATGGCGGTTAACAACAAAGACCAAAGAACTTTAATCAAAACAAACATAGAAAAGAAGATAGTAATGAGGCATAGCAATTTCAAAATAGCTAGAGACCTTGAAGTTTTAACATATGCAAAATTTTGGCAAAGGTTAGAGTTGTGACAGACTTGTAACTAAAAGTCCCCATCCCAACCATAGTTAGCTACGTCTTCTATTTAGTCACCAATGACTTCGTATGTAAATTCTAAGTGGCATATGTGTAGGAAGTTAGTTAGAATAACTACAACTTGGAATACATGACTATTTTTTTTTGTGTGGAATCAAAACATTTCATTAATCTTTTCCATTTTGGTTTCAACCCCCGCATTCCCCACTCCACATGCATTGTATACCCTACATGAATTTTGTTGTATGCATCCATCATACCTAAGTCATGCATGCCTAGGGGAAAATTCACACCTTCCAAATCATTACATAACAAACATATCCTTGCCCATATAACCCGGTTCTCACAATAAATATTCAAAATATTTGTTTGATGTCCAAAGAATTCACACCAAATTTTGTTCCAAATCTAATTCGAATAAGTGTAGTATACAACAATATAATTTTCATTCCATCATGCATTAATAAAGCCTTAAGTGATGAAATTCAATAAGGAGCCATAAAACACATGAAGAAACCTTATAAATAACTATAAAAAAAACTTTAAAAATCTCCCCCCCCCCCAACCCTTGAAAAAGGCCCTAAACAAAATTTTAAAAATACTAAAAAAGCAAGCATTAAAGGACCCTTAAAAAAAAAAAGAAAAAAAAAAAACCTTTAAAAAAAAAAAAAAAAAAAAAAA